>Ga0209804_1000030_pt1 | contig 114667 bp, 97 predicted proteins | sample GraSoiAngelo_139_FD_185896 | JGI IMG/M metagenome (GOLD analysis project Ga0209804, IMG submission 185896) | Grasslands soil microbial communities from the Angelo Coastal Reserve, California, USA - 14_0929_12_20cm (SPAdes) (version 2) | ecosystem: Environmental > Terrestrial > Soil > Grasslands... | reverse complement strand
ACGATCTCCAGACACCTTCCTTAGACAGCGAGCATAAGGCCGGAACCAGGTGTCTCTGGCTGTTGTTTGCTACCGGCCTCACCAGCATGGGAATGGAAGTCGTGTGGATACGGCAATTCACGCCGTGTATATAGGCACATTTGTTTATTCCTTCGCGCAGATTCTGGCTCTTTATCTGAGCGCCACCTTTCTTGGTTCCGCCATTTATCGAATCTGGAGCCGGCGGCACCATGAGGAAGGAGTGTTGGTCTGGCTGCTGGTCTGGTTGGCGGCGTTGTTGCCCCTTCTTAGCGCCGATCCCACGTTCAAGGTTGCGGACGAATGGCGCGTGCTGCTGGGCATCACAACGTTCAGTGCTCTGCTCGGATTTCTGACTCCGATGCTGGCCGACCGCTGGTCGGCGGGAGATCCGGATAAGGCGGGAACGGCTTATGCCGTCAATGTTCTGGGCTGCATCCTTGGACCCTTGCTGGCAGGATTCGGGCTTGTGCCGTGGTTGGGGGAACGTCGCGCTCTGATTCTGTTGGCGCTGCCATGGCTATTTGTTGGTTTTCCCGTCACGCGCGTGTGGAAGGCGCGAGCCCAGGAATTGGTTACTCCGCGCGCTTTCGCCTCCTACGCAATTGGACTGGCGTCCCTGGTGCTGGTGTTCGGCACCAAGGGCTATGAGAGGAATCTCCCTAGACGTAATCTGCTGCGAGACAGTACGGCAACGGTCATCGTTACGGGTCACGGAATGCAAAGAAGCCTGGTGGTCAACGGCGTTGGGATGACGGTACTTACTCCCATCACTAAGATGATGTCTGCTCTGCCGCTGGCGTTTCTGGACCATGCGCCGCAGAATGCGCTGGTCATCTGCTTCGGTATGGGGACAACTCATCGCTCCATGCTGTCGTGGGGAATTTCATCGACAGCGGTGGAATTGGTACCGAGCGTTCCGCGATTTTTCTGGTATTTCCATGCAGATGGAGCGCAGGTGCTGGCGTCACCACGTTCGCATGTGGTCATTGACGATGGGCGCCGATTTCTGGCGGGAACAACTGAGCAGTTCGATGTGATCGCTCTCGACCCGCCGCCTCCGCCAGAAGCGGCTGCCTCCAGCTTGCTTTATTCAAGCGAGTTTTATTCACTTTGCAAGCAGCGTCTCCGCTCCCGCGGAATCCTTCAACAATGGCTGCCAGGCTCGGCTGATATTCCCACACAAGCTTCCGTGGCACGCGCCCTGAAAGAATCGTTTCCTTATGTGCGTTCCTTCATCGCCCATGACCGAGGACTGTGGGGGTTCCATTTTCTGGCCAGCCAGCAGCCTATTCCCAACCGTTCTGCCGCCGAATTAGCCAGCCACATGCCAGCAACAGCAGCGGCTGATTTAATCGAGTGGGGACCGTACGCGAATGCGGCGCAGCAGTTTGGCGCACTCCTTAAGAATGAAGTTCCGGTCGAGCGGATCATCACCCAAGCTCCTGACGTGCCCGCGTTGCAGGACGACCGCCCGGTCAACGAATACTACCTGCTCCGCCGGTTTGGATCCTGGCGATATCCGGGCCATGCAAACGACTTTTCCAGGCAGCAGTGATCGGAACTTAAGTGAGGATTGCAGGATTTTCCAATTGTCGGGAATTCGGAAATCGGTAGATTTGAAAATTATTCAACCGAGCCCCTTCTACGCCCAGAACGTTCGATCGAGCGTGCGGTATCGGATGGCTTCGGCGATATGCTTGGGTTCGATCCCGGCGCCGCTTTCGATGTCGGCGACGGTGCGCGAGACTTTCAGGATGCGGTCGTGAGCGCGGACGCTGAGTCCCTGCTGGGTCATAGCGCACTGGAGGAGGCGTTCACAGGTCGGCGGAGAGATCACAGTCGGCGAATCCTTTAGACGTCGCGCGATGCGCGCCTCCGTTGCTAGTTTAGAATTCTCCGCCGGTTCCATCCGCGCCCTCTTGTTCCCGGATGTATTGGCGGACCTGCTCCAGTTCGAAACCCACGGTGGAGTCGGCGTACCCGCGCGGCGCCCATAAGGGTTCCCCGGTAAAGTTTCGTTCTTTCCCGCACCATCGCGCCACCGCCATCGCGCTCCTCCCTTTCAGAAACCCAATCACCGAGGCCACCGCGTGCCGGGGCCGAATCGCGATGCACATGTGCACGCGGTCCGGCATCAAATGCCCTTCCAGGATCTTGGCACTCCTTCTGCCGAGCCAGAGCATGGAAAATCTCCCCCAGATGATGACGTGTTTGCCCGCACATCACTTTGCGCCCTCGCTTGGGGACACACACAACCTGATGTTTACAGTCCTACATCGAGTGGGATAGGCTTGGCTAAAGGTCAGACATTACATCCTCCTGGCAAGGACTCTCATCACGCTACCTTGAGGAGGATGTTATGCCGGAACCGTCAAACCCCATCGAGTCTCACTGGTCGAACCAGTGGCTTACCTAAAACCGAGTTATTAAAAACAGAACACTTGCGAGCTTATTGTTGTTTTGCCGTTATGGTATCCACTAGGATTCGACTATATCCAGCGCCACTGCTATTTCGCCGGAATGGTTGGGGACGGTGTACTACATGGCTAATGACGAAAAGCGAAGCTCGCAGCGCAGTCCCAGTCAGCTGGAGCTGGAAGAATCGAAACTGTGGCGAGTCGTGCTTCTGTTTGTGGTCTTACTCACCACGGCCCTGGCCGCGTTGAGCTGGGAGCGGCTGCAGAATCTCCCTTATCGGTTGGGCGCAATTCCGGTTGGCCTGCTGATCATCGCCATCCTGTTCGCTGCCTATGCTTATGGACGGCGGCGCGAAGTTTCCGAGCTGAAAGTTCTGCTGCACGGGCTGCAGGACCGGGTGGGGGTAGTTCCCTCAGAAGAACAGCTTGACCAACTCAGCCAGGTCATCCGGCGCTCGCAGCGCAGTTTCAAGGAACTGATCGACAGCTTCGATGACGTGGCTTTTGCCATGTCGCTGGAGGGCATCCTGCGCACGGTGAACCGGCGCATGGCCGAGGCGCTGGGGCTTACTTATGGCGAGATCGTGGGACACCGGCTGGACGAATTCATCGAGGAGCCGCAACGAAGCATGGTCGAAGCAGGCTTGGGGCGGTTCGTCGAGAAGAGGCGTTGGGCAGGGTTCACCAAGGTCAAGGTGAAAAAGACCGGTCGGGTTGCTTACTTTGATTGCGTGCTCAATGCCATCTTGAAGGATGACGAAGTAGTTGGAGTCAGCGCGCTGGCGCGGGATGTGACCGAGGAGCGGCAAAAAGAAACTCGCTTCACGGAATTGTTTGAGACGCTACAGGAAGGCGTCTATTTCAGCACCCCGGAAGGAAAGCTGCTGGATGCCAATCCTGCGCTAGTCCACATGCTCGGTTATGAGAGTAAGGACGACCTGCTGGAGACGGATGTAACCGGCCTGAATTTTGATCCTGGGCAACAGCCGGTGCTGGGCCGCGACCCGGATGAAGGCGGCGGCGTGCGTACTCGGGAAATCACCGTACGCCGCAAGGACGGCAAAGCCGCCGTGTGCCTGGATAGCTCGCGCGCAGTTTGGGATCCCACCGGGAAAGTGATTCGGTACCAGGGCACTCTAGTGGACGTCAGCGAACAGCGGCAGATGGAAAGGCAGTTACGCCAACAAGAAGAGTTCCAGCGTCACCTGCTGGAAAGCTTCCCTGACTTGATCCTGGTGATCGATCCGGAGGAGCGTTACACATTCGCCAGCTCGCGAATTCGTGACACTTGGGGATACGACGCCGACATGTTGAATGGCAAGAAGGTCGGCGAAATCGAGGAGCAGTCACCGGAATTTCTGGAATTGTGCCGAGACGTGCTGTCCGGGAAGCGCGTGTTCGGTTTCTGTGAATGCGGGTTTAAACACAGGAACGGAAACTGGCGGACTCTGCGTGCCTCGGCCAGCCCCTTGTTCGACGCAGAAAATCACGTTCGGGGTGTAGTGATGTCGGTTCGCGATATCACGGTCGAGAAAAGATTGGAGCAGCAGATCATCCAGACCGAACGATTGGCCGCGATGGGACACATGATCGGCGGCTTCGCTCACGAATTGAATAATCCTCTGACCAGCATTCTTGGCCTCAGCGAGATGCTGCAGGAAACGGAAGTCAGCGAGCAATCCCGCAAGCACCTGACCATGATGCACGGGCAGGCTCGACGCGCAGCTGAAATCGTGCAGAACTTGATGTACTTTTCGCGGCCCCCAGCGCCGGGAAAAAGCAGCGTGAATATCGCGGAACTAGTACAGCGCACTTTGCATCTGCACGCTTACTCGTTGCGGAAGAACAACATCACCGTGGACTACCTATCCGACACTGCCCTGCCCTCGGTGATCGGCGACCCCAACCAGTTGATGCAGGTGTTTCTCAATCTCATCCTCAATGCGGAGCAAGCGATTCGCGAAGTTCGGGAAAAGGGAACACTGCGCATTCGCCTGGGACGCGGCGACAAGTTCGTCTCGGCAGGCTTCCAGGATGACGGGCCCGGCATTGCGCCCGAGAATCTGCCCAACATCTTCGATCCGTTCTACACCACCAAGCGGCCGGGACGTGGAACGGGATTGGGATTGAGCATCTGTAAGGCGGTGCTGAAGGAACACGGGGGAAACGTCGAGGCCGCGTCCGTCCCGGGCGGGGGGTCCGTGTTCACAGTCACGCTGCCCATAGAGACCGGGACGCAGGCAGCGAACAGTTAGATGTTAGCTAAGCTAGCGGGCAGTGGGTAGCAGTGAGTAGTCAGACCACAGGCGTATTTGACTGTCGGCATTAGATGTTGTAAAGCTAGGCGGGTCAGGGGACTCGCCTCCACACGGATTTGGCGCCAGGCGTCGCTAGCGCTCGACGGCCATGGCTACCGCGTTACCGCCACCCAGACACAGGGCGGCGATGCCACGGTGGACGTCGCGGCGGATCATTTCGTAAATCAGCGCCACCAGGATGCGCGCTCCGCTGGCCCCGATGGGATGGCCGATCGCAACCGCGCCTCCATTGACATTCACTTTGTTGGGATCGAGATCGAGTTCGCGCATCACGCCTAGCGCTTGGACGGAGAACGCCTCATTCAACTCGTAGAGATGAACGTCGTCCTTCTTCCAACCCGTTTTCTCCCAGATTTTACGGACGGCGCCGACGGGCGCCATCATCACCCACTTGGGATCAATTCCGCTGGTGGCTTGGGCGATGATGCGGACCATCGGCTTGGCGTCGAGCTGCTTGGCGACAACCGCGCTGGTCACCACCACGGCGGCGGCGCCGTCGTTCACTCCGGGAGCATTGGCGGCAGTAACCGTGCCGTCTTTCTTGAAGGCTGGCTTCAGAGAACGTAGAACCTCGATCGTGGTGTCTTCACGCGGAGATTCGTCCTTGTCGAAAATTACTGGCGCGGCGCCTTTTTTCTTCGCCGGAATCTCGACCGGAACGATTTGCGATTTCACCCGGCATTCTTTAATGGCAGCCACGGCCTTGCGGTGGGAGTTCAATGCGAATTCATCCTGCTCTTCGCGGGTGATGCCGTACTTCTCCGCTACATTCTCTCCTGTGATACCCATGTGGTAGTCGTTGTACACCTCCCACAAGCCGTCGTGCACCATGGAGTCGATTAACTGCCCGTTGCCGAGACGATAGCCCTTGCGCGCCTGGGGCAGAAGGTAGGGAGCGTTGGTCATGGACTCCATGCCGCCGGCGACAACTACGGAACTGTTCCCGGTCTGGATGGCCTGCGCCGCCAAGGCGACCGCTTTCAGTCCTGAGCCACAGACCTTGTTGATCGTCATAGCGCCAACCTCAGGAGGAAGTCCGCCGAAGATAGCGGCCTGACGCGCGGGATTCTGACCGAGCCCCGCCTGGACTACGTTGCCCATGATGCACTCGTCCACCTGCTTGGGATCGACATTCGCCCGCTTCACGGCCTCGCGAACTACGATTGCGCCCAGTTGGGGGGCGCTGAAATCGGAGAGACTGCCCTGAAATTTTCCGATGGGAGTGCGAACTCCAGAGATGATGACGACGTCGTCGAATGCTGCCATAGAAGTGCTCCTGAATGATTTCGCAACTTTCAATTATAGTCGCGGGCACAAGAGTCAAACTCGAAAATCGCGGCGTGGAGTCTGCTGAAGATGCGATGCGGTGAGAGACGATCTCTGTCGCAAGAGAAAAAAATCGGGGAAGAAACTTGACAGGCTAGGATTTTTTCTGCGAAAGATGCCGAGTGACCTTAGTCACACGCGACTCATACATGCATTTTTCTCTTGACATCGTTTTTCAATGACTCTATACATTCAATCAGTCGCAACAAAAGACCGTTGCATAGTCCATGAACAATGGAAGGGAGAATAGATCAATGGCAACTAAGAAAAAGGCAAAAAAGAAAAAGAAACACTAATCGCTCATTAGAAGCGATCCAGGGGACGCGAAAGCGTCCCCTTAAGTTTTTTGGGGCGAAAGTTCTTCCTGCCGGTTGTTCTCCAGGATCAGGAAAGCAGAATCCTCGCTGCGCTCGGAATGACAAGACGATGAAGACTTCGAATTGGAAAGATGCACACGCAAGCAATTCCGGGCATGCTCAATTGGCGCGACTGGCGGCCTTTTTGGCGGGGCCTGCTGTGTACACCCGCTTCTCGGTTGCGGGACAGAGATTGCGGTAGGCGCAGAAGTTGCACTGGAATCCCGGCTTGGCTTCAAACTGTCCGGCAGCGATTTTTACCGCCGCGTCTTCCACCTTGGTGCGCGCTTCCTGAAGCTGCAAACCAGAGCGCGTGGTTACCACCACGGTGTTGTCTTCCAGGTTGTAAAACATCAAGCGGTCGGAACGGTATCCCCACCGCTCACGAGCCGCCAAGGCATAGATGGAGAGCTGCAAACTCTCATCCGCATCTTCCTGCGAACGTGGTTTGCCGGTCTTGTAATCAACAATAGCAACATGTTCGGCGGCGACGCGGTCGACACGATCGATGCGCCCCACGATCTTGGCTTCACCGACAGCAATCTTGAATTCCTGCTCGGTGTGAAGGACCTCGACGGGAGACTTTTGCCGCGCAGCAGCCAGGAAATCTCGCAGTTGCTGGATACCTTGCTTCTCGTATAACTCGTGCTGGTAACGATCCTCGATCTTGGCTTCGGCGAGGTCATTACGAAAGACTTCCACAAGTTGATCGTCGGTCATGGGACGATTGAACTGGATCGCGTCATAGTACGTTCTCAGGACGCGATGCATCGAAGCACCGTATTGCATGGCGGCGGGAACCTCGCCGGGAATTCTCCACTCGCGCTCAAGTTTGAACTGCAAAGGACAGGTTTCGTATCTCTCGATTGCAGTGGCGCTCAGAGTATTGGCCAGGGCAAACCCCGGGGGCATCGAGAGCCACTGGCTGGCATTGGACAGGATCGCCTCGGCCGGCTGTTCCTCTGCAAACAGGTCGACTTGAAGGGGCCGTGCGTTACGACGGCGCAAGGAATGGCCCAGACTGTGATCTTTCAGCAGGTCGCGCAGGAAGCCGGGAGGCGTGGTGTCCTGGCCGGTTCCTTGCTTGCCATAGATGGCGAGGGAGTCGCGAGCGCGCGTCATGGCAACGTAAAACAGGCGACGCTCTTCCTGGTCATTTAGCTGCTTGCCCTCATCCTCCGCGAGCGAATCCTTGTCTCGCAGCTCGCGCGGAAATTCGAAGAGAGGCTCACGGTAGCCTAGCGGAAAGGAGGGAGCACTGGCGCGGATGATGAAGACGTGATCGAATTCGAGGCCTTTGGCGCCGTGCGCGGTCATAAGGCGGACAGCATCCTGATCATGCGAGGCCATGGGGATTGCCCCGCGGGCTTCTTTGAAGGATTCGAGATATTCGAGCAGTTCTCCAATTTCGCCAGTCTTGGTGATTGCCTTCTTTTCCCAGCCTTCGACGAAGGAGAGGACAGCATGGACCGGTGCTGAATCCTCCAATTCGAAGCTTCGAAGAAGAATGCCCAGAGCTGCGCGTGCCTTGCCCTTCGAACCTATGATCTCTTCCCGCGTGTGGTGGAGTTTCTCGAGAACGGCAGGGCCGCCTTCCAGTTTCTCCATCACGGACGCCAGGTTAGTTTCTTTTCCGGCTGCCTTCATGGCAGCGCGAAGCTTTTCCGGGTCAATTGCGAACTGCGGCAAAGCAGCAACGCGGAACAGGCTGGCGCTGTCGGCGGTAGAAACCACAGCCCCCAGGCATGCCAAAAGATCCCGCACGGCGGGAGTGTCTAAGACATCCATGTTCTCGATGGAAAACGGGATGTTCCATCGGGAAAGCTCTTCCACGACGTCGTCGCGGTGATTGTGATTGCGATAGATGATCGCGAAGTTCTTCCACGAGGTTCTGAGTTTGAGGTGTTTTTGGCGGATTACGGAAACCAGGTCCGCCGATTCGAGCTCGTGGTCCCGCCACAGGACACCTTCGACGGGGTCTCGGGGTAGTTCCCTGCCTTCTTTCTGAGCCGACGCTTCCCTGCCTGATTGCAGTGGCGCACGTTGATAAGCAAGTCTGGCGCCTAGGGCTGCGGGAAAAATCTGTGGGTTCTTGGAAATCACAGCATGGGCAGAGCGCAGAATCGGCGTGAGTGAGCGCTGGTTCTTTTCTAACGAGATTAGCTTGGCCCCTGGAAAATGACGCTGAAATAATCCGAAGGCGGCGCTGGAGGCGCCACGAAAACGGTAAATGGCCTGATCAGGATCGCCTACGGCGAAAATGTTTCGCTCGTCGCCCGCGAGCTTCCCAAGAATCTTGACTTGCGCGAAGTTGGCGTCCTGGAATTCGTCAACCAGGACGAAGCGGGCCCGGGCGCGCTCGCGCAGCACGAGTTCTGGATTGGCCAGGAGGAGTTCATAGGCGCGCGTGATCATGTGGCCGAAGGTGCCGAGGTTCTCTTCAGTCAGCATCCGTTCTACCGTGGCGAATACAGAAGAGATCTCACGGCAGCGGCCCAGCACTTCCTCATCAGGAATCTGATCTTTCGACTTAGTAACCCGCGGGATGGGCAACTCGCCTCGGCCGAGCTGGGCGACATAATCCGCGTACTTGTCCGGGCCCACCAGTTCGTCCTGACAGCGCCGCATGAAGTCCAGAAGGTCGTCGAGAAACTTGCTGACGTTGGCGGCACGGACGAAAAAATTCAGATGGAGTTCGCGGATGCGCTTGCGCAGATAAATCCAAAGATCCTTGTCGTCGAGCACACCGAAACTTTTGCCGTGAACGTCAAGCAGGTTATTGCAGTACGCGTGAAACGTGCTGGCTTGAATCGTGCAGTGTGTCCCAAGCTCCTTCCGCACGCGTTCGCGCATTTCCTGAGCTGCGTTGAGGGTGTAAGTGAGAGCCAGAATTTCGTTGGGGCTGGCGTGACCTTCACGAATGAGGTGGGCGATTCGGCGCGTGACGACCGTAGTCTTGCCGGTGCCCGCACCGGCCACCACAAGCATCGGACCTTGCACATGTTCGATGGCCTGACGCTGGCGATCGTCGGGAGTGAAAGGGGAGGTCTTGGCAAACGGCATTCAGAGCAGCATAGCAGAGAAGGATGAGGAAATTTTCGCGATTGTGTCGTCCCTGCAGAAGCGCCACAGATTACACGGATATAGACGGATAAGCACGCGTGCGCAATCCGTGAATATCCGTGGCTCGGGAAGTCGTTACTGAAGCTCTGACGAGACGATGGCGATTGCTGCGATGGCGGCCGTCTCGGCGCGAAGGATGGTATCTCCCAAAGAGGCAGATATCCAGCCTGATTGCCCGAAGAGTTCCAGTTCAGCAAGGGTCCATCCGCCCTCGGGACCGACGGCGAGTGTGACGCCGGCGTCCGAAAAATACGACTGCAGAGCCTGCTTCAGGGAGGGTTGCTCTTCCGATTCGGCGAGCACGATGCGTGTAGTTCCTGCCAAGCCGACAGCTTCTCTTAATTTTAGCGGCTCGGCGATTTCCGGGGGAGAAATGCGGCGGGACTGCTCGGAGGCTTGGCGAGCGATGCGGCGCCAGCGTTCCACTCTTTTTACAGAGGCAACTGCAAGATGCGCATCCGTCCGATGAGCGATCAGCGGCACGAGGCGCGCCACGCCGAGTTCCGTGCACTTCTCGATAGCCCACTCCATGCGATCGAATTTGAAAATAGCGAGGGCCAGCGTGATTTGAAGTTGTCGGCCAGCTCTAATCTCTTCGCCGAGGTCAAATTCGACACGATGATCGTGGATAGCCGTGATACGGCCGCGACGAACAGTGTCAGTGACGGCGATATCGAACTCCTGGCCGACCTTCGCACGGAGTACGCATATCAAGTGGTCGGCATGAGCGCCGGTGAGCGCGGCGCGGTTAGCAGAAAACTCGTCGGCAATCCAGCGGCGGCGCGTCATGAGAAGCTCATTGTAAATGTGATGTTTGCAAAGTCGTTCAGAGAATGCCTCGCGGTTGCCGGTGTGGAGTTAAGAGGGTAGGAATGCTTCGACTGGCACGACCTTTTCGCGAGCGAAAGATCGCGCTCGCTCAGGACGACAGCGTTTCGTTACGCGAAGATGTCTTTGACTTTGCCGAGCAGGGTGCGGCGCTGGGGACGATTTTCGATACGGCTCGTTCCGTCCAGTTCCTGGAGCAGTTCACGCTGACGCTTGTTGAGCTTGGTCGGGGTCTGAATGTGGGTTTCGACAAACAGATCGCCTTTCCCGTGCCCGTTCAGCACCGGAATCCCCTTGTTCTTGATGCGGAACGAAGTACCGGACTGCGTGCCCTCGGGAATTTTCAGCATGTGATCGCCATCCAGAGTCGGAACCTTGATCTCGGTGCCCAATGCAGCCTGAGAAAACGAGATCGGAATCACACAGCGCAGATCGTTGCCTTCGCGCTCGAAGAACGGATGCTCTTTGACGTGGAGAACGACGTAAAGATCTCCCGGGGGACCTCCGAAATAGCCGGCTTCTCCCAGGCCGGCATAGCGAATGCGGGTACAGTCTTCCACGCCGGCAGGAACTTTGGCTTCCACTGTGCGCTGACGCAGCACGCGACCTTCTCCTTTGCATTTTGGACACGGATCGGTGATGACCTGGCCACTTCCCTGACAAGTGGAGCAAGTGCGTGCGATGCTGAAGAAACCTTGCTGGTAACGGACTTGGCCACGTCCTCCGCAAGTGCGACAGGGGACGGCAGTTTTGCCGGGAGCAGCACCAGAGCCGTGGCAGTCTTCGCAGGGTTCGTGGCGTCGCACAGTGACTTGCGTCTCGGTGCCGAACGCGGCCTCTTCGAACTCCAGCGTCAAATCTTCGCGCAGATCAGCGCCACGCTGGGCCCGTGTGCGCCGACGACCACCTCCGCCACCAAAGAGATCACCAAAACCGAAAAAGTCTCCGAAGATGTCGCTGAAGTCCTGGAAGATGCTCGGATCGAAGCCGGCAGCGCCGGCGGTGGAGCCGATTCCGGCATGTCCGAAGCGGTCGTAGCGGGCGCGCTTGTCCTGGTCGGCAAGAATGGCGTAGGCCTCGCTGCACTCCTTGAATTTTTCTTCCGCGTCGGGATTGTTGGGATTGCGATCGGGGTGATACTGCATGGCCAGCTTGCGGTAGGCACTCTTGATCTCAGCATCGCTGGCCGAACGGCTGACGCCCAACACCTCGTAGTAGTCGCGTTTTCCGTTAGAAGTCAGAATTCTTTGCCTCGTGTACAGTTTCGAGTTTCTAGTTTCAAGTTTCGGGTGAGTTTACCGGTGCCCACTCGAAACTCGAAACCCGAAACCCGAAACTCTGGTTACGATTTCGGATTGCGCGCCACTTTTACCATCGCCGGGCGCAACAGACGGTCTTTCAATTTGTAACCCCGCTGTAGTTCTTCGAGCACTTCGTGATCCTTGGCTTCGGTTGTATCCACCATCTCGATCGCTTGATGCAAGTGAGGATCGAAGGGCTCGCCTTTGGCCGGAATAGGCCGGAGCCCCAACTTTACCAGCGTGTCGTGCAATTGTTTATTGATCAGCTCAATGCCGGAACGGAATTCTGAGGCTTCGGGACCGGCGGTCTCCAAGGCGCGATCAAAGCTGTCGAGAATCGGCAGCAACGCTTTGACCGCGTCGGCCAAAGCATATTCCCGATACTCCTGCTGTTCACGAGCAGCACGCTTGCGGGCGTTCTCAAATTCGGCCTGCAGCCGAGCCAGGCGATCCAGCAACGTATCGCGCTCGGCCTTGAGCCTTTCCACTTCGGCGGACACGGCAGGCTGAGGGACGGGCCCTGCTGCCCTGGTTGACGGCTGCTCCTCGCCGGTGTCATCTGACGCTGGCAGTTCGTGCTCTAAATCAAGATTCGGATTTTCAACTTCAGTCTTTCCGTTTGTCTTTCCCATGCAAATCACTCAGCTTCGTTAAGAATCTTGTCGAACAGGCGCGCAATGTACGAAACCGCAGTCATGGTGTGCTGGTAATCGATGCGGGTGGGACCGATTACGGCCAGCGAGCCCATGACCTCGCCGCCGACGCGAGCGGGAGCGCCGATCAGCACAAAATTGCGCATTGAAGGCAAAGCCTCATCCAGACCGATCACGACGCGTACCGCTTCCTGCTTGGCGTCGAGATAGGCGCCCAGCAGTTCGATAATCTTTTGTTTCTCTTCGAGGGTCTTCAGCAACTCCTGCAGACGCTGGCGATCCTGCTCGTTCGCCACCAGGCTAGCGGCACCCTCCACGTAGACGGCCTGGGCGGGCTGCTCGGCCGCCAGGGCTCCCTGGTTATAGAGCTGCTCAATGGATTTCATCAGGCGGTCGTACTCGCTGCGCTCTTGTTCGATGCGTCGAGCAAGCTCGGCGCGCACGGCTTCCATGGTCCAGCCACGAAAATTCTCATTGATGTAGCGCGCAGCCAAGTCGAGATCAGCTTGCGAGATGTCGAGGCGGAGCACACGGTCGCGTACCAGACCTGATTTGGTGACCAGCACGGCCAAAACCTTCTGGTCGCCTAGTCGCGAGAAGTAGACGTGCTCCAAAGCATTCCTTGGGCCCGTCGTGGCGACCGCGACACCAACGTTATGCGAAATCAGCGACAGCACGTGCGAGGTGCGCTCCATGAACTCCTGCGCATCGCTGACACCCTGAAACGAGTCCTGAATGATGCTTTCATTTTCGTGGGACAGACGAGCTTTCCCCGTGAGCTGCTCGACGTAGTAGCGATAAGCTTCAGGCGTGGGCACGCGACCGGCCGAAGTGTGCGGCTGCTCCAGATAACCGGCGTCCGACAGGTCAGCCATCACGTTGCGAATGCTGGCCGGACTGAGGCCCTCGCGATTGCTGCGCGATAAGGTGCGTGATCCGACCGGCTCGCCAGAGGAAATAAAAGTTTCCACAATCGCGGTCAGGATCTCGCGTTCGCGTTCGCCGATGGGTAAAGCTGGCATGTTCTAGTGTCAAGCTGAGCTGCGGCCGGACTCCGCCCTTCCGGCACTGCGCTTTAGTCTTCCCTAAGTACCTTTAGATGCAAAAGTTTAGGCAAAGGACTCAGGCAGCTCCTACTTGGATTCTAGGAAGCGACTTACCCCCTGTCAAGCATTAGCACTCTCCGTGCTAGAGTGCTTCCGCCTGAAAGACGCGATGTGTTTGGGGCAACCTGTAACGCTGGGATTTCCGTGACACGAACCATAAAATCGGCGGACAGCAACGATGGCGGTAAGAAACGCAGTATCTTGTCGCGACGCGAGTATCTGTCGCTCTGCGCTGTCGCCGGTTCGGCGTTGCTTGGATTTGTCCTGAGTGCGAAGAGCGAGTCTGGACTTACTCAAAAGACAATGCAAAAAACTCACGTTGCAGTCGTTGGCGCGGGAGCATTCGGCGGCTGGACGGCGTTGTATCTGGTTCGTCGCGGCGCACGCGTGACCCTGTTTGATAACTGGGGTCCAGGAAACTCGCGAGCCTCCTCGGGCGGGGAGACACGGGTCATTCGTGGAACCTATGGTCCCCAGCAGCCCTACACTAAAATGGCTGCGCGGGCTCTGCAACTCTGGCAAGAGAATGAACAACGATGGAAGCGACGGTTTTTACACCGCATTGGCGTGCTGTGGATGGCAGCGGGAGATGATTCGTTTGAGCGGGCATCGCTGGCGGAGTTGCGGGCGGCGGGAATCAGGTATGAGGAACTCGCTTTGCCAGAGCTGCAGAAGCGTTGGCCGCAGATTCATTTTGAAGGCGTACGTTGGGGAATCTACGAGCCTGAAAGTGGATATCTGACCGCACGGGTCGGCTGCCAAGCAGTGGTGGATGGGTTTATCGCAGAAGGCGGAGAGTTTCGCCAGGCAGCGGTTGCCACCGAAGGGATCGAGAAACGGAACTGGAAAGGATTACCCCTGTCCGATGGCACGACGCTGATTGCGGATCAGTATGTATTCGCCTGCGGTCCATGGCTGGGGAAACTCTTTCCGCAGGTGATTGGAGACAGGATTCGTCCTACTAAACAGGATGTGTTCTTCTTCGGCACGCCGGCGGGAGATGAGCGATTTGAGGAGAGGAAACTGCCGGTCTGGGCGGATCATCGGGAGCATTTCCTGTACGGCATCCCCGGAAATCAGAGGCGAGGGTTCAAGATTGCCGACGACACACGTGGGCCGGATTTCGACCCAACTTCGGGGGAGCGGGTGGTAAGCAGCGAAACTTTGAAACGGGTTCGCGACTATGTGGCGTTCCGTTTTCCGGGCATGAAGGAAGCGCCTCTGGTCGAAACGCGGGTGTGCCAGTACGAGAACAGTCCGGATCAGGGCTTCATCATTGACCGGCATCCCACCGTCGAAAATGTTTGGCTGGTGGGCGGCGGGTCAGGACATGGCTTCAAACATGGCCCGGCGCTGGGCGAGATGGTGGCGGAGTTGGTTGTTGAACACGGCGATCCGCAGCCAGCGTTCCGGTTGGGGAGGTTTGAGTCGGCAAGGTGACCGCGCGCACGCGCCAGTCCCAAACATTACGTCCCTCGACTTCGCCGGACGATCCGCCAGCTCATCATCTGGCTCCGCTCGGGATAACGAGTTGGGAGACCTCCGCCTGCGGGTCGGGGCGGCGTCCCATTTTATCCGTAACGCTTTCATGGTTGTCGTTCCGAGTGAGCCGCGGAATCTGCTTTTCTGGCATCCGCGACGAAAAAGCAGATTCCTCATCGGCTGAAGCCGATTCGGAATGACAGGAGAAAACGCGACGAGCCGCGTCTCTACCGGTATTCACTGAATTTGGATTACGCTCTCCGGGATGGTGGATTTGATTTCCTTTACACGAGATGCCACCTTGCGCGCGAAGGCGTAGAGCGACTTTGCGTGCGGAGATTCTTCACCTGTCAGCACGACCGGTTTGCCGGTGTCACCGGCCTTGCGGATGTCTGGATCAAGTTCAATATTTCCCAGGAAGGCAATGCCAAACTGCTGAGCGGTTCTCTCTCCGCCGCCTTTGGAGAAGATGTCAATCTCGTGATGGCAATGGGGGCAGACAAAGTAGCTCATGTTCTCGACCAGGCCGACCAGGTCAACCTTGACCTGGCGAAACATCTCGATGGCTTTACGCGCGTCCTGGAGGGCAACGTCGGAAGGCGTGGAAACCACGATCGCACCCGTCAGCGGTACGGTCTGGATCAGCGAGAGAGCGACGTCCCCGGTGCCGGGAGGCAAATCGACGACGAGGTAATCGAGTTGTCCCCATTCCACCGAGCCCAGGAACTGACGGATGATCGAGTGCAGCATGGGACCACGCCAGATGAGGGGTTTGTCGCCGGGGTTGAGAAATCCGACCGAGATCACCTTCAGTCCATGGATGTCGAGGGGAACGATGCGGTTGTCGCCGACAACGCGGGGCGTGGCACTGGTGCCGAGCATCAGCGGCACGTTGGGTCCGTAAACGTCGGCATCGAGCAGGCCGACTCTGTGCCCAAGCTTCGACAACGAGAGCGCCAGGTTCACCGAGAGCGTGGTCTTCCCTACCCCGCCTTTGCCGGACCCGACAGCGATGATGGTGTCAACGCCAGGGATCGGCTGAGGACCTGCGGGTTGCTGACCGGGATGAGGCGCATGCATGTGGCTCACGGGATCACCTTCTGAGTTCCAGGAGTAAAGCCCAAGAAAACGATTATACGGCTTATCCCACGGGCGTGTGATGTCTTCGAGAGACGCCGCAAGCCGCGGCTCTACCCGGTCCAGCCACTAATAGCCTTCGCCTTCTATTCGAACCTTGCCTCGGAACATTCGGTAGATGAAGAAGAAGTAGGCCAGTGTGAGGGCCAGACCCACGGTCCACCAAACCAGGCCTACCACGAGTCCATGGTGTCCCGCGGCGGTGTTGTAGATGCTCAGGCTGTAGGCATCGATTCGCGCGGGCAACACGATCGGGTAAAGGGCGAACGCCGCGCCTACTAGCATTCCGGTCAGGTAAACACCCGACGCGAGAAAGGCGATTTTTTCTTTCGACTTCGAGGCCGCCCAGATCATTGCCCCCAATGATCCGAACACGACGATGGGCACGAGAACGCCGACCGGATGTCTCCGGTAATTGTTCATCACGGCGGGCCGGACAATCGAGCTGGCCGCTAAGCTGGCGATGGTGAGAACAGAGAGCATGGGCCACACCACAACGGCGATGCCACGCGTGCGGGCTGAAAGAGGTCCTTCGGTTTTAACTGCGACGTAGAGCGCACCGTGCACGGTAAGCGCGGCCAAAGCCACCAGACCCGCAAGAACGGTGTACCAGTCGAGAATGCCGGGATTGGGACCGATGCGCCAATTGGTCCACAGCGGTTCAAAAAAGTAGCCATCCGGACCGAGCGGCACTCCGCGGATCACATTGCCTAAAGCGGCACCAAAGAAAATTGCCAGCAGCGCACTGGCCAAGAAAAAGATGGCGTCGAAGAAATTCCGCCAGACTGGATTCGCGATGTGCACGCGGAACTCAATACCGATAGCGCGCAGCATCAGAAGCCACAACACCATCATGAGCGGAAGGTAGAAACCGCTGAAGCTGGAAGCATAAAGCTGCGGGAAGGCGAAGTAGAGTGTGCCGCCGGCGGCGAGCAACCAGACTTCGTTTCCATCCCACACGGGCCCGATGGCGCGCAGTACGGCGCGACGCTCGCCATCAGTCTTGGCAGCTATGAGGTAAATGATGCCGGCGCCCAGATCAAACCCGTCTAGGACAACATAAGCAGTAAGCATGACGGCAACGATGATGAACCAGAGTGTCTCCATAAATCCTCAAGCGTGGGGTGCCAGTACCTCTTCCGCGGGTCCGTGCTCGATTTCGCGGCGAACCAGGAAGATGAACAGAAGACCCAGGACGGTATACATGCCCATAAAGCCGAGCAGCGTGAACCAGCCATTGCCGGCAGAAACGGTTTTCGAATATCCATCGGCCGTCTTCAGCAGGTTGTAGGCGAGCCAGGGCTGGCGGCCCATCTCGGCGGTAATCCAGCCGGCGGTATTCGCGATGTAGGGGAAGGGCAGGCTGAGGAGCAGAATCCAGAGCATCCAGCGGGCGTCAAACAATCTCCGGCTCCACAGGAGAAAAGCTGAGACGACCATGATTGCGATAAAGATCGTTCCCAGCCCCACCATGATGTGGTAGCAGTAGTAGAGCAGCGGAACATTGGACGGCCAGACCTCCGGCGGGAAGGAATCGAGACCTGCAACATTGGCTTCCCAGCGGCGATAGGTCAGGAAGCTGAGCGCCTTGGGAACGACGATCGGGTTATCGATCTTGTGGTTCTCCATGTCGGGCTGGCCGATCAAGACCAGGGGCGCTCCGGGTTGGCTTTCAAACAACGCTTCCATCGCGGCCAGGGTTACGGGTTGGTGGTCGGCGATCAGCTTGCCCTGGCGATCACCAGTGGGAAAAAGCTGCAGGAGGCTGAAGATCACGCCGGCTACGACTCCGGTACGGACATAAATGCGTCCATGCTCGACGTGTTGCTTGGAGAGCAGGTAGAAGGCCCCGATGGATGCCATGACGAACGCTCCCGTGATCACGGCGCCACTCATATTGTGGGCGTATTGCCACCACGCCCAGCGGTTCAGGACCAGTTGCCAGAAGCTGGCCAGTTGGAAAGAACCGTCAGGCAGGCGGGTGTAACCCACCGGGTGCTGCATCCAGGCATCGGTCGCGATAATGAAGAAACCAGAAATCCAGGATCCCAGAAACACCGCCACGGCCGACCAGCAATGTCCACGCGGGCTGAGCTTCTTCTCCCCATAGAGGAACAGCCCCAGGAAAGCCGACTCCAGGAAGAAGGCGAACATGCCTTCCATGGCGAGGGTCTGGCCGATGACGCCTCCGGCGAATCTCGAGAAGTGCGACCAGTTGGTGCCAAACTGAAATTCCATCGGGATGCCGGTCACGACGCCGAGCACGAAATTAATTCCAAAGATGCGCGCCCAGAAGCGGGCAGCCTGGTTGTAGGTGTCGTCGCTGTGGCGCAGGGCCATGGTTTTAAACCAGACGATCAGCGGGGCAAGCCCCATGGTCAACTGCGGAAACAGATAATGGAATGTAACAGTGAAGGCAAAATGCAGACGGTGGACTAAGAGTGCGCTATCCATGATGACGTCACCGGCTCCCCGGCGGGAACGTTATTAAAGATGACCATAGCCGCCGATGTGACTCGCGTCACGAAGAAGCGTACTACCGCAGCTGATTACGGCGACGGCGCTCCAGCTCAGAACGGCGGATTTCGCGACGTCGGCCTGCGTCCTCGTAGCGGCGCTTTTCTTCGTCGCTTTCGGGAATGACGGCGGGGATAGGCAGGTGTTTGCCGTTCTTGTCTACTGCCACGAACGTCAAATAAGCGGAGCTCACGTGATGGCAACTGTCGGCGATGTAGTTTTCCACCCACACCTTGACTCCAACTTCCATTGAGGTATGAAACACGCGGTTGACCGAAGAGCGCAGGATCGCCAGGTCGCCTACGCGCACCGGAAACAGGAAATCCATGTGATCGATGGAGGCGGTAACTACATAATGGCGTGAGTGGCGATGGGCGGCGAGGGCGCCAGCCAGGTCGATCCAATGCATGAGACGGCCGCCCAGAAGCGTGCCCAGAGGGTTGGCATCATTGGGAAGAACGATTTCGGCCATGTCGGATTGCGAGTCGCGAACCGGCCGAGGCATGAAGGCGCGATCGGAATCGTCCATGGTGTCAGCTTGCAACGGCGGAACCGTTTTTGCGGAGCAGGTAAGATTCGAGATAGCACTCGGCCATTTTCTGAATGCGGAAGTCGCGATGCGAAACCGTCCAGCGACCGCTGCTGGCGTCGTATTCCAGAACGCCGTCTTCTCCGGGCCTGTGATCTCTTTCGCAGACGTAGCAGAGAAGAATGCGCTGGTCCGATTCTCGCTTCACGGCAAAGCGAATGGAGTCCCAAAAATATTGAGCGGGATGCCGCTCGCAACTCCTGGCGTAACCGAGATTGCAGGCATGGTGCAGTTGCTCAGGGCTGGGAACCTCGCCTTCACGGCCGGGAGCGGTGCAGTAACCCTTCCATCCGCCTCCTAGCGGAAGGCGAAAAGGATGAAGCCAGGTGCCGTCCTCATATTTGTGGGTCGGCATGAAAAAAGGACACGCCAAAATCTGAACTCCTTGTCTTTGTGACCGCCATTGTAACTACCCGGCTGAGAAGCGGGCAATATTGTTATCCAGCACTCGCCGGTGGCACGTGTAGTAATCTCTAGGCCCGAGGCTTGGCTATGGATCGAGTCGCAATGCTGAATGATATCTTGGCCCAGAATCCGAAAGACGAATTCGCTCGCTATGGCCTGGCGATGGAATATTCCAAAGCTGGAAAGGTGGACGAGGCGCTTGAAGAATTCTGCAAGCTTTTGGCTGTAAACCCTTATTACACGGCGGCTTATTTCATGGCAGCCCAGGCGCTGGCTGGTGCGCAACGGGTTGAGGAGGCGAAGAGGATGCTAAGCGAGGGTATCGCTTGCGCTAAACGTTCCGGCAATTCGCACGCGCAATCAGAGATGGAAGCCATGCTGGTGGAACTGGGATAAAGATTGTTGAGTGGTGATTTTTGATTGTCGATTGGGTAGTCGGCTTGAGTTTTGCAATCGACAATCAACAATCGACAATTCCCCTTTTCATCGCCGAGAGCACCGAGTACGCAGAGAACTAGCCCTTGAAGAACACTTGAGGGCTGAGGCAACCGACTGTTTCAGCGGGCTCGTTGTGCCATTCTCCGCATTCCCCACTCCACCACACCGGGGAACAGCTGGTACATCTTGATGGCTCCGTGCATGTACCAGGGTACGATCACTTCCCTTTTTCGCCTGACGTATCCGTGCAGAGTTGCGCGTGCTACTCGCTGGGCAGAAATGCCACGCTGACCATTGGGACGAATATCCTTCACTTCCCGGCCCGGAGTGGCATTGGATCGAAAACGCGTGCTGACATAACCGGGACAAATGGTCATCACGTGGATGCCCGTGTTGTGGAGTTCGATGTTGGCCGCCTTGCCGATAACATTCATCGCGAATTTTGTGGCGCTGTAGGCAGCGTGATAAGCAAGGGGAATGTGTCCGGCGACACTAGAGACATTGATAATCGAGCCCCCGCCCTGCTGTTTCATAACCGGGATCACAGCCTGCATGGCTTCGATGGTCCCGAAGAGGTTGGCTTCAAACATATCGCGGCAGGCGGCCATGTCCATGGCGGCGACGGAGTCCGGCATTCCGTGTCCCGCATTGTTAATCCAGACGTCGATTCGGTCGTAGTGATGGAGAGTGAGGCTGAGGACGCGCTCGATCTCCTCGCGATTGCGTACGTCGCAGGACAGAGCGAGCGTGCGCTCGGTGTGGCCGATGCGGCCGCGGGCAGATTCGGCGCGGCTGGCATCGCGGGAGAGCAGAACAACGCTCGCACCGTGGTCGGCAAATGCCTTTGCAATGGCCTCACCAATGCCCATCGAGGCGCCAGTAACTACGACCACTTTTCCGGAGATTTCCATGCCGTGCTTGTATTCTTCGAACGGATTGTAAGTCAAGCCCTGGCGTACAATCGAAGAGCCCACTGCTGGTGAGCCGGAGGCTTGGTGAAGCCGCTCCTACCCCTGTTTCCTCTCGACGTTGTGCTCTTTCCGGGCACACCTCTGCCTCTGCACATCTTCGAACCGCGCTACAAAGAACTGATCGATGAGTGCCTGGAGCAGAAGAAGCTATTCGGCATCGTGAAGACGGAAGAGGAAGGCTTGGCGGACATCGGGTGTACGGCGGAAATCGTCGCCGTCACCAAGAAGTATGCGGATGGCAAAATGGATATCGTTACCGAAGGCCGCCAGCGTTTTGAGGTGCTGGAAATCAATGAAGAACGATCGTTCCTGCAAGGAGAGGTTTTTTATTTTGACGACGAACCGGGGCACGCTACTCAGCAGCAAATCGAACATGCGGTGAAGCTGCATGCGGAGATCATGGCCATGGCGAGCGCCGAGCAGGACCTGCCGCAAGGAGAGGAGAAGATATCTTTTTATCTGGCCGGATCTCTGCCCCTGGACCTTGACTTCAAACAAACCCTTCTCGAAATGCGCTCCGAGGCCGAGCGGATGGAAGCCATCATTACCGCCTTCGAAACCATTCTCCCCAAACTGAAGCGCACTGTGCAGGTCCGCCAAAAGGCGGGTGGGAACGGGCACGCGCAGTAAGCCGTTGAATTTCACAACACTCGAGTCATGACGTCATCCTGAGAGTTTGTGACTTCATTGAAGATTCGCGATTTTCTCGCGCGCAAACTGTTTATTTTCAACGGTGGAATTTTCGCAAAATCAAGAAAAATCACAGACCCTCTGAGCAAAGCGAAGGATCTCTGCCTTTAACCTGCCGGCCACCTAACTCTCGTCATTCCGTCAAACCGGCTTCAGCCGGTGAGGAATCTGACCTTCCTAGGAACCACAAAAGTAGATTCCTCGCACCGCTTGACGGAATGACAAAAGAGAAGGCTCGGGATGACGAAGAGGAGAAAGCTCGTGTGGGGATGGGCGTCTCGCCCGTCCGGCGGAGCAAAGCTCCGCAGCCGCCCTATCACCAGATACACCTTGTCATCCTGAGAGCTTATGACGTTCTTGAGAGTTGGCGACTTTTTCGCGCGTAACCTGCTTTGTTTTCAGCATCGCAAGTTGCATGAGATCAATAAAGTCACAACCCCTGAGGAGAGCGACGGCTCTCCGAAGGATCTTGCGGGCGCGGCCGAAGTCATCGATTCTGCACGCCAGAATCCTTCGCGGGCTTGCAGCCCGCTCAGGATGACGCCATGAAAACGTGACGCAATGTGCCGCGAGCTCGTGACGCTAGTGGGGGTATAATCGAAGCCCGAACGGCTGTTTCCCGTGGGGGTTTTTCCAATCATGAGTCTGCCTCGGACGCTCGGCGAGTTGCGCCACAGTCCATTTTCCGAACAACTTCTCAAGACGCGGCACGTGAAGGACGAACTGCGCGAGAACCTGGCCAAGAAACTGTGCCAGGACGGGCCCATCTTCCCGGGTATTGTGGGTTATGAAGATTCGGTCGTGCCACAAATCGTGAACGCGATTTTGTCGCGGCACAATTTCATTCTGCTCGGACTACGCGGGCAAGCTAAGAGCCGCATCCTGCGCTCGCTAACGTCGCTGCTGGACGAGCAGATGCCGTACATTGCCGGCTGCGAGATTCACGACAATCCATATGCGCCGATCTGCAAGCGCTGCCGCGAATTTGTGCAGAAGTGCAGCGATGCCACAGCTATCGCTTATCTGACGCCGGAAGAGCGGTATGTCGAGAAATTGGCGACCCCTGATGTAACCATCGCTGACCTGATCGGCGACATTGATCCCATCAAAGCCGCGCGAGGCGGGCATGAACTGAGCAGCGAGCTGACGGTTCATTATGGATTGTTGCCGCGAGCCAACCGCGGGATCTTCGCCATTAACGAGCTGCCGGACCTGGCGGGCAAAATTCAAGTTGGGTTGTTCAACATCATGCAGGAAGGTGATGTGCAGATTAAGGGCTATCCGATTCGCCTGCCGCTGGATGTTGCCCTAGTGTTCAGCGCCAACCCCGAAGATTACACGGCACGCGGCAAGATCATCACTCCTCTGAAGGACCGCATCGGCTCGGAGATTCGCACACATTATCCGGCCACGGTGGAAGAAGGAATTGAGATCACCTCCCAGGAGGCCTGGACTCAGCGGAATGGGTACCGCTTGCACCTGCCGAAGTACGTGCGGGAAGTCATCGAGCGGATTGCGTTCGTGGCGCGGGAAGACAAGCGGGTTGACAAACGCTCGGGAGTGAGCCAGCGCTTACCCATCAGCTGCATGGAGAATGTGATTTCCAATGCCGAGCGGCGCGCCTTGCGCCATGAAGAAAGAATGGTGGTGCCGCGCATCAGCGATGTTTACGCGGCGATGCCTGCCATTACCGGCAAGCTGGAACTGGAATATGAAGGCGAGATGAAGGGCGCCGACAATGTCAGCAAGGAATTGATCCGCACGGCAATCGCCAAGACTTTTGACGAATACTTTGCTGGCGTCAATATGCAGCAGGTTGTGCAGTGGTTCGACCTGGGCGGAGAAATTGGTTTGTCGGACAGTGCGGCGGCCCAGGAAGTCTTGAGCGGTTTGAAGGGCATCCAAGGTCTCATGGAGAAGCTGGGGCCGCTGGAAGTTAGTGGCAAGGATGCTCCGGAAGTGCAAGTATCTGCCGCAGAGTTTGTGCTCGAAGGCTTGTACGCGCACAAGCGAATTGGACGCAGTGAAGAGCGGGTATTCACCGCGGGAGAGAAACAGCCGAAGCGTACCGAAAAACCTTTTGAACGTGAGGAACCTCCGTTGCGAGGCAGACGGCCTTACAACTAAGAGCGCGACCTGTTTTATGAAACGCGTTCGCTACAGCAAATACGTTCCTGATCCTGCCAGCGAGATGAGTATGGAGGACCTGCTCAGCGCGCTTTCGGACTATCTGCTGCAGAGCGGGTTTCAGGACTACATGTGGCACGAGCTCCCCGAAGGTGAGCAGACTCTCGATCAACTGCGCAAGATGATCGAGCAGGCGCTGATGGAAGGCGATCTGCTGGATGAAGAGATGCGCGAGCGCCTTCAACAGATGCAGATGGAGGGCAAGCTTGATGAACTGATCGAGAAATTGATTGAACGCATGGAGCAGGAGGACTACATCTCGATTGATGAGCCACACGATCCGGCGCGCCAGTCAAGCGTGGGCGGGCAGATCGGGGAAGCGCAGCAGCAGGCAAAGTTCGAAATTACCGACAAGAGCCTGGACTTCCTTGGCTTCAAGACTCTGCGCGATTTGCTCGGGTCTTTGGGCAAATCCAGCTTTGGGCGGCATGACACGCGCGACCTGGCGACTGGAATCGAGACCAGCGGGGCGGCGAAAGTCTACGAGTTCGGCGACACTCTGAATCTGGACATCACAGCGACCCTATCCAGCGCGATTCAGCGCGAAGGCCTGCAGCTCCCTTTGAATATCGAGTACTCGGACCTGCAGGTGCATCAGTGCGAGTACCAGTCCTCGTGCGCGACGGTGCTGATGCTGGACTGCTCGCATTCGATGATTCTCTATGGCGAGGACCGTTTCACACCGGCGAAGAAAGTGGCGATGGCACTATCTCACCTGATACGGACCCAGTACCCGGGGGATTCGCTGTCTCTGATTCTGTTTCATGACTCGGCTGAAGAAGTTCCGCTGTCTCAGCTCGCCAGGGTGAGGGTAGGTCCGTACTACACCAACACGAGGGAAGGATTGCGGCTGGCGCAACGGATCCTCCAGAAGCAGCGCAAGGATATGAAGCAGATCGTCATGATCACGGACGGCAAGCCTTCTGCCCTGACCTTGGAAGACGGGCGCATTTATAAAAACGCGTTTGGACTTGATCCACTGGTTGTGAGTGAAACTCTGCAGGAAGTCTCGAAATGCAAGCGTGCAGGGATCCTGATTAACACTTTCATGCTGGCTTCAGAGTACGGCCTGGTGCAGTTCGTACAGAAGGTCACCGAGATGTGCCGCGGGAAGGCATACTTCACGACGCCTTACACCTTGGGCCAGTACCTGCTCATGGACTACATGTCGCGCAAGACCAAAACCATCCACTGATTGCCCGATACCGCCGTGCTTACCCATACAGTCCTTGGGCTCCACCCCTGAAGCTCCTCATCCTGCGTTGTCGAACAATCGTCCCAAAACAACATCTGGCGGCAGAGCTGGGAGGGCATCCTGACCGAACAGGCGGTCAGCGTAAATGATTGGCGGATGCGATTTTGGACGAGGAGCAACCCGGTTCAGTTCGATGGTGGTTCACGTTCGGCCAGCAGAATGCGCTTAATCTGATTGCGGTCAAGAGTCTGCATATTGCCACCGACTCGCACCTCTACTTGCATGCCGCTAATCGAGATCAAATCTCCCGTTAGAAGAGACCCGTCCCTTAACTCGATGGTGTCATATGCAGCGCTGCCCAGCTCGTAACTGACACTCCCTCCGGAAGCATCGCGCGAGGTGATTTCAAGCGGAAATTTCCCTGAATTGAAACCTTCTTTCTCGAACTGGATCATGTGCTTTCCGATCGCGACTTCGACAATTTTCGGCCTGGTTCCAAGCTCTTTGCCGTCCACCTGGAGTGTAGCGCCCTGCGGAACAAAGTTAACGGTGATAGACATGGTCCGCGGAGCGCTCGTCCCTATGGCCACCGAAGCGGGAGTGCCACGATGCGGACATCGTCATTTGAAATTTCACGGTTTGGCCGGCAGCGACGTTGGTGAGATTAACGTATCGCTCACTGATCCTGGCCTTGCTTTTGTCGAAAATGTACAACGAGAAGGACGCACCGCTGATCGTCTTGCTTGAGAGATTTTCAGCGATTGTTTCCGTGACAAAGGTACCCTCCTTGCCCATGCCATCGATGTCCTTAAATTTTGAAAACCTGAAGCGCACGAGAGATGGACCTGAGTCGGGCCAAGTAATGACCTGAAAGGGCTGGTCTTTGGCGCTCGTCCAAGTACACAAAGCCGTAAGCAAGAGAACGTAAAGTGAGATCTTTTTCATAGGTACCTCGCCGTCGGGCAGCCGGCCCATTCTTGTTTGTTCGAAAACCGCAGGAATTGCACAACGCGTGCATTGTGAGCAGAAGATCTGGGGTCGTCCGGGTCGTCCGCCATCGGTTTGACTCCGCTTTGCGGCGCGTCCTATACTGCCAGTCTCGCCACGAATCTTCCTTCCGGAGAGACTGCCATGTTGAAAGCCTCGTCGGCCTTTCTCCTGATTATCGTCATTGCAATCGCAGCCTCGAGTTTTGCGCAACGGAACGCGAACGTTCATCAGCCCACGCTGACTCCGCAAAACAGCGGCACGACGCAGGGACTGATTGCGGTCAGCCCGGTGAACCCGCGTGTGGTCTGGGCATCAGGGCGAGGTGGCACGTTTGTGGTCACTACCGATGGAGGAAAAACCTGGAAGGCCGGTGTGGTGCCGGGCGCCGAAACCCTGCAGTTCCGAGATGTGCAGGGCGTAAGCGAAAAAGTGGCGTATCTGTCGTCGATTGGATCGAACCCCGGCGATTTCCGAATTTATAAGACGGTGGATGGTGGCGCGACGTGGACGATGCAGTTCCAGAACCAGAACCCCGGTGCGTTCTACGACTGCCTCGCGCTCTGGACTCCCCTGCGGGGCATCGCGCACAGCGACTCGGTGAACGGAGTCTTCCCGGATCTCCGCACGACCGATGGAATGACGTGGCAGGACATCAGCAGCAACATGCCTCCGGCTTTGCCTGGCGAGGCGTCGTTTGCGGCGAGCGGCACTTGCGTGGCGACGCAGGGCGGGAACAACGCGTGGATTGCGACGGGTGGCTCGACTACGGCGCGGGTTCTGGCCACCAGAGACAGGGGCGATACCTGGAGTGCGTATGCCACTCCACTGGTCAGCTCGCCGAGCGCTGGCGCGTTCACGGTGGCTTTCCGCGATCCTTGGCATGGCATTGTAGGCGGCGGCGATTTGGATCCCGCGGATCCGAATAACGCCAGGACCGCAATTTCTTCGGATGGCGGCAAAAGCTGGAAGCTTACGAACAAGCCTCCGGTGACGGGAGCGATTTTCGGTTTAAGCTACGTGAGCCACACTGGCGAGGGTATTGGAGACAATCTGGGTCGCGCGGTGGTGATCACGGCCAACGCCGGAGGCGCCGCCTGGACTCCTGACGAGGGCAGCACCTGGTTCACGCTGCCCGGCGTGAGCGGCTTCTGGGCAGTGGCTTTTGCGACTGCGAAAGCGGGCTGGCTGGTAGGCACCGACGGGCGGATTCTGAAGATCAGCTTTTAGCGACAGACTCGGTTGCCCCACCCTCGGTTGGGTCTATCCTCGTCTCGTTATTTCCTGCACCGCCCGATACGCTTGGTCGATGGCTGCATCCGTATAGGCATATGCGGCGGCATCGGCGTTTGCGATCGCCAGGCGGCCAAACGGTTTGCGCGCGACTTCGCAGGGAGTTTCGCCGCCTTCCAGCCAGAACTTGTCCCAGAGCGAGTTGTACTCGTAGGCGTAGCCGTGCGGCCAGCGGTTCACGGTGATGGCAACGATGTCGCGGGCAGGATCGAAGCCTCCGGGCCTCAGGGTTCGCGCCATCTGGTCGCGGATTTTGCGCTCCATGGTTTCAAATGGGGTGCCAAACAACTCGGCTCTGCCGACACCATGTTGCAGGCGGGCCGGCAATCCAGGCTTGCATGGAGTCCTCACCATGTGGACGACAATGGGCTCTTCCGGTTTGCGGGAACAATGGTAGTCGCCAATGCTGACGGGGTTGTCGAGATTCAGAAACGTGTGATAGCTGCCCGGAGCGTAGACGGAGTTGACGCCCAACTTCTCAAAAGCAGTCCAATTCCGGAGCACCACGTTGGTGTAGAGCAGAGGAACCTTGGCTGCGGACGCAAGGGCTTCCTTCTGTGTGTCTGGCAGTTCTTCACAGATATACGGAATTACTGCGTGCCAGCAGGCTAGAACGCAGTTCTTGCCTCGGACGCTGTAGGCTCTGCCGCGACGCGCGTAGGTAATTTCAACTTCTTTGGCGCTGGCGGGATCTCCCACATGCTTTACGCGAACGGCAGTACTGTTCAAGCGAATGCGAATGGGCGCAGAAGACTCGTCTAACTTAGCATAGTTCGTTTTGGCAGTAACCATGTCGGATGATGAGCTGCCGGGAATCGCATCCGGAATCAATTGACGGACTAGCAGGCGAGCGATGCTCGCGTTGCCATCGGGAAAATGGAAGAAGTATCGCTCGGCTTCTTCATTGCGAATGGCGTCACGGTTCATTCCCTTGCCTGGCGCTGGGTCAAGCTTCATCGCATCAAAGCCGGGCAGACCCAGCCCCCAGGCGTCCTGGGCAGAGACCGCGTCGATGCCGACACCGAAGAGTGGTTGTGGTGCGGCCTGGTATAAACGGATCACTTCCTGATTTACTCCGGCCAGATCGGTTAGGAACTTCGCATAACTCATGCGCGCGAGGCGTGCTTTCTTCTCGTCGGAGGACAAGTCCGGAAGATAATCCTTCCTTTCGTGATGCAAGCGAAAAATATCCTGGCGGGCGCGCTCGGAAATAGCCGCCTCCGCCATGAAGGTCTTCCAGGCATCTGACTTGGGGAAGGGCTGGTCGTCGGTCTCGCCGCCTGCCAGCGGGGCGGGATTGATGACCAGCTTGTCAGCTCCAAAAGTTTCCTTATCGAAAAAGATCTTTGGGTTCAGCCCCAAGGAGCGATAGAGATTTTTTGTAACGTACTTTTGAAATCCCGGAACGTCGATTCCCAGTTCCTCGACCAGGCTCTTGGCAATTGGACTGTAGGGGGCGGGACTCTCGATGGCATAGGTGCCGCCATATCCTAGCAAGGTACGATTGCCGACGCGGAATTCGTTGCGCTTGGCGTGGCCGCCGAAGTCGTCATGGTTCTCAATAATCAAGACGCGGGCTCTGGGCCCTGCGGCCTTGCGGAAATAACGTGCCGCAGCGAGTCCGCTGATTCCACCGCCTACAATTATCAGGTCGTAGGTTTCACGCGTGTCAATCGGTGGGCCGGCCTGATTCCAGAAATCGCCATCGCGCAGGCTGTGCGCGGCTTCGAAGGAGCCGACGTGGCTGCCGCGCAGTCCGGTGAGCGCGGGCGGATAGTAAGCGGGAGAATTCTCGTCGTTGACGAATGGAAACAATTGCGAAGGAAGAAGGGTAGCGCCAACGGTCAGAGCGATTCCATTAAGGAAATCGCGGCGGGTGATGTCACGGTGCATGCCGAGGGCTCGGTCCTTTGGGTCCACGGAATCCTCCGGCTTGCGAGTTTAACCGGAGTAGGAGGGGGACGCCAGTGTGGGGCTTTTTGGGAAAACAGATTCCTCGGCGAAGCACCTCGGAATGACAAGAAATTGGTGAAGCGGATCGGAACGACAGGAAAATTGCTGAGCGCCTCAAATAAGGAGGGGCGAAAGCGGCTTCCCCGGAGTGACCAGCTGCGGAGCTCCGCCCCGCCAGGACGGGTGAGGACGCCCGTCTCCACACAAGCTTCCCTACGCAAGCTTTTCTTGGTTATTTCTTTTCCTCTGAAGCTCTCACGGCGGCCTCGGCGGCTTGGAAGCCGATTTTGGTGTGAGTTCCGTCACAAAAAGGTTTAGTGACCGACCCGCCGCAGCGGCAGAGAGAAAACGCGGGTTTTCCGGTCAGATCGTATTGGTTGCCGTCGGCGTCGACGAGTTCAAGCGTGCCTTCCGGAGCTTCTACGCGGTAGGGACCGTTTCTTCTCACGGTGATCTTGACTTGCGCCATGTCTGTCTCCTCGGTAAGAAGATAACACGCGGAAGAGAGATCCTCCTTCAAGGAAGGAAAAGCAGATTTCTCGCTTTGCTCGGAATGACAAGAATAAATATTAGAGAGGCAGAATAAGAGCCTACGCAGCGGCAGATCTGGCACCGATTAAGGAACGATAGAGCTGGAGGTAGTCGTCCAGCATGCGCTTGGCGGTGAAGCGCTCGCGGGCTCTCTGGTAGGCGCGGTTGGCCTGGGCGCGGCAGAGATCGCGGTCGGCGCCCAGAGTGCGGAGGGCTTCGGCAAGGCTGTCGGCATCGTTGGCTCGGAAGTAAGTCGCGCAATCTCCCCAGATCTCGCGAAAGCTGGGAATATCGTTGGCGACAATGGCGCAGCGGGACAGAGCCGCTTCCAGCGCAGCCATACCAAACGGCTCGTAACGCGAAGTAGCGGCATAAATCGCAGCACGGCTATAGAGGCTTCTAAGTTGAGCTTCGGTCTGCGGGCCCTTCAGTGCGACAAATATCTGTTCCGTGGCCAGCTTGACATCGGCGCGGATGGGCGTGCGCGGCGCATAGGTGGGATTGTCCGAGCCCACGATGCACACCGAAAGCGGGTGCTCGCGCTGGGTCAGCAGCGAGACTTGCTTTCCCGCGTCCCACAGACGTCCCACCGATAAAACAGAGTCATCTTTGCTGACATAGGGATTGAAATAGATGGGATTGCGGCCGTTGTGAATCACCAGATCATGGCGCGGCTCGCCATAGCAGAAGCGCAGACTCTCTTTCATCCAATGCGAGGGGGAGACAACGGCAGTGGCTCCCGACAATCCTCGGCTGACCGTGCTCCGATACCAGCGCAGCCAGCGCGTCTCTCGCGGCTCGTGTCCGTGAACCGCAAGCCACCAACTCACCAGGTCACCGTGCGCCACCACCACGCGCGGAATGTTGCTGGAGAGGCTGCCGTAGCTGTACTGGCTGAAGTGGAGAATGTCAGGCCTGACGTCGCGAATCACCGACTGCAGGTAATTGCAGGAATCTTCCAGGTCTTCTTCGCCTTCCTGCATCCACTCAAGCCGAAAAGCGGTGGGGCGGTAATCCAGGCCATGCAAGTTCTGCATCCAGGAAGTCTGTTGCGGGAGCGGGATTTCGCCAAAGCTCACCAGGGTCACACGCATGCCACTGGTGATAAGTCCTGTAACCAGCTCGCGCGCGTAGGTCCAGACACCAGTGAGCGTGTCGGCCGTCACCAGAACGTGCAAACCCAGGCCTCCCAGAGAACCTAGAAACCGCAACCAGCAAGCTATCCGCACCGGTGCGTGTGTTTATTGTAGTGGGGATCGCGGGGAAGAAGAAGACTTTTAATGTCCTTGGAAGAGACTGCAAGAGGTTGCACAAATTGTGCGGACGGGCTGCCTTCTGGAGTTGCCCTGGGTCAGGAAGTCAGCTATGAGCTACCGCAGGCTCCTCGATTTCAACTTTTTCAGCGATTTGATGGGCCATGCGGTCTACAGCGCGGATCTTGTCCCTAGCCTGAGGTGGCAGGTTGGGCAAGGCGAGAGCGGGTTCGCAATCGAGAAGCATGGCGGTCAGGCATTCGCGCAACTCGCTGTGCGACACCTGTTCGGCGGCTTTGCGCGCCACGGTGGCTTCCTTATTTCTACGATGTAGGGCGGCGCGCAGCTCGCGTATAACGCGGGGTGTGCCGCTGATGGCGCAGTTCACGTAAACGGGAGTTGCGGTTCCGAGGTGCTGCTCGACGACGTCGGCCTGGTCAGAGTCAGTTTCCAGCAATGACTGATCAAGGAGCACAGCCGAGAATTCTTCCTCGCGCAAACAAGTGACCGCGTCGTGCAGCGAATGAGCCAGTTTCGTAGGTTGGTTGAGGGCAGCTTCGATGGCGGCGGCACATTCCCGGCCGCGAAGCGACGGGGTCGTGAGCGGGATCATGTCATATTCAGGATGCAACTCTCGGGCCGCAAATGGGGCAAAGAAAATACGCGACTTATAAAGAAACCTCGCTCCGGCCTTCCCAAAGCGGGAAGCCAAGCGGATTTGTTTGCTACTCTTGGGAACCGTACTCCTTCAATTTGCGATACAGCGTGGTCTTGCCGATCCCCAACAAGCGCGCCGCCAGCAGCTTGTCTCCATGGAGCTGTTCGATGGTGCCGAGGATGGTCTGCTTTTCCAGTTCCGCCATAGAGATGATCTTGGCGGTTCGGTCGTCACTCCGAGCCAGGTTGCCTCGGTCCTCGGAAATGGACGAGGGCAGATCGATTACGCTGATCACCGGGCCAGTGGCAAAAGCGCAGCCACGCTCCAGGCAGTTCTCCAGTTCGCGCACGTTGCCGGGCCAGTCGTAAGCCAACATCAACTTCATAGTGTCATCCGCCAACTTATGAGACTGGTCTGAGCCCCGGTTCAGCCGCTCGAGGAAGTGGTCGGCGAGCAGGGGGATGTCCTGGCGGCGCTCGCGCAACGGTGGAATGCGCAGGCTCAGCACGTTGAGCCGGAAATACAAGTCGCGGCGGAAGGTGCCTTGGGCGACAGCCCGCTCGAGGTCGCGGTTAGTGGCGGCCAGGATTCTTACATTGATTGGGACACAACGGGTGCTACCTACGGGCCGGATCTCTTTCTCCTGAATGGCGCGCAGCAGCTTAGCCTGCAGGTCTAACGGCAGTTCGCCTACTTCGTCGAGAAATACTGTGCCGCCTTCTGCGATCGCCAGCAGCCCGTCCTTAGAGTTAACGGCTCCGGTGAATGCGCCCTTTACGTATCCGAACAACTCGCTCTCGATCAGAGCTGGCAACAGCGAACCACAATCCACCGGGATGAAAGGTTTGTCGCGAAACGCTCCCGAAAAATGGATGGAGCGGGCGACCATTTCTTTGCCCGTCCCACTTTCCCCGAGGATCAGAACGGGATGGCTGCTCTGGGCGGCCTTGGCAATAATGCGATACAGCTTATCCATTTCGGGAGAGCGCCCAATGATGCTGCCAAAGCCCTGCTTAGACTTAATCTTTTCGCGCAGCATGCGGTTTTCGGTCTTCAGCTTCAGGTGTCCCGCAACCCTCTCCAGCAGCAGTTTCAGTTCGTCGAGGCTGAAGGGCTTGGTGAAGTAATCATAGGCGCCGTTCTTCATGGCCTGCACCGCCGACTGGACCGTGCCGTACCCGGTCACCATCACTATGACCGCATCGGGACGGCGGGTCTTGATCTGATGCAACGCCTCGAGGCCACCCACGCCCGGCAGTTTCAGATCGAGCAGAACGACGTCGACGCCATGCGAGTCGATGATGCGATAGGCGTGCTCAGCGGACTCGGCCACGAACGTACTAAAGCCGAGGGACTGCCCTACCTCGCGGCAAGCTTCGCGGATGGCGCGTTCATCGTCCACAATGATCAGATTCAAGAAGTTCGCACCTTCGACTTGAGTGCTGCTGGGTGTGGTTAACTCTGCGGTCGCCATAAGATCTACCCCTTCTTCTTTCCGGTATTCCTGGCTGGATGAGCGTCCAGCAATTCACGAACTTTGCGGGTCAGCGCACTGCCCGTAAAAGGTTTGCGAAACAACACGATTTCCTCTTGCGCATTACCTATCTGGCGGGTTTGCTCCTGGCTGTATCCCGAGGTGAAAAGAACGCACAGGTTGGTACGGTGCCGGCGTAGCTGCTGGGCCACCTCGCGGCCGCCCATGCCAGGCATTACCAGGTCGGTGAGCAACAGATCAATATTTCCACGAAATTCATCGCTGAGCCTCAGCGCTTCGGCGCTATTGGCGGCTTCGATGACCTTGTAGCCACATTCGGTCAAGACGCGGAGTACCGAGCCGCGTACCGAGGAATCATCTTCGACCAGCAGGATGGTTTCGCGCCCCGCCTTAGCAGCGGAGTGGCTCGCTGTGGGCTCCTGCTTGTAGGTCGGTTCTTCAACGCGCGGCAGCACGACGGTCACGCGCGTTCCCTTTCCAGGTTCGCTGTCGACTTCAATCGAACCGCCCGCTTCCTTGATAATCCCGTAAGCGGTGGCCAAGCCCAGACCGTTCCCCTGCCCCGGGCTCTTGGTGGTGAAGAAAGGCTGGAAGAGATGGGAGCGTGTTTCCTCATCCATGCCCACGCCGGTATCGGTCACCACCAGTTCGACACAGGCTGGTAATGACATTTCGCGTCCGTGGCGACTGAATCGGCACTGATTGCGGCAATTCTGAGTTCTAATGTGGATGCGCCCGCCCTGCGGCATCGCGTCGCGGGCATTCAGCACCAGATTCAGGATCACTTGCTGCAACTGGGCGGGATCGATTTTGACGTTTGCCAGGTCCTCCGTTGTCTCGATGATCAATTCGATGTTCTCGCCGATCAACCGGGTCAGCAGGTTTTGCATGTTGCAGACGATCTCGTTCAGGGAGAGCACACGCGGCTCGACCGCCTGTTGGCGCGCAATGGCTAAGAGTTGTTGGATCAGCGCCGCCCCGCGTTCGCTAGCGAGACGAATTTCATCCACGTGGCGGTGCAAGCGGCTATTGGACTCCAAACCTGCGCTGACCAGATCGGAATACAGCATGACGGCGGTGAGCAGATTGTTGAAGTCATGGGCGACGCCGCCGACCAGTCTGCCTACCGCTTCCATCTTCTGCGATTCGCGGAGCTGTTCTTCGGCGTGCTTGTGTTCGGTGATGTCCTCGATCATGCAAAGAGCGAATGCGGGCTCGCCTGCCGGCCCGCGCACGAGTGACACCGTCAGGTGGCACCAGCCGGTCATTTTGTCTTTGCGCAGGTAGCGGACCTCCATTTGGTAGGAATCACACTTGCCTGCCACCATCTGCTCGAACATTTCCAAATCTTTGGGGAAGTCATCGGGATGGGTGATGTCGCGGAAGTGCATGCCGCGCAGTTCCTGGCGGGTGTAGCCCAGTATCCGCTCGACCGCAGGGTTCGTTTCGACTACACGACCTTCGGACGTGCATTGCACAATTCCGATGGCGGCGGCATCAAAGATGGCACGATAACGTTTTTCAGTATCGCGCGCGATGCGCCGGCGTTCGCGCCGACTGATGTCGCGCGCGGTAACGACCAGCAAATTGCGCCCGTTACACGTAAAAGGCGCGCACGAACTTTCCATGCGGCAACGCGTTCCGTCCTTGCGGCGTCCTTCGTACTCGCAAACCGGATAACCACATCCCACCGGTTCGGCAGGTCCTGAGATTTCGGTTGAACCCGCGCAGCGATAGTTTTCTGGAAGAAAGTTGGCGAGTGGCTTGCCCTGAATCTCCTTAGAAGATAGATAGCCGAACAAATTGGCGAAGGCGGGATTGGCGTGGAGAATCCTTCCGACGTAGACCACGGCCACACTCTCCGGGCAGGAATCGAAAGCCGCCCTCAGCAAGTCGCTGTCGGCTTCCGTGGCTGCCGGGCTGTAGACGGACAGGGCGGTGCTCATGCGGCAGAATGGAAGAGTTCCTGGCCGTGGCCGGCGGGGGATCCAAGCAGTTTGGCGGTCCTTATAACGGGATCCGCCATGAGACAAAGCTGCCTCGGCGCACGCTCCCCATTTCGGGACAAATCTTACAGACCAAAATGGGAATGAATAAGTGCAGCCGTCACATAGCTGTGTGATGGTCGACCGCAGAAAAGCAGAAAAAAGGGCGCCGCGGAGGGCGCCCCCTAGGCTGAGACGAGGACGAGGGGAAACAAGCTTATCCGTGGACCGGCACGGGCTCGGTCAGGCGAAATGTCAGGCGGCGTTCGGTTCCGAAACCGACATCTTTTTTGCCCGTACCGTAAGCTACGCCAGTGCCGCCAGCCGCGCCCACAGTACTGCCGATGAGCGCGCCTTTACCACCACCGGCCAGCGCGCCGATCAGGGCACCCGCGCCAGCGCCGCCGCCAATCATCTCCCAATTGCGCTTCTCGTGAGAACCGCCTTTCAAGAAGATGCTCGAGGTTTGCACCGGCAGCGCTTTGCCCTTGACCGTAATGCTGGCAAGGGTTAGACGAAGATAGCCGGGATCGTGCAGCCGGCCCGAGGATTTGGCCGCCACCACGCGGCCGGTAACCGCGGAGCCGCGCGGCGCTATGGTTTGGCCTTGCACAATGACGGGCTCATCCAGCACCGCTTCAAATGGATCTCCCGAATGCGCCGTGGCGCTGGAGACTGCGGACTGCAAACGGATGGTAATCGGGGTTCCGGCTGGCACACTCTGGGGAATCGGCAAAATGGATTCCGACGGCGAAATTCCGTTCTTCGGCGAGGTCCGATCAAACGGCATCTTGTCCTGACCGTCAGCCGCCTGTGCGGTGTCCTCCGATGCAGGCGGGTTGGGCTGCCGTGCGCAGGCAACTGTCAGTGCAAGCGCTAACACCAGAACGGCAGAAAATCCGGCCTTAAACCAATTCTTCTTCATCCGACGACAATCCTCCGGCTGAACCCAGGGGTTTCAAGGGCACGAAGTATGCCAACATTTGGCCAATGCAATCAGACACTTAGCCACGTACACCTTTGCACAAGTATGTATTTTTTACGGGAATTTTCAGCCGTTACTCGGGGATCCTGATAAGAGAATGTCGGCATGAAGAACTGCGCCAGCGAGGGCCGCCGGCGCAGTCGAAGTAGGGGAAGGGCTAACTTTACTTAGAAGCGCCGCCAACAGAGGCGGACTGCGATTCCTTTTCCGGCTGAGCTACTACCCCATCAAACGGAGTGGCAGCCAGGACGCGTCCGCGCACCACGCTCAGAGCGCGGATGGTATATCCCGAATCCGAGCCACGGAACCAGTTGCGGCCGTTGTCGTAGCTCTCGAACACCACGCCCGAAGCGTTGCTGGTAGCCAAGAGTCGCTTGCCGTCGGGAGTGATCGAGCCAATCTCTTTCGCCGGGAGGCCATTCATCATGTGCTCCCAGGTTGCACCCCCATCGGCGCTGTGGAAGCCGCCTTCACGGGTAGCCAAGAAAATGTGCGAGTCAGGAGTAACGGACACACCGTAGATGCTGCTGACTAGAGAGGTGGTAGGTGCTTGCTTCCAGTCCGTGCCGCCATTGGTCGAGACGAACAGGTTGGAACGCGTTGCAGCAACGACCAGTTCGCGATTCGTGCGAACCGCAATGAAGTCCTGCTTGCCCATTACTGGGCCGCCTGACCAGATCTTGCCCTGATCGGAACTGGCGAACAGGCCGGCGGAGGTGGCAGCCAGCCACCGGTTAGGCGCGATTTCGATATCGCTCACGCGCGCCGTTAGTGTGCTGCGGACCGCGGTGTGTGCCATAACTCTGCGCGCCTTGCCTTTGGCGGTGATCATGCGCGGCGTGCCCTTTTCGGTCACGACCGTGTTGCTGGGACGCCACTCGTTAGCATTGCGCGCGAGCAGGAAGATGCCCCGATTGGTACCCGCGACCAAGGTGTCGTTGCTGGCCTGGCTGAGACTGAACACGTCGCGTCCACCAAGTCCGACGCTCTTTTGCTGCCAGTGCGCGCCGCCATCAACAGACATGAAGACTCCGCCATACTGCTGATCGTTGATCAAGCCGGCATATATAATTTTTGGATCGTTGCGGTCAGGCACAATGGCGCTGACGTAGCGGTGTGAATATCCCTGGTTGGAGGCAACGAAAGTCTGCGCGCCGTCGTTGCTGGCCAGTACGCCCATGCGGTCGGTCGCGAGCAGAACGTGCTGCGAATTGCGCGGGTCCACCATGACGTCATTTACCACCACGTCGGTATTGCTCACCCGTTTCCAGGTCTTGCCCAAATCCATGGATTTCCAGAGTCCCTCCGTGGTGCCGGCGTAGACAATCGCAGAGTTGCCCGGGTCTTGCTTCAGCACGCGAGTGCGGCGAGCTGAGAACGGGATGCCCTGAATCTTGCTGAACAGTGCGCCCGCGCTCTCGCTCTTATAAATACCAGAGCAGGCGCTGGCGAACACAATTGAGGGATTCGCCTGATCGACGATGATGGAGAACACATCGGAGTCGTCGATCATTCCCTTCTTGATGTGCTCCCAGGTGGCGCCGCCGTCCGGAGTCTTCCAGGCGAGGTGCCAGGTGCCGGCGTACACGACATTGGGATTCTGCGGATCAACCGCGATGGACTCCACGTTCTTGATGTCGGCATGATTTGGAGGCGAAATGCGCAGCCAGTTGTTGCCACCATCATTGCTGCGGTACACGCCATCGAGCGCACCGGCTACAAGAACCTTGGAATCCGACGCAGAGACGGCCAGAGCACGAACGGACTTGCCGTGCATGGCGGGAAGAGTTTCCCAATTTTTGCCGCCATCCTGGGTGCGGAAAATGTCGCCAGTTTGCTGGCTCTGAAAGCTCCACGCCGAAACATAGATTCTCTTGCTGTTCTGAGGATCGAAGCCAATGTGGTCCAGGACGTAATCGTTGCCATTGCCCAGATGGGCAAAGCGATTCCAACTGTGGCCGCCGTCCTGCGAAACGAAGAGTACGCCGGTGCTGGTGCCAAGGAAAATGCGGTCAGGATTGCCGGGATCAGAGGCCAAACTGCGGACGTCACCACCTTCCGGCCCCAAAGACGTCCATTGCGCGGCGGGCAGAATGGGCGTCAAGAATAGCCCTAAAACCAACGACATCAGCCAATTACGCGTAGATCGTGCCATGTACAGGAGAGTCATACTCAGATGCGCCCCTTGTGGTGTGGTTGACCCTGCGGGGGGCCAGGGGTGGCATCAGAGTGACAGGGTAACACCCTGTCAGCAAGTTACTTAAGGCCAAAGAAACAAAAGGGCCGGTCGGACGGCGAACCGTCGTGATCGGCCCCGATTTGGCTCTACTGCGCCTTTTTGGCCGGTTTCTTCTTAGCGGCCGCGGCAGGGTGATCCGGAATCGGTTTCACCTTACTTTCATCCACCGGCTGGGTATCAGGCTCATTGAAGCTCGCCCCTGGGGGGACGATCCAATGCTCGGTCTTCTGACCGCCGCCAGAGCCGGTGCGCGTCTCAATCCGGCTGGGATCGATGGCCTGTTTGGCCTCGCCTCCGGACAGATAAGCCTTGACGTCGACAGCGCGCTCGGCCGCGAGGTTCTTGCGCTTTTTGAGTTCGTCAGGATCGGCAAAGCCCACCACCACGAGCCTGGCGTCTGCCTGGTTCTTCAGCGCTTGCGCCACGTCGTCCAGCACCGCCTTGCAGGTGTTATCGACGCGCCAGGGCTTGACCTTGTTCGGGTAGCTGCACTCGCTCAGCTTGCTGGCCTGAGGCGGAGGCGGTGGCGGAGCTTCGACCGTCACCTGGGAGTTCGCCGAAGCCGTCAAGCCGCGTGAGTCAGTGCACGTTGCGCTCACGGTGATCGCGCCTGGAGATGCACCCGCCGTGTTCAGAGTGCCAGTGTTGCCGGTCCCCGAGATGGTTCCACCGGTTGCGTTCCACCCCGCGACACTGACCTCAACGTTGTCAGGGCTCTTGCATTCGCAAGTGATGCTCGCCGTCGCGCCCGCCTGCAACGAGGTCGGACTTGCGGTACAGCTCATGGTTGGCGGGTTCTTGGCAGGTTCCTTCACCGTAAACTGCGCATTGCAGCTGGCCTGGTTGTTCTTCTTGGCCTTAGGGTCGGTGATCCTGATAGTGGCAGCGTAAGAACCGCCGGCCAAGCCGTTGGTGTCGATGGTGGCCGTGTCGTCCTTACCTGTTACTTTTCCGCCGGTGCTGGTCCAGTTGTAGGTGACCGTGTGCTTAGGATTGAAGTTGCTGGTCGTGGCAGTGACCGTCACTGGCTCGCCGACCATGACCTCCGTAGGTTGCGCCGAGCAATTGGCGGACGGTGCAACGGACGGAGCGCCGCCACCGAGATTGAAAACCAGGCCGCTGCGGAGGCGAGCTCCCTGGTAGTTCGGGCGCTGCAGGTCAGCCAGACTCGCCGGCACTCGACTGGCGAAGTTCTGATGCGCCACCTGATAGTCGGCCTCTATTAAGCGGATGCTGAGATGGCGGCCTGCCGTAATATCAATGCCGCCGCCCAGGATCCCTCCGACGCCGTTGTGATTGCCAAAGCCGGGTACATCGAGTCGATTTAGTCCAACCAAGGTGTGTCCGAAGAAATTGACACCTTCTGTTCGCCACGTGAAGCGTGGTCCTGCCGAAAGGGTGGTAACGTTGAGACCCCCACTGCGAAAGTTGTAGCCGAAGTCAAATTCCAAACCGACATTCGGGTGAGGGTTAACGCCTAAGGCCAGACCAAAACCGCGCGGCAAACTCGGCAGCTTAGAGGGCAGAATCGTTCCGCCAACATTGGACGGCACACTCCCGCCTGGATTCAACCACTGGTACCCCGCGAAAATATCAACCTTTGGGGGATTTTCCTGCTGCGCATGTGCCGCGGTAGAGATGATAGCGACGATGAACACCAACAGAGAGCCGGTTAACATCACCCGGCTACCAGTTTCGTAGCAGCGAAGTGACATGTAAACCTCCGGGAGGAGACGTGAACTTCTTTTAACAATTAATTAATTAATTAATGGAAGGCGCCTAGTGAAATACAGAAAAATTCTACAGCACGCCTCCGGGAGAACAAAAGGTAGTAACTTGGTTACAGGGGCTGTGTGCCGCTCTGTGCCGCCGGGGCTGGTGGGAAAAGCGTTTCTGAGCTACAGTGTTTCGCAGTCTCACACTGTTCTTTCGTCCATGGTCTCACTAGAGCTGGCGGGGCTGTAGGCCCGGTCAACGCAGCTTGCCTGAATTGCTCATGAGCCACAATAATAACGTCATACCTGCTATGAACCACGAGAAAGTCCTAATCATTGAAGACGAGGAGAACGAGCGCACGGGCCTGTCCGAACTGATCTCGGCCTGGGGCTACCGAACGGAAACCGCCAGGGACGGGATGGAAGGTCTGGAGAAGGTGAATACGTGGTCGCCCTCCATCGTCGTTACCGACATGAAGATGCCCCGCATGAACGGGCTGGAGCTGCTGGAGAAAATGGAAACGCATGCACAAGCGGTCGCCGTGATCATGGTGACGGCGCAGGGCACAATCGACAGCGCGGTTCAGGCCATGCGCATGGGCGCCTATGACTATATTCAGAAGCCCATCGATACCAACCGGTTGCGGGCGATTCTGCAGAACGCATCCGCGCTGCTGGGGACGCGGGCCGAACTTGAAGTCACGCGGCGCAAGTTGCGCGATGCGGGTTCGCTGGGTTCACTGGTCGGCAGCTCCAAGAAAATGCAGGAACTGTTCAGGCTTACGGAGATGGTGGCGCCGAGCACGGCGTCGGTTCTGATTACTGGCGCCAGCGGAACCGGTAAAGAACTGGTTGCACGCACCATTCATGAACTCAGCCCTCGGCGCATCAAACCTTTTATCGCGATCAATTGCGCGGCCATTCCTGAGACTTTGATCGAGAGTGAAATCTTCGGGCACGAAAAGGGGGCGTTCACGGGCGCGCTGGAGCGGCGCACAGGATGTTTCGAGCTGGCCGAGGGAGGCACGCTGTTGCTGGACGAGATCGGCGAAATGCCAGTGGCGACCCAGGCCAAGTTGCTGCGCGTTCTCGAAGACCGCAAGTTGCGGCGTTTGGGCAGCAAGGTGGAAACCACAGTGGATGTGCGCGTGCTGGCGGCGACCAACAAGGTTCCGGAAGAAGCCGTTGCGCGAGGCGAATTGCGGAATGACCTTTATTACCGCTTAAACGTTTTCAACATCCACATGCCTCCGCTACGTGAGCACAAGGAAGATTTGCCCGAGTTGGTGCAGACCCTGCTGACTGAGATGAACGCCAAGCATGGACGCAAAGTGGGCACGATCAGCGAGGCCGTGCTGCACGCATTCCAGAACTACTCGTGGCCAGGAAATGTACGCGAACTTCGAAACACGCTGGAGCGGGCCATCATTGTGTGTGAAGGATCGGTGATTGAGACCAAACATCTGCCGCCGGCCTTTGGGCAAGGTGCGGTGCGGCCAGCGGCCAGCGATCCCGATGCCGTACGGCTGGGGGTGGGAACAACCGTCGAGGAAGCCGAGAAGTTGCTCATCTTGAAGACGCTGGAGGCGACCAGCAACAACAAGACGCGGGCTGCGGAAATACTCGGCATCAGCCTGAAAACCTTGCATAATAAGCTGAAGGAGTACGGCAGCGCGCAGGCCGACGTCGCCGCCGCGAAAGAGGAGGAATAGTTCCGGGAAACGGGTGAGTGTGGGGTTTGCCGCCACGTCATTAAACGATCAGCCCTTGTCTCGCTGCTGATTTATGCGCCGCAAAACCAAAATCGTACTGGGCATCACCATGATGGTCTTTTTGCTGGTGGTTGCCTTCTCCTATATCTACATTTCCGAACTGCTCCGGCAGCGAATTACCTCTGCTTATGAAGGCGCCGCTCTGCTCAGCGAGCAGCTGGCCTATGCCACCTACAATGCCCAGCCCGATCTGAGCAGCACGCGAATCGACACCAACGATCCGGCGGCGATGCGGGCCGGCATCGCGGAATATCTCTCCGAGGACGTGAATCTCAATGACATGCTGGAGTCGGTGGTGGCGAATTGGCCCATCATCTACGACGCCGCCATCGTTGATATCAACAACAAGGCGCTGCTGCATACCAATCCCGACCTGATTGGAAAGTACATGCCGGAGCGGCCGGATTTCGCCTTTGTGCGTGACACCAGCTTCCGACGGCAACTTACCATTGTTTATAGTCCGGCGGCGGTTTTTGACATTCGCATGCCGCTCGAATTAAATGGAAAACCTTTTGGCACGGCTCGAGTGGGCGTCTCGACTGTGTTTCTGAAGAACGAAGTAACGCCTCGCCTGCGGCGGGCCGTGATCTACTCTACCGGGGCTTTGCTGATTTCGCTCATCCTCGCGGCCGGACTTTCTCACCTAGCACTCGGTCCCCTGGAGCGGATCAGCCGCAGTCTGGATAGTGTAAGCGCTGGAGAGACCACGGAAGTTTTGGCCGAACCGGATGCGACTCCCGACGAGTACGGGCTGGTGACGCTGAAGATCGCTCATCTTGGGCGGCAGATGCGCGACACGAAAGAAATATTCTCGGCTCTCAAAGACAACGTCGACCAGATCATGGCCAACCTGCAGGACGGTCTGATGCTGTTTACCGAAGACTTCCGGGTCGTGCTGGTCAGCGCTTCGGCAGAACGTTTCCTGGGCCGGCCTCGCGCCGAGATGCTGGGCCACACCGTCAATGAAATATTTTCTGATTCTTCGCCGCTGGGGACGGTAGTGCTGGACGCGTTCGAGCGGCAGCGTCCCATCCCGCAACGCGAGGTCAAAGCGGCGGACGGAAAGTCGGTGCAGGTTTCACTGGACTTCATCCAGCAGGGCGGAACGCATATCGGCGCGCTGCTCACCATGCGGGACACCGAGTCGGTGCGACGCATCGAGGACGAGATCGAGACCTCGCGGCGTTTGTCGGCCAGCGGGCGGATTACGCGCGGCGTCGCGCACGAAGTCAAGAATCCGATCAATGCGATCGTACTGCACCTGCAGCTCCTGCAAAACAAGTTGCAGCAGAAGGATCCGGATACGTGCCGTCACATGGATATCATCGAAAGTGAAATTCACCGGCTGGATCGAGTAGTCCAGACACTCGTCGACTTCACGCGCCAGCGCGAACTAAACATGGAAGAGGTCGACTTGCGGCAACTGATAGACGAAGTGGGGATGCTGGCGCTGCCCGATGCGGAAGTGCATGGCGTACGCATTGTGCGCCAGCTTCCTCCCGATCCTCTGCCGGTTAAAGTTGATATTGATTTTATGAAGCAGGCGCTGTTGAACGTGGTCATCAACGGAGAGCAGGCGATGCCGCACGGAGGCGCGTTGAGCATTGCCGCACGGCGCGACAACGGCAACGCCGTGATCGAGGTCCGAGACCAGGGCGTCGGCATTCCCAAAGAAATTCAGGAGAAAATCTTCGAGCTGTACTTCACAACCAAAAAGGGCGGCAGCGGCATTGGCCTGGCGCAGACCTACCAGATCATGCAGTGGCATTATGGATCGGTGGACTTCGAATCAACGGAAGGGCAAGGCACAACCTTCCGTCTGCGTCTGCCGCTTACGGAATTGCCTTCGGAGAGTCTGAAAGAGAAGGAAGTCATTACCCAGGGCTGATCAGTGGTCCCGAGGCATGAGAGAAGGGGTCTTGTCCGGATTTAGAATCATTTGAAGTAGCACCGCTCATGGCGCCGGCAGCCGGCGCTGGAAGAATATGACTCTGGCCGTCATTCTCGGACTATGGGCTTTGCTGGGGCCGTCTTCGTTAAGCTACCCGTACTTTCCACAGACGCAACCGTCTCAGCAGGCGCCTGACGCCAGCTCACAGCAGACACCTCCAAAAGATACCAAGCCTCAGGAAAAACCCGAGCAGCAGCAACAGCCTGCCGAGACCAAGCCCCAGGAACCCGGAGAGACACAGCAGCAGGCGCAACCGGCCCAGGAACAACCGCAGCAGTCCGCGCCGCCTCCTACTAACCCTGCTCCCACCCAACAGCCGCCGGAAGCCGTGCCAGAAAAATCAGTGCCAGAAGTGAAGCCGTCCCCAAAACCGCCGGCGCGAAAAAACAAGCGCAAAACGGCAGCGAAAAAGGATCCACCGGCGAACTCGGAGCCAAAGAAGGTTGTAGTGCGCAATGGCGGCGCGCCAGAACCCACCAGCCAGCTGACCCCCGGCATGTCGCGGGATCAGGTATCGCACTCGCGGCAGACCATTACCCAGTTGTTGGCATCCACCGAAGAAAACCTCAAGCGGACCACTGGGCGTTCTCTCACCGCAAATGAGCAGGCTATTGTGGATCAGATTCGGGCTTTCATAACGCAAGCGAACGCGGCGCTTAAAGCAGGCGATCTTCAACGCGGACACAACCTCGCCATGAAAGCGCATCTGCTGTCCGATGATCTGCTTCGGCGCTAAGCCCTCAAACGCATACGTCATGTTCATCGCGAAATCGTGACCTCAGCGGCCAGGAAGCCTCTCATGAAAACAAAGTGCTGATTGCAGCGCCAGAGTGTGTGTCGTGAGAACTACTCTGTGAGTCAAAACGGGGGAACAGAATCCGCAAGATACCAGCCCCGGAGGGGCGAAATAGGTTAGCCCAGGACGTAAGTCCTTGGTAAAGTTGGAAATCGGAGCGAGTCCCGGAGGGACAACCCCAGTCCTCACGCGCACTTTAAAGCGCCGCGCCACCCAAAACCAGACTTTTCGCAGCCTGTAAAAGGCGCGCCCTGTTACAACCCAGCTATTTCCCTTTGGCTCGTGCGGCGTTCACTTTGGTCAACAGATCTTGTGCCGGCTGTTGAATTGGGCCGGAAATCTTTACGACTTCGTTCAACACCTCCCGCGCTTCGGTTACCTTGTTCAGCTTTGCGTAGCCCCAGCCAAGACGGTAAAGGGCCGTCGCATAGGCTACGTCGTCGTGCCCTTTCAGCAAATCGGCGGCGGACTTCAAATGCGGAATGGCGGCTGCCGTTTTGTCCTCTTTCATCAGCGCATAACCCAATGTCGAATGCGCCACGCCTGCTGACAGCTTGCGGGATTGATCAGCATCCGGAGCATCAGCCTTAGACAGCGCGATCACCTTTTCGGCATAACTGGCAGCTTTGCTAGCGCTGCCAGGCTTGCTGGATTCGACGTAGTGGTTCGCCATGAGAAGCAGAGTGGCAATGTTATTCGGGTTCGTCGCGAGCGCTTTATCTCCGTAAGCGACCAGGCGAGCCGGATCGTTGAGTTGCCCGGGGCCCAACGTGTACATGGCATACTGCGCCACTTGGTCTCCAAAACGAGAGTCGGGGAAGGCAATGGTGAAGCGCTCGATGTAGGACATGCGGGCCTTGGGGTCCTTCTCATCGGCGATCGAGTTGAAAGCAGCCGCTTCGAGAAAATCATAGGAGCTCCTGGCTGAGTTCTTCTCGCCCTCTACCTGGTTCGCAAAATCCTGGTCACTCATAGTGTCCGGCTTGGGCTGGTTGGCAATCGAGTTGAAGGCCTCTCCCCCTCGGGTCGCGTAGTCCATGAGCTTGGCGCTGCTCTTCATCAGTTGGGCGATGTTGGCTTGTGAGACCAGTATGTCGAGATTGTGCGGCGACGCGGCCAGGGCTTTGTCACCAAAGTCGAGAGCCTTCGCAAGGTCGCCTGCGGTCTGATACGCCTGGGCCAGCTGCCAGTTTCCATAAGCGACCGCCGCGGGATTGGAAGAGAACTGCTGCAGGAAATCCTGGTACATGGCCAGCCTTTTCTGTGCGTCCTGTTCGCTGGAAATGGACGCCAGGGCCACGTCTTCCGGAGTCCCCGCGGGGATCACAATCTTGTCGAGCTGCGCCTGAGAAAATAACGCAAAGGAAACGAGGATGGGGGCGGCGAAATGATGTTTGCGAAGCATGGGTCACCTCCAGGCGATGGCATGGTCCTTGACCGGCGAATCGTATCGCCGAAACGGGCAACAGGCAAGGGCGAGAAAGGCCCGGCCTACTTACGCCCTTGACGTTTCTGTGCGACTACCAACCCTCGTGGCGTGGGCAGGAGAATCACCGAGATCAGGCCTTCGGCTTCTAGTTTAAGAGCAGCTTCGCGTACCTGCTTGAGATGCGAACTGGCGTCGTGCATAAGGATCAGGCCATAGGGGCTGATCTGGGGCAGGAAGCGGCGAACTTCCTGCTCGCGGACAGGCATGTCGCTGTCGCTGAATAGCAAATCGATCCGGCCGTCCACTTTCATTTCAAGGCTCGATTCATTGCGACATTCAATCCACTGCGCGAGTTCAGAAGATTCAATGCGCTTCTTGGCGTCGGCATAGACGAGAGGATCGAATTCGCAGGTGATGACCTTGCCGCGTCCGTTCTCCTTCAGGCCTTCGGCAATCCAAAGCGTGCTGATGCCGCTGAAGGTGCCGGTCTCGACCACGAGTTCGGGCTTAAGGGTGGTCACGACGGTGCGCAAGAATTCGAGTACTTCAACTTCCGCGGTCATCGAATCGAACATGCTCCAGCGCTCCGGGTGGGGGCACTCAGGCGTCGCGCGATGATATTCGGCCTGCAGCACGTCGCCAGTGCGCTGAATCTGGCGAAGGATTTTGTGCTCCTGTTTTTCTTGTTTTTTGAAGAGGCGCTTCAGGTCGAGGCGCATGCCAGAGCAGTATAAATCCGCCACCTATCTTGTGGGGACGGCCCTGTGAGCCGTCCGGGCGCGTCGGAGACCGGTCTCCACACAAACCATGATTTTTCATTTAGAGTGAGCAGATGCGTTCCATTTTGCAAAAGCGGGCCCTGCGCTATGTCTTTGGCGCAAATGTAGTCTCTATGCTGGGGAGCGGAATGAACTCAGCCGCGGTGGCTTGGTTCATTTTGCAGGCCACGCATTCGGAGATGGCACTGGGAACGCTCGCCGTTTTGCAGACCATTCCCGCCATGTTGATGCTTCCCTTCACTGGGGTCATCATTGACCGCGAAGACCGGCGGCGTCTGGTCATGATGCTGGATGCGGCCCGCGCCATCGTTATCCTGGTGGTCGCCATTCTCGCGTTCCGTGGCAAGGCGCAGGTTTGGGAACTCTACCTGATGAATACGCTGGTGGCGGCAGGCTTCTGGATGTTCTGGCCGACCATCACGGCGCTGATCCGCGAACTGACGCCCGACGCCCAATTTGTGCAAGCCAATACGTTTTTGCTAGCTGGAGTCCAGGGCGGGTGGTTGATCGCGGGCGCAATTGTAGGATTCGTGTACGAGCACATCGGGCTGGGCGGCGTGCTGCTCATTGACTTTTCCACCTATGTGATCTCGTTCCTGTGCTACTTCGCAGTCCGCAAGGGACGCCACGTGGTGCCGCGGCCTGCCGAGTTGCGCGCCGACATCATCGCTGCGGAAACGCAAATCGAGCGCTTCGGGCGGGAAATGAAGGAAGGGATTCACTTCCTGCGCGATAACCGGGCCGTCGCATTTCTGGGAGCGTGCTGGGCACTGTTCCTGGGCGCGATGCTCACCGGAATCGTGGTCACTCCTTCTCTGAGTGAACGAGTGTTCCGCGCCGGCGCCACTGGCTATGGCTGGCTCAACGGCGGATGGGGAGTGGGTGCCTTTCTCAGCGCGCTGTACGCGCCGCAAGTTATCGCCGGTCTGGGCTCTCGCCGCTCCGTCGCGATTTCCATGGCATTGCTGGCAATCTGCATGTTTATGGCGCCATTCTCGTTATTCCTAGCCATCGCGGTCGGAATCTATGGCGTGATGGGATCGGCGCGCGGCGTCAGTGGCGTCGCCATGAATACCAGCCTCATGGAACAGATTCCCGACCACTTCATGGGACGCGTGCAGAATATCTTCTATTTCTTCGGCACCGTGTTGCAGGTAGTGCTGGGATTTGCGGTGGGCGCGGCGGCCCACAACATCGGCCTGGGCGCCGGCTTCGCCATTATCGGTTTGGTGTACACGCTGGCATTTGTCAGTGCAAGCTGGCCCATGGCCAGTCGAACAGCCGTGGCCGCGAGCGAAGCAGAGTGAACGGATTGCAGATTCAAGATTTTAGATTGCAGATTTAAAAACTTTGAAAATCTGAAATCTTCAACCTGCAATCCTAAATTCGACTTCTGTTATCCTTTCCGTTTCAATTTCCTCAGGAGAATTGCATGTCATCGAATCTCGACGGCCGCGTTGCCGTTGTTTTCGGAGTGGCGAACAAGCGCAGTATCGCCTGGGCGATTGCGCAAGGGCTGCACGCGGCAGGCGCCAAGCTAGTCATCACCTATCAGAACGAGCGTCTGGAACAGGAGGCCAAAGACCTGATTCTTTCGCTGCCCGGAGCGCAGGCATTCATGTGTGACGTGTCGAAGGATGACGAGATTGATCGCCTTTTCGCCGAACTGAAGCAACGCCATGGCAAGTTGCACGTCCTGGTGCATAGTGTCGCGTTCGCTCCCGCTGAGGAACTGAAGGGAGACTTCGTCAATACCAGCCGCGAAGGATTTCGCATCGCTCAGGATGTCAGCGTTTATTCTTTAATCGCGGTCGCGCGCGGGGCTGCCCCGCTAATGGAGGATGGCGGGAGCATTATCACGATGACGTACTACGGAGCGGAAAAAGTTGTTCCTCATTACAACGTGATGGGTGTCGCCAAAGCCGCCTTGGAATGCACGGTGCGGTACCTGGCTTACGACTTGGGCAAACGCAAGATTCGCGTCAACGCAATTTCCGCCGGACCGATCAAGACTTTGGCCGCGCGCGGCATCGCCGGTTTCGGTGACATGCAGAAGTCCCACGCCGAACGCGCTCCCCTGCAGCGTAATGTGGACGTGAATGAGGTGGGCACCACCGGGGTGTTTCTCGCTTCCGACGCCAGCTCGGGAATCACCGGAGAAACGATCTACGTGGATTGCGGCTACAACATTATGGGGTTTTAGAAACAGTTCTCAGTTGCCAGTTCTCAGCGTGCGGTCAGCGTAATTCGGCGGTCGCTCTCTCCCACCCTTTTCAGGGCAATTTCCATGTCCCGTTCTTTAATGAAACGAGGAAATTTCTCTCCCCACTCGATGAGAAGAACGCTGGTTTCGGCCAGCAAGTCATCGAGGCCCAGAGTCTCTAATTCTCGGGGCGTGTCTACCCGGTAAAGGTCAATATGGTAGACATTCACTTGCGGGCCCCGGTATTCGTGGACCAGGGTGAACGTGGGACTGGTGACGTCTTCCTCTCTGGCGGCGTGGAAGCCTTCCGCAATACCCTTCACCAGGATGGTCTTACCCGCACCCAACTCACCACGCAGCAATACCAGCTTAGGCGGAGTGAGCGTCTCGGCCAGGCTTCGCCCGAAGGCAATCGTCTCTTCTGGAGAGTGGGTGAGGACTTCCCGAGTGCTCATACTGATCCCAAACCAGTATAGCTAGTACTACTGCAGCGTCCGATAAATAACTGGCCAACTCAACGTTTCGCTTTTCGCCTTCGAGGTAGGGTACAGCCGGGCCGAATCCGTTCCAAAGTTTGTCGACAGCGCGAAGGCTTTTTCACGACGGATTCGACTGTGGCGGTCCAGAGAAAGGGTTTCGGATTCTCATTGCAGGCGGCCAGGAATTCCATGATCGCCTTCTCGAGAACTTCCACGCTGCGGAAGGAGCCCCGGCGAATGCGCTTGCGGGTTAACTCGCCGAACCAGCGCTCGACCAGATGGAGGCAACTGGAACTGGGGGGGCAAAAATGCGAGATAAAACGAGGGTGGCGCTTCAGCCAGGCTTGGACACGAGGCTGCTTGTGGGCGCCATAGCTGTCCATCACCAGATGCAAGCGGACCTCTCCCGGAAACTCTTGGTCGAGGCGGCGTAGAAACTTCAGCAACTCTTGGTGTCGATGCCGCTCATAGCACTGTCCGATCACCCGTCCTTGCAAGACTTCTAGAGCGGCGAACAAGGAGGTCGTTCCGTTGCGTTTATAGTCATGGGTCATGGTTCCGCAGCGGCCCTTTTTCATGGGCAAGCCGGGTTGGGTGCGGTCTAGCGCCTGGATTTGGCTCTTTTCATCCGCACGATCACCTGTTGGGGAGGATTCAGATAGAGGCCCACCACATCGCTCAACTTCTAGAAACTTGGCATCCCGCGATCGTTTGAAGGTTTTCACGCGATGCGGTTTGAGGTTGTGACTCTGCCAGATGTTGTTGATGGTGGATTTGCTGACTCCTGCCTGGCCGCCATGAGCCGGCAACTCCACTGGGTCATTCCCTTGGGTTGGCTACCTAGCGTGGCATTGACGATGGACTGGATCTTCTCCGGACCGTAGGTCGGTTTGCGACCACGCCCGGCCACCACCTCCCACAGACTATCCAGGCCCTCCCGGGTAAAGGGGGTGCGCCACAAGGTGACCGTCTTGCGATTGACCTCTAGCCGTTGCGCGATGCCATTGTCGGATTGCCCTTCGGCAGCGGCTAACACCATCTGACTTCGTCAGGCGACCTGCTGCGGTGTCCCGAAGGCCGCGACCCACTGGCGCAGTTGCTGTTGGGTCGGCTTCCGGGAGGACGCGTGCGGGAGCGGGTCGTGGCATGACCCAGCATGGTAGTACCAGCATAGCTGTAGAAGATAATGTCGTTGTCCAGTTATTTGTTGGACACTACACCAGTGAGAAGGCAATCAATTCGGGAAGGTCTCTCGGTGCTAGACGCCGGCGGAGACCACGGAACCAGCCATCGCAGGAGCCTCATCCCGTTGCATAAGACGCGCCCGGTAGCGAACGTGTCGAAGGCGAGTGAGTTCGACCAGCGGTGACCACACGGTGTGCACGAGGTCATGCTTGATCAGCAAGTGCCAGAAACGATTGGATCGCTTGTACAGGTAAGACATGGCGAGATACAGCGGCACAGCGCGCCAGTCTGCCGGACGGCGGTGCCAGATCGACGGATGAGAAAAGAGGCGCTGATAAATCCAGGCATAGCCCTGCTCCAATTCTTCCGGTGTCATATGCCGAGGCTGGAAGACTGCGTGGGCAGTGTCGTAAAGGCTCCAGTCACGGTGCAGCAAACGGTTCTCCGCCTCCATTTGCCGGAACAATGGTGTAGCTGGGTACGGTGTGAGAATGTGAAAAGTCGCGCATTCCAGGCGGTTTTCCTCGATCCATGCCGCGGTACGGGCAAAGACGTCCTTACAGTCGTGGTCGAATCCGAGGACAAATGACCCGTTGACCTGAATTCCGTAGTCGTGCAAAAGACGGACACGGCGGGCGTAGTCTGCAGTTTTCGGAGTTTTCTTTCGAGCATCCGCGAGATTCTCGTCGGAGAGTGACTCGAAACCAATGAAGACCCCGGTACATCCGGCCAGCGCCATCTCGCGAATCAGTTCCCGATCGTCGGTAACGTCGATCGATACTGCCGCGCTCCATATTTTGTTGAGCTGCCGAAGCGCGTGACAGAGCGCACGCAGATAATCCCTGCGCGAGCCGAGATTGTTGTCGATGAACACAGCGTAGGGCTGGTTATCGGTTGCGAACTCATCCACCACAAGCTTGGGATCGCGCATCCGATACGGGATCCGCAGGCCGTTAGTGGACAGATAGCAGAACCCGCAGCGATTATGGCAGCCGCGAGTGGCAATCAGGCTGGTCGTGGTCAGAAAACTGTGCCGGGGCAGGATTGACCGTCGCGGCGGCGGATCTTCGGAATAATCATTGTCATATCCTGCGATATAACGCGGCTGCAGGCATCTGTGTTCGACATCATTGAGAATACGCGGCCAGAGTTGTACGCCGTCGCCCAGCGCCAAGGCGTCCGCGTGAGGCGCACACTCCTCGGGACAAGATAGAACGTGCAGGCCTCCCAGAATGACCTTCGCGCCCCGGCAGCGATACCAATTTGCGAGTTCATAAGCGCGTGCTGCAAAAGTCAGGTGCACGGTGATGCCGACAACTTGAGGAATGGGATTGAAAGGGGGTGGCCCGTCCAGCAGATTTTCGTCCCAATATCCGATTCGCCAGTGCTCCGGCGTGGTCGCGGCAAAACTGGTCAAAGCCAGAGTCGGTGTGAGGACGTGCTTGCCAAAACTCGCGGTCGGGTCCTTGGGATAGAAAGGATTGATCAGCAAAGCATAGAAGGGCTCTGGGGGATGTGCCGCTGCGATTTCGGGTAGCGGGGGCGGAGTCGTCATTTCTGGCGGCAGCCAGCGGCGCTTCGAAAGCCGAAGAAAGGGCTCTTCTGCCAAAATCATTCGCACAGCTTGGCGCGGTTTTAGCAGGGCCGTCAAGATAGCGGTCGTGCTTAAGAATGTACTCACCCGGGGCATGGTAAGGGCTGATTGTAAGCGACGCCGGTTCTTATCTCAGCTTTCGTCCGGGCGGAATAGGGAGTCCGGGCCAAAGCTTGGAAAAGAATTCAACTGCCTGGGGATCCTGGTGCAGGGGACCCATGACGAATTTGCCAAACACCACTCCGCCCATCGCGTAATAGCCAACTGCTAGACCTCCGATTGCAGCATAACCGATGGCCACTCCGCCCATCGCAAGGTATCCCAAGGCGAGCCCAGCAAGCGCCAGAAGGCCGATGCCGCAACCGCCGAGCACGATTCCGCCCATGGCAAGTCCCCCGAGTGCAACCGCGCCGCACGCGACTCCGCCCAGTGCGATCACCCCGGTAGCAATATCTCCGATAGCGATGATGGCTCGCGCATGTCCGCGAAGCTCCTTCTTGGACGGATCGGGACCAATCGCAACCGAGACAAGCGGATACTCGAGAAAAGTCGCCGACGACGTCCAGCGAATCGGCATGGTGGATTCCCTGCTGAGAGTATGCGGCGGTGGCCCGGTGACCGTGAGTGACAAGAGAGGAACGCGAGACGGGGCAAGCCCCGTCTCTACCTCAGTTGTTGCGGGCAGAGACGCGGCTCGCCGCGGCTCCGACCTATTCAGTCGGCTGCTAAAAAGTTTTGGGCAGGAAGGAAGTGGAGTGCGTACCGCTCAGAATCCGATCCAGTACCGAGTCCAGGGCTATGCGTAGCTTGCGGTGATCATCGTCTCCCAAGGCAATGAAGCGAAAGGGCTGCAGATAGCCCTCGACAAGTTGGCGGGTCGGGCTGAGCATTTCGGCCATCCCGTGTACGGGGCCGGACTTGGTCTGGAAGACAACTTCGACGAAGTCGCCCTGCTCGTAAGCCCGGGCCACATGCAATAGACCGCCGGTGCTGGAAATGGTCTGGAGTTTGGCTTTGGCGCGCTGACCGTCGTCGAGCTGGATGGCAGCGAGAACGGAACCGCCAAGCTGTACCCGCGGGGCGCGCCGCGTGGGGTGCGGTTGGGGGAAATGGGTCATGCCGAGTCGAACTATGTCACGGTCCCTGGTTACTCTCCAGATTACGGAAGAGCCTTGTACGGATTTCAGCAGCGGCGTTTGTCTAGAAAGCAGATCAGCAGGCGTTTCAAGAAGATGCGGCTGTTAGGCAGTTAGATAATGTACTAACGGAGGGGAATTCTTCGGGCGCGGTCGGCGGCGCTACATCAGCAAACCCGTACCAGTTCTTGCCCTGCCTCGCTGCGAGTGCGCCGGAAAGCCTCAGGCAAAGCTCTCACCAGATCAGTCGCAACCAGTGAATGTTCTCCCATGCTTTCGCAGGCGATGTCACCTGCCAAGCCATGCAAATGTACGGCGGTCAAAACTGCTTCGAAAACACGGGTGGGATTTTGTGCCACGAAGCCTGCCGCCATGCCGGTGAGAATGTCGCCGGTGCCGCCTGTCGCCATGCCGGGATTGCCTGTGGTGTTCACCCACACTTCTCCGCCGGGATGAGCGATCTGGGTGCGATGGCCTTTCAGAACCACAATGACGTGGTGCTCGCGAGCAAAAGTGCGTGCGGCGGCGAGGCGGTCTCTCTGAATTTCGACGACGGAGCGGCCAGTGAGGCGCGCCATCTCGCCGGGATGCGGCGTGATCACCAGCTCGTGGTCCTTGCCACTCAGTTTCTCCGCGCAGCCTTCGAATGCGTTTAACCCATCCGCGTCAACCACCATGGCGGTCTTGTACTTGCCAATCACGGCGCGGACAAACTCCGCGGTCTCAGAATTCCGCGAAATGCCTGGACCGACGGCCAGGACTGTCTTCCCATGAACCAGAGCATCCAGGCGATCGTATTCGAGGGCGCGCATGGAGATCGTTCCTGCCTCGGTTTCCTCCAAGGGCTCGGTCATGACCTCGGGATGAAAGCCGGCTACCGTGGCCAGAACAGTTTTAGCGGTGGCAACCGTCGATAATCCGGCGCCTGCGCGCAGCACGGACATGCCGGCCATCGCCGCCGCCCCTGCTTTCCCGACCGAGCCTCCTATGACCAGCACGTGGCCAAAACTTCCCTTGTTTGCGTCGGGACGGCGAGGTGCAAGCAGCGCAGCTATATCGGGCGCAGTGATTACGTTCTGGTGTAAAGAGGAAAGGATGGCTTCGGGCGGCGAGCCGATGGAAGAAACCTTGGTTGGACCCGCAGCCAGCATCCCAAACACGTGCGCAGGACGCGGCGCGGTGAAAGTTATGACACCGTTGGCACGGGCGACTGCTCCGGTTTGCGGCCCGATAACATCGGCATCAGCACCCGAGGGAATATCTACTGCAACTACGGGCAAGTCGCTGCGGTTGATCTCCGCAATTGCCTCAGCATAAAGATCACTCACCGGCGGACGGAACCCCGTGCCCAGGATCGCATCCACCAGAACATCGGCGGTGAAGGCCGCATGCGCTCGCTCACCTTTCAGATCTTCCCCGGAACGCACGATTACCGGCGCATCCGGCAGCTTCTTGAACATTTCGGCGGCATCGCCGCGCAGATCCGAAGGTTGGGCAAGGAGAAGCAGGTGTACTTCCTTGCGCGCTTCACGTAGTTTGCGCGCGGCCACGAAGCCGTCTCCTCCGTTGTTCCCTTTTCCGCAAACGATGCCGATCCTTCGCGCGGAAGGATATTCCTCAAGTACGAACTCCGCCGCTGCTGTGCCGGCGTTTTCCATCAGCGCCAGCGACGGTACGCCGAAGCGCTCGCTGGTTACGCGATCGATTTCGCGCATCTCGGCGGCAGTAACGATTTTCATGAGTGGGCTGCTGCCGTTTGTTCGAGTTGGCGAAGCTGGCTGGGCTCGCCCATGGCGATCAGAAAGTCGCCAGGCTCGATGCGGTCGTCAGGCGCGAGATTGAAATGCATTCCCCGCTCGCGCTTGATGGCAAGAATAATCACGCCGCGATCTTGCCGGATGCGCGAGCCTTCAATGGTCGTTCCGGCAAACCCGGACTTGGGGCTGATGTAGACCTCGCCGATCTCGAGGTCCACGCCCAGGTGCGTAGTTGCGGTGTCAAGGAAGCTGACAACATGCGGCCTGAGAAACGATTGCGCGATGCGTTGCCCGGCAAACAGATAAGGTGAGACGACCGAATCGGCGCCGGCCGTGAGCAGGTGCTTCTCGGCGTCTTCTTCGCTGGCGCGAGCGATGATTTTCAGCCGCGCATTAAGTCCACGGGCAGTGAGAACGATGTAGAGATTCGTTGCATCGGTCGTGGTTGCGGCTACCAGGCCCCGAGCACGATCGATTTGCGCCTGGCGCAGAGTATGTTCCTGGGTCGCATCGCCGAGGATGATCAGCCAAGTTTCATCGGCGTAACGCAGAGCCTTGGCTTCGTTCTGCTCGATGATGACGAACGGAACGGGCCGGCGGGCCAACTCGCGGGCTGCGCTGCGCCCAACGCGTCCCGCGCCGCAGATGATGTAGTGATCGGAGAGCCGGCCGATTTCGCGTTCCATTCTCCGCCTTCCGAAGAAGCTCTGCAGCTCGAATTCTAGCAAAGCCTGCGTGATCGCCCCGATGCCCACCAAGACCAGGGCCACACCCGACAGGATGATGAACACGTTGAAAATGCGCCCAGCGTGCGAGAGGGGATGCACTTCCTGGTAGCCGATGGTCGTCAGAGTGGTGACGACCATGTAAAAGCCATCGAACCAGGGCCAGCCTTCGATGAAATGATAGCCGGCGGTACCGACAACGATTACCGCTGTCAGAGCGAGCCCGATCAGTCGGAGATTGCGCAAGGCTTTCATCTAGTCGTCGGCCCTTAGTCGTTGGTCTTTGGCCAGGGACTTTTCTTGCCAGCAGCCAAAGACCAACGACTATAAAACAAGAAGGCACACCGCGTATGTGCGGAAGCCCCGGGCAGATGGTGTGTGGGCACGGGTCTTTGACCCGTGCAAGGCGGGTCAAAGACCCGCCTCCACACACTTGATACGTCAGTTCAGTCAGCCATTACTTTTGGAGTTGTCGGCGTACTAGCCGATTGGGCCGCCTGGACGCGGCTATGGTAGCGACTGTAAGTGAAGTACACGACCAATCCTATGAATAGCCAGACAATCAGGCGTGCCCAGTTGATCCAGCCCAGTTTGTACATCATGTAACCGTTCGAAATCACGCCCAGGATTGGTACGACCGGAACCCAAGGCGTGCGGAACGGACGGGGTTGATCGGGATTGGTCTGTCGCAAGACCATCACCGCAATGGATACGATGACGAAGGCCAGGAGCGTACCAATATTCACCATCTTTCCAATGTCATCAATCGGAGTCAGACTGCCCACAATTGCGGCCAGGAAACCGACCAGAATGGTGTTCTTCCACGGGGTGCGGAATTTCGGGTGAATATCAGCAAAGAATTTCTTGGGGAGCAAACCGTCGTTGGCCATGGAGTAGAGGACACGCGTCTGCCCCAGTAGCATGACCAGCATTACGCTAGTGAGTCCAGCCAATGCGCCCAGCGTGATGATGTGCGAGGCCGTGGTTAGTCCGCGGTCCATAAAGGCGCGGGCGATGGGGGCCTCAATATTGATCTCCTGCCACGGTACCATTCCGGTGAGCACCGAAGCTACCGCGATGTACAGGGCAGTGCAGATCAACAGCGAGGCGATGATTCCTATCGGCAAGTCGCGTTGCGGATTCTTCGCCTCCTGCGCGGTGGTCGAGACGGCATCGAATCCGATATACGCGAAGAAGATGTACGCCGCACCCGCTCCGATGCCCGAAAAGCCGTTGGGGGCAAAGCTGGACCAGCCGTGGCCCCAATTTACGGTGTTGATGTAGCGCACGCCCAGGCCAATCACAAAAAGCACGACCGCAACCTTGATGGTCACGATGGTCGCATTGAAGCGGGCGCTTTCTTTGATTCCGATGGCCAGAATGGCTGTAATGACCAAAGCGATCACGAAGGCCGGCAGGTTAAAACCGACTTCAAAACCGAACAGGTGTGGTGCGCCTAACAGATCGTGAGCACGCTGTACCAGTTCCGGAGGATGCCCGGAGATGATGGCAGTAACCTTACTTAGAAACGCCTGGGTACCGGGAACCAGCGAGGGATCGGCGGCCTGTGCCATCTGGCGGGCAACGATGTTCTCGGCGGTGCGCAAGGCCGTCCAATGATCGTAGGCCAGCCAGAGCGGCATCTTCAGGTGAAAGATCTCCAGCAACTCGATGAAGTGATTGGACCAGCCGGACGAGACGGTGCTGGCGCCCATGGCGTACTCCAGCGTGAGATCCCATCCGATAATCCAGGCGAAAATTTCGCCAAGTGTCGCGTAGGCGTAGGTATAGGCGCTGCCGGCGAGGGGAATCATGGCAGCAAACTCAGCGTAGCAGAGACCTGCGAAGGCGCAGCCCAGCCCCGACAAGACGAAGGAAAGCATGAGACCCGGGCCGGCGTAATGGGCCCCCAAGCCGGAAAGGACGAAGATACCTGCGCCAATGATGGCGCCCACTCCCAGCGCGGTTAGTTGGAAGACACCCAATGTGCGCTTCAGACTATGCTCGCCTGTCTCACGCGCCTCCTCGAGGAGAAGTCTCAGCGGCTTTTTTGCCAGCAAATTTGCCATTTGCGCTCCTAGGTTTTTAGGTTGTCGAGGAAACTTGGTTGGTTCCAGAGCGTCTCGACCATAAGAAGTACACCGGAATCCCGATCAGCACGATAATCAGCCCCGGCCACGTGTACTGCGGCTTGTAGCGCAATAATACGACATCAATGAATAAGGCCATCACAATATAAATAGCGGGCAAGAGCGGATACCCGACGGCCCGGTAAGGACGCTCGGCCTGAGCATGCGTCCGTCGCAGGACAAAGAGCCCCACAATCGTCAGGATGTAGAACACGAGCACGGCAAAGATGATGTAGTCCAAGAGTTGCCCGTAGGTTCCCGAGAGGCAGAGGATCGAGGTCCAGATCATTTGCACCATAAGGGAAACCACCGGGGTTTTATAGGTAGGATGCAGTCTGGCGACATTGCGGAAGAACAGGCCGTCCCGAGCCATCGCGTAATAGACACGGGCTCCCGCCAGGATCAGACCGTTGGCGCAACCGAAGGTGGAAAGCATGATAGCCACCGCCATCAGCGCGCCTCCCGCCGAGCCGAGCATCTGGGTCATCACTGCGGTCCCCACGCGATCCTCAGTGGCGTACTTGATGCCACGCTCCAGGATGGCTGCGCCATTGGGGCTGCCGTCCAGCGGCAGGGTGGTCAGGTAGATCAGGTTGCAGAGAACATAAAGCAGGATCACGACCCCGGTGCCTATAGCGAGCGACAGGGGGAGATTGCGGCTGGGGTTCTTGACCTCGCCAGCCGTGAAGGTCACGTTGTTCCAGGCATCAGCGGAAAACAGAGACCCCACCTGCGCAACCGCGAGAATGGTCAGGCTGCCGACCAACACTGTCGGCCCTCCCATACCCACCTGGATGGCGTGTTTTGCGCTGAGCCCGGCGTTCTGCCAGAAGTGTCCGCTGAAATTAGCTGCTAGCGCCTGAGCATTGCGCCCCACGAATAATCCCAGCAGTATCAACCCTGCGAGGGCGGAAACTTTAGCGATGGTAAAGATGTTCTGGATGAAGGCTCCCGTCTTCACGCCGAAGATGTTGATCACGGAAAGCAGAATGACCACGACGATAGCCACCAGGTTCTGCGTGTTCAGGCCGACATCCATATTGCCCAGCACCATGGGGCCGACCTTGAGAGGCGGCACTTTCCAGAAATGCAGGATCCAACTGGTGGAGGAAATCGCGGGAAAGAAGACTCCGAGGAACTTGCCGAAAGCCACGCCTACCGCGGCAATCGTGCCGGTCTGGATGACCAGGAACAAAGTCCACCCATAGAGGAACCCCCACAACGGTCCGAGTGCTTCGCGAAGATAAACGTATTGTCCACCGGCGCGCGGCATCATGGCAGCCAGTTCGCCATAGGAAAGAGCCGCCACAATGGTCATGAAGCCGGTCACCAACCAGGCGCCGATCAAGAGCGCCGGCGAGTTCACTTCGCGGCCAATTTCGGCGGAAACAATAAAGATGCCGGAGCCGATCATCGAGCCCATGACCAACGTAGTCGCGCTGGTCAAGCCGAGAGCTTTGACGAGCTCTTTGTCCTGATGGGTCGCGGTTTCCCACTCGGCAGCGGTTGCGGCAGCGTTCCTGGCCTCAGTAGTCACGTGCCTCCTTTGATGTTGGGAGCGAAGAGACTTTACCTCAAGACGCGCAAAAATTCCTCTGCTGATTTGCGCGGATCCCGTAACAGATCGGCTATCACGGCGACGGAGTCGGCTCCGGCGTCCATGACCGACCGGCAGTTCGCACGGGTGATTCCCCCTATTGCGACTAGTGGTTTACGCGTCAGGGCACGCGCCTTGCGTACACTTTCCAGACCAATCACTGGATGGGGTTTCTCTTTACTCGAAGTGACGAAGACTGGGCCGACGGCCAGGTAGTCTGCCGAGCTTCGATCAGCATTGGCAATCTGGTCGGGATTGTGGGTGGAGACTCCCAGCCATAGTTTCGGGCCGATGACTTTGCGCGCGCCCTCAGGGGAGATATCGTCCTGACCTACGTGCACACCATCGAATCCCGCCGCCAGGCAAAGATCGGCACGGTCATTCATGATCAGCCTGGCGCGCACGCCGATCCGGAGTTTCAGTTCGCGTGCCTGGTCGAGCATCTGCCGAGCATTGCCGGTCTTGTTTCGGTACTGGAGCAGAGTGACGCCGCCGGCGACGAGTTCTTCGGCGAAGGCAAGGAGCACAGCGGTATCGGAGAAACAGGATGCGTCAGCAATGGGATAGAGGCGGGACAGAATCATGGGCAGTACAGCATTTCGTCATCCGAGTGAGCTGAAAGCTGGCGAAGGATGTGGCGTGCAGCATTCAACCGGTTTGGCTCTGCACGCCGGACCCTTCGCGGGCCGACGCGCGCTCAGGATGACAACATAAATTATGCGACCCCTAAGCCGCGCTCTCTTTCTTGCTCGCATTCAGGAATCGCTCGATGAAACTCGTATTGACTCTTCCGGCGCGGAAATCGGGGTCGGCGAGAATTTTGCGATGCAGCGGGATCGTCGTGTACACACCTTCGACAATAAACATTTCCAGGGCGCGCGACATACGGGAGACGGCCTCGTTCCGGTCCTTTCCGCGTACGATCAATTTTGCGATGAGCGAATCGTAATACGGGGGAATCACGCCCTCGGTGTAGGCAGCGGTGTCGATGCGCACGCCGGTTCCGCCGGGTGGATGAAAGGCGGTAATTTTTCCGGCGGAAGGCGTGAACTTCTCGGGGTGCTCAGCATTGATGCGGCATTCAATGGCATGGCCGCGGTGCACGATGGGACCCTGCAGAACGGTTTTCATACGCTCGCCCGCGGCCAGCAATATCTGACTCTTCACTAAATCCACATCGGTGACCATCTCGGTGACGGGATGCTCCACCTGGATACGCGTGTTCATTTCAATGAAATGAAGCTGTCCCCCCTCATCCATCAGGAACTCGACCGTACCGGCGTTGACGTAGCCAATGCCCGACAGCGTCTTGCAGAGGACATCTCCAATTTGTGCGCGGGATTCCGCTGTCATTTGGGTGGACGGGGATTCTTCCAACAATTTCTGATGGCGGCGCTGAATGCTGCACTCGCGCTCTCCGAGGCTGACAACGCTGCCGTACGCGTCTCCGAGTACCTGGAACTCAATGTGGCGGGGCCGCTCGACATACTTCTCCATGTAGAGGTCGCCGTTGCCGAAGGAGGCAGCGGCTTCCGAGGAAGCGGCTTTGAACAGTCCCGGCAACTCTTCCTCATTACGAACGATGCGCATGCCCCGGCCGCCGCCACCTGCAGACGCTTTAATAATGACCGGAAGGCCGACCTGACGCGCCCATTCCATAGCTTCGCCTTCGGAGGCAATCACCCCGTCCGAACCGGGTAGAATGGGCACGCCCGCCTTCTTCATAGCCGCGCGGGCTTTCTCTTTTTCGCCCATGAGACGCGTGACCTCCGGAGGCGGCCCGATGAACTTGATGTGGCAGGTCTCACAAACTTCGGCGAAGTTGGCGTTCTCCGCCAGCAAGCCGTAGCCGGGATGGATTGCGTCTACGTTGGCAATTTCGGCGGCGCTGATGACACCCGGGATGTTCAAGTAACTCTGCGCCAATTGCGGCGGGCCGATGCAGATAGCCTCATCGGCAAAGCGGACGTGCAGCGAGTTGCGGTCAGCTTCGCTGTAGATAGCCACCGTGCGGATGTCCAGTTCCTTGCAGGCGCAGATCACCCGCAGCGCGATTTCCCCACGGTTGGCGACGAGGATCTTCTTAAACATGGGCATTTAGCAATTTGTAGCCTCGGCATCTTGCCGGCTGTCGCGAGGGCATCGTGCCCTCGCCGGTGCGGGGGGATCGGCCCGCACGGCAGCCACCGAGACGGCGGCGTTACATCAGTTTGAGCAGTGCTGGTCCACAGACATCTCCGACCTCTTCACTTCCTTGGCCGAATGACGAACAGCTCCTGCCCGTACTCAATGGGCTGCCCGTTCGTGACCAGCTTCTTGATAATCTCGCCCGCCACATCGGACTCGATCTCGTTCATCAGTTTCATGGCTTCTACAATGCAGAGCACCTGGCCGACTTCCACCGAATCTCCGACCTTGACGAAGGGTGGGGCGCCCGGCGAGGGTGCTTCATAAAAGGTCCCGACAATCGGCGACCGCACCATGTGCAGGCCCTCTTCGAGGGCTTCTGCCGGTACTTCCTTGGCTGCAGCCGTGGCGGAGTGTCCTGGCGGTGTAACGGGAGATTGCGCGGGCAGCGGGGCAGGAGGCGGAGCTGGTGGAACCGTCACGAACCGCGAATCATGCGGCACAGCACTATTCGGCACGGCACGCTTAATGCGTACCTTCACATCCCCGCGTTCCAGCTCGAACTCCGCGATGTCCTGTTCTTTTAAGAACTCTATGAGTTCTTTTAGTTCTTTCTGATTCATGGTCTGCGGTGGGCCGCTTTCTGCTCCCGCTCGCCCACCCGCGGGAGATTTGCCGGGCGACTGGCGCGAGGTGGCCCGGGCTCAGGAGTTCAAATCGTAATCAGCTCTTTGGTAGTGGGCGTCAGCACTTCGCAGCCGCTGTCGGTGACAACCACCATGTCCTCGATGCGAACGCCCCACCGGCCTGGCACGTAGGCGCCCGGTTCGATGGTGATGACCATGCCCGGCTGCAATGTCTGCGGCTGGGCAGCGGCTACCCGAGGAGCTTCGTGGATTTCCAATCCCACTCCGTGCCCGGTCGAGTGGGTAAAGTAGCGTGCCAGACCGGCTTTTTCGAGTGTATTCCGGGCTGCTCGGTCCACTTCGCCTACGGTGGCTCCGGGCCGCACAGCTTCGATCCCGGCCTGCTGTGCCTCCCATACAGCCTGATAAAAGAGGCGTGCGTCCGCGGTAGGCCGACCCACATACAGAGTGCGGGTCATATCAGAACAGTAACCAGCGAGTATAACACCGAAGTCGCACACCACGAATCCTTCCCCAATCGGCTTGTTGGAGGCACGCCCATGGGGTAGTGCGGAGCGCTGGCCGGCAGCGATGATGGTCTCGAAGGACATGCCTTCTGCCCCAGCGCGACGGGCGGCGTACTCCATTTCGGCGGCTACGTCCGACTCTCTTATTCCAAGACGGATGGTTTCCAGGATGGTATCGAAGAGTCCCGCGCCCAGCAGGACCGCACGACGGATTAGATCAATCTCCTCCGCATCCTTGGTCATGCGGCTCTGCTCAACCAGCGGCGGAGCCTCCTTCAAACGAAAGGATTTGGGAAGCGTAGCTGATAGCCGGGTACGCGAGGCCACCGACATGTGTTCGGCCTCGATCCCGAGCACATGGGTCTTCGTGCCGTCCTTGTGAGTCTTGGCAAGGCGTTCGGCAGCGGCAACCAGTGGTGGCCTGCGGGCAATCACGACGCGCGCTCCCTGGCTCTGCTCTTTGGCCTGTGCGATGTACCGGCCGTCGGTAAAGAAAATGGCTCCTTTTTGAGAGACGGCCATCGCCCCGGCACTGCCGGTAAAACCGCAGAGATAACGCACATTAGGGGGATGATTAACCAGGAGAGTGTCGAACCGTCGCTGCCGGAGACCTTGCTGCAGCCGTTGCAGACGGCCTTTATGGTCCATCGTGTGCAGTTTAACAATATCTGGCAACGGCCGCTAAATACTCAAAACCAAGTCGCTTTACACACGAACGGATGACGTCCGCCAGGCCCACGCTTTTCCTGCTTGCTCAATGCTGGCAGCGGGTTCATAATTCCAACGCGCGATTTGGCCCGACCGAGCTCCGCGTCGGCCTGGTAGGGGGCTTCTGGATCGCACCTCAATGATCGGCCAAACTGTCTCGCACTACAAAATCACCGAGAAACTCGGCGGTGGTGGGATGGGTGTGGTTTACAAGGCCGAGGACATACGTCTCCACCGCTTTGTCGCGCTGAAATTTCTGCCCGCAGAATTCTGCCGTGATCCCCAATCCCTGGCGCGCTTCAAACGTGAAGCCCAAGCTGCCTCGGCCCTGAATCATCCCAATATCTGCACGATTTACGACATCGGCGAAGCCGACGGTCAAGAGTTCATTGCCATGGAGCACTTGGAGGGTGTGACGCTGAAACACATGATCACCAGCCCCATGGACAACGAGACTCTGCTGTCGCTGGCCATTGACGTGGCCGATGCACTCGACGCAGCCCACAGCGAAGGCATTGTGCATCGTGACATCAAGCCTGCAAATATTTTCGTGACCAAGCGCGGGCACGCCAAAATTTTGGACTTCGGCCTTGCCAAGCTGACCTTGGTGGGCAGCAGGATTGCGCAAGCAGCCGGGGTAGCGGTGGAAGCGACCGCCGGGATGAGTCTGGAGCACTTGACCGGTCCGGGCTCCGCGGTCGGCACCGTAGCCTACATGTCACCGGAGCAAGCCAAGGGCAAGGAACTGGATGCGCGCACCGACTTGTTCTCCTTCGGCGCCGTCTTATACGAGATGGCTACCGGCACGTTGCCGTTTCGTGGCGATACTTCCGCCACCATCTTCGACGCCATTCTGAACCGCCCGCCGTTACGCCCGCTGCGCCTCAATCCCGATCTGCCGCCCAGGCTGGAAGAGATCATCAGCAAGGCACTGGAAAAGGACCGCGAGCTGCGCTACCAGCACGCCTCAGATTTGCGCGCTGACTTAAAGCGCCTCAAGCGGGAAACCGATTCCAGCCATAGCGAGCAGGCGGTTGCCCGGACTTCGGCTGTAATTCCCATTTCCGTGGCGGCCCCTTCCACGCCACACACTTCCAGCAGCTCCGCCGTCGTGGCCGTGGTGAAGCAGCACAAATGGGGGGTTGTTGGAATTGGGCTCGTGGCGCTGATGGTGCTGGCGGCGGCTGGATTTGGCGTGTACTCCATGCTGCGTGGTACGGGCGCCAGCCATTTCCAGAATTTCGGCGTCACGCAGGTTACAACCACGGGAAAAGCAGCCCTCACCGCCATCTCCCCGGACGCGCGATACGTGCTGACCGTCATCAATGACAAGGGGTTGCAAAGCTTGTGGCTGCGCAACATTCCCACCAACAGCGACACGCAGGTGATCCCGCCCTCGCCAAACGCCTATAAGAATCTCGCGTTTTCGCCGGACGGCAATTACCTGTACTTCATTAAGGCGGTGGACGCGACCAATACCAATTTTGATCTTTATCGGGCACCGGTGCTGGGCGGGGTGCCGCAAACCGTGGTGCGAGGCATTAACAGTGACATCGCGTTCTCTCCCGACGGAACGCACATTGCCTTTGCGCGCCGGAATGATCCGGAAGCGGGCAAGTACCGTCTGATTACCGCCAATCTGGAGGGCACCGACGAAAAAGAGCTGCGGGTTGCGGCGCCCGCCTCCGATGCGCCGGGTTCGATCGCCTGGTCGCCAGACGGCAAGCAGCTCACCTACAGTCTGAGGAGTCCTGACAAGGCGCTGGGGGGCATTGAGCTTTTCGATGTCAAGAAAAGCAAAATCGATCGCTTTGCCACCTTCGACGACAAAACTACGCAGGACTTTAAATGGCTGCCGGACGGGCGGGGAATTCTTGCGCTCTACGCCCAAAAGGGCCCGGACTACCTGCGGCGTTTGCAGATCGGATTATTTCCCGAAGACGGGGGACAGTTCCAACCTATCACTCGCGATACCAACAGCTATGCGACCCTGACTTTGTCCGGCGATGGCAAGACTCTGTCCACCGTACAAGAGAAGACCACTCAGAATCTGTACGTGATTCCTGGAACGGGGAGCCAGGCCTCGGAAGTGAAGCCTTTGCTCACGCAAGGAGAGTATGTAGGTTGGTTCGATTGGTCGGCAGACGGCAACCTGGTGTTCACCGATTTCGTCCGGCTATTGCGTGTCGGGATCGACCGGAATACTCCGACGCAACTGATTGGAGATTCCAACGCAGCCATCGTGGAAGTCGCAGGCTGCGGCAGTCACTACCTGGCGTTCTCCTGGACGTTTCACGGCGATACCAATGCAACCAACATCTGGCGGGCCAACATAGACGGCAGCAATCCGGTGAAATTGACCAACGGCAAAGATGACCACGTTCCGGTTTGTTCGCCCGATGAGAAATGGGTGTATTACTGGGATCGGGCCTCGCAGCAACTCTGGCGAGCAGCGGTGGATGGTTCCAAGCCCCCTGAAATGCTGCCAGGAAGCGCTGTCCCACAGACTGTCCCCGCAGGTACCGGCTTGAGTTCTTCGCCGGATGGGAAGATTCTGGCCTACGTTCTGTCTACTGTGCCCACCAAGGAAGACCCCTATCCGCAATACAAGATTGCGCTGCTGGATCTGTCCTCGGCGAAATCGCCGCCGAAGCTGATTGAAGCGGACGAGCGGATTTCGAGTGGCGCGTTGAGTTTTACGCCCGACGGAAAAGCCGTCGCTTATCCGATCCGCGAGAACGGGGTTGATAACCTCTGGGTACAGCCGCTGGGCGGCGGCTCGGCGGGCCGCCAGATCACCTCCTTCAATTCCGAGCAGATTCTTACCTTCCGTTGGTCTCCAGATGGCAAGGGCCTGGCCGTTCTCCGCCGCCACACCGACTCTGACGTGGTTCTCATCCGAGATTTGACTAAGTAAACCTCTCGGAGGCAAACCCTACCTTCGCTAATTACCTTCGCTAATTGCCTTGATTCTGTGGCGGCTCGAGGTTATTATTCGCCTCCGCGTCGCGTTTTTGGCCGAACGCTTTGGTGTCGATTTCGAATAGGTTTGAATTCCCTTCCCCATGGGTATCGTTGGCCCGTCATTTCTTTCGATGTCGGGACCCAAATTTTTCTGAGTGTACTTGTAAAGCACAAGTCTCAGAGGTCTGTTTTGCGCGGTCCGGTGCCAATGGATCGCTGGTTTTCGCAATGCCGATGACCCTGGCGGCTCCCTGAGCTCTCTTACGGAGGAAGCAATGAAGCTTCAAAAGTTCCTAACTGTCCAAATCCTGCTCGCACCAGAGCTCAAAATGATTGCAGCGCGATCGGTTTCCCTGCTCCTAGCAATTCTGGTGAGCGCTGCCGGCCTCTTTGCCCAGCAGGCTGGGAATCCAACGAATGCCGAAAAGCAAACCATACAAATGCTAATGGAGCGGATCGATCGCTTGGAGGCCAGGGTGGCGCAATTAGAGGGGGCAAAGCGGCCAACTGCCAGCGAAGCCCCAGCGCAAGCGTCTTCGCCCCCCGAATCCATGCCCTCAACAGTTGAGCCGGAGAGAATGGACCTGAGCAAAACCTTACTGCACATTCGGGGATTTGGCGACGTCACGTACCATGGCGATACTCGAAAGGGCGACACAACCTCTTTTAGCCTGGGGCAATTGAACCTGTTTGTCACGTCCGATGTCTCAGAGAAATTTAAGTTCCTCAGCGAGATTGTTTTTGAGGCCGGGACAGACAATGCGGTCGGCGTAGACGTGGAGCGCTTGCTCCTGCAGTACGCCCCCAACGATTACTTCAACCTGTCTGCCGGCCGGTATCACACGGCTATCGGGTATTACAACACTGCCTATCATCACAGCACCTGGCTACAAACCGCCACCGGCCGGCCTTTTTTATTTGAGTTCGAAGATAAGGGCGGGATCTTGCCGATCCACAACGTGGGAGTATCGGCGTCAGGGCTGATACCGTCTGGTTCTCTGGGCTTGCACTACGTGGCGGAGGCTGGAAACGGGCGTGCCTCGAGTTCTTCGCGCGCCGAAGCGGTGCAAAACCTGGTCGACGAGAACAATCTCAAGGCGTTCAACCTGGCGCTGTTCGCGCGCCCTGAAAAAATTCGCGGGTTGCAGGTGGGGTTCTCGGGCTATCGCGATGTCTTGACCCCGCTCAACCAAGCAAGAATTGGTGAGACTATCTTCGACGCCTACGGGGTAATTGTGCGCCCCAACTTCGAGTGGCTGAACGAGGCGCTGGTGATTCGTCATGCACCGCAGGGAGCATCACGGATTTTTCACACGCCGGGTTTTTACAGCCAGATTTCAAAGCGTTTTGGCTCCTACCGTCCGTACTTTCGTTATCAGTACGTGAACGCCCCCGACAACGACCCAATTTTCGGTCCGGTTTACAACACGCCAATCGGCCTGCGGCACGGCCCCTCCGCAGGCCTGCGCTACGATGCCAGCGAGTCAGTCGCCGTAAAGTTGCAGTACGACTACACGTTGGTACGGCATCAACAAGCGATCAACGGGCTAGCTCTCCAGCTCGGCTTTACATTTTGAGAGAAGGTACGAAGATGCAGCGTGCACCGCGTGTCCTGTCCCTGTTAGCGTTGGCAGTTCTGACGTTCCTGACTTTGCCCAGCCTGGCCCAGGGACAGACGGCATCGGAAGAGAGCCTGGCGATTACCGTGAATCAATCAAACCCGGTGGAAAATCTTTCTTCCGCCGAACTGCGTAAGATTTTCTTGGGGGAAAAGAGCCATTGGACAAACGGCCGACGCATCACCCTGGTCATGATGGACCCCGGACCAGAACGGAAAACCGTGCTGCGCGACATCTATCGCATGAATGAAAATGATCTGAACAACCACTTCATACACGGCCTGTTCACGGGCGAGGTATTTGTCTCGCCCAAGACCCTGGCAACTCCGGTAGAGGTCCGCAAGTTCATCTTCAACGTTCCCGGTGCGATTGGATACGTACGCGCAGGCGACGTCGACGCGTCCGTGAAAGTGGTTCGAATTGACGGGCGTCTTCCCGACGACAAGGAATACAAGCTCCGCGTGCAGCGGTCGGGCAAGTAGTAAAGACGAGATTAAGTGGTCGGTGCCAGTGAAGAGTGGCTAGTGGCCAGTGGCTAGAAGCTAGTAGCCAAGCGCCTAGAGGCAGTTCCGATTGCTGATTTCAGTCTTCGATTGCGGGCTTAAGAACCAGGCGCTCCGCTTGATGATAATTCCCTTCCCAAAAAGACGAACCGCCGGATGCCTGAGAGCTTCTTCAGGGCGTTCCGGCGGCGGTCGCACTGCAACTCGTTAATCGGCTATGTCTGAATGATGCGTGGCGTGATGAAGAAGATCAGCTCCTGGTTCGAGGTGCTGACGCTACGCCGTTTAAACAGGTTGCCAAGGGCCGGGATGTTGCCCAGCAGAGGCACCTGCGAAACGTTCACGCTGTTCTGGGTCTGGATAACGCCGCCAATCACCACCGTGCCGCCATCAGTCACGAGGACCTGGGTGGTGGCCTGCTGGGTGATCAAAGTCGGGTTACCCTGCACCGTGCGCCCGAAGTCAGGCGTCGTATTCTCGACGTCGACGTTCAGAAAGATCGTGTTCTCTGACGTGATCTGCGGAGTTACCGTCAGCCGCAGAAACGCGTCTACATAGGTCACGGTGGGCGGTCCACCCAACTGAGCCTGCGTCACGATTGGAACACGGACGCCTTGCCGTACCAACGCCTGGATGTTGTTCTGCGTTACCACGCGCGGACGCGACAGGATCTTCAGCAAGCCGCGCGATTCCGCCATGGTGAGGATTGCGTCGATCTGGTACTTACGGCTGAAGTTCAGGAAGCTGAATCCGCTGGTCGGGCTGGTTACCGGCAAGTTTGAGAACAGCGGAATCTGGGTTAAGCTGCTGCCACCTGGAGCCGCGGTACCAACGACCGTGTAATTTGGCTGGAGCCCGAAGACACCAACTGGAGAAGTGCCAGCGCTGCTCGCGCCGCCGACAGCCGTGGCCGCGTTGCCCCAACCCAGACCGAGCTGGGTGCCGATGTCGCGAGCAAAGCTGCGAGTCGCTGCAACTACACGCGCTTCGATCTCGACCTCCTGTGTTTTGCGATCTAACTGTTGCAGAAGGCGATCAATCGGCGGAATTACGTTGGGAATGTCCTGGATGATCAGAGCATTGGTGCGCTCATCGGCAATCACATCGCCGCGCTGGCTCAGGAAGTTCTTCACCGTGGGAACCACGTCCTTGGCGTGCGCATAGCTCAGGAAGCGCGTCACCGAGACTTTTTCCACGGCCAGAGCTTCGGCTTCGACCTGCGCCCGGCGAGATTCCGCTTCCTTCTTCAGAGTCTCAACCGTAGCGATGCGCAGTACGTTGCCTTCGAGCTGGCGAGAGAGATCGTTGTTCTTAAGAACGATATCGAGAGCCTGATCCCACGGCACGTCATCGAGCACGATCGTCAGAGTGCCCTTCACGTTGGGATCCAGCACCACGTTGAGGCCGCTGATCTCGTGAACGAGACGGAAGAAATCTTTCAGATCCACGTCCTTCAGGTTGACCGAGATCGGCTCGCCCGTGTACTTGGGTCCGTTCAAGTTGTGCTGGCCCAACTGCGACTTCTGCTCGGCAGCCATGTTGACGGCCGCCTGGGGAGCGTTCGCGGCCTGTCCCTGGGCTTGCAGAGCAGCGCTGGTCTTGGGCAACAGTTCGGCGGCGGGTTTGTCACCAAACTTGGCAGCAGCTTCCATGGCACGGACCGAGGGTTCGATTACAACTGGCTTCTTCGCCTCGGCAGTATTGTCCTTGGGCTGATACGACGGCTCGACGAAAACAAAATCGTTCGCCGAAGCGCTGGTCGCGGGAACGCTGGCCGGCTTCTTCTCTTCTGCCGGCTTGGGCGCGCTCGCGGCCGGAACTGGCTGGCTGACCGCCACGAGTCGAGGCGCTGCCGGCTTGGCCGCTTTGTGAGCGGGGGCTGCCTTGGCCACGATCTCGGTGGTGTGCAGCTTAAGCACCAGCTTGTCGCCGTCCGGGACCAGGTCGTACTTCATGGCCTGCTCCACGTCGACGACGATGCGAGTGGTCGGCGGCACTTGGCCGTTCATGCCTACGCGCACCATCTTGACACCGTCGCTGTCCACCTCGATCTGACGCTTAGAGGTCACGGCCACCGTGTTCGGCAGGTCCAGTATCACGCGGTTGGGCCGGTCCAACGTGCTCAGCTTCGGAGTCACGTCGCCTACGGCGGTAATCTCGATGCTGATCTCGTTGTCTCCGCGCACCACGTCCACGTGCTTCAGCGCGGCGCGCTTGCTTGCCGCCTGAGCCACGGTGCTTGTGCCTGACGTGCTTTGCGTCTCAGCCGCCACCATCCAGCTCACGATCAGCAGCGGTAGCATAATTGCCAGCAGTTGCTTTCGCATTTCCCTTCTCCCCACACGCGCGGGCCGTTTTGGCTCGCGACGTGTCTTTCGATTCCGTTCTTGCGGTTCTTCGGCCGCACCCGTGCCGCTTAGACAGCCGGCGTCGTAATCTTCTTCACTACCTCGCGCGTCAGCTCCTTGCCCAAGCGATCCTGGTAGGTCTCTTTGAAGACCACCGAATCACCGGTGATGCGCAGGACATATCCGTTAAACACAGGGTCGTTTTCCTTGAGGAAATAAGCCTTGTTTATGGAGTTGACCACCACTGCGATCATGCCGGTCTCAGACCTGACCACGCCGCGCACCAGGATCTGATCGATGGCCAGGCAGCGTTTCCCCACACTGCAACCGGGACCCGATGCCCGGGAAACAACCGGACTCACGAAAGGATCGCGACGTCCTTCGGCGGTAATGATCTTTTTCGCCTTGGGCGCCTCATTGACGGTGCTCTCTTTAGAGGCGGTCTCGCCACTCGCGGCCGGTTTAGGCGTTTCCTTGGCTGCCTTATGTGGAGCGAACGGCGTGGCCGGTTTGGCTGCCGCCTTCTTCGCGGCGGAAGTTGTCTTTTGTGCACCTTGCTTGGGCTGCGTGGCGACCGGCAGAACTGCAATCTTGGTCGGCGCAGGCTTGCTCGGGGCCATCTGCGCGGTCTTGTTATCTTTCTTGTCCGCGGAAGCAGCTGGTTTCGCCGCGGTCGTCGACTTAGTCTCTGGAGCGGCTGGCTTCGTCGGTACGACTACCATCCTTGTCGCGGGAACAGCGGGTTTGCTCGCGGCGGCAGCGGCCTTGGTTGTCGGTGCACCCGGCTGGGCAGCTGTAACCGCGGGCTGCGGCGGTTTCACCCTAATTAAAGGCTTGGTGGACGCGGTGGCTGGAGCTGCGTGCTTAGCAGCAGCCTTGGCGCCAGCGGGGGACGGCTTGGTGCCGGGCTTCGGCGAAGCCTGGTGCTGCGGTTGGGACCCATCTAGCGCCTCATTCTCTTTCGCCACCTTCTGCTGCTCGGCCCCGTTGACTTTGTCCTTAGCGCTCTGGATGACGTTGGGATCCTGCCCCCAGGCAGCGCCCGCCATCACCATCGTAGTTAGAAGAATGCCTGTCGTCAGCTTCATAACGATTCCCTTACCGCCTTGCCGCCGGCGTGCTTGCGGGCGGCGCCAAGTCATGACTGAAGAAAGTCGTTGCCGTGCAAGTCGCCACAACGCTCTCGCCAGGCGCGTAGTTATAAGTGTGCTTAGTCTTCGCTTCCTGCGGCTTGCGCGTCGTAGCCACTAGCAGCCCCGACACATTCACGATCCGCTCCAACTTGCCTACTCGATCGAAGAAATTCAGCATCGAGTAGAACGGGCCGTCGACTTCCAATTCGAAAGGAAGTTCGGTGTAAAAATCTTTGTTGGCGACCGGCTTGGCCGTAAAACGCCGGACTTCGATACCCGCCTTCATAGCCTCGGCGGTCATCATGCGGATGAAGTCATCGGCGTTCTTGTCGTCCGGCACGATGCGGCGCTCAATTTCCAATTGCTGTTTCAAGCTGGCGAGCTGCCGCTCGATTTCCGCCAGCTTGGGACGATACGCTTCCAGTTCCGCGTTCTCGCGCACCTTGGCATCCAGTTGCTGCTGCGCTTGCGCGTTGGCGTTCACCTGGCTCTTGAACATGGTGAAGTACAAAGCCGCGGAGAGCACCACTGCGCCCAGAACCAACGCCCCCCATTGCTTGATATCTGACAGATCAGTAAAGGTCCCCATAGTTTCCAGCCTTTAGGACTTGCCTTTCTCGCAGGACAAGGTGAACAGGAATGCCTGCATGTCTTTCACGCTCTCGTCCTGATAGGTTTCCTTGATCTCAACGCTGCGGAAGAAACCCGTCTTTTGCAGATTCGTGATCAGGTTGGCCACTGCATCCTGGCTCAGAGCCAAGCCTTCGATATCGATCGAGTTACCCTGGTCCTTCATGGTGTTGAGCCACACCGCTTCAGTATTGTTGACGGTGCTGCCGACCATGTTCAGGAGATTGACCGGCCCGGTCTGGTTCGCCCGCAGCTGATCGATCACATCCACGCGGCGCTTATAATTCTCCGCCTGGCGCTGGCGCTCCATGTAGCGGGCCTTGACCTGGGACAGTTCCAGGTTCTGGCGCACGGCGATGGCCATCTGCTTGGCGATCTTCTGCTTCTGGCTGTCCAAGCGGTACCAGTAGCCGGCATTGAGTACAGCCGCGACAAACAGAACGGCCGCCACTTTAATTGCCGGGCTAACGCCGCCGCCGATGTTCATCTCGACGACAGCAGGAGAGCCGCGCTTGCCTTTCGGTTTGGGTGCACCCAGCAGGTTGATTCGAATCATAAGTCGTCAAAGCTCCTCAGGGCCAAGCCCACGGCGACGGCCATTTGGCCGGCGTTCTGCTCGATCAAGTCCGCCGACGTTCCATCTGCGGGCGGCATGATCTTCTGGAACGGATTGAAGATCTCTACCGGCAACGAAAACTCCTGGCGCAGCGCCTCGACCAATCCCGGAACCTTGGAGGAACCTCCGGCGAGATAAATCTTCTCGATGTGCTCTCCCGCCGAACTGGCGCGGAAGAAGTCAAAAGTCTTCTGAATTTCCAGCACGATAATCTCAGTCACCTGCTGCAGGATGGGCGTCTTGGCATCTTCGCTGACCGTGCCCACCTTCCTGCCCAGCTTCAACGCCTCGGCATCGTCGAAACTCAAGTCGAGCTCCTTCTGCAGCGAGTCGGTGTACTGGTGCCCGCCAACGCTGACGTCACGCGGGAACAAGGGCGTCGTGCCTTTTACGATGTTGATGTTCATTACGCTGGCGCCCAGATTGAGCAACGCTACGACTTGCCCCGGGGCGGGCTCGTAGTTGTACTCGTAGCAGTTCTGCAGGGCGAGGGAGTCAATGTCCACAATAGCCGGAGTCTTGCCCGCCATCGAGAGTACGTTGGTGTAATTCAAAATCTTGTCCTTCTTGACGGCCACGAGAAGGACATCCATGGTCGGGCTGCTGGCGTCTTCGGAAAGGATCTGGTAATCCAGGTTCACGTCAGCCAGATCGAACGGTATGTGCTGCGCCGCTTCCTTGGGAATGGCTTCCGATAATTCCTGGTCGCTCATCGAGGGCAGCGGAATGCGCTTCACGATGACCGAGTGGCCGCTAACGGCTGTCGCCACGGCCTTGGTCTTGATCTGGTTTTCCATGAACAGCTTCGAGATTGCGCTGGACACGGTGCCCGAATCCACGATCATCGAGTCCACGACGATATCTGGCGCCAGGGGCTCCAGCCCCAGGTGCGCGACTTCAATGCCCGCCCGGGTGCGCTTCAACTCCACCGCCTTGATGCTGGAGGAACCCACATCCAGACCAACTATCGATTTCGATCCGAATCCAAACATGTGTCCGCCTTCTAGGTTGTGCTTGCGGCCCGCGCCGCAGCTTTCGGTTTCTTCTGGCCCCGCGCTTCCACATCGGCACTTTGCTCTTCCATCCACTGGTCCAGCTTCGACTTCTTGAAGCGCCAGCGGTTGCCCAGCTTGAAGGCGGGAATTTTTTGTTCGTTCACGTACTTGTACAGCGTGTCGGGACTCACCCCCAGGTACTGCGACGCCTGGCGGATGTTCATAACTTCGCGTGCGTCGACCATAGTTAGCGCCCCTTCCACAGAAAAACCGCGTAGGGCGCCGTGTTTCGACCGGCTGCCATGCCGCGGATTGGAGAATTCATCTTTAAAACTTCGGCCATATAACTCCGTTGGGGAGTTCTTTGTGTGCAGAGCATATCTCAACCCCGAAAGGTCCTGACTGGGAGTGTATTTCCGCGTTTTACCGGGTTCTTTAGGGTTTTTCTGGAACGGGCGAGGAGGGTATATGCGGATCTTGTCTACATATTGGGGTCGACTCTAACATGAACGCAATGTGAAGGGGTATTGGTACAGACGGTTCTGTGTTCTGGGCGAATCCAGTAACCAAGGTACTAGAGACGGTACGAAGGTGCTATTCCGAATAGGCACAGTAACTTGCGTGGGATTCTTACAACTTCTTCATTCACTAACTCTTCTACAAATTCCTTCCCCGCTCGTAACCAACTCGGCGACTCTCCGGCCGTCCCAGGGGTTCCAATCTGGGAGAGCAAAACGGGTTGCCGCCCCGGAGACAGAGAGGAGACCTGATGATGTTGAACCTCGGAGATCGACTGGCATCGCCCGCCATGGCGGATTTTCCTTGCTGGGCGACCCTGGTCTCGCCTACTTGGGGCGGGCGCGGCCGCAACCGTCTACATCCTCCTGGCCTGCGGAATGCCTACGTTAGGCCTGCACAGACATTAAACTCCTCAGGAGGAGACGCGGCTTGCGCGTCTCTACCAAAAAACAACAGGGATTCAAGCGACCCGAGAGCTGCGCCCTAAAGCCTGTTCAGTGATGCCCCAGAACAACATGTGGCCGATAAGGCTCCGATAAGCTCTTCAACTCCTCATCGGTCAGCTTCAAGCTCACCGCGTTGAGCAAGTCCTCCAACTGCCCGGGCTTGCTGGCGCCAATGATGGGAGCGGTCACTCCCGGTTGATGCAGGAGCCAGGCGAGCGCGATCTGCGCGTTGGAGACGCCCCTTCTTCGGGCCACTTCAGTTATACGGTCAACAATCTGAAAATCCGAATCCTGATAGTAGAGCTGGTGGGCGTAGTCATCGGTCTTGGCGCGGCTGGTGTCGCCGTGATCCTCAGGCCGCCGGTTACCTGCGACGAAGCCCCGCGCCAGGGGACTCCAGGGGATGATGGCAATGCCCTCGGCACGGCAGAAGGGAATCATCTCGCGTTCTTCTTCGCGATATACGATGTTGTAGTGGTTCTGCATAGAGGTGAACCGGCGCAGCCCGAGACGGTCGGCGGTGTAGATCATTTGGGCAGACTGCCAGGCATACATGGAGGAAGCACCGATATAGAGCGCTTTCCCGGCCTTCACCACGTCATGGAGAGCTTCCAGTGTTTCTTCAATTGGGGTCTGCGGATCGTAGCGGTGGATCTGGTATAGGTCGACATAATCGGTGCCCAGGCGTCGCAAGCTGTCGTCGATGGCGTGCATGATGTGCTTGCGCGAGAGGCCTCGCTGGTTGGGGTCGTCGCCCATGGGGAAATGGACTTTGGTCGCGATCACGACCTTGTCGCGCGCGATGCCGAAATCTTTCAGGGCGCGGCCCAGCACGGCTTCGCTCTCGCCCAACGAGTACATGTCGGCGGTGTCGAAAAAGTTGATCCCAAGTTCCAAGGCGCGTTTTATGAAGGGACGGCTGGCGTCCTCGTCCAGCACCCAGGGACGCCACTTGGGCGTGCCGTAGGTCATCATGCCCAGGGCCAGGCGCGAAACTTTCACCCCCGCTATACCCAAGTTGACATAGTCCAAGCTAACCTCCATCGATACCCGCGCATGACTGCCGACCGGTCAAACGCAGGAATAGAGATTCGATGATGCACGGGCTGTCTAAGGTTCGGCGGGCTGGCCTCACTAGCAGGGAGTCATGTCGTCATCCTGAGCGAAGCGAAGGATCTCCGCATTTCCTTGCCAGCCATCTAATGCTTGTCATTCCAATCAAACCGGCTTCAGCCCGGTGAGGAATCTGCTTTCGTGGCAATACAAGAAAAGCAGATTCCTCGCTCCGCTTGACCAGGAGGAAAAAGCTCGTGTGGGGACGGCTCTCGGACCGGCCTGCACTGAGCGAAAGCTCCGCAGGAACCGCAGCCACTAGATTTGTCATCCTGAGGCGAGCGCCGCCGCCGAAGGATCTCAGGTTGCGCAGGATGACCGCTTTGCGCTACCCGAAAGATTCTTCGCCAAGCATACCCTTGGCTCAGGATGGCGCCATGTTTGGGTTTACTCGCGATCGGTCAGGTCAGGCAGGAGGTTTACGATTTCGCGAACTCTGGGATCGGCTGGATCTTGCGCGTCAGCCAGCAGGGGCGCGACGCGGCGCAGGACCTCCACTTCGGTTCGCAACCGCGCGATCTTGTGCTCCTTCTCTTTCAGATAAGAATCTTTGGTTCGCAGGAAAAGGTCCAAGGCCTGTTCTGCGGCTTGCTGTCCCCAGTTAGTGCAGCCGGCGGCTTGCAGCGCTTCGGCAAGGAAGGCGTAAGCTGCGGCGTTTCCCTTCTCTCCCCTGATTTTCTCAAACTCGCTCACTACGGAAGAGCTCACCGGAGCAGGCAACTTTTTCTTTTCGCCGACACTCTCTCCGCCATTCGTTTCCTGCTCCGGGGACAGGGGCGTCAGGAACTCCAATCCGAAGCAATAGCCGGAGCGATTGCGAATCACCGCGATGACTCGCGCGTGGGAGGGCGCCTCGAATTCGAGTTCCATCAAGTCGTAAGGCTTCAGGTCCACACCGGCAAACACGGCCATGCCGCCTTCGCTGATTTCAGTGCCGCGTCCGGCCACTCGGGTGCGGGAATCGCCGTCGGATATGACGACACGCACCGGAAGATCGGCGTCATGCCGTTGCCAGCGCCGCGTATTTGGGGAGGGGATCATTTGAGCAGATGGGCGTGCAGGACGTAAAGCGTGCTGGCCAAGCCAAGCAATCCCAGAGCAAGTGTGCCTAAGATGAACCGGCTGAACCGCTTCCGCGGAGGTTCGACATGGCTGATGGCGGCACGGTACTTCTCGATCCACTCTTCTTGCGGACCCTTTGGATACAACGACGCCTGAATAGCGTTCTGCAGGCGGCGCTGGGCCTCTCCATGGAGCGTCACAAAGCGGAATGGCTGCTGGCTGTGGGTAACTGGACTCAGCATTTCCGCCGATCCGGTCACGGGTCCGGTTGAGGTAATAAACATCAGCTTCACCAAGGAGCCCTGGTGAAGAGGCGGAGACAAACCCAGCAACCCGCCCGTCAGCGAGACCACTTGCAATTCTCCCGTGGTGCAACCACCATCTTGGAAGCGCAGCACGGCAGGAGTGAGGTCGGCAGGTCGCAAGCGGGCGGGACGCCGAGCGGAACTTGGTTGGGGGAGGGTAGTCATGTCGTCTATCGGAGTATCGTACTTTGTTGGTAACGAGGAGGAGATTACGGAAGTGCACGACCGGCAGGAAAGGGTCGGGTGGCAGGTGGCAGGTATCAGGTGGCGGGTTGCAGGTCTCAGGTCGCAGGTCTCGGACCGCAAGTGACCGGCGCTGATGCGAATCGCTCGTTGCATTCCTCCTGCAATAGAAAGCCGGACAGCTGAGACTTGGAAGGCGCGACCTGAGACCTGACACCTGTACCCTGCCTGCAGTTAAACCGTCTAGTCTGCCGCTACCGCGGATCGGGTCAAGCCCTTGAGATCGGCGGCCAACAGGCGGTGAAAAAAGTGTTCGCCCGCTTCGCGGCGCACCGATAGGCGGCCAGCGCCATACGCCCGCGACTTCAAGCCACGCTGTACAGCCTCGCAAATATCCAAGTCTTCCACTTGCACGCGATCGCAGACCGCTACTGATTGCTGATTGTAGGCACCAGCCGTCTCGCTGACGTCCGCAAAATACCAGTCAAAGATTACGCGGCAGTGATCCACATCCAGCGGTATGGCGAGAATCGTGTCCATGTAGCCTTCGTAGCAATCGATCATGAGATTGGGATATTGCCAGAAATAGTAGGCGCGATCTCCCTTGCGGGTGGCGCCGGCATCGGCGTCTACCGTGCTCGCCACCATGGGGCTGGATTGCAGGCAGTAGCGGTCTTCGCTGTTCTCAATTGTGTACTGCTTGTAGTCGAGAACGCTGTTGAGCCCCTGGTGCAGATGGGGCACGTGATAGCCGCCATCGAGGTAGTTGTCGATGAACACCTTCCAGTTGCAGGCGATGTCGTAGGAGCGCGAAGCAAAGTAGTGGAGACGGCTGACACCGAGCGGCGCGACGCGCTTGACCAGTCCTCCCAGAAACTCGGCGAGGGGCTCGGACTTAGGGTCGAGATTGACGAAGACGAACTTCTCCCAAATGTCGACGCGAATGGGAACAAGCCCGTTGGCGGCACGATCGAAATTCTTGACCCCATCAAATTCCGGCATGCCTTTGAGCGAGCCGTCCAGGCCGTAGTTCCAGCCGTGATACGGGCAACGCAGGATTTGGGCTTGCCCACAGGGCTCTGTGACCACGGCCGCAGCGTGATGGCGACAGACATTGTAGAAGGCGCGAAGAACGCCATCGGCGCCACGCACCACGACAATGGGTTCGCCTGCGATCGTCGAACTGACAAACTGGCCGGGCTTTTCCACCTGATCGGTGCGGCCAATCAGTTGCCAGGTTTTGCTGAAGACGGTCCGCGCTTCGAGTTCAGCAATGCGAGGATCGACGTACCAGGGCGCAGGAATGGTCGATGCCTCCGCGAGTGGCGCGCGATCGTTGTAGAGCGACAGGATGTGGTCGATGGACGGCGCGTTTGTCATGTCTGTCTTAAGCTTCTCAAAATGTCGTCATCCTAAACGGACGCGGGGGGCCGGGTCTTCGACCCGGCCAGGCGGGTCAGAGACCCGCCCCCACACAAGACCGGCCCACACGAGACTACTTGCCAATGGCGCGGCGCAGGATGTCTAAGAACTGGTTGATGCGTGCTTCCTTTTTTTTGGACATGTCGCCGGAGCGGCGGAACAAGCCGGGATCAAGTTCTTCAGTGAGCAGCGCGTCCTGGAAGCGCTCCACCATCCAGTCGATGATCGAGACGATGACCTCTACATCGAGGTCCTTGCGCAATTCGCCGCGTTCCAGGCCGAAGCGCACGAAAGCGACTCGGCCGTATGGGTCTTCGGCGATCAGAAAGCGATTGATCTCGCGCCGCAAGGCGAGGTCGGTTCCATAGTTCCCCATCAGGTAAACGCGATACGGGATCCAGTCCTCGCGCACCATGTGCTCGGTGCGGACCAGCCAGTAGCGCAGGATCTCGAAAAAGCCGCGGGCGCGGATATCGGGCGGCACATTGAGATACGGAGAGAAGGTGCGCGTCGCCTTCTTGTAGGCCTCGAAGAAAAGGCCGTCTTTGCTTCCGAAATGCTGGAAGATGGAACCCTTGGCAATGCCCAGTTCCTCGGCAATGTCGCTGACGCGGGCGGCTTCGTAACCTTGTCGGGCAAAATGGCGCATGGCCACCTCGACAATACGAGCCCGCTTGGCTTCGGTGCGCGGGCGAAACGGTTGCGGCCGGGCGGCGGTTGCACTGGCACTCATTCGTGACCTCAAGTCAGAGAAAAATATCCTAAGTCAAGGTAGCTTGCAACCTCATTATTGTTGAGGCTTCAACAGCGAGCGAGCCGCATCGGACCATGATTGTAACTCCCGGTCAGGTGAGGCGCGTCACAGACGATGAGCTCGGCCGCAGGTATTCTGATTAAGCAATGAGAAACGTGCTCCGCGATCTGCGCCGCTACCTCTACGAGCGCCTTGGCCGCTCTGGCCTGTAGTTCCCTTCCTTCGGTTCTCGGTTCCCAGTTCTCAGTTCTCAGTTTCAACTCGGTACTCGCTACTCACAAAGAGGTGCTCTCATGAAACTTCTGGTCATTGGCTCAGGGATGATGGGGTCGGCAGCTGCGTATGACATGGCGCGAGCTCCGCAGGTGAAATCAGTCACGCTTGCCGACAACGATTCGCGGCGGGCTCGGGAAGTGGCGGCACGGATTAATCGAATTGCCGGCGACAAGAAGGTACGGGCGGCAACGCTCGATGCCAGCGATGAGAAAGCAGCCGCTAAGCTCATGCGCGGACACGATGCTGCACTCTCCGCCGTGCCCTACTTTCTCAACCTCGGTCTGGCGAAGGCAGCAGTCGAGGCACGCTGCCATTTCGCAGATCTCGGTGGCAACAACACAATAGTCCGCGAAGAACTCGCGATGGCCAAAAAAGCGGAGAAACGAGGCGTGGCCCTGGCTCCAGACTGCGGACTATCGCCCGGCATGGCTTCCATTCTCGGTGGAGAGTTGGTCCGCCGGCTGGGCGGACGGGCCGATGCGCTGAAGCTCTACGTTGGCGGCCTGCCGGAAAAACCCATGCCGCCGTTTCACTACCAACTGGTGTTCTCGGTGGAGGGACTCATCAACGAATACGTGGAACCGGCACGCATTCTGCGCAGGGGAAAACTGGTGACCATCGAGCCCCTGACTGAGCCCGAGGACTTTCATATGTCCGGCTTCCCTCCCCTGATGGCGTTTCATACCTCGGGCGGGACTTCGACGTTGCCGGAAAGTTTCGAAGGCAAGGTCGGAGAGTGTTTCGAGAAGACCCTGCGGTATCCCGGGCACTACGACCTGCTTTGCGAGTTGAAGGAACTGGGAATGTTTTCCAGCGAAAAGATGCGGGTGAATGGCACCGAGATCACGCCGCGGCAGGTCATGTCGAAGATCTTCGAAGGCAAGTTTGCCAGCAAAGGCCCGGACGTTTGTATTATGCGACTGGAGGCGCACGAGTCGGTACGGGCCCCGGGAGTCCGCGGATTGCTGGGAGGACGGCTGAAAGGCCACGTGGCTAGGTTCACGATGGTGGACCGTTACGATCCCAAGACCGACATGAGCGCTATGATGCGCACTACGGCCTTCCCCGCGTCGATCGTGGTGCAGATGCTGGCGTCAGGAGCGATCGGCAAACGCGGTGGAGTGCTCCAAGAGCGCGACGTCCCAGCCGACATCTTTCTGGAAGAGATGGGACGGCGCGGGATCAGGATTGAGTACGGGATCCAATGAGATTTACGAATTGGCGAATTTACGAATTGAAGAATTCAAAGCCGGCGTCAGTGATTGCGAACCCGTCAATTCGAAAATCCGAAAATTCGTCAATCCCGGCAATCCGATTTCCTGCTTCAAGACTCTGCCATCGGTGAGGTAATCTGTTGTCCTTCCATCGGAGGAGCACCTTGCGCTATCTCGATCGTCTGCAGCCGTTGGCGTTGCTGGTTTTGCGGTTCGTACTGGGTGCGATCATGATTGCCCACGGATACGGCAAGGTTTTTGGCGGAATGCAAAACTTTTCGCACCTGGTCAGCGGGTTAGGGATTCCGGGCTGGATGGCCTATCTTTCGGCCGCGGCGGAGTTCGGCGGAGGAATTCTGCTGGTGCTGGGATTGATCACTCGTATCGCGGCAGCGGCGGTCCTCGTCGACATGCTGGTTGCCATCTCGAAAGTGCACTTCAAGAACGGACTGATGGGACAAGGTGGCTACGAGTTCCCTCTAGCCCTGGCGGCAATTGCGTTTTCTCTGATCCTCTTCGGGGCAGGGCCAATTGCTCTGGATCACATTCGTGGAAGAAGTACCTAGTACCCGATCGCGACAAAGGGTAGGGCACGACTCTTAGTCGTGCCAGCGAAGGTTCGCCACAAACCGTCGGGCTTTTAGCCCCCTGAGGTCGGTAGCCGGGCTGCCGCCACCTGGGTACTCGGTACTGGGTACTAGGTACCAGGTACTGTACTAGTACTCCGCCACTTCCTTCATGGTGCGATAAAGGTCGGCGGCTTGCGGGAGAATGACGTTTTCCAGCAGCGGCTGATAGGCGACGAAAGTGTCTTTGGCAGCGACACGGCGAACCGGCGCATCAAGGTTCTGGAATAGCTGGTCGGCGATGCGGGCGGCAATCTCGGCACCATAGCCCCAACTCAGCGAATCCTCGTACGCGACGATCACTCGGCTGGTCTTCTGCACCGAGCTCGTGATCGCCTCCCAGTCATAGGGGTTAAGACTGCGCAGGTCGATCACTTCCACACTGATGTGCTGCTCGCGCTCCAACTTCTGAGCTGCCTGTAAGGCGCGAGGCACGACGGCCCCGTAGGTAATAACTGTGAGCTGTGTGCCGGGTTGTACGATCTTGGCTCTGCCGAAGGGGATCATGTAATCCGGCCCCGGATACGGCGCGCGTCCATAGGTCTCCCGATACAGGCGCTTGTGCTCCAGGAACAGGACGGGATCGTCGCAGCGGATCGCGGTGCGCAGCAGACCGGCGGCATCCAGCGCGTTCGATGGGAAGATCACGCGCAGACCAGGAATGTGCGTAAAGATGCTTTCACCGCACTGCGAGTGATAAATGGCGCCGCCAGTTAAATAGCCGCCGATCGCAACACGTATCACCGCAGGAGCTGAAAACCCGTTGTTGGAACGCCAACGGATCAGCGGGAGTTCATCGCGAAGCTGCATCATGGCAGGCCAGATGTAGTCGAAGAATTGGATTTCGACGACCGGCTTGAGCCCTCGCGTGGCCAGGCCCACCGCGCGTCCCACGATATTGGCCTCGGCAAGCGGCGAGTTGAACACGCGATCGGAGCCGAACTCGGACTGCAGGCCCGAAGTCAGCTTAAAAACTCCGCCTTTGCCCTTAATCAGCTTCTGCTCGAGATATTGTTCGCGGCTGCAGTCGGCCACGTCCTCGCCGAAGATCACGATGCGCTCGTCGCGCCGCATCTCGTCTTTGAGGCAGGCATTGATCAGGTCGGCCATGGTCTTGGCCGGCTTCTTGTCCGTCGCGCTCGCTGGCGCGATGGCTGGCTGAGTCTCAAATGCCGAAGAAGTGGGATCGAGATCGGGTGAGTAGACAAACCGCGTGACCGACTCTGGCGCGGCAGGAGCCGCTTCGAGTGCGCGATCGGTAGCCTCCTGGACCTCCTGCTCCACCTCTTTCTCCAGCTGATTGATTGCCTTCTCGTCCAAGAAACTTTCGCGGATCAGGAACATCTGCATGCGCGAGATGGGATCATGGGCAGCATCGCGCTGGCGCTCCATTTCCGGGCGGTAGAGACGCTCATCGTCCGATAAGGAGTGCGAATACGGACGAATCACGTGCGCGTGCACAAACCCCGGACCCTTGCGGGCGCGGCCGTGGGCTACGGCGCGAGTCATGGCGGCATAGCTGGCGACCGGGTCGGTGCCGTCTACCTCTTCGAAATGGAAATTGGGGAAGCCGGCAACCAGCCGCGAAATGTTGCCGCCTGCGGTTTGAACCTCAACCGGAACCGAGATCGCGTACTCGTTGTCCTCGACGACAAACACGATCGGCAGCTTGCGGTTGGAGGCGGTATTCAGGGATTCCCAAAACTCGCCTTCGCTGGTGGTGCCATCGCCCAAAGAGACATAAGTGACCTCATCTCCCTGAAAGGTCACCTCCTTAAACTGGCGATAATCTCCGGTAGCCTTCTGGGCGGCTTGGGGATGACGGGCAAGATAAACACCGGCTTCGGCGCATCCCACGGCTTGCAGGATCTGGGTGCCCGTCGGGGATGACTGGGTCACGATGTTCAGTCGGTTGCAGCTCCAATGGGAGGGCATCTGACGGCCGCCGGAGGCCGGATCATCGGCTGCACCCACTGCCTGCAAAAGCATTTCGAGCGGGGTCGCGCCCAGGCCGAGACACAAGGCGCGGTCACGATAGTAGGGATAGAACCAGTCGTAGGCAGGTTTAAGGGCGAACGCTGCGGCTATGCCGATGGCCTCGTGGCCGGCGCCGGAGATCTGAAAGAAGATTTTCTGCTGGCGCTTGAGGAGGATCTCCCGGTCGTCCAGCCGCCGGGACAGGTACATGGTCCGATAAGCCTGGATGAGTTGGTCGCGCGTAAGACCTTCATAGGTCTTGCTGTCGTCTACAGCCGAATGGGCGCCTTTGGGCTCGACTTTTGCAGTAGCCATCTACCCCTCGCTCCATCCTCGGATGCCACTCCTCGTTTCTTAGGGCATTGTAAAACGGGAGACTGGGTTCCGAATATACTGGATTTTCAGGGACCCGGCTTCTTGGCTCACCGCCGAGCGGACTGAGAGCCCGAGCTAGACATGGTTAAGTTCAATCGCAGTTTTGAGGCAAAGCAGATTAAGTTGCTGATCTTTGATCTGGACGGGACCCTAGTGGACTCCCGGCTGGACTTGGTGCACTCGGTCAACGCCATGCTGCAGCACTTTCACCGGCCGGACCTGCCGGCAGACGTTGTCGCCGGCTACGTGGGGGACGGGGCCCCGATGCTGGTTCGGCGCGCCCTGGGCGATCCTGATGATGAGAGTTTCGTTCAGGGGGCACTGGAGTTTTTCCTGGCTTATTACCGCGTCCACAAACTGGACCATACCCACGTTTATGACGGCGTGAAGGAGGCGCTGGAGGCAATCCGCGACGCGGCCAATGGCTCGGAACGGCGTATGGCCGTACTTTCGAACAAACCAGTTAGTCCCTCCAGGGCGATCGTGGATGCCCTGGGGCTGGGCGAATTCTTCGTGCGCGTATATGGGGGAAACAGCTTCCACACCAAGAAGCCCGACCCATTGGGCGTGCATACCCTCTTAGAAGAGACCGGAACCCGCTCGGACGAAACCGTCATGATCGGCGATTCTTCCATCGATGTCATCACCGGGCGGAATGCGGAATTGTGGACCTGCGGTGTCACCTACGGTTTTGTACCTCGTACCCTGGACGATGCTCCGCCGGACGTGCTGGTGGATGCGCCGCGAGAGTTGGCGGAAGTGTTTGGGTAGGCGCTGGGCTCTAGGCTCTGGCTTGAGGCTTGTGAGACGCGGCAAGCGCGTCTCTACCGGGGCAATCTGACGCGTCTCTATCAAAGCTAACTACCGCGTCTCTATCGGCGCCAAGTACGGTAAACTGCACAGCAATCCCAAAAATGGACAACCATCTCGGCTTCACACCGAAAGAGCTTCGTAAACTGCGCAGTCTGAAGAACCCCGACGGGATTCAGCGCTATCTCGATAACATGCCGTATCACCTCGCGGATACTGCGTGGTCGCCACGAGTGGTTTTGCGGGAGAACACCGCACATTGTTTCGAGGGCGCCATCTTCGCGGCTGCGGCCCTTCGGGCTAACGGCTATCCCCCCCTGCTCATGGATTTAGAAGCCGAGAGGGATACCGATCACGTGGTCGCAATCTACAAAGTCGATGGACATTGGGGGGCAGTGGCAAAGTCCAACTACGCGGGCTGCCGGTATCGCGAGCCCGTATACCGCTCCTTGCGCGAACTGGCCATGAGCTACTTCAATCTGTATTTCAACCTGCGCGGCGAGCGGACGATGCGGACATTTTCGCGTCCTGTGAGTCTGGCGCGCTTCGACCGCTCACAGTGGATGACCACGGAGAAGCCCGTCTGGTTCATCGTCTACTACCTGTTTGACGTTCATCATTACAAGTTGCTGACGCCGGGAATGGTGAAGCGGTTGCATCGCGTGGATGAAAGACTGTTCCAGGCGGAGTGCTGGGGGAAAGCGTACAAGAAGAGAGTACCCACTGAGGGTCGCAGACTATAGTGACGCTTCGGGCGACCACCCCTTAGAGGCAACGAATGACTTGTCATTCAAGCGTCCGATCCTGGCGCGAGGAATCTGCTGTCTTGTTCCAGTGTTGAAAAGCAGATCCCTCGCTTCGCTTGATGACAAGATCAAAAGTGTCACTATATTGCGTGAGTCTCCATAGTACCGGGTACCGAGCATCCAGTACCGGGTAAATACCGCGCATCTTTTTGGAACCGACTGGGTTTTAGGCTCGTAGCAATGTCATGAGGATGAGGATTACTTTCCTTTCGTTGATCGTGGTCGTATCGAGGTGTTTTGCTGCGGGCCAGGAGACCAGCCCTACAGCATCGCAAAACACCTCCCTTCCTTCAGCCACCACCGCTGCGCGTGAAGTCTCCAAACCGTTGCCCGAACTGAGTGTCGACGCCGAGGGAAACGTGTCGCCGGAGCAGATTCGCGCCTTGATCCGAAAAGTTGCTGAGAAAGACTTGGAGAACGACAAGAAGCAGCGCGACTACACCTATCTTGAACGCGAGGAAGAACACTCCCTGGATGGCAAGGGGCAGGTGAAGTCGACCGAATCGCACACTCGGGAAGTTGTCATGATCTATGACAAGCAAGTAGAGAGACTGATTGCCAAGAATGACAAGCCCCTCTCGAGTAAGGACGCGGCCAAGGAAGAAGAACGTATCCAGAAGATCATGGATAAGCGAGCCCATGAGGCGGAGGAAGAGCGAAAGAAGCGTCTGGCCAAGGAAGAAAAAGATCGCGAAGAGGGCCGCAAGTTCGAAACCGAAATCGCCGACGCCTACAACTTCCGCCTGGTCGGAATCGAGCAACTGGACGGCCGCGACACTTACGTCGTGGACGCCGATCCCCGGCCGAGGTTCCAGCCTCACTTCAAGGAAGCCAAGTTCCTGCCCAAGTTCCGCTTTCGCGCATGGATCGACAAAGCCGAGACGCAACTGGTGAAGGTCAATGCCGAGTGCACGGACACGGTTTCCTGGGGCTTGTTTTTGGCCCGTCTACACAAGGGATCGACCTTCGTGTACGAGGCCACACGGGTGAATGATGAGGTGTGGCTTCCCAAGCACTTAGCCGTGAAATTGGACGCGCGCGTGGCCCTGCTCAAGCACTTCAATATGGATATGGACATCACCTACCGCGATTACAAGAAGTTCCGCACCGATGCCAAGATTGTTGGTATGGGAGAAGTTCGGGAGTAGTTTCTAGTTTCTGGTTTCTGGGCTGACCCGTACGCCTCATTTACACCAGTTAACTTGTGAGCAGGAGGGAGGCTTAATGCAGAGCGATACGAGAGTGGAGTGGGGGCCCTGCTGCTTCTGTAGTTTGCCGATCAGTTCACAAACGTCGATCCTTGGACCCTTGTGGGTTGACGGTCGAAACGGCGGCCTTGGCAGGTGTGGTTTTGTCACTCATCTTGTTTCAAAGGCCGCCTATTGAACCGGTCCGACGGCCTCTTCGAGCCTGCCCACTTTTAAGCAACCTGCATTTTTGTCCACCGCCTCCGTTAGCTCTGCTAGTGCCAGCTATAATGAAGGGATGTCCGCAGGCGAAAATTGCGTTCTGTGGCATGTAGGTCATTTGTCAAGCTGAGCGAAGCGAACCATCCCTACGATCACTCGGGTTCCGGAAGTAGGGATTCCTCGCGGGGCTCGGAATGACAAATTCCGTCGCTTGCTAACAGCGAAAGGCTAAAAGCTTTTTCATGGACTTCAAACTCGTCAGTGATTACAAGCCGCAAGGGGATCAGGGCAAGGCGATCGAGTCTCTGCTTCGCGGGATCTACGACCGTGAGCAGCACCAGGTTTTGCTGGGCGTAACGGGGTCGGGCAAGACCTACACCATGGCCAAGGTCGTTGAGGCGGTCAACAGACCCACACTCGTCCTGGCGCACAATAAAACTCTGGCCGCACAGCTCTATCACGAGTTCAAGAGCTTCTTCCCACATAACGCGGTGGAATATTTTGTTTCCTACTACGATTATTACCAGCCGGAAGCCTACGTTCCCGCCGCCGATCTGTATATCGAGAAAGAAGCCACTATCAATGACGAGCTCGACAAGTTGCGCCTGTCCGCGACCAAGTCCCTGTTTGAGCGGCGCGATTGCCTGATTGTGGCATCCGTCAGCTGCATTTACGGCCTGGGATCGCCGGAAGCCTACTACGGCATGTTGCTGTTCCTGGAGAAAGGGCATAAGGTCAAGCGCGAGGACATCACGCGCAAGCTGGTGGAAATTCTTTACGAGCGCACGGACGCCGAGTTCCGGCGCGGGACGTTCCGCGTGCGCGGCGATGTCATCGAGATCTTCCCTACCTATGACGACATGGCCTACCGTATCGAGCTCTGGGGAGACGAAGTCGAATCCCTGTCGCAGATCGATCCTTTGTTTGGCACGGTGAAGCAGAAATACCAGCGCCTGCCGATTTATCCCAAGACCCACTACGTCATGAAGGAAGAAACCAAGCGCACAGCGGTCGAGTCGATCAAGCAGGAGCTGGCTTGGTGGGAAAAGGAACTGGAAAAGCAGGGCCGCATGGTGGAAGCGCAGCGCGTGCACCAGCGCACCATGTTTGATCTGGAAATGATTCGCTCGGTCGGATACTGCCACGGGATCGAAAACTACTCGCGGCATTTCACTGGGCGCTTGCCGGGCGAGCCTCCACCGACGCTGCTGGATTACGTCTCGCGGGATTACCTGCTGTTCATCGACGAGTCTCACCAGACCGTCCCGCAGTTACACGCCATGTGGCATGGAGATCGCTCGCGCAAAAGCTTGCTCATCGAGTACGGATTTCGCCTTCCTTCGGCCCTCGATAACCGTCCGCTGCAGTTCGAGGAATTTGAGAGCCGCGTGAACCAGGCGGTCTATGTTTCAGCAACACCCGGACCCTACGAATTGACCAAGTCTTCGGGAGTTGTAATCGAGCAAATCATTCGGCCGACCGGCTTGATTGATCCTGAGGTCGAGGTACGCCCAGTCAAAGGACAGATTGATGATCTGCTGCACGAGATCCGGCAGCGGGTGGAGCGAAAAGAACGCGTGCTCGTGACCACGCTTACCAAACGCATGGCCGAGGATCTGGCCGAATACTATGCCGAGGTCGGTGTGAAGTGCCGCTACCTGCACTCGGAAATCGAAACTCTGGAACGGGTGAAGATTCTGCGCGACCTGCGCAAGGGCGAGTTCGATGTCCTGATCGGAATCAACCTGCTGCGTGAAGGTCTTGATCTGCCCGAGGTCTCACTGGTGGCGATTCTGGATGCGGATAAAGAGGGATTCCTGCGCTCAGGTGGGTCGCTGATCCAGACGATTGGCCGGTGTGCGCGCAACATCAATGGCCGCGCGATTCTTTATGCCGACACCCAGACCGATTCTATGGAGCGGGCACTGGACGAGACGAACCGCCGCCGGGCAATCCAGCAGGCTTATAACGAAGCGAACGGGATTACTCCAGAGTCAATTGTGCGCCCGCTGAGCATGTCGCTGGCCAGCATCGTGGAAGCAGACTACACCGACCTGACCTCGGAGGTGGATGGCATTCCGGAGTTCAAGTCGCAAGAGGAGTTGGACGCGTACATTGCGAGACTCGAGAAGGATATGCGCGAAGCCGCCAAGCGTTTCGAGTTCGAAAAAGCGGCGAAACTGCGGGACACAATCAAAGACTTGAGGACCAAGGAATTCCTGTTCGCGTGACGGCTTGAGAATGCAGGGCCGAAGTCCCTGCGCCACCCTGCCGGTTGCAAGGCATTCTCTCACCCGACTTACCGATGATCACTCTGACCTTTATTACTTTCCCGATTTTGCTGCCGCGGCGAGTGGTCTCTGGTAATAGGTGCAAGACAGGTACGACTGGGTGCTGAAGTTTACGTCAGCAGCGGGCATTTTCTCGTTCTGACCTAGAAACAGGCAGCCGCCCGGTTCGAGATAAAGATGCAGGTGCTGCAACAGGGACATGCGCTGGCTGAGCGAGAAATGCGGGAGAACATCCATGCAGAAGATGCAATCGAACCGGCCGAGGAAGCTGGCCTGCGCGAGATTCATGGGCGTGAAGGTCACCAGGTTCAGGAGGCGGGGTTTCACCAGGAAGTGATCTCCGACCCGCGAAAAGTACCTCGTAATCAGATGACGTGGCACATTTTCCAAAGCGCGCCGGGGATACAGGCCGCGTTCTGCTGAGGCCAGCGCCTCCTGACGAATGTCACTGGCCACGATGTGAATGTTCCAGCCTCCTCCCTCTCCGTTGAGGGCCTCGCAAACCGAGATGGCAATCGAATAGGCCTCCTCCCCGGTCGAACAACCAGCACTCCAGATTCGCAGGGAGCGAGGGGTTTCCTTGTTCTTGCGCTGCTTGAGCTCGGGCAGGACTCTTTTCTCCAACGTCTCCAGAGCACCGGGATATCGAAAGAAAGCAGTGTCGCTGGGCAGCAAGCGCTCGAGCAGGGCGTCACGCTCACCGGAGAAATTCCGGAGCACCCCAATCAAGTCGGCTGCCGAGTTCATGTTGCGTGACTCCAAGTATTCCGCAATATCGGCGGTGAGAACCTCGGCAGGCTTGTCGAGCAGCACACCGGCGTGGCGTTCGAGAAGCAGGCGGATTGCCGAGATCTCGCAATCGAGAACCCTCATGCCGGCCGTGAGTTTATACACCATGCTTAAGAGTTCGCCTTCTCGGGCTGTTGCAAGGACTCAAATTGTCCAGCCTGCTACTGGCAGGCGGCGCCTCCGTGGGACCGGGCGCGAGCTTCGTGCGCGGCTTGTTTTTCCACGTAGCGCAATTCTGTTTCGAGGGAGGAGAAACGTTGCCAAATTTCGTTCATCCGGATCGCCATGTGGCGAATCGTTTGCAACTGCTCGCGTGATTTCGCCGACAAGGCGCCCGGCTCCGCCAAAAGCAGCTCGGAATTTCCCAGCATAGAAGTCAATGCGTTATTAAGCGTGTGCCGCATCTCGAGCATGTAGCGTCCGAGCGTGGCCTGGCCTTCATAGCTGGCGGCCATGTGCTCCGCGCGGCGGGCGCGGGCAAGTGCTCCTGCGGCCCGCAAGGCTTCGGTTGCGACCAGGATCAGGGCATCCAAGGCTCCTTCATGCTGGCAGAGTACGAGTGTGCGGGTGTGCGTCTCGCGCACCATGGCTGCCATGTGGGCGTCATTGGCCACAAAAAGAACCGGTTTGTTGCTGGACTCCAGGATCGTAAGCACGGATGGCAGCACGCCAGGGCGCACGTCGCCCACAACGGCCATGTCAAAGGCGTTGGCGTTCACTCCTGGGCACAGATCGCCAGTCATGAGCGTGAACACCGGGACCGTGCGTTCTGTTTGCCAGCGAGCTGTGATCGTGCGCGCGAACTCAGCGTTGTCAGCGATGATCAGAACCGTTGTCTGATCGTTAGCGCGATTTCCAGTGGCGATTTCATTCATACTCAGATCGCATCGCCGTCGTCGTGGCCTGGCTGGGAGGTTAACACTTCAAATTCAGGGGCGGGTGACTTAGAGGCTGTGAAATTCGCCGCTGCAGCGGCGCGCGCTTTTGGCCGCTCCATAGAGCCTTGAGGGGAAGCGGCGACGGGCGCTGGATTGGTCGGTTCCATGGAGCGGACCAGGACTTCTTCCACCACGGCGCGCAGGTCCGCCAGCATCTTCAAAGGCTGCCCGGAAGAATATTCGGCGTGGAACATCACTTTCCAGGAATGACAGATCATGCGTAAACGATCGGTCGGCTCCTGGTGCGAGAAGTGGGCACGGCGACAGTCCAGGGTCGTGATTCCCCGGCTCTCCAGTTGACGCAAACCATCGAGGATTGCGTTCAGATCCTCATGCATGAGCCGGAAGAATATTCGCCGCATCATAAAACTGAAGCGCGTGAAAGCCACCATGGCGACGGGCTGGAAATAGTCTTCCTTGGACTCCACCTTGAGCTTGCGCCCTCTTTCGAGAATCTTGGCCGTGAACAATTCACTGAGACGGCGATAGCCGTTGGCCGACTGAATCATCGGCTCCAGCTCCGCAAGCCAGTCGGCCAAAGCGGTTTTCACCGGTCCCAGCACCGGCTGCAGAATCTCCGCAACATACTCCCGCTCACAGTCGCTATCATCGAGACGCGAAGGCGTGGATAAAGAGAAAAACTGAACTAGCAGAAAATCGATCTTGTCGCGGTCGGCCGGGGTACGCTGCTCCTTGTGCAGATGGTGGAGCAGCATGAGGCGCACGATTTCGTTGTCAGCGAGTGGCGTGGTTTGCAGGAATTGCCGCAACTGATGAACCTGGATGCGTACATCCATGGTGTTGAACCATTGCCGGGCCTGCTGGATACCTGGCACGCTGGGTGCATCGACGCTAGCTTCCAGTTCGGGGCAACCCGGAACTTCGATAACAAATTCTCGTGCCAGCGCCATGTAAAGGGGATGCAGGAGGCGCGCGGTGCGCCATTCGGCAGGCAGTCCCTCCATTTGCGGTGAAGCATTCATGGTTTTACGATCCAGTTCGCCACATCTTTCGTGAACCGGGCGGCGACAGCGGTCTTTTCCTGGTGATATTGCACGGCCACCACCGTAGCATCCACATCCAGGGAGCCGTCCGAATTCTGCAGATGGATGCGGTCGGCAAATTCCAGGGGTGCCGCGCAAGCGAAGAGGGCCTCCCGTGGAGTGCCGAACTCGATGATCGTGTTCTCGGAAAAAACCTCGCCTGTATCCGGCCGGCTTAAACGCACCGGAATCCGCACCGGAGTAGCGGCAGCAAAGAAACTCGCCAGCCTGGCGACGTAATTCTCCGCACGAGACCGGGTTGCAGCTGTGGCCTCTCTGGCCAAAATAATGACCTCTTATAAGTGCTTGCTGCGGCCCGCATTCTCAAGGGTTCTCGGTTAAGAAGCGATGACAACGTAGGCCGCAGACCTGCGAAAAGAAGACTTGCACGAGCAGAGCCAAAGTTCAGAAGAAGGGCATGACGCGCCAAGTCATTGATCAATTGAGGACTCGTGCGACTGAGAAGATGCTCGGCGTAGGCGGTTCGCGGACTGAGTGTCTCAGATTGAAACGGCGTCTCAACCGCCCAATGCGGTTCAGGCTAATTAAGCCCTACTGCAAGGCCGCGGATGCAGCCGCCTGGGTACCGATGTTGTACCGCTTGAGCTTGCGATAAAGCGTGGCCCTACTGATACCCAACATCTTGCGCGCCATCGCTTTGTCGCCCTTCACCTGCTCAAAGACGCGCTGGATTGTGGCTTTTTCGATATCTTCCAGGTCGGTGGTGGTAAATACCGGCACTGCCCCTGGCGGTTCCATCCCTGGCAGGGCCGAAGCTAGCGCGGGTGGAAGGTCGCCGACATCAATAACCTGGTGATCGCCTAGGGCAATGGCGCGTTCAATGCAGTTCTCCAGTTCGCGGACATTGCCGGGCCAATCGTATTGCAGCAGGCACTTAATCGCCGAATTGGTTACCTGCACCGGCTTGCCCGGGGCGTATCGATCCAGGAACCAATGAACCAGCATGGGAATGTCGGTCCGGCGATCACGCAGGGCAGGAAGATGCACGGTGACCACGTTGAGGCGGAAGTACAGATCCTTGCGGAAAGTGCCGTTGCGGTATGCGCTCTCCAGATCCCGGTTGGTGGCTGCAATAATGCGCACCTCCACCTTGACCTTCTGGTTGCTGCCGACTGGTCGCACTTCCTTTTCTTGTAGGACGCGCAGCAGCTTGGCCTGCATTTCAGGAGGCAATTCTCCAATTTCGTCGAGAAAGATGGTACCGCTGTGGGCAGACTGGAAGAGTCCCTGCTTGGACTTAAGCGCTCCCGTAAACGCTCCCTTTTCGTACCCGAAAAGTTCGCTCTCAATCAGGGTTGGCACCAGCGAGCCGCAATCCACCGCGACAAAGGGGCTGTTCGCAAACGATCCCCGGAAGTGGATGGCACGTGCGACCAATTCTTTTCCCGTCCCGCTCTCGCCCGTAATCAAAACGGGAGTGCGCGTATCCTTCAAACGGGAGATCATGCGCAGAACGTCCTGAATTTTGGCCGATGCTCCGACGATGCCGTGCAGTTCGGTTTCCGTCTCGGTGCGCTCGCGCAGGAATTGGTTCTCTTCGACCAGGCGGACTTTCTCCGCCATACGGCGCAGAAACAGGCGAAGCTCTTCCAAGGGCGAAAAAGGCTTGGTGATGTAGTCGTAGGCGCCCAGCTTCATGGCCTGAACAGCGGTCTCAATGGAACCATGGCCGGTCATGACGGCGACCTCGGTGCGTGGCAGCAATTTCTTAACCGTCTCCAGGAACTGCAACCCCGACATGCGGGGCATAACCATGTCGGTAAGAATTATGTGGGCCGGCTGCTCCTCCAACAAGGCCAGCGCAGATTCGCCGCTATCGGCTTCCATACAGGCAAATCCTAACGACTGGCCGATGGTGGTGCAGAGACGGCGAATACTTTGCTCATCATCTACGACCAAAAAGCGGATTTTCAGATCATCACTCACTGCGGTTTCCCCAACGTTTTCTCCACCACGGAAATAAACTGGTGGACGCGGAAAGGCTTCTCGACACAGGGCGCCCCCGTCTGGCGAAGGGTATCTACGGTTTCATCGTTGGCAACATCGCCCGTGATAAACACGATTCGGGAAACCAGTTCGGGGCGGTGCCGCGCGATCCAGGTGTGGACATCGGCTCCGTTGACTCCGCCGGGCGTGCGCATGTCAGAAACGATGCCCAGAAAATTCCCCGAGGCGAGCACCCGCAGGGCTTCGACTCCCGACTCGCAGCAGACGACTGGATAACCTCCACGTTCCAGCGCAGCTTGCACGTAAGCCATCACCGACGGCTCGTCCTCAATCAGGAGGACCGGGAGGGTTTCAGCTTTCGTCATGGAACTGGTCATCTCTGCGCAACTCCCGCGGAAGCGCTCATGGTGGCGGCTTCGGAAGCTGCCGGTAAGCGCACGATGAAAGTGGCGCCCGGTCCGTCTTCGTGGTTGTGGCAGAAGATCTCGCCGCCATGCTCACGCACAATTCCGTAGCAGATACTTAGCCCCAGGCCGGTTCCCTTACCGACTTCTTTGGTGGTGAAAAACGGGTCAAAAATGCGGTCGGGATAGACGATGCCGGGGCCGTTGTCACGGAAGGACACTTCGGCAAAACCGCCCGCGGTCGAGGTCCCTATCTCGACGCGGGGGGGACGCCCGGTTTCCCTCACCGCGTCGTAGGCATTGTTAATGATGTTTAGGAATACCTGTTGCAACTGATGTGAGTCGCCTATTACCTCCGGCAGGTCGCTGCGGTACCTCTCCACCACTTCAACCCCGTGGCTGGAGAAATCGTAAGCCCGCAGCTTAATGGTGCGGCTGAGGATGCTGTTAAGTTGCACCGCCTGGCGCTGAGGCGGCATCTGGCGCGCGAAGCTGAGCAGGTTCTGCACGATTTGCTTGGTGCGCTGCGCCTCCTGAAGAATGACCCGCAGATCTCTCTTGGCGGCATCGGGGAGTTCAGGATTCTCCATCAGCAGGTCGGCGAAGCCGAGAATGGCAGTCAGAGGATTGTTGACTTCGTGCGCCACGCCGGATACCAATTGGCCCACCGCCGCCATCTTTTCGGTATGCATGAGTTTGGCATGCAGAATCGCAGCGTCGGTGATGTCGGTCATCACCACGACGATGCTGGAGACGTGGCCCTGCTCATCCCGCATCGGACTTAGGTTGACGGAAAATTGGCCGGTGCGGCCATCGGCGCGCATGACCGGAAGCTCAAGGTTGTCCACCTGCTGGCCGCAAAGGGTGGCGGAGAGCGCATCGTGCATGGCAGAGCGGCGGGCGGGGGCAATCAGTTCCATCAGCGGGCGGCCCAGCAACTGCGGCTGTTGATAGCCTCCTGCCTCGTACCAGCGCCGGTTGGCGTAGCTGATCAGACCGGCGGTGTCGGCCACCAGAATCAGGCTCTGGGTGTTGTTGAGGATCTTGCCGGAGAAATCGCGCTCGCGCTGCAGTTCGGCTTGGAAGTTCTTGAGGTCGGTGATGTCGAGCATGAGGCCGCGGCATTGCGTCAATCGGCCCTGGGCGTCGCGAACCGCGAAAGCATTCATCAACACGTGGATAAGGGAGCCGTCTTTGCGACGCAGAGTCTCGTGATAATTCCGTAGAACGCCGCGCTGTTCCATCAACTGGGTTAGCTCGCGGCGGCGTTCCGGCGAAGAATAAATCTGGGCCGGCACTTCCGCCTGCAGCAACTCTTCCCGGCTCTGGTATCCCAGCATCCGAACCAGGGCCTCGTTCACTTCAATGAAGCGGCCTTCGGGGCTGGTGAAGAACAAACCTTCCTGGATGTTATCGAACAGCTCGCGATAGCGGCGCTCCGCCTCGCGGCGGTCGGTTATGTCTTTCAATACGTGGATGGTCTGAAGGCTCTCACTCTCACTGGCGTGAACCCGCGAGGTGGAAACCAGGTAGGTGCACTCCAGCACCGGCTGTACGAAGTCGTCCGGTCCTTCCACGTCGCTGCGGCAGAACGGGCAGCAGCGCGGTGCAATATCGGGAGCTACGGACATCAGGGCGCTCATGCTGATGCCGATGAGCTCCGGCGGGGGTACGCCGACGAATTCCGCCAGGGAGCGGTTCACGCGCAGCACCCTGTGGTGCTCGTCATGGACCACGATGAAATCTGAGAGGGCGTCAAAGATTTCCGACCAGTGGCGATTGGCCTGGTCCATGCGGGTGAACAGGCGAGCATTCTCCAGAGCGACGGAAGCTTGGCCGATGATAGCCTGGAGGAGTTGCTCATCGTCGTGATTGGTGGCGTGTCCAAGGTTGGCCAGGCAAAGCAGGCCGACCAGTTCACCGTCGGTTCCCCTCAGCCGAGCTACGGTAAGGTCATTCCAACCGAGCGAGGAAGCCAGGGGACCCAGTAACTCATTGGCGGGAGCGGAAAAGATAGGATGTCGGTGTTCCAGCAGCAGGCCAGATAAGGCAACATTCAGACGACGTACCAGAGCAAGGTCATTGCTCCCAGTACCTTGCAGGACCACGGTCTCGAGCTTCGAATCCTGGTGAAGGGCCAGGGCGGCGGCATGGGCGTCCAGCATCCCGGCAACGCGGGAAACGAACCGCCTGGCGAACTCGGGCAGCCGGAGCAGCGAACTGCTTTCCAGAGCCAGGCTCATCAGCGCTTCGGACCGGCGGCGGTGCTGCTCGGAAAGGTGGAGATTGCGCTTCATCTCGAGCGCGACGGCCGCCTGCCCGGCCAGGATGGTAGCTTTCGCGGCCAAGTCTTCGCTGAAGAACTCTGGATCGGAATCGTGCAGGAAGACCGTCGCCCCGATTACTTCCCCGGAAACGATTAAGGGGGCAGCCATGATCGAGCGCGCGCGGTATTCCCGCTCCATGGAGTAGCGTTCGGCGTCCACATTGTTGAGGTAAACCGTCTTACGGCTACGAATCGACTCCAACGCGACAGCGCTGGGTCCCGTCTTGAGGCTTAGCCGGGTGCCGCGAAACTCATCGGCCATCAGCCCGTCCGCCTCGATACCGACAAGTTCATCCGGAGAAACAACCTGCCAGAAATAGCTGCCGCTTGCCTGGAAGAATTCCCGCGTGGTTTCACAGAAAAAGCGAAGCAGAGACTTGGTGTCGTGTCCTTGAGCGGCGGCTGCGGACAATCGCAGCAACAACTCTTGAAAAGATTGACCGGGGCGGGAACCAGGATCGTCAACCGCCGTGAAATTTCCAGAGTGCATAGGCCGGTTAGCCGTTTCTACCAGGGACCGATCGGACGTAACACGATGGGGGGATAAGGGGAACGTACCTCGTCATCTCAATTTGAGTCAAGCAAATACGACCAAAGGTGTCGCAGAATGAAATCCTTGGGATTAGGCCGGTTGGAGCCCAAACGTCTCAAGCTGAGAGATATCCGTCGCTACCAGGCGCCGCTTGAGACGCTGCGGCCCCCCCCGGCTTGAGATCAAACACCCTCCTCGTCCCTCTAAATCATTGTCGAAACGCTACTTATATGTCCCTTACACAAACAGCGGGCCCGGCCGAGAGGGTGGCATCGACCGTGCACCTATAGCAATGGGTCTCTCTGGAGGGAGGACTTGAGTTCCTGCGAGCCCGGCACAGTTGCCTGACAACCAGCCGGTTAGCGGTGCTGGTCTGCCTCTCGGTAGGCCCGTCGGCGTGTGGTGAAGAAATGGAAATTTGAGCCCGCTGAGCACGAAATACCGCGGGGTTGGAAGTCACATTCGAGTCGGAAGGTCAGTGATGAAAAGCAAGATTGGGATTTGGGCGGGGGTGCAGCAATGACGATCAGCAAGAAACTTTATGCCAATTTTGGGGCCGTCCTTGCCATGGTCGTGGTGCTGTTGCTGGTGAACTTGGTTGCGGTGCAGAGGGAGCATTCGACCAAAGCCGCTGCCCAGCAGTCCATGGAGATGTCAGACGCCACCGACCACGTGCGCTTCCAGATGATGCAGAACCGGCTGTTCCTGAGCAATTACCTGCTGAGCGGCGATACTCGGGAGACGGAGCGGATGACCGAGGGATTCCGGCTGCTGGTTGAACACCTCAGGCAGGCGATGTCCCTGACGAACTCGAATCAGCAGAAGATGGCTCTGCAGAGAGTCCAACAGCTGGAACAGTCCTGGTACAACGAGTTTGCCTTGCCGCTGATTGAGAAGCGCAAGCAAGTGGACGCGGGCAATGTCACCGTGGCCGAACTGCAGATTTTCTATCTTCAGAAGGATGCTTCCTCCTGGGTTAAGAACTCCACGGACACGCTGGATGTAGCGGACCAGGAGACTAAGAAAACGGTCGAAGAACGGCGACTTTCTGATGAGACGGCAACCACCGCGACCAGCACGGTGTCCCTGGTCAGCACCCTGATCGCTCTCAGCTTGGGCTTATTCATCGCCTACAGCACCGCTAAAAGTATTACCGAACCTTTGTACAACCTCATGGGTGTCGCTCAACAGATCGGAAATGCCGGCGAACTGGATCACAAGATTGATATTCAGCGGCAGGATGAGATTGGCGAACTGGCCCGGAGCTTCAATGCGATGGTCAAGTATCTGAGGGAAACGGCGGCGGTATCGGAAGCCATTGCGGGCGGAGATCTGACGGTAGAAGTACAGCCCCGTTCAAAAAGCGACACCCTCGGTCATGCCTTTCAGAAGATGGTCGAAGGTTTGCGCAGCCTGGTGAAAAACGTGCGCGACGCTTCCAGCCAGGTGGCCAGCGCTTCCGGACAAGTGGCAGGAGCCTCCGACGAATCGGCCAAGATCAGTTTGCAGGCATCCTCCGCTATCGATGAAGTCACCAGCACCATGCACGAGATGAGCGTAAACGTGCAAAACATGGTGAAGAGCACGCAGACCCAGGCGTCGAACGTGAGTGAGACTTCGGCTTCCATCGACCAGATGGTGGCTTCGATTCAGCGCGTCGCCGACACCGCCAAAGTATTGCTCGACATCTCCAACCGCTCGCGCGAAGAAGTGCATAACGGCATTGCCACGATGGAAAAGGCAACCGACGGCCTCAATCGGATCAACACGACCATCCAAAGTTCGGGTGAAATCATCGATGTGCTCGGGCAGAGAGCGGATGATATCGGCAAGATCATCGAAGTCATTGACGACCTGGCGGAGCAAACAAACCTGCTCGCTCTGAACGCAGCGATTGAAGCGGCTCGCGCGGGCGAACACGGACTGGGATTCGCGGTCGTGGCCGACGAAGTCAGAAAGCTGGCCGAGAAGTCGGCACAATCTACCAAGGAAATTTCCGAGCTCATCCAGAGTATCCAGAAGGAAGCCCGCAAGGCGGTGGAGAACATGGACCGCAGTACGGGCATCGTGAATGAAGGCCTGGAGTTGGGTGGCGAGTTGAATGGCGCGCTCAAGAAAATCTCCAGCGTGGTGACCGAGGTCTACAAATTCGCGCAGGAAATCGGGGCGGCGACAAATGAGCAATCACACGGATCGTCGCAGATTGCACGCGCCACGACCCGGCTGAATGAAATTACCCACGAGATCAACTCCGCCGTAGAAGAACAGGCTTCGGGCGCGCAGGCCGTCGTCAAGGCTATGGAGCGGATGCGGGAACTGATCCAGCGATCCACCTCCGGCTCGACCGAATTGGCAGCTTCCGCGGAGCAGATGTCCAAGATGTCACGAGATCTGCTGTCCTCCATGCACCGCTTCATCATCGACAACATCGGTGACTATGACGGCAGCCTGAAGCAAGAGAAGACTGGCAAGGCGTCGCGGGCTGCCATGGCGTCACATTCGTAGGCTCAGGAAATTTTCATGAACCGCGAGTTGCACATTGTCGGTTTTCAGGTGGGGCGCGAGACCTATGCTGTCCCGATTGCCTCGCTCCATGAAATCGTCCGCCTCACGGAAATTACTGCCGTGCCGGATGCGCCGGAATACATCGAGGGGGTCATTAACCTGCGGGGAAAAATTGTGTCGGTGATCGATTTGCGCAAACGGTTTGGAGAAAAGCAGATCGTAACCAACCACAAAAAGAACCGGATCCTGGTGGTGGAGTCACACGGGCGGCTGACGGGGCTAATCGTGGATTCCGCCTCCGACGTAATCAAGATTCCGACCGAGGACGTAGAACCAGCGCCGACAGTATTTCAGGATGGTGGTCTGAATTGCGTCACCGGATTGGGGAAGTACAAGAACCGCCTGATCGTGCTTCTGGACATGAACAAGCTCCTGCAACAGAGCGGCTCGAAACGCGAGGAAAAATCCGCCGAGGCGAAGGGAGCAGCCGCCGGCCAACAAGCCTGACAACGACATGAGCACACCCGCCGTACCGCCACCATTGACGGATGCCGAACTGAGGCTGCTGCAGACGCTCGTATACCAGGAATGCGGCATGCATTTCGATGAGCGCCGCACGCATTTTCTGCAGGACCGCTTGCTGCGCCGCCTGCGGGAATGCCAGCTGGACTCCTTCTATAGCTACTACCGGCTGTTGATCAGCGATGACGGCAAGCAGGAACTGGCCCGCCTGCTCGAGAACCTGACCATCAACGAGACCAGTTTCTTTCGCAACAAGGCGCAATTGGATCTGTTCCACAAATTCATCCTGGAAGACATTCTGCATAAGAAGCAGGCGCGGCGGGATTTTTCATTGCGTGTGTGGAGCGCGGGTTGTTCGACTGGCCAGGAACCATACACCATGACGATGCTGATCTGCGATGCCCTGGCTTACTACTATCTGCGCAATCCCCTGCCCATGCCAGAGGTTTACCCCAGGCCGCTGGTGCCTCCGCCATGGAAGGTCGAAGTCATGGCCTCCGACATCAGCTACTCGGTTTTGCGTGCCGGGCAGGAAGCTAGCTACAACGAATCGCAGATGTCCAGCGTGGATTACAGCTACCGGCTGCGCTACTTTAACAAGATCGGTGACCGGTACGCAGTGAAGAAGACTGTGAAAGAGATCGTCCACTTTGACTTTCACAACCTGAAGACGGAGTTCCTGCCGCAGCGCAACGACGTGATCTTTTGCCGGAACGTGATGATGTACTTCGATGAGGCTGAGCAGAAGCGGCTGGTCGATAAGTTTTACCGTTGCCTGAATCCAGACGGTTATTTATTTGTCGGGCATGCCGAAAGCCTGCTGGGGCTGACCGACAAGTTCGCGATGGTGCATCGCAACAACGGGACCGCGTATCAGCGGGTTGAGGAGAATATTTGAGCAGCCCTTCCGATGACCGGACTGTGGAACTGCGTGAACTCTTCTTTGAGACCGCACAGGAATTAATCCAGGCGCTCAACGAAGAGGCGCTGAAGCTCGAGAAGAAACCGGGCGACCGCGAAGTATTACGCAGCATCCGGCGGATCGTGCATACCCTGAAGGGAGACGCGGCGGCGTGTGGGTATCGCGAGCTGAGCGAGTTGGCTCATGAGTTCGAGGATGTGCTGGCGCTGGAAACCGGCTCGACCGAGCATGACGAGATTGCCGAAGTTGCCTTGGCGGCTGCGGATGTCTTTGCGGCCATGATCGACGCCTATCGCAAGAAGAAGAGAGTTCCTTCCGCACAGACCCTGCGGGCACGCATCCACAAGCTGGCTGCGCAACCCGCTAAGACGCGGCGCAAGAAATCCTCTGCAAGCCTCCACTTCGCATGGAGCGAGTATGAACGGGTGGCTATCAGCAACGCTTTGAGCCAGGGAAAGAACGTTTTTAACATTGCCGCGCAAATTGACTCCGCCTGTGCCATGCCGGTCGCGGCTCGGCAGTTGATTCAGAATGCCCTGAAAACCGCAGGCGAGGTATTGGCCATCCGTCCAGAGCCCGGAGCACGCGATGCCGCCAGACTGGTGGAAGCAGCATTGAGCAGCCAGTTCGCTCCGCAAGAGATCGAGGCGAAGTGTCTCATTCCGTCCATCGTCAGCAAGGTGACCGTGGACGTGGTGCATGCGCCCAAGCGGGCCAAAAAAACGGCTCCCGAAGCGGCGCCAGAGGAGGCGGAGGCGCCTTCACCAACTCCAGAAGACCTGGGCGAGAGCCTGCCCGCTGCTCCTGCCCCCAGCGGTCTCGCAGAGAACATCCTACGCGTGGATGCGGAGCGCATCGACAATGTGCTCAACCTGGTGGGCGAACTCATTATCGGAAAGTCCATGCTGCACCAGGTGATAAACGAATTTGTGAGACTCCATCCCAACGACGCGTTGCGCAACAAATTCGCCGACACCATGGGTTTTCAGGCGCGCGTCCTCAACGATCTCCAGCGCGCGGTGATGAAAATCCGCATGGTACCGGTCGAGCAATTGTTCCGCCGCTTTCCGAGGATCGTGCGCGACGTGGCGCGACAGTGCGGCAAAGAAGTGGACCTGGTATTGACTGGACAGGAAACCGACCTGGACAAGAGCATCCTGGACGCGATTGCCGAACCGCTTACCCACATGATACGCAATGCCATCAGCCATGGCATCGAACCCGCGGAAGAGCGGCAACGGATGGGCAAGAGTCCCAAAGGAATTCTCCAATTGGACGCCTACCATCAGGGCAACCAGGTCATTCTGGAAGTCAGAGACGATGGACGGGGTATCAACGCGCCCCGAGTTCGGGCCAAAGCCATCGAGATGGGGCTGGTCACACCCCAGGAGGCCGCGCGGCTGAGCGACGTGGAAGCCCTGGATTTCATATTTCGTCCTGGCTTCAGCACCGCCGAGGAAGTCACTCAAATCTCCGGACGTGGCGTAGGCATGGACGTAGTGCAGAGCGTTCTGCAGCGCATGAAGGCCAGCGTCAGCGTCGAGACCGGCGCCGGTGAAGGCACGACTTTCCGGCTGAAACTGCCGCTCACCTTGGCCATCATCAAGGCCTTGATGTTCATGGTTGAGGAGCGCCTGTATGCCATCCCACTGAATGCCGTAGCCGAAATTGCGCGCGCGACAGAAGAGCAAGTACATCACGTGGACAATCACGAAGTGCTGTCGTTGCGCAATCAGACTCTGCCGCTGGTGCGGCTCGGCCATCTCCCCTCCGAAGGACCCGGGAAATCCTACCCCAGGTTCTTTGTGTTGGTGATCAACGTCGGCGAAAGGAAATTCGGGCTCATTGTGAACGGCCTGGTGGGCGAGGAAGAACTGGTTATCAAAGCCCTCGACGATCAAGTCGTGGCGACCGACCTGGTGAGTGGCGCGTCCATCCTGGGCGACGGACGAGTCGTACTGATCCTGAACCTGGCGGCGATCGTGGAGCGCATGAGCCGGATGCGTCCCGAAAAAGCGGGTGCGGTGTTGTCCGGACTGTTGTTTCAGCATGGGGAATCGATGTCACGAAAAACTGGTGATTCAACGGGGGTGCAGGCATGAGTTCCCCAGTGAAAGTCCTAGTCGTCGACGATTCCGCGCTGATGCGGAAATTGATCCCGCAAGTCATCGAGAAGGACCGTTCCATCCAGGTAGTTGGGACGGCGATGGACGGAAATTTCGCGCTCAAGAAAATCGAAGAGTTGCAGCCGCAGGTCATTACTCTGGATCTGGAAATGCCAGGACTGAATGGGATAGACACCTTGAAAGCGGTCATGCGGAAGCATCGGATTCCGGTAATCGTAGTCAGTTCCCATACGACGGCAGGGGCATCGGTCACCCTAAAGGCGCTGGCGCTCGGAGCCTTCGATTTCGTGGCCAAGCCGCAGGACGTTTCCGCGCACATGCCAGATATTGCCAACGAGTTGATCGGCAAGATCAAGGCGGCCGCGCTGAGCAAGGGAATAAAGGTTCAGCCGCTCGCGGAGAACCTGAAAGGAATCGCAAAGCCGGCCGCGGGTCCGGATCAGGAGCCGACCAGGGTAATCGCTATCGGGATTTCCACGGGCGGCCCCAACGCCCTGCAATACATGCTTTCGCAATTGCCGGGAGACTTTGCAGGCACCATCGTGATCGCGCAGCACATGCCCGAAGGCTTCACCGAGATGTTCGCGCGCCGGCTCGACGAATGCTGCTCCATCCGGGTGAAGGAAGCGGCTTCGGGTGATTTGCTGGTGGCCGGGCGCGCGCTGATCTGTCCGGGCAACCGGCACATCAAAGTTAAGCGACTGCCGCTGGGAGAAGTGGCTGTGCTGTCGGACGAAGCACGCGTCAATGGGCACCGTCCATCGGTCGATGTACTGTTCCGCAGCCTGGCCGACGAGTTCGGACCTCGCGGCGTCGCCGTACTGATGACGGGTATGGGCGACGACGGCGCTGCCGCTTTGGGCGCGGTGCAAGCCGCAGGCGGAATGACAATCGCCCAGAGCGAGGATTCCTGCGTGGTTTTTGGTATGCCCAAAGTGGCCATCGAACGGGGTTTTGCAACGCGAGTGGTCCCTCTGGAGGCGCTGTCCGCCACCTTGCAGGCCCAGTGCGGCACCGAGCGCCGGCGCGTCATCAGCGCTGTAACCGCCGAGCCGACCAAGACCGCTGGCGCGGGACGGAATTGAATTTTTGACCGGAGCTGCATTTTTGGCGGAGCCGGCAGTCGTGAGGAATGAAAGGTCGAAGGAGGGTGGTATGGAGCAGTTCTCAGCAGTGAAACACAAAGACGGGCAGCCCATCCGGTACCTGATCGTGGATGACTCAGTCTTCGCGCGCAAGAACCTGGCGCGCATGATCGAATCGTTCGGCGGACAGGTAGCGGGCGAAGCCGGAGACGGTTGCACGGCCATCACCGAGTACGAGCGGACCAATCCTGACATCGTGCTCATGGACATCACCATGCCGCAGATGGAAGGAATCGAGGCGGCCGAGCGCATCGTGCGCTCGCACCCGAGCGCGCGCATCGTTATGGTGTCCTCGGTGGGTTATCAGGACAATATCGTGGCGGCGCTGCAACGGGGTGCGCGGCACTTTGTGCAGAAACCGGTCAAGCCGGAAGTGCTCTACGAGGTGATCAAGTACGTGCTGGGCGAAGACGCCAGCGTGGCCAGTGCCGCGGGAGCGGGAGCGTAAACCATGCGGATGGAGCTGATCCAGCCATTCATCAACGCGGCCGACGCCGTGCTGGCTGACAGCCTGCAGTGCTCGACCTCCATCGGGAACCTCAGTATGGAAGAAGAGGGCTACCGACGACATGGGGTGGCGGCGCTGATCGCGTTGTCGGGCGATATCGAAGGGCGCATTATCTTCGACGCCGACCCACAGACCGCGATGCGCGTGGCCAGCCGCATGGCAGGGGAAGAACTGCCCTCGTCGGAGCAGCTGATGCGCGAGACGGTCTGCGAGCTCGCCAACCAGGTCATCGGAAATGCGATCACCGCGCTCAATGACCAGGGTTTCCACTTCCGCGTGCATCCGCCCGAGGTCCACACCTCGGAGCGGGGCGACAAGAGCAGCGAGGATACCGAGGCGCTGGTCATGTGCATTGAGACCTGCAGCGGCAAGGTATTCATGAATGTTGCGCTGCGCTACAACTGGCGCCGCCAGGAAGAACGGGCGGCGGTGGTTGGTGGATAAACATTTCTCGCAAGCACGTGTGGGGACGGGCGCCTCGCCCGTCCAGGCGGAAAGAGCTCGGCGCCCGATCACGGCACGAGTAGCTTCGGCTGTCAGCTGTATGCTTTTCGCTTTGGCTTTCAGGTTGTAGCTTCTAGCACTGGCCACTATTCACTGACACTGACCACTCAATCCCCTTTCCCCTTGTCGTTCCGACTGCTTCCAGTTGTCATTCCGAGCTCCATCCGCTTGTCAAGCCAAGCGAGGAATCTGCTTTTGCCGAAACGCAGTCACGGACCTCACGAACGTCGATCCGTGCTCATCAGCACCCGAAACGGGGGCGCGAACCTGGGGCACCCGACACCTAGCCGAAATAGGATTGGCCGCGTGGCTAACGAGGAAACCTCGTTAGTTCATTGACTTCTATGTTCTCAAACAAAAAAGTCTGGCCCGTCCCCAGCGGTCCCTGGTTTGTGCCAGACCATCCGCCATCCGTTCCCACTAGGATCGCATTGATCTTGTAGCCGCCGGCATTGGAGCAGACCACAGCACCAGAGTAGGTGTTGTAGAAGGTGGCAGGGCAGATTTGAGACGTATCCCAGCGCAGTCCCGCGGTGTCTGTGGCGAAATTCCCGGTGGACAACCATGTGTTCTTGGTTGGGCAGTCGGCAAACGCGGGGTAAGTGCCAAGATAGACATTAATTTGCGGTAGGCTGCCCGTTTCGGTGCCGTTCGAAACCACTATGCTGAATCTCGGCGAACCTCCTCCGAAGCAGTTGCTAGTCGCAGCGCCATCATCAACGTAATACATGGTTTGAAGATTTGTGAGCTGGTCCAGGGTCGCCCCTCTGAGGGGATACATAACCATGTATCCGTAGGTGAAGGTTCCATCGGCGAAGCAAGTTGGATAGCCTGATCCGCAAACGGACTGCTCATACAGGACCGCTCCGCCCCCGCCTGGGGGATCGCACGGGTCGCGCGGTTCCAATAAATGTTCCGTACCCGTTGGGAGCTGGCGGGGTGGGATCGGAAACGCTGCTTTCAAGAATATTTTTCGTTGAGTACACGCTGCCGGTTGCGGTCCCTAGGGTCAAGGTTCCGGTAGACCAATCGTAGTTGTAGGACATTGAGGTGGTGAGCGGGCTGAAGTTGACGCCGATGGCATTGACTGGCACCGACTGAGCAGGTGCCGGTCTTACCGCCACGACAGACGCTACGGACCCGAGCACAATGACTGAAACGAACAGTCTCGCCATATATCGCCTCCAAATTGCAGTTGATTGACCCAGTGACTGGAGTGTCTGCCACTACACAGAGCAGTTAGTCGCGGAGCGGGAGACCAACAGTGTGAATAGGAACTTTCCGCAATCGGGTTCCCGCGGTATGCCCATCTAGGAAAAGACCTGAGTGGGTTCAGCGGCCCGAAGATTGGGCCTGGAGCAGTTTTCGTCATTATGCGAGCGTCAGCCGGGCGCGGTGGAGATCGAGTCGCAGTGGACGGCGCGCAAGCGAGAGCAAGCTGGAGTTTTCCTCACCGTGAGGACCCGATCATGCGAAGAAAAACTCCCGCCCAAGCGGAGCTTGGACGGGGCACCCTCGTGAAGTTGTCAAGCCCCTCAGAACCTCGAATCTGCGTCTAACTTCCTGATCCATCTCTGGATATTTTCCCGCAGCCCATGTCCGATTTACCCTGCTAGGAAGCTCATACTGGAAAGAGGGGACGTGTGTCTCAGGCTGCTGCGAGTTTCTAGCTCCTGGCCTCTAGCTCTTTTGAAAATTTGGTCGGCATTCGAGACTTCGCCGCATCCCTGGAAATCGTTCAGATTTAAGACAGCAGGCCCCTCGACTGCGCCGCCTGACTCGTGGACGACAGGTGGCTGGCGCCGTCTGGAACTGCAGCAGCTTTGGCCATTACCCAGGTTAGCACCGGATAAAGACAAAAACGCGGACACGAACGTCCGCGCCACGCAAAGCTTGGCAAGCTCTATTTCTGGTCTGAGTACCTCATGCAGGTCTCGTTGCCCTTTGAGTCAATCAGGATCTGAATGCATCGACGCTCGGGCGGCGGAGCTTTCACTCGCACTGGAGCCGGGCGAGGCGGCGCAACCGGAGGAGTGTAGCGAGCAACCTCTGGCTTCGAGCCGCCGAAATAAAAGACCGGACCGAAGCTAACCCGGATGTTGTTAAGAGGCACTCCGGATTTGGAGGGGCGGATGTAATCCGCTGCGGTTGCCACCCCGAAGCGATGCGAGAGACGGAAAGTTGTGCCGCCGCCAATTGCGAACGCGAAGGCGTTAGCCGGTGCGCTCGCTCGACCGGCGGTGGGGTCCGTGTAGGTCGCGTTAATGCGATATAAACCTAGCAAGACGTGAGCGTACTGAGTGAGATGTCCGATATTGTAGCTAATTCGAGGCCCACCCATGACGGTTAGGCTGGAGAGGCCAAGCTTGTCACCGGCAACAGCGAAATTCTTGTAACTTTTGCTGTCTCGGCCGAAGTCTGCCTCCGCGCTGAGTCCTCGATAGAACGTAAAATTACTAGAAGTGTGAAAGCCCAAAAAGTTCTGACGGGGCGCGGACGTGGCCGGCAGGCCGAGAAAGTTGCTGAAGTCAAAGCTCTCCCACTGAAAGCCGCCGTAAACCTCAGCAGCAGGCAGAGAGGGCAGGTGAGCGCCGGCCGGTGAGCTCGCGGGAACCACCGCTTGTGAGAAAGCAACCACGGACAGCGCACAAACAACAAGCAACAACATGATGTGCCGGTTCACGATGAGTCCTTTTTGGAGCACGTAGCTCGTTAGAGGCCCGTTGGACGGACCTATAGGGGAAGCCAGACTATAACAACGCATCTCCCTTTTGTCTCATCACGTTAGACGCGACACAAAAGTAACCAAAGCAGCTCCAAAGGAAGGTTTAGCAAGGGCTGGCAGGTAAGCCCACCATCCTGGGGGAGTACGATACCCGTCTGCCACACAGTCGAATGGCTCTCCCACGCTGAAAAAAAAATTAGGATCCAGGCAACTACTTAGGTCGAAAGTGCAACTACAGCGCTCCGGGTGCACTCTCCAAGATCGGCCCCCAGGTCCCAGCTTTTGCCCGACGCGTCTGACGTGGCGCCCCTCTGCAGGCCATCGGGACTTGGAGTGGTTTGCCCGCCCCCCAATCAAGTTTTTCCAAATCAGAAAAGTAGTGCAAGGAGATTAAGCAAATGAGATTTGCATGGCGGGTAATTGCAGCGGTGACTTTGATGATGGGTGCGGCTCTGGTTCTCCTGATGAACTTCGATTCGGTTTCGGCGCAGATGCCTGGCTTCAGTAAAAACCAAGAATTGCCTTTACCGGACTTGGCTCCGGTCGGCGGTCCGAGAGGACTGGTAGCCTTCGTGGTGCGAGGCCTGGAGCCAAGTGTGCGCACAGATTCGCAAGGCACGGTGTATGTGTCTTCGATTCGCGGCGTGCCGGGAGGCACAGACCTGCATCGCTGGTATCAAGCTGTCGATGGGCCACCGAATGCCGATGGAACACTTCCCTTCAAGTACGAAGGCCAGCCGGACAACTGCGGGATTCTGACCAACGGCTGCGCGAACAATGTCGGTAATACAACTAACCCCGGAGTTGCTCCAGGCGGCGGTGATGTGGACATCGCTGTGAACACGCCGGCTCCGGGGACCAACGTCCCAAATCTGGGTGTGGTCAGCCTGTCACTGGCTCCCGGAGTCACCGCCGCACACTCGACCAACCGCGGAGACAGCTTCACCACCCCCAATGTCGTTGCTGCCTTCATCCCCGGCGACGATCGCCAATGGATCGATGCAATCGGTTCCAACCTCATCTACCAGAACTACCACGATGTCGCTACCTTCAACATCGAGGTGCAGCGCTCCAATGATGGTGGCCAGACCTATGTCAACGGCTTCGGTGAGGCGATTGACGCCCAGACGTTTCCCAAAGCGGGTAACGTGACCCTGACGTCCACGGCCAATGTCGCAGGGCGAATCCAGGTGGACCGCAGTTCCTGTTCGACACGCGGCAGCCTGTATCAGATTTTTGTCGCACCCGACAGCGTTTCTGAGAACACCGGCGGAATGCCAATGCGGTCGGTGTATGTCGGGGTTTCGAATGATGTGAATAACGGCCAACGGGTGTTCACCTTCACGGACCACAAGGTGTACACCAGCCCTGCCGCCTCGCTTGGAACTGCCAATGGTACCGACAACATCTTTCCGGCGATGGCAGTCGACAACCTCGGATATCTCTACGCGGTGTGGTCGGATAACTCCAACATCTTCTTGTCATCGTCCGGCGATCAGGGAAAGACCTGGAGTGCTCCGGTCCCGGTGAATCAGGCGCCGACCACCGGGAACGCGAATGTTCTCCCCTGGGTGGCTGCTGATGCGAACGGTCACGTGGTGGTGGTGTGGATGGGCGACGACATGGCAGGCAACTCCAATGATCGAGCAACGCTTGAGCCGGGTCATCCCGCAAAGCAGGGAGCGGCCTGTAACAGCGGGAGCACCTGCATGCAAGGGTGGGCACAATGGAACGTGTACATGGCGGAAAGCCTCAACGGACACAGTTCGACGCCTACGTTCACGCAATCGCAGACCAGCGATCACGTCATCCACCGGGGCACGGTGTCCACGGGTGGCTTGGGCGGAGGTGCGGACCGGAGTCTGGCCGACCTTTTCCAGGTGTCGCTCGATCCTCAGCACCGCGCCAATATGGCCTTCTCGGACGATCACAAGGTGCACTCGCTCTGCAGCCAGCTAGGCAGCGGACAATGTGGGCCCGACGATCCGCAGACCACGCGGCTGATTCGGGCCAACTTCACCCGGCAACTGCAAGCCAATGCGAACATCGTGAAAAGCGGAACCTGCGCGGCGGCATCACAGTTCGAGAGCGGCGAGCAGGAAGCGGGCGAAGGCGAAACTCAGAACAGCGACGGCTCCAAGAACGACTTCAGCTTCGTCACTTACAGCAATCCGCGAAACGGCGTGCTGCAATATGACGACAGCAGCGCCAACCTTCATTTGCGCAGTTCCAATGGCATCGCTTCTCTGAGCTTTTCCGGGAGTTGCGGAACATCTGCAGGACAAGCCAAGATCAACGGCAAATCGGGCTACACCTTCACGGCCGTGGCTTGCGATAACGGGTCGACAAGCCTGGATACGTTCGCAATTACCGTGAGCGGCCCCAAAGGGTTCACCTATAACAAAACGGGAAATCTCAGCTCCGGATTTGTTCACCTGACACCGTAGCGGACTAAATCGGAGGAGGTACCCGATGCTGAAAGCGGCGGGATGAAACGTTTAGCAATGCGCGCGAGATGCTTCGTCAAGCGGATGCTTGGCTCAGGATGACGCCATTCTAGAGTTACGGCCCGCCGGATACAAGGCGACAAATGCGATTTAGAAGCCCGTGTTCCTCGCGGACGGGGGGCTTTTTTGCTTTTTTACGGACTGGCAACAACCCAGAGGGGGTTCTGCGGTGGGGGCGGCGGAAGAGGCTGACCGGGCGGTGAAGGATAGGCGCTCACGGGAGAATTGATGTTGGCGCACTGGTTAGTGACCGCATTGATGACGCAAGCGTCGTCGGACGTCCGGATCACGCTCGTACTCCCGGCATAGCAATTGGCTACGTAAACCTTGCTGCTGTCCACCGAAGAGGCGACGGAGACCGGAAATTTCCCGCCGGAAGCGGCGTTGTCGCAAACCACCCTCGACTGCAAAAGGCCGCTGCTGGTCAGATCCACCGAACCGAGGTCGATGGTTTTGGTGAGTGTATTGTCCGAGGTCCTGATAACTGCAACCTGCGAGGCAACGCAGGTGTCCGCAGGGCGGGGAGTCGAGCAGGCGCCCACCTGATAGCTGGCGACGTAGGCCCGAGTGCCATCGGTCAGGGCAGTCACCATGGCAACGGTAGAAGGAAGCGCCACACTGTTCGGGAGCACCTTAGGGGGGTTCGTAGTTGCATCCAGGATCGTGAGGCTGCCTGTGGTCGGGTTTGTGATGTAGAGCCGGTTCAAGTGGTGGTCAAGAAGCATGAAGTTCGAACCCGCCAGCAGCGAAACGGATGAGGAAGGAATCAGGGTGTCAGTGGTCGTGTCGATCACCGATAATCCGGTCTGATCCAGGACATAGAGTTTTGTGCTATCGAGGCTGGCAACCGCCCAAACCAGTCCGTTGAAGCCGAGGACATCGTTGTGACTTAGGTCAACTGTATTTATGGCCGTGATAGAGTTCGAGCCTTTGTTGACGCTATAGAGCTTGCGGGCATCGGGAGTTTCGGCCAAAACCGTAGGCTGCAACCCGACACAAATGAAGTTCGCCACCACCTCGGAGGCCGTGTTTATTACCGCTACAGAGGACGTGTTGGGGCAGATCGGTGATGTGCCGGGAAAGATTCCGCTGTTGGCCACGTACATGGTCCCGGGTTCAGTGGTATGCAGAAAAACCGGGTTCGAGTGAAAAACGGGGTTCGAACCCGAGGGCAGGGTAATAGTCGTTGCCGTGCCGATTGGACCGAAAGCGCTCGCGGGGCTGAAAGTGGTGACCGTATCGTCAGTTCCGTTCGCGAGGTAAACCCGTGCGGCGCCGGGGGACAGGATGGCCGCATGAACCGGACCCTGACCCGTTGCGACACCCAGAGAGCCTGCCGGAACTACGCCGACATTCGAGTCCCCCGAGACATCGATTTGCATTCCGCTTCCCGGATTACCGGGCGCATTCTGGCTGGCTACGATAGCGAAGTGGAAATTCTGGGGATCAGGCGAAGGACCGGGTATGGGGTTGGCGACCGGACGAAAGATGTCGCCGCACCCGGTGCAAATGAGAGACAGGAGGAGGACCGAAGCAGCCCTACGCACCATTGCCATTAGCGGCAAACCGGAAAACTCCATGTGTTCCCAGAACATTGAAAAGAATTTTCCATTTTAATGGGAAGGGAGAGAATGCGCCAGAGTGGGTAGCTTCTAGCTTCTAGCTCCTAGCTCTAATCCGAAATGCGCAGATCCTTCGCGGCTGGAGCCGCTCAGGGTGACAAGTTTGGGAGCAGCGATGACAAGCCGGGAAAGAGTGACAGCCTGAGGAACGGACGCGAAGAAAAGGTATGCTTAAGGTGTACGCTTTGGCTAAGAGCTAAAAGCTAATAGCTAGGAGCTTTCTTCACGCCCGCTTGCGGCGAGATGGTTTGCGCTCGATGCTCACCGGCTCCTGCGCCTGGGCTACGGTGGCCGCGGGTTTCTTCTTGCCTTCCATTTCCGCCAGGCTCTGTTTGAGCGCGGCCATCAAGTCCACCACCGGCGCCATCTTCTTGGGCTTCTCCACCGGCTGGACTTCCTGGCCTTCGAGTTTGGCTTCGATCAGCTTCTTCAAATTTTCCTGAAACGTGTCGTGATATTTTTCCGGATCCCACTCGCCGGCGAGCGCCTCGATGAGTTGGTGCGCTATCTTCACTTCGCCTTCCTTCAGTTCGACATCCGGACGGCCGAAGCCTTCCACTTCACGGACCTCGTCCGAGTAATACATGGTGTGCAGCATCAGGCCGCCCTCTTTGGGCCGCAGGAAAACCGTGTACTCGCGGTTGTGCATAGTGAGCTTGGCGATGGCTACGTACTGACTCTCCTCCAGAGCCTTGCTAAGGAGCGCATAGGGACGACGGCCTGCCTCCTCGGGCATCATGTAGTAGGAGGACTCGAAGTAGACGGGATCCACATCACTGGACTTCACGAATTCCAGGATCTCCATCGTCTTGGCAGTCTTGGGCTCGATCTTCTTGATCTCCTCGGGCTCGATGACAACATATTCGTCTTTGCGATATTCGTAGCCCTTCACGATCTCGTCGCGCCCAACCACGCGATTGTCGTTGGGACAAAAGAGCTGCTGCTTGATGCGACTCAAGTCATCGCGATGCAGCATGTTAAAGGAGATGCTGGAAGAACGCGCGCCGGAAAACAGACGCACCGGCATAGAGATCAATCCGAACGTCAAGTAGCCAGACCAGACGGAGGCCGCCATAGTTTTCGTACCCCACGAGTTATCGGCGCCAGAGCAACGCCGCCAAGAGTTTACCCTACAACGTAAACTTTGATGCGCCAAGAACTTCAGGGTAATCCAAGGTGAAAGCACGACGGGGTGGGTAAACTCGCTTAGCACCCCAAGATGATGGGGTCAAGGCACACGGGGAAAGGAGTTGCAGTCCGGTTCTGAAACGGCCATGCTCTTGAATGTGAAGCAGTTAGACTCAATTCTCTGGGAACAGCTGGGCACCGCTGCCACCGCCTGCCGGACAGGCGCAGCGGTCGCGGTCACGGCGGTCTTCACGGTTGTGGCCCGCGCGGCGCGCGGGGTAAGTCCCTCGGGAGCGGCAGCGGGAGCGTTGGTGAGCTTTCTTCTGTATATCAGCGCTGGGCCCGGCGCGTTCGTCGTGCTGGTTTCAGTGTTCGTGCTGGCG
>Ga0209804_1000029_pt1 | contig 114713 bp, 92 predicted proteins | sample GraSoiAngelo_139_FD_185896 | JGI IMG/M metagenome (GOLD analysis project Ga0209804, IMG submission 185896) | Grasslands soil microbial communities from the Angelo Coastal Reserve, California, USA - 14_0929_12_20cm (SPAdes) (version 2) | ecosystem: Environmental > Terrestrial > Soil > Grasslands... | reverse complement strand
GCAAGTCTGATGCCAGGGGGGCTTAGTTTACAACAACCTTACGAAGGTCATTGACACCAAAGTGTTTAGGAGAGAAAAGTGACAGCTGAACATGAAACGGCCGGAGGGAAGCCTACAAAATCCCACAGGAATTTGCAGAGGGTCCTCCATTCTTTGGGAGCAAGCTAACGAGGTATCGTGGCGCTACCGGTTTCATCCTCTTTGCATGGGAGGTAACAAAATCGTTATTTTCCGATCGACTCAACCATATCATCATCATCCGCAAGCCCGGTCAGGGTATCCGAGAAACGACTGGCAAATGTTGGTTTCAAAGTGTGCAAAAAGCGACGCTTAGGCTCGGGCGGGCGGGCCGAGATTGTGCGCGGCGCTAACGGCGCCACGCCGGAATGCCCAGGAGGGCAAGCCAAAGCAAGAGGCTGGGGCCTGACTCGGCGAGAAAAAAGAACCAGGGCCAAGAGACTCTTGAGCGCGCAGCGAAAGCCGTTGATGGTGCATCGAAGCGCTACCGAATTCCAGCGTTCCGGCCGCTTTGTTCAAGCGCCGATCGAGGAGCGCAGGGCGACGGCGAGGGACTGGGTAAAGCGGTGGACATCGGCCTCGTGTTCGGCTTCCACCATGATACGCGCGAGCTGCTCGGTCCCGGAATAGCGAAGAACGATGCGGCCATTTTCGCCAAGAGCGGATTGCGCCTCGGCGAGCGCGCGGGAAACTTCCGGGAGGGAATCGAGCGGCGGTTTCGAGCGCACCTTCACGTTGACGATTTGCTGCGGGTAATCCTTCAGGCCCTGGACCAGCGACTCGATTTTTCCGTGCAGGGAGACTAGAGAAGCGATCTTTACCGCGGTAACGAGCCCATCGCCCGCAGGACTGTCGTCGAGAAAGATGATGTGGCCGGACTGCTCTCCCCCGAGCACGTTCCCACTGCGCAGCATCTCTTCGAGGACGTAGCGGTCGCCGACGGCAGTGCGAGCCAAGGTGATTTTTTCCTGGGCGAGAATGCGCTCGAGGCCGAGGTTGGACATCGAAGTAGCCACCACGCGATTGCCCTTGAGCATATTTTGGGATTTCAGAAAACGGGCGGCGGCGAGAAGGACGCCGTCTCCGTTCACGACTTTTCCGGTTTCGCAGACGAAGAGCGCGCGGTCAGCGTCGCCGTCGAAAGCCACGCCCAATCGCCCTTTCTCTGTGACGACACGCTTCTGCAGCCCCTCCAGATGAAGCGACCCGCAGTTGGCGTTGATGTTGCGTCCGTCGGGCGAGACGTTCATCGCAATCACGTCCGCACCAAGCGAACGAAACAGCTCCGGGCCAAGCTTGTAGGCCGCGCCGTTGGCGCAATCGAGAGCGATGCGGAAGCCGCTCAGCTTGGCGCCGGGAATCAGCCTTTTTTGCAGGAAGTCAAGATATTGGGCATGGAGTGACTCGTCGGCCGTGAGGCGCAACGTGTTCTTAGGCGCTGGTTCCTTGCGATGCTTAAGAATGTCGGCCTCGAGTTCCTCCTCCACGGCATCGGGAAACTTCATGCCTGCGTGGGAAAAAAGCTTTACGCCGTTGTCTTGAAACGGATTGTGCGAGGCAGAAATCACGACACCGGCCTGGAAATCATTTTGGCGGACCAGGCACGCGACGCCCGGGGTCGTAATGACTCCGGCGAAGGCAACGCTCGCTCCGGCTTGCGTGAGTCCTGCAGCGAGAACAGAGGCGATGTGCGGGCCGGATTCCCGCGTGTCCATGCCAATGAGAACCTGCGCAGAGCCATGTGCGCGCTTTAGATAGGTGCCGAGGGAATGCCCAGTGGCGAACAGGGTGGCGTCATCGAGCGGTGGAGTGCCGGGGATACCGCGAATGCCGTCGGTTCCGAAGAGCTCTTTGGTCATGAAACAGAGAGCATTTCCTTCAAGGGTCGCCGCGCGGAAAGGGTTGCGGCAGCGGCCCCGCGTATTGGAGGACAACTCCGAAAGTTTAACATATGCAAACGAGGAGCTTGCAATCGGCCTCAGCTGATCGCTCCGTGACAAGAAATCGCAAACAGAGCGGCCGGCAGATTGAACTCTTAGATCGCGCGGGGAACGCCGCAGGGAAACAATTCAGTACCCTGCGACGTACCGCTTGCGGGAATGTGCTACCTTGTACCGTCGGAGCCGCTTGTGTCCGCTACCCAGTCCCCGCCATCTATCGTGCGTATTACCAGCACCAGCTTCAGCGCGCGGGTGGTCGCCGCCGCCATCATCCTGCTGTTTTTTTATTACGCCGCCGGTGTGATCATTACGCTGCTGTTTTCCATTCTTCTTGCGTATTTTCTGGATCCAGCGGTGGAATTCTTGGAGAAATTCAAACTCCCGCGAACACTGGGTGCCATGATCATAGTCTTGGCCCTCATCGCCATTATGGCTGCCGTTGGTTACGGCCTTGGGACCCGGGTTGCGGATTTCACCGACGACTGGCCGAGGTACCGCGGCCTTTTGCAACACCTAGCCACAAGCGTGCAAGGCAAGATTCAGGGAATCGAGGGTCAGGTTTCACAGATTGCGCGGGACGAAGGAGTTGCTTCGTCTGTGAGCGCGTCTTCGGAACCAAGTGTCGTGCGCACGCTCATCCAACGTGGGATCGGCTCGTTGTTTGCTCTCTTTCTGGTAGTCACCTTCGTGCCTTTTCTCGTGTTTTTCATGCTGGCCGAAAAGCGTCAGGTGTGGCACGGGACCTTGCAGCTTTTTCCCGCATCGCGACGGACACAGGTCAAGGAGACCCTGGAAGACGTGCGCGACGTGCTGCGGGATTACCTGGCGGGAATGAGCTTGGTGACTCTCCTGGTCATTGCCGCAAGCAGCCTATTCTTCTGGGCGCTCGGGATGGAGTTTCCCGTGCTGACGGGGATTGTCTCCGGCTTGCTGAACATGGTGCCGTACATTGGCACCGTCCTGGCCTGGTTGCCGGCCTTCATGATTGCACTTGCAAAATGGACCAATGTCGGCCAATTCGCGTTCATTGCGGTAGTGTTGACCACCATTCACCTGCTGGCGCTAAATCTCGTCGCTCCTAAGCTGGTGGGCCGGCGCGTGCGCTTGAACGCAGTTGCCATTACTGTAGCGCTGCTGTTCTGGGGCTGGGTGTGGGGGGCAATGGGGCTGGTGCTGGCAATTCCGATTACCGCCACGCTGCGGGTGATCTGCGACCATACCGAATCATGGAAGCCGATTGGGCGCTGGCTGAGCGATTGAGGCAACCGCCGCCTCTGTTCGTGTTAAATTTCCTGGCAGGGCCGGGAATCATGAATCGAAAGCTGGTTGTTGCCATAGGTGGGCTCGCAGTTTCTTTTTGTGTGGCTCCTCAGGCCCAAGCTTGGGGCTGCAGGGGACACCAAACCGTTGCGCTTATTGCAGAGAAGCATCTAACACCGGAAGCGCGACAGCTGGTAGACAAGCTGCTCAGCGAAAATCCGATCGATCCGGAGTTGAAGCGCTACTGTGGCAATGCCTCCCCGGACCTTATGGTGGACGCTTCGACATGGGCAGACGACGTTCGCAACGAGCGACGCAATGGTCCTTGGCATTACATCGATATTCCGCGAGGAAAGCATAAAGGCTCGCTCGAGGAGTATTGCGGAGCCGACGGATGCGTGACGCGAGCGATCGAAGAACAGCGCGCCATTTTGAAAGATAGATTTGCCGACGCGGCAAAGCGCGCCGAAGCTGTCCGCTACCTGGTTCATTTTGTCGGCGACATGCATCAGCCTTTGCATGTCATAAACAACGGGGACAAGGGGGGAAACTGCGCTCCGGTCAAGTATCTTCATCACCAGCCGCTGCCCAATCCGCTGCCTCCTGAGCGGGAAGACTACTCTCCTAATCTTCACCAGATTTGGGACACCGAGGTTGTCGAGCGCGATATGGAAGTCTCCAATCCTCACCGCTACGCGGATGATCTTGACGAAAGGTTCCGGGCGGAGGGGGCTAAGTGGGAAGCTACCGCTTTTGATGTGGAAAAATGGGCCTGGGAAGTTCACGAGCGCGCGGAAGCAGACGTGTACGGCGCGTTGGCAGCGAAAATTCCCGTCGAACCGGACGTGAAGCCGAAAGGTTGTTCGGACAATAATCACATCGGGCGGCGTATGTTCGAAAAGCATTTGAGGGCCGATGAGGCTTACCAAGACAGAGCCGCAAAGGCCGCCGAGACAGGCTTAGCGGAAGCCGGAGTGCGGTTGGCGATGATCCTCAATGATGCGGCAAAGACAAATCCCTAGGCTGCGGCTGACGAGGTCCAGAAAGCAATGTTTCAGTCTTGGCGGGTGTGGCACCCAACGATTTGAGGAAACTCACGAGTTGCCAGCGCTGCGGCTCGGGCAGCTTTGCCCACACGGGCATTCCCTTTCGGACGACACCGTTCGTGAGGATCCAGAAAATCGCGCCGGGCTCGGCGTTTTGAATCTCGGGCGCGCGCAGGCCGGGTCCCTTCTTCCCGCCTTCGGCGTTGTGGCCATGGCATTCGGCGCAACGCTGTTCGAACAGGATTCGGCCTGCCGCAATTGCGTCGGGGTCTTTTTCTAGAGGATTGCGTTTGGCACGGGCTTTTTCCGGCGCCTTGCCGATTTCGGAGTAAACCGACTCTGCCTTGGGGTTTTGGGGGGAGGCGGTGCTGCAAAGCTGCTGTGTTGCCATCGCCGGGAGAATGACGGAGCAAATCAAGAGCGTGGTGAAACCGAGGCCACGAATGTTCATGGACGGCCCCGGAAGAGTCGGCCGATCATCGAGCCAAAGCCGCTGATTTCCCGCGAGAGGCCCCAGCGGAGCAGAAATTGGTGGCTATTCTCATTCAGCCCGAAGCCGGGAGAGATTCTGAGCGTCCAGCCTGAAGGAAAATTCCAACCCATCACCGCCGCGGCGTAGTGCGACGTATCATGCAAGCCGAAATGATAGCGGTCGCCAAGCCCGCCGTACATTTCGGCTCCGGCAATGAAATTCTGCGGGCAGAAAGAGCAACGTCTCGCGGAAGCCTTTAATGCCAGAGGCCGGCTCGCACCGAGCGCGTAGCCAAATTCCCAGGGCAAGTTGGAGAAGTTCTTCGCCGCCAAAGTGTTTTCCGTGAAGTTCCAGCCTTTGCGAGTGGTGGAAAGAATGAGCTTCAGCTCCATTTCGTTGCTAATCTTCCGCCGTGCCACAGCGTTGGGCGTGAGAAAGTCGGCTTCGAGGTCGTGCCCTTCGCCTTCTTTCAGGATTTTGTCGGCGCCGCTCTTGTGTTCGTATTCGACGTACAAGAGGGGATTGATGAAGTGTTCTTGCTTGAAGGGGCGCAAGCGGTTCTCCCAGCGAATCCCCGTGAAGATGGTGCTGTCGCCGAAGGTGGTCTGGCCGTCGAGATAGAACTCGGTGGTCCACCAGGCCTTGGCGCCGTATTCAAACTCCATCCAGTAGGCTTGAAAGTCATTGCCCTGACGCTGCGTGCCAAACGTGGAGAAAAATTCAATCTCAAGGTTCCCCGGCTCCTCTAGATAGTGGTCATAAGCAACAAAATAGGGGTTTTCTTGCGCTCCGGAGATTGCGGGAAAACTGGTGATGGTGAAAAACACCACAAGGACAGGGACAAGGGCCTTAAGAAAGGTCACGAAAGAGGCGCTCCTTGCAAATTGTTTGCAACTAGATATAAGACTAAAACAGTCCGAGATTGTTTTCAACCCTGGCTTTTTCCAAGGAGATTGCGCCTCTTCCCTGGCAACAGAGCACTACTAGGTTCAGCGGGCCGAGGATTACTTCCTGGTAGCCATGGTAGCGCTTAATGCTTGCCCTGGAACTCAGTCTAGATAGACTTGCTGGTGTTAGGAATGCGAGAACGCTCGCATCAGGTAAACTTGCCCATAGGCCCGACCCTCTCGCCGACCGGAAACACCCCCTGCGAACGCCCCTCCGTTCGGAAAGACACAGCGCAATGGATGGCTCATCGCCTGGCCCATGAGCATCTGCTTGCCGCTCTTCTTGAATCCTCGGAAGACGCGGTGGTCAGCCTGTCGCTTGAGGGCGTTATTGAGACTTGGAGCGCTGGCGCTGAACGCGTTTACGGTTACACCGCAGGGGAGATGGTCGGACAATACCTGAAGCGTCTTTTGCCGGTTTATGAACTGCCGCAACTGGATAGCTTTCGCTCGCCAAGAGACGGGTCTGAAAGCAAGTGGATCGAGATAGGAGAGCGGCTCCACAGAAACGGCTCACGGATTCTTCTCTCCATAAGACGCAGCGTCATTCGCGGGGCAAACGGCGAGGCGGAAGGGGTTCTGGAGATGGCCAAAGTTCTCGACCCGCAGGAAGCGCCCTGGTCGCCACAGCAAGCTTCTCTTCGCCTGATGATGGAGCAGGTGCCGGGGCTCCTTTGGACCACGGATCGGAATCTGAGAATCTCCGCCCACTGGGGCATGGGATTGCCGGCGGCAAAGATTCGTCCCGGTTCCTTGGCGGGAAAAGATGTTCGTGAGTTCCTGGGAGCTGCCGATCCGCGCTCCACGCCTATAGCGGAACATTACTCCGCTTTGCGCGGAGTTGTTTCGCGGTTTGAGCACACTTGGAAGAGCAGCGTGCTCGAGATACGCGCGGGACCTTTACGCTCGGCTTCCGGCGAGATCATCGGATGCCTCGGCGCGGCGGTAGATATCACCGAACACAAAAAAACCGAAGAACGGGCCCTCCATCAGGCGCGCCACGATGGACTGACGGGTCTGGCGAATTACCGCGAATTTATGGATCGATTGGAGCGAGAAGTGCGACGCGCCGAGCGCAGCCACGATTCCTTCACGCTATTGCTTCTCGATCTTGACGAACTAAAGCGCATCAACGACCTGCAAGGCCACCTGGCCGGAAATCGCGCCCTTCGCCGGGTGGCCGCGGTCATGATGGAGCATTGCCGGTCAACGGATGTGGCGGCGCGCTATGGGGGCGACGAATTTGCCGTGTTGCTGATCGATTCCGACCGCGGCATGGCGGAACAGGTTGCCCAGCGCATCGAGCGGCGGCTGAGTGCGGATGACGAGAAGCCTCAGCTCAGTGTCAGTATGGGGATAGGAGTTTATCCAGACGATGGCAGAAGTCCAGCCGAGATTATCGAGGCAGCCGACCAACGCCTGTACCGTCGCAAGAAAGATCCCACACAACACACCGTTGCGGCTCCCTGAAGAGCCTCTCAGGAAGGTTGTGATTCGTGCGCGCGGCGGACTCTAAATGATCATGCACTCTACTTGATGATCAGGTCGGCCCGCGTGGTGAACACCAGCCGGGTTTCGGCGGGAAACTCGATGTCTTTCTTGCCCGTGGCGGCAGCGCCAGCGGTGCCCGCTCCCGCGCCCGCCGCTGCGCCGATGGCCGCGCCCTTGCCTCCTGCTGCGAGAGCGCCAAGGGCCGCTCCACCGGCCGCGCCCCCGCCGATGAAACCGGCATCGCGCTTGCCCTTGCCTTTCTCGGTTCTGCCGGCAGAGTTGGTTGCCATGGTGTACGCCTTGCCTCTCACGGTCACCGCGCGCAACCGCAGGTAGAGTTTCGCGGGCGTTGAAAGCCGACCCGAAGTCTGCACGCTGCTGACAGACAGCTTGACCTCGGAACCTTTCGGAATTACGACCTTGCCCCCTACCAGCACATCTTTGGCCAGCGAGCCCGTGATGGTCTGCCCGACCTTCGCATCCTTCGAACTGACCGCCTGATCCGTCACCACGGGAATGCGCGTTCCTGCGGGAATGGTCCCGCCGGCCGGCGACAATGTGGGGAGCAGAAATACCGCCAAAAGAAAGACTGCCACCGCTCGAATACTAGAATTCATTTCCGTCACCTCAGAACTTGGAGTTGGAGCCGGTGAGAAAAATCTTAGCAGAACGAATTCTTGAACCGCAGCAGAACTCCAGAGGGAGGACGCTAAAGATGAAATGCCAAATGGTCGGAGCCGGGGGACTTCGGCTCCAGGTAGAGGTTATCAATTAGCCGCGTCTTACCGATGAAGACGGCGAGGAGCACATAGCACGCTTTGGCGACTCGCGTCACTGGCTCGAAGGATTCGGCATCCACAATTTCCGCGTAATCGATGGCCGCGAGCCGTTCGCTTTCGAGTTTTCGCCGCAAAGTTGCTTGCAAATGCAACGCGTCGCGGCTTCCCGCCTCCAGCTCCTTTTTTACCGCTTGCAGCGCGCGGAACAAAACTGTGGCGGCTTTGCGCTCTTCCCCATTCAAGTAAACGTTGCGCGAAGAAAGAGCCAGCCCATCCGGGTCGCGCACAATGGGGCAAACGGCAATCTCCGCGTCGAGATTCAGGTCGCGGACCATTAGCTCGATGAGGCGCGCCTGCTGGGCATCCTTTCTACCGAAGTAGGCTCGATGCGGCTGCACAATCTGTAGCAGCTTCATCACGATGGTTGTGACGCCGCGGAAGTGCCCCGGCCGCGAGCGGCCTTCTAATCTTTCGCTGAGACCCTCGACGTGGACATAGGTTGAAAAATCTCTTGGATAGATCTCCGCCGCCTCCGGCGCGAACAACGCATCCACGCCGGCCTGCTTCAGCTTTTCGGTGTCGCTTTCGAACGCGCTCGGGTATTTTGCAAAATCCTCGTTCGGGCCGAACTGTTTCGGGTTGACGAAAATCGATGCGATGACCGGAGAACATTCTCTTTTCGCTCTCGCGATCAGGGAAGCATGGCCTTCGTGCAGCGCGCCCATCGTCGGCGCCAGTCCGATGATGCGATTCTGCTCGCGGGCCTGCCTCGCCATCTCCTTCATCCATGCAATCGTTCGAATGATTTCCACTGGAAGAAATGCAAGAAACTACGCTCCCGCGGCCGCGGAGCGCTCGCGGTAAAAGTGCATCAGGTCGGTCAAAATCGGCGCGGCCCCGAGTTGCCGCAAAAGCGTAGTGACTTGGCCCCGGTGATACGTTCCGTGATTCACCAGGTGCTGCATCGATTGCCACAGCGGATTCTTGTAAACGCCGAAGTTGAGCGTCTTGTATTCCATCACACGATCAAGATCCGCCTGGGTCACCCCGCGGACAAAATTCAGAAGCCGGGGTTCGAACCCGGTCCACCGCTCTTGCAAGCTGCTTACATCCTTGAACTGCGCGGTGTCTGGAAGCGAGGACGGCGAACGGCCCTGAAAACGCTCCAACCACAACCACTCCGCTCCGTAAATGTGCGCCAAGGTGTCGCGAACGGATGCGAAGCTCGAGCCCATGGGCTTGAGGAACTGTTCGGTGGTGAGTTTGGAAGCGGCCTGCAACTGGCGATGGTTGGCCCAGGAATTATAGTCATAGAGCGTGCGCATCTCTTCTGGTGACATGGCCCCCTCTTGTCTGGCCTGCGGCCAAAATGCACTTGGTGATCATTTCGTGACCGTGGATTTTTCAGTTTGACTGATGCTGACCATGAGAGACGTTCTCCTTTCTACCAATCGCCGTCGGTGTTGACGGGCGCCTCTCTCTCTTCCTTGGTCATCGGTCCGGAATGATACGATTCCGCGTCAGACGGGAATCTTCCGCTCAGCACATCCTGGCAATATTCCCGCACCGCGTTCGAGATGATTTCTCCGACCTCGGCGTAGGGCCGTGCGAATTTCGGCAAGGGGCTGAAAGACAGCCCCAGGATATCGTGGAGCACGAGCACCTGGCCGTCACAGTCAGGCCCAGCGCCAATGCCGATCGTGGGAATCCGCAGCTCCCGGGTAATGTGGGCTGCCAGTTCGCGCGGCACGGCTTCGAGCACCACAGCAAACGCGCCCGCGGCTTCCACCGCGCGCGCATCGCGAATCAAGTGCTCCGCGGAGTCTGGCGTTTTTCCCTGTACCCGGTAACCGCCGAGCGCGTTCACTGATTGCGGCGTCAGGCCGATGTGCCCCATCACCGGAATTTCCGCCTCGGTGAGGCGGGCGATCAGCTCTAAGCGCCGTTCGCCCCCTTCCACTTTCACCGCCTCCGCTCCTGCTTCTTTCACGAAACGAACAGCATTGCGCAGTGAATCCGCCGTGTCCGTGTGGTAGCTGCCGAAAGGCATGTCTGCCACCAGCAAAGCGCGCCGCACGCCGCGCCTCACCGCTCGCGTGTGATGCAGCATGTCCTCGAGAGTGACAGGAAGAGTGCTCTCATGGCCGAGCACGACCATGCCCATGGAGTCCCCGACGAGAATCACGTCCACGCCGGCTTCATCAACCAGCCGCGCGGTCGGATAGTCGTATGCCGTCAGGGAGGTAATCTTGTTTGGCTTGGAATAAGAACTGGCGGCCTGAGCCTTGCGCTGGAGAAGATCCGGGACGGTGATCTTGCCGTTCCCAGGATTAGGAACAACGCTCATCTTGTCCTCCGGTGCCGCTCCTTGACTTCTGGATGCAGCCCTGTACCTTGGACTCCGCAAGAATAACAAAACGCGATGCGAAGCTCCAGGAATTTTGATGCCAGGTAGGCTTCGAGAGATATGCGACGGTCGGGCGGGGCGTCTGCCAAAAGATCGCGCTTGACAAGTTCATGCGCTTTGCAATACAAAGTACTCTATGGGGGTTGCCATGGACCGTCCCGCAAGCTCGACCAAACTGTTTGCCGTTGCTTTTACGGAATGGCTGCTGATTTTGCCCCCGGCCCTGCTTCTGGCAGCCGCCGCGCTGCGCCTCTTGCAGCCCCGTCAATACGAACCAGCTCGGACAAGCTGGGCGATCTTCGAGTGGGCCGGCACGCACATCTCGCGCACCGGCGCGGCTCTGCTCTTTGTTGGCTTGCCGATGGTTGCCGTGGTCGCAGGCTGCGCTGTGCTCCTGGCTGTGTGGCGCGGAAATGAAGCTTTGCGCCAGGACGTGCAAGCGATGGTGGCAAATGTTCGCCGGCATTTGGCTATCGCAATTCTGGGATCAGGAACGTTGCTTGCCGGCGCGATTCTCGCCGCTGTCCTGGCTCACCTGATCACCGATTGAGGCTTGCGGAACGGTTACGATGACAGCATATGGACCCCCGGTCAGTTCAGGTTTTCTGCGGCGTCTGTGCGCGGCCTTTCCACTGTCCGCCTCGGCCGAGCCAGTAGCGAACGGCTGAAACACACGTGGCGTAAGCGTAGAAAAGAACGGCAACAGGCAGAGTCAAAGCCCAAAGCCAAGAAAGTCCGTAAAACTTCACCGTTACCGCAAAACAAGCCGCCATCAACGCGGCGGTCGTGTCCACAAGCAACCAAGCTTCTCCCGGGTAGACAAAGAAGAGCACCCAAGGCAGCAAAAAGGTCACGAAGAGCCCTCCAAGCGTGCCCAGCAGCAAAACAAAGGAGTAGTGGAGCTGCGTGAAGGCGGTGCGCGCAATCATGTCGCGAATCTCGGCGAAGCTGGCGGAATCGCGCAAGCTCATACTTCCGCGGGTCAGTCCCATCCAGATCTTTCCCCCGCTCTCTTTCACCAGACGCGCGAGAGCGCAGTCGTCAATGATCTCGCCACGAATCGCGGCCATGCCGCCTAAACGCTCGAGCGCCGCGCGCCGCAACAAGATGCAGCCCCCAGCCGCGCCGGCGGCGCGCGACCTTGGATTCTCAATCCAACTCGGCGGATAAAGCATGAGGAAGAAAAAAAGAAACGATGGAATGAGGAGCCGCTCGGGAAAAGTTCTCGTTTGCAGCAACACCATCAAGGAAGCCAGGTCGAGGGAATGGTTCTCTGCGCGAGACACCAAGCGGCCGAGGGTATCCGGTGCATGAACGATGTCAGCATCCACAAACCAAAAGTATTCGGGGGATTTTCCTGCGGCCTCCGCAATTCCTTCTTTTATGGCCCAGACCTTTCCCGTCCAGCCCGAAGGAAGACTGGCGGCGGTGTGGATTGCGACTTTGCCGGCTGCCCCGGATTGTTCGGCAGCTTTTCGCGCCAGCTCGGCAGTGCCATCACTACTCTGATCATCCACCACGATTACAAAAAGCTCCCCGGGATAGTCCTGGCCTAACAAGGAAGCGACGGAGCGCTCAATCATTTCCGCTTCATTCCGCGCGGGAACTATGGCAGCAACTCGTGGCCACCGTTCGAGTGGCGTCGGCTCGGTACGGTCTTCCTGCAACTGCCAGAAATTTCCGCGGGCAAAGAAAAGGTACAGCCAAATGGCCAGCGGAACAGCGGCGATAGCTGCGAGCGTCAGGGGCACTTGCTATGGTGCAGCAAAGGGCGTTCGGGGCTACCCTAGGTCCTCACCGCGAATCGGCAAACGGCGCAGCCGCTTGCCGGTGGCGTTGAAAATGGCATTGCAGAGGGCCGGGGCAATCACGGGAACGGTTGGCTCGCCGATGCCGCTCGGGTCCTCTGAGCTAGGCACGAGGTAAACGTCGATCGGCGGAGCTTCGTTCATACGGATCATTTCGTAATCGTTGAAATTGGCTTGCACAACACGGCCGCGGTCTACGGTGATAGCGTCCTTGACGGTCGCGGCAAGCGCATAAATCGCCGCACTTTCTACCTGGGCGCGCACGCCGTTGGGGTTGACCACGCGGCCGCAATCAACCGCACAAACCAAACGCTTGACCTTGAACGAGCTGGGATGCGCGGCAACCTCCGCTACCGCCGCCACGTAGCTGAAGAAGGAGTAAAAGGCAGCGATACCGCGGCCTTGGGCCTGGGGAAGGGGCTTGTCCCAGCCCGCCTTTTCGGCAGCGAGCCGCAGTACGCCTTTCAGCCGAGCGGTGTCGAGCGGATGATAGTCCTCTCGGCCTTCGCCAAACTGCGGAATCTTGCGGTCGTCCCCAATCAACTTCAGGCGAAAGGCAAGCGGATTTTGTCCCGAAGCATGGGCTAGTTCATCCACAAAGCTTTCCATGACAAAGCCGCTGCTGGAATGTTCAACCGAGCGCCACCAGGCGCGAGGCGCGCTGGAATGCGCAAGCGTGTATTCAATGCGGACGTTCGGCGTGGAATAAGGAATGGTTGCCCCGCTACCGAATTCTCCCATCCCCGGATCATCGGCACCTTTTTGGCTCCACTTTGCGGCAATGGAAGTGGAAGTCTGAAAATGCTTCCAGGCGGCCAGCTTGCCTTCGCCATCCAGGGCGCCTTGCAGCCTGTGATAGGACGCGGGACGATAGAAATCGTGCTGCATGTCGTCTTCGCGGGTCCATAGCACCATGACTGGGTTGCTGGAAATCTTCGCTACTTGTGCTGCTTCCATCACGAAGTCCGCGTGATAGCGTCTACCGAAGCCGCCGCCCATCAAAGTGGTGTGCACAACTACTTTTTCCGGAGGAAGTTTGGCAATTTCCGCAATCACGGCCTGCGCCCACTGTGGCCCTTGGGAGGGCACCCAAGCCTCGGCGCTGTCCGGACCAATGTGCACGGTGCAATTCATTGGCTCCATGCAAACGTGGGCCGCAAAGGGTAGTTCGTAGATCGCTTCCACTTTCTTTGCGGAAGCGGAGAGGGCGGCATCCGCGTCGCCGTCGTTGCGAAGGACGTTTTTTCCAGGCTTCGCTGCGTTTTCCAGGAACTGCTTCCGCAGCTCGTCGCTCGATTCGTTTGCGGCCGGGCCTTCGTCCCAATTCACTGCGAGAGCTTTCCGGCCCTGGATGGCAGCCCAGGAATTGTCAGCAAGAACGGCCACGCCACCGGTGGTGGAAGCTCCCCGGCCGCTGGTCTTTATCTCGAAAACGTCGCGCACGCCGGGAACGGCTTTTGCTTTGGTGGCATCGAAGGAAGCCACTTTGCCTTCAAACACGGGGCAACGCGCAATCACCGCGTAAAGCATACCGGGCACGCGCGAATCGATGCCGAATTTGGCCGAGCCGGTGGATTTTGCTGCCGCGTCGAGGCGGAGCACTTCGCGGCCAACGATGACGAAGTCGCTGGGATTCTTGAGCGGCACCTTGTGCAGGTCGGGAATCGGGAGCTTTGAAGCTTCGGCGACGAGTTCGCCAAAACGGAAGGACCGCTCCGGATGGCCATGAACAACGTAGCCATTCTTGGCTTTGCAAGTGTCCGCGCCAACCTCCCATTTCTTCGCCGCGGCAGCAATCAACAGCTCGCGCGCGGCGGCGCCGGCCTGCCGCAAAGGAAGCCAGGAGCCCTCGACACTGCCACTGCCGCCGGTTCCGAGGTCATAAATCTTGGGATTGGTAGGGGCCTGCTCCACACGCACCTGTTTCCAATCCGCGCACAGCTCTTCGGCAAGAATCATCGGCAAGGAGGTATAGACACCCTGACCCATCTCCGACTTCCCCAGGACCAACGTGACGCGGTTATCCGGCGTAATGCGCACCCAGGCGTCGAATGGATTCGGAGTCTTCTCTTCCTGATCCTTCGCCTGATCGCCAAATGCCCGCGGGCTCAAGTGAAAACCAATCACCAGTGCCGCGCTGCCCGCGGCGCTCTTTTTTAGAAAGTCACGGCGATTCACAACGGGAGCAGTTGCCATGGCACACCTCGGGACGGAATGGTTAGAAAGCGATCGAGATAGAATTACGCGGCTGAATGCGCCTTGCCCGCCATTGTGGAGGCGGCGCGGTGAATGGCTTTGCGAATTCGCTGGTAGGTGCCGCAACGGCAGATGTTGCCGCTCATGGCATCGTCGATGTCGGCGTCGGTCGGGTTGGGTTTCTTGGCGAGCAATGCCACGGCAGACATAATTTGCCCGGACTGGCAGTAACCGCACTGGGGTACGTCTTCCTCCATCCAGGCTTGCTGAACGGGGTGCAGGTGGCTTTCGTCCGTGGCCAGACCCTCGATGGTGGTGACCTTCTTTCCAGCCACGCTGGAGACGGGCGTGATGCAGGAGCGCGTAGCTTCACCGTTGATGTGCACCGTACATGCGCCGCAAAGTGCCATACCGCAACCAAACTTCGTGCCGGTCTTGCCCAGTGTGTCACGCAGCACCCAGAGCAGAGGCATGTCCGGGCTGACGTCGACCGATTCCGGCTTGCCATTTAGGGTGAAACTGATTGCCATGGGGACCTCCTAGCTTAGCTAGCGAAGGTGGATATCGTACAACAACTCAAGCCCCGAGCGGAAATGGGCCAATTCGCACCATTCGCACCCGCCGATTTTTCTTTGGCCCGGTCCCAAAACGATGGAAACAACCTCGGCACAAAACTTCGTGTCCCCGAGTGAAGCCGTGGGTCATTTCGTCCGCTTCCACATACCTCCCCTGCGGACGCAGAGCGAGTATTTGTCCTGGCGTTTGTCCCTGCATCAGGTAGAGGTCGTAGAACTGCGAGAACACCTTCACCGCGTCATTCACTCCGGAAGCTGTCTTGCCTTGACTTGTGAGGCGCACCCGCTCGTTTTCAATCATGTGTTTGAACCAGGTCCGCCCCCGGGAGCCGGCCACGATGAACCCGCGCACCGGATGCCGCCGCGAAAACTGGGGAGCAAAACGAACTTTCTCCGAGCGGCGGAGAACAGAGAGGTGCTATTGCCGTCTGACGTTAGCGTGATTCGAAAGTGAGCAGGATTAGTTTCCCGCGACCGCCGCGGGTTTAGCAGGAGCCTCAGGAAGCGTCGGCGCCGGTGGTCCTTCCGGCTCGACGCCGCGCCAGCCCACGGGCCGGCCACGCACGGCCTCCTTTACCGAGCGGAAGAGCACCACGTACATTAACTGGCGGTAGTAGAAGCGTTGCAGGAGAACGGGAACAAGCAGGGACCAGTCTTCTTTTCGCTCCAGCGCGAAGGCAAGGACGCACGTGAACACGTCAATCAGCAAAAAGCCAATGAAGAAAAAGATGGAGCGCATCAAGTCGCCGGTGGTTGCATGAAGCGTCGGCAACCAGGAGAGTTGCAGCTTTTCGAGCGCCCACAGCGCGAGGGACCAGAGGAAAAGCAAATCAATGATCGGTGAGATAAGAGGAAGGACCAACTGAAAAACGAAGATGTTTGGCAGGGCAACCCACCCGAGTGTTCCATACTTCGGGCGGAACAGCGTGCTGCTGTGTTTCCAGAAGGATTGCAATGTGCCAAATGTCCACCGGAAACGCTGGCGGATGAGCTGGGCAGGCGTTTCCGGAGCTTCCGTCCAGGCGATGGCCTCCTCATCGTAGCCGATTCGCCAACCGAGCCGGCGAATTGCAATCGTAAGGTCGGCGTCCTCGGCCACAGTGTCCGCCGTGATTCCGCCCGCGGCTTCGATGGCTTGCCTGCGCCAGGCGCCGAGAGCTCCGGGAACCACGGTGATGCAATTCAAAAGGTCGAACGCGCGCTTTTCCATGTTCTGGCTGGTGATGTACTCGAGTGCCTGCCAGCGTGTGAGCCAGCGCGAGCGATTGCCGACTTTAACGTTACCGGCCACGGCGCCCACGGTAGGATCCGCGAAATGCCGCACCAGTTTGCGAATGGCATCCGGTTCGATTTCTGTGTCTGCGTCGATGGTCACTACGATTTCGGTTTCTGCTTGCGACATGGCGACGTTCAGCGCTGCCGCCTTTCCGCGATTCACTTGATGAATGATGCGCACACGGGGTTGGCGCGAGAAGTGAGCGTCCAGCAGCTCTCTGGTTTTGTCCGTAGATCCGTCGTTCACAACGATGATTTGCAGGTCCAGGTAGTCCGATTCGAGCACCGAGTTTACCGTTTGGATGATGACGCTCTCCTCGTTGTGCGCGGGAATCAGGACGGTCACACCAGGCAGCGGCCCGCGAATTTCCGGACCGTCTGGCCGCAGCTTCTCAATCAACGCGAGAATGCCGATGATGAGCGTGCGGCCGCTGACCAGAATAATCCCCAGAATAAACGTGGCGCTGATGACCACCCAGGACCAATGGTATATGCCGAAAATAAAGCCGTCGGCCCGCGCCTCAAACTGTTCTTTCCTAGATAGCGGCAGCATGACCTGGGCGCGCGTCTTGCCGATAAGCTCCGGCACCGACACAAATTCGTATCCTTGCGCACGAAGAGCATCGATGAGTTGGGGCAGAGCGAGCACCGTTTGCGAGCGGTTGCCGCCGCCATCGTGCAGGAGAATGATGTTGCCCTCGGGTGCCTCGCGCAGGGCGTTCTCTACGATGGTGGCCGCGGGAAGCGGAACGCCCGGACTCAGCTGGCTCCAATCGTGTGGATCCACCTTCTGGCCGATGATGATGTATCCCATCTCCTGCGCCGTCGGAAGGTGCGCTACTTCTTCCGCGAATTCGGGCTGGTGGTCGATGCCATAGGGCGGCCGGAAGAGCAAAGGCTTGGCGCCCACTAGGCTTTCGATCAAGCGCTCAGTGAGATTGAGTTCCCAGCGGATTTGGGTCGCAGAGAGATTGGGGCTCTCCCAGTCCGGATGAGAATAGGTGTGATTCCCGATTTCGTGCCCTTCCGCGTATTCCCGGCGAAGAATTTGCGGCCACTTGTTCGCCGACAAACCAATCACGAAGAACGTCGCCGGGACATTCTTTTCCTTCAAGACGTCCAGGATTTTTGGCGTCCAGGTTGGGTCCGGCCCGTCATCGAAGGTGATAGCAAGTTTTTTCTTGGCTGCTCCGATCTGGTCGATGTGGTAGGAGAGAGGATAGGCATCGTACTTCTCGCTGGTAATGAGGTCAGCGGTGGAGTCGTAAGTAAAAGTGCGGTGACCGCGTTTCGGAGTATCGAGGAAGTGCCACACGTCCCCATCGCCTTCCAGGATGAGATCCGGGCCCGGAGGAAGGTCTTCCAATTTTTGACGGATGGCGTCGTCCGGGCGGGTGGCGTCCCAAACCGGCCAAAGCGAAGTGTCGGCGGAGCCGAGCCGCCACAAAGCCGTGCCCTGCACCCCCGTGCGCTCGCTCGCGCGTAGTTCGTTGTAGGCGGTCACGGCGTCGAGCATCCACACTTGATGCACGTGACCGTGCTCGTCGGAATAGGAATAATGCGGGTTCAACGACGCGGAATCGATCTCCACCTGCGTTTCAGACTCAAAGGCATGAAGAAGGGCTTCCTGTATGGTTAGGGACTGCGCTGGCTCATGAGTTTTCGTCGCGGCTTCCGACCAGTCGTACGCGTAACTGCCCACCGCGACGATCAGTTTCCTCGGCGGCACCACTTCCCTGATTTGCCGCAGGTTCTCCACATACCAGTCCTGGGAAGCAATGGGGCCCGGCGGTGAACTTTGCCAGTGCTCGTCGTAGTTCAAGAGCACGATGGCGTCGCACTGTTGGGCAAAGAATCCGTAGTCATACGCATCGTCGCGCGCGGGGAGCTCAAGCATCAACTTCAGGCCTACGGAATGTAGCGCGGGCCCTAGTTCAGCGGCGAATTCTCGGTAGTTCGCCTGGCTTGTATCCGGGACTTCTTCAAAGTCCACAACGATCCCGGCCTCATGGGATTGCACTGCGAATTCAACTGCGTCAGTCACCAGCCTTTGACGCGACGCAGGGTTGGCCAGCAGCTTCACCATATCGTCGATCCGCCAATGGACGCCGTCGTAGTTGTTCAGCAATGCCATCATCGGAAGTTCGACGGGAGGATTAAGCGACTTCATCCACTGGTGCAACTCGTCTTGTTTCAGGATGGCGATGGCTTTCGTCGGAGAAACTTTGGCTCGATTCTGGCCATGCTCGTAATCCACGACCGTCAAAGCGCCATCGGCGCTCACGGCATGAAGTTGCTCCGGGATCAGAAGGTCGATTTCGCGGTAATGCTTTTTCAAGGAAGCGAGGCTGTTGGGGTCCCAACTCACGAAAAAAGCAGCGCGGACAGGGTCGTAGCTGGCAGGCACGCTCCCAATGTTGGCCACGCGGCGCCGGCGGCCTTCGCGCACGGGCAGGAGCTTCTTCTTCGTTTTCAGCGCGTGGTATCCGAGCTTGGTATCTGGAAGCAGGCCCGCGGGCAAATCCACGCTCGCCGCGATGGTAATGAAAAAATAAACCAACAGCAGGGTGAGCAGCGCTCCGCTAATCTCCAGCGCACGGCGAGTGTGGCGCCAGCGCACACGCTCTGCGTCGTAAAATATCGGCCTTCGTTCTTTCATTGAATCTGCTTAGCCTTCGGGATGGCGGCCAATACGGCTCTCGGGTGCGGGGAGCCTTTCCGCGCGATTCCGTCTCCCCTATTGTAAGATGCGTTTCGTCGATGAAGCGACTTTTCTCGAGGGCGGTTTTTCCGCTGGCAGCAGGGCTGTGCCTCCGTCTGTTTTTCGTGCTGAAATTTCCGGCAAATTCCGGCGACACCGCTCTTTACGAAGAAATCGCTACAAACTGGCTAAAGCACCATGTCTATGCCATGGACGTGCATGGCTCTCTCACGCCGGTCGATCTGCGCATGCCCGGCTATCCCGCTTTCCTGGCGTTGATCTACGCGCTCACAGGGCGCACGGGAGAGTCGGCGCGCTTGTGGGTCATGCTCGCTCAAATTGCCGTGGATCTTTTTTGTTGCCTGGTGATCGCTGCTCTTGCCGCCGCCATGTTCATGCTGGCGGATAAAGGTGGCTCGATCAAGCGGGTTTTCAACGCCGCTCTATGGCTGGCGTCGCTGTGTCCCTTCACTGCCAATTACACGGCCGTTTTGCTCACCGAGACCATGGCCACGTTTTGGACCGCCACGGCGCTTCTATTCCTTGTCGCGCTAGCCGCCAGCAGTAATGATTTGCTTTTCCCTGAGCCAAGGAAGCGGTGGGAATGCAACGGGTCGGAGGACTTCCGCTTTTTCGCGCCTTCGGCTGGGTTGGCGACCGGTTTCGGAACGCTGTTTAGGCCCGAAGTGCCTTTGCTTTTGTTCGCTGCCTGGGTTGGCAATGCTTTCTTACTCTTGTCTCACGGAAAAGCCAGGCACTTGCTCCGCATGATTCTCTTCACGAGCTTAGCCTGCGTGTTGCCTCTTGTGCCCTGGGCGATTCGCAACGCCCTTGCTTTTCACGAGTTGCAATTCCTGACCCCGAAATACTCCACTTTGCCTGGAGAGATAGTTCCGCGGGGCTTGATGGCATGGGAAAGGACTTGGCTCTTCCGCGTGAAAGACTGTTACCTCGTCCCGTGGAAAATCAATGAAGAGTCTATCGACCCGGACACGATCCCCGCTCGTGCCTTTGATTCCCCGGAAGAAAAGCAGCGCGTCGCTGCCATCCTCGAACAATACAACGACGACTTGACCTGGTCGCAGGAAGAGGACGACGCCTTCGGGCAGATCGCGAGGGAGCGCGCCGCCCGCCATCCTTTGCGTACCTATCTGTGGATTCCCGCCCTGCGGGCCGTGGTCCTGTGGTTCACGCCGCGCATCGAGCTGCTGCCGATTTCCGGCAATGTCTTTCCCCTTGCGCAAATGTTCGATGAAGATCCGGCGGACCAGGCCTGCACCATCCTGCTTTTCTTCTTGAATATCGTCTTCGTTGGTCTAGGGGTCTCGGGTGCTGCAAAACTCTGGCGCTCCAGCGCCGCCGTCCGCCCGGCCCTGGTGTTTCTGACCATTTTCATCGTGCTGCGCACGGCGTTTCTCACGACGCTCGAAACGCCCGAGCCGCGCTATGTGCTGGTCTGCTTTCCCATGCTCATCGCTCTCGGCGCTCAGCTTTTTGGTGGCAAGGACGGGCCCGAGCCAAGCATTTGATCCCGCGCGAGTCACAGCCATTTTTGGTTCACAACGGAAAGTAGCATAGTAGAGCCAGCCACCGCTATTTCTCATCCGACGGCTCCGGATGGATCGTCACGCGATAGATTTGCTGAAAGTTTTCCTTCACGCGGTCTTCCAAAGCGGCGGTCACGTCGTGGACTTGCGTGATGGGCAGTTCGCTCTTCATCGTGCAGTGGCAAGACACAAGGATATGGTGCTCGACTTGTCTCACCCGCACGTCATGGCAATTCACCAATTCATCGAACTCCGAAGGCAGGCCGTTCAGGAAATCCTCGATGGCCTTTGCGAGCTGGGCCATCTCTCCGGCGCCCGCGTCCGGCGTGGCAATGTGGCGTCCCAGCGGCTCGATGTGAATGTTCACCTCCATCGCTCCATCGCGCAGCTCGCGAATCTTGTCTTCCAATTCGCTGGCCCGCCGATGCGCCTCGCGCAGGCTCAAATTTTCATCCACTTCCAGGTGCAACTCGATGAACAGACGGCCGTCCTGCTGCGATGCTTGCAGTTCGTGGATCGCCAATCCCATCCGTTGCGCCACGGCGCGGATGGCCTCAAACAGATGCTCGCCCGCGGGCGCGCGCGGTTCTACGTGCACCATCACGTCGGAAGGAACAATCTCCCCGATGCGCTTCTCGATGGCGTCGCTCAGGGTGTGCACCTGCTCCAAACTGGCCGTGCGCGCCACGCTGACGGTCGCGTCCACGAAATGCCGGTTGCCCGCGCGCCGCACTCGCACTCGCTCCACGTCCAACACGCCGTCCATGCGTTCAAGCGCCCGCGCGATCTCTTGTTGCAGTCCCTTCGGAGCCGCGTCCAGCAGCGCGTCCAAAGTGCGCCGGCCGAGCTGCGACCCGACCCACAGGATCACCCCGGCGACGGCCAGGCCCGCCAGCGCGTCCGCGTAAATCAGCCAAGGCAGATTCCAGGTCTCGCCGGCCCACACCAGCCCGATTCCGGCGATGACCACCGTGGTGCTCCAAACATCGGTCGAAAAATGCAGCGCATCCGCCTCCAGCGCTTCGCTCGAATATTTCCTGGCCGCCTGCCGGAGGGCCCGTGCCCGAGTAAGGTCGATGAACAGGGCGACGCATAGCACCACGATCGCCGTGGCACTGGGCTGAATGTGGACGCTGCGGAAAAACAGGCGCTCGAAGGCCTCATAAATGATGTAAAGAGCCGTCAGCGCCAGCAGACCGGTTTCGACGAACGCCGAAAAATTCTCGAACTTTCCATGGCCGTAAGGGTGCCGCTCGTCGGCCGGCTGGTCCGACATGCCAACCGAAAGAAAAGTGACCATGGCGGCAATCAAGTCCAGGCCGGAGTGCAACGCCTCGGACAAAACTCCCAGGCTTCCCGTGCGGACGACCAGGAAAGCCTTCAATGCAACCAAGAGCGCCGCCGAAACCACGCTCAGAAGCGCGGCGCGCTTCTTCTCGCGCGCCTCGATTGGCGCAAGCATTTCCATCGCGGGTCTAGACTACCCCAGATTTTGCATTATTCCCGGATTTACAAGTGAACGGTGCGCGGTCACTAATCGAACGGTCATTTTGACGCCGTCAAGGGCGGCGGGGGCAAGAGTGGAAGCCGCTTGGCCTCGCCGCGCTCGCCGCGGACTTCCACTTCGTCGAAGAGAAGAGCGGGCGCGACAAGAGAAGCAGGCAAGCAAGCTCCAGGTTGTGCCGATCCGAAAGCGCTCAGCGCCGTGCCCGCGAAGCCGTTGGCCTGGCTTTGCATGTAGTTGTACACAAAACTGTCGCTCCCGATCCCGGCGATGTTCCGCAGCGCGCGGGTATTCAAGCCAATGATGCGCGCTCCGCGGATCATTTCTTCGCGCCCGCTGTCGGGATAGATGCGATACACAACAAGCGGCAGGCGGTCGCCCGTTCCCGCACCTCCGCCGAAACTCGCCAGCAACTCGGAGAAGTCCTCCTGATGGAGCAGGCTCAGCGCCGGGTTGTCCATCTCGCGCACGACCAGGCAATACTGCTCGCGCTCCGACTTCTTTTCCGCGCGGCATTGGTCGAGAAATTTCTTCTTCAAGTCTGCCGGCGAAAGAGTCTCCGAGGAAGAAAAAACCAGGTTGCTCATCGTGGGCTTGGCCTCGTTCAAAAACGCGGCGCGCCCGTGGCCGTTGGACCGCTCAAAATCCGGCCCCGGTCGGCGGGACATGAGTTCACTCTTAAGCATGCCGTTTTCTACGAGCCTGACTTTCTCGCCTCGCACACCTTCTTCGTCCACTCCGTATCCGCCGATCAAGGGGGTGCCCTGGAACTGCCTTTCGCTTGGGTCATCGACCAGCGTCACCGTGGACGGCAAAACCCGCGCGCCCAGCCGCCCGACCCAGTCGCTCTTTCCTCCCAGTCCGGTCAGCATTTGTTCCAGCACCGGGCTGAAAGAAATAGGCGGCCGTGCGCCACTAATCGCCGGGCTAAGCACCTGCGCCAGGAGCGCCCCCGCCGCTCGCGCTTCAAAAAGCACTGGTCCGGCGTAATCCTGCGCCGGTGGTGCGGACCGCAGCGCCATCAATTCGGCGCACGTGACGTTCAGCGCCTTGCGCACCGAGTCCACGTTCGGCAAGTCTCCGGGACCCACTGCATACGTGGCGTAATAATGATTTACCGGAACGCCATCGTCGGCTACCGCGTTCATTCCTGCCTCGATGGCCGCGTACCGGCGATTCTGCCGGACTTCGGTCCCTTCGCTCGTGAGCAGGTATTCCGTCGCGTAAACCAAGTAATAGGTGACGCGCGATTCGCGGACCTGCGAAAACGCGCGCATCACTGCGGAACTGTCACGCGCCTCCTGTTCCCAGTTGCGGTTGGTCCAATCCGGAGTCTCCAGCGGCTCGATGAGCTGCACCGGCTCGGCTTTCGAGAAATCATCGATGTCGGACTGGCGGGCCAGGCTGCTCAAGTAGCCTTTTTTCCTGGAATACGTGTCCACCGCTTCCTTGAAAGCCTGGTCGGTCGCGATCCACAAGTCCTGCCGAAGCGAATCGTAATCGCGGTCGATGCCCACCGATCCTTGCGGCCCAATAAAGCCGCGGAAGGCGTCGTCACTGACGAAGTTCGAGCTGTCCAGTTTGTAACTGCCGACGCGCGCCGCGACATTCATGGAGCGGATTCGCGTGTGCGTGCTGGAAAGCAAATCGCCGAACTCCGCCGCGATTTCGCGAACGTCCAGGTCCAGCAAGCGGTATTCAATGTAAAACGGGCGCACCGGTTGATTGCTGTTAGGAATTTTCAATTCCAGCCGCGCCTTCGAACGTGCCATCTCATCGCGCATGGCCTGCAGCGTGTGGTCATTATCCTGTTGGGCCAACGCCGTCTCGGCGGTGCCGCAGCTCGACGCCGCCAAAAGAAATGCTGCTCCCACAATTCTTGCTGCGCGCTTCACAGCCCGCCTCCCGTTTTGACCACATCATGCGCGGGCGGCGGCAGAATGGGCGGCCGGTCCGTCGAACTTTCTTTCTTTTGCACTTCCAATTCGGAAATGAGAATCGCGGGCGATGCCGCGGCTACCGGAACGGAGCCGGATTCAGCGCCGCAGTATCCGTTGAACACTTCCGGGGTGTCCCCGGTGGCCACGATCTTGGTCAGAGCCGCCAGCGGCGTGCCGACAATGTCCACTCCGCGTACCAGTTCGTCGGGCCGGCCATCCGCGAACACTCTGTAAACCACCAGCGGCTGCACCTGAAACGCTTGCGGTTGACCGCGGCCGGTGAACGTAAATCCTCCGGCGATATCGTCGATCAGCAGGCCATAGACTTTGCCTTGCTCTTTGATCAGGTCGATTAGTTTCGTGCGGAGCTTGGCGTTGCTCATCGTTTTGCTGCTTTGCACGATCAGGTTGCCCTGTCGCGAAACCGGAGTGAAGCCGAGTTGCCGCCGGCCATGCCCATTCGAGCTCGGAAAGTCCACCAGCGGCGACCGCGACATCTCGAAATTCTTTAGCACCCCGCGGTCAACCAGCGTCACCCGCTGGGCCGGCACGCCTTCATCATCAAACGGGTAGTAGCCCAGCAGATCCTCTCCTCCGAGTTTCTTCATCGTGGCGTCGTCTGCGATGCTCAGAAAATCCGGCAGGATTTTTTCGTCGACTTTTTTGGAAAACGTCTGTCCTTCGGTCACGTCTTTTTGCCGGTGCCCTTCGGCGCGGTGTCCGAAAACTTCATGGAAAAACACCGCGGCGGCGCGCCCCGTCAGGAGCGCCGGGCCGACCGTCGGGTCGTTGATCGGCGCGGCGACCAGTCCCTCCAGCTCTTTGCGCAACGCGGCTTCCTCCGCATACACCGCCTTGTCGTCGGGGGCCTCTTTCGGATTCACCCAGTCAAAGTTGTAGTAACGGTCGATGTCCATCCCGTCCGGCGCCTTGCCTTGGATGAACAGCTCCAGCCGGTAGCGAATCTGCCCGTATTGAAGTTGCGTGCCTTCACTGGTTGCTTGAAGGACGTTTTGCGCCTGCGCGCTGAAGGTGACAATGGAATTGATAATGGCCGCCGAGTCGCGAAACACTTTTGTATACGCTCGTACTTTGGCTTCCCAGGGTGCGCGGTCCACCGCGATGGAAACCTGCGGCCCGATGTAAACATGAGGCTGCTCGCGCGAAAAATCCGGCGCGTTGCCCTCCACTGTTTCCACCTTCACTTCTTTCCCTGTCTTGATCTTGATCAGTGCTTCTTCGGCGGCCCGGTATTGCTTGTCCGTTTCGAGCCAGGCGGCGCGGCGCAGGATTTCCGCGTCGTCGTCCACAGGCACGGACACACCCGGGCTCCCGCTCAGCATTTGCCGCTCGCCCACTTTGTGCGTGTCGTCCAGTTGGTGGCTTCCCGTGCGAACCGAAACTTCCAGCCAGCGGTTGCGCGTCTCGTTGCTATTGAGCAAAGCGCCGTTCGAGCCGGAGACATCCACTCTCTGCGTGTCCGTGACCGTATATCCCAGGTAATACGCGGGAATGTCCTGCGCGCTCAAAACTTTCATCGAGCGGTCCAGCTCGGCCTGCAGCGACGCGAGCAGCGGCGAACGCTTCGCCGGAATATCCGGCGTGTTTGCCTGCGCTTTCGGTGCCAGGGGGAGAGCCAAACCAGCAAGCAAGCTCAGCCCGCCAAAGAAGTGAATCAATCCACCGCGATTTACGTTGATCAAGAGATGCCTCACTCGATGTTAGACCGGACAGCGAAACATTCAGTGTACGCCAAGCGAGGACGAGCTCCAAACACCCAGACGCGCGACTTTGGCCGTTCCAACAGTTCTTTGGACGGTGATTCCGTTTTTGGCGTTGCCTCCGGAAGCGGACTATCGGACCCCGAGGGCCTACCGGCGGCCCCATTTCGAGTATTGAAACACTGTCGCGGCCAGGCCATCTTTCTGTTCGCATCCGCCTGAAAAGCTGCCCGTGGCAGCGAAGATCTTCTCGAGCAGCCCCCGCGGCCTAGCAAACCGATTCTCAGCGCCGAGCCGATGCAAGCGTTCCACCCCGAATTGCCCCCGAATTGTTCCGCGGAAGCATCGGAAGCATCCCTTTCGATACCTGGTATTGGCCGCGATGGATACGCCTACTCGGTCGAATGCTCGGGCACGGATTTCCATATCACCGCGCGTCATCGGCGGGCGCCCGACGACGCTCCAAGCCAAAGCGAAGCAGGGAAGCCCGCTTCCATTCGCTTCACGTCCATCCGGAAACTCCACGGAACTTTCCCGGCCCCTCCTCCGTACCTTCTAGTCGAGGCGGTCCCCACAGCACACAGGGCGCCCTGGGAGGCGCACGGAGGAAAGAAGGAGCGCGGTATGGGCGGAGATATCATCGGATTAGTGGCTGTCATCATGTCTTTGGGCGTTCCCCTTGGCGCTCTCTACACGTATTACCGCGTTCGAAAGCTGCGCAGCGAAGAGCGCATGGCCGCGATCGCGCGGGGCGCCACCATTCCCGTGGAACCGGAGCTGAATCAGGCGGCGCGGTCCCGCCGCGCAGGTATTCTGCTTGTTAGCGGTGCCATCGGCTACATCCTGGCGTTCGGCCTGATCGCGCAAATCCAGGCCGATCGAGACGTCTGGACGGCCGCCGTACTTGGCATCATTCCTTTGGCGGTAGGCGTCGGCTATTTCGTCGATTGGAAGCTGATTCACCGCGACGCCGGCGCATAAATAAACGCACGCCCATAAGCAAAGAAGACACCCAAGCCGGAGGCCGCGCGCAGCGCCGTCAGCCGGTCTGTTCCCATTTAAATCTGCAACGCCATAAAATGTATATGCATGTAACCCGACGTGAGGGAACGAGTCACATCCGTGCCGGCCCTTTCGTGCCTGTGCGCCACGCTTCGCCGGGTGTCGCGGGCCCTGACCCAGCTCTACGAACAGGAACTGCGGCCGTTGGGCATGCGCGTGACTCAGCTCACAATCCTGCAAGTGCTCTCCCGTGCCGGAGACCTGACTCAAGGCAAACTGGGAGAACTCCTTTCCCTGGACAGCACCACCCTGACGCGGACTTTGAAAATCATGGTCCGGCAGGGTTGGATTGCGGAACTGAGCGCCATGATGGAGCTGCCGTTGAGCCTGATTCCAACTTTCTTTGTTCCTCTTCTTTTGATCCTTCACGTCGTTTGCATTGCTCAAGCGAGACAGTGGCAGACACAGCGGCACGGGCGGTTCGAGAAACACCTGGCAGCCTCTCAAGCATAATCCGGTCCGGCCGAGCCGCCTGCTCTCAACGCGGCTCGCTGGCCGAGGCCAGTCGGGGTGCACCAAAACAAGGGCGGGGCGGCGAGCCATGCTGTTTGGCATAGCCGCCGGCCCGCTCCCATGGCCCAATCCGGCGAAGCCACCGACGTTGCGCTTCCTTTATGGCGTGCGCTTTTGGTCCACGACTAGCACGCCCGCTTCCGCATAATTGGTAGCCGGCACGTCGTGAAACGATACGTGAATGTTATCGCGCTTCGCTTTGCCATCCTCGATTAGCACTCGGGTGACGCGCTCCGCAATCTTCCGCTTTTGTTCTGCGGTTCGTCCTTCCACCCAGGTAATTTGCACGTACGGCATCTCCCTCCTCCTTCGAGCGAACAGTTCTCTTTTCCTTCCCAGCAGCAACCGCAGCATTTTATCCGCTCCTCACCGCAGTCCTCCGGGCATTGCACGGGACAGAGCGAGCTCAAGAAAACAAACGCTCCGGACCACCTAACCTCTTCTCTGGTTGCAACCTTTAACTTTGCACTTTCAACTTCCTCGCACTCCCCCCTTTCCGTGAGGGCCGCTGCGGCCCTGTGATAGAATGAGCGTTCCATGCATCCGGCGATCCCCCATCTGATTGAACTCCAGCGGGTTGACCACCAAGCTGCTCTTCTTCGCGACGAACTGGAATCCTTTCCCAAACGCCTCCGCGACGCCGAATCGAAGCTGACTGGCGCGCGCAGCGAAGTCGTGGCCGCCAAAGACGGCCTAGCGAAGATGAACTCCGAGCGCAAGAAGTACGAGTTCGAAGGCCAGGAATGGAAAGACCGCGCGCGAAAATACCGCGACCAGAGCGGCGCCGTGAAAACCAACGACGCCTACCGTGCGCTCCAGCATGAAATTGCCAATGCCGAAGCCGAAATCGCCAAGTCCGAGGACCGCCAATTGGAAGTCATGATGAAAGCGGAAGATGCAGAACGCCGCGTGAAAATTGCCGATTCGCAGCTGAAAGAAGCGGAACAGAGCCTTGCGGCAGAGAAAAAAACGATCGAAGCGCAAGCCACCGAACTCAAGAAGAAACTCGAAGCCGCCACGGCCGAGCGCGAAAAAATCATTGCGCCCGTGCCGGAAGACTTGCGCGACCTTTACGCCCGCATCGCCAAGCGCCGCGGCGGTACGGCCATGGCGGCAGTCCGCGACGAGCAGTGCCGCGGCTGCGGCCTGCGGGTCCTGCCTCACATCGTCCAGGAACTTCGCTCCGAAACAAGCGAGGAAGTTTACCGCTGCGAAGGCTGCGGCCTCATTCTCTACGCTCTGGAGCCGATTCCCTACACCAAAGCCGCGGACGGCTCCGCGAATGCTTCTTCTCCGGCGTCTACCAACTGATGCCAAAACGCCCTCCCACTCCGCGCGGCAAAAGCCTCTTCGGCGAAGCCGCTCCCGAGGCGAAGCCCGACGCGGCGGCGTACCGCATCAACATTGACGGAGGGTCGCGCGGCAATCCCGGCCCTGCCGCCTATGGCGTGGTCGTTCGCGACCCCAACGGAGGAATCGTCACCAAACTCAAAAAGTACATCGGCCGGTTCAGCAACAACGTTGCCGAATACTACGGTCTCATTGCGGCGATGGATTATGCGCAGTCGCACGGCGTTCCTGCGATTCGCGTAGAGAGCGACTCCGAGCTGCTCGTCAAGCAAATGCGCGGGCTGTACAAAGTGAAGAGCGCCGACCTGCAGCCGCTCTACGAACGCGCGCAGAAAATGTCGAAGGCCTTTGACTCTTTCCGCATCGACCATGTTTACCGCGAACAGAATCGCGAAGCCGACACCCTCGTCAACGAAGCCCTCGACGAAACGGAAGGCAAACCCGCGAATTCGGTCACTCCGGCTAAACCCAATTCACCCGAGAAATCCGGGCCGCGGCGAATTCCAGCGCGGTTTCGCGGCGGCGTTCTTTACCTTCTCGAAGACGTTGGCCTGCCCGACGGCACGGTTGTCGAAGTTTCTATTTTCCCATTGCAAAAGCGGGAATCATCGTAACCGCGGTGCTGGTTTACCCGGAGGCGCCACAAGTCCGAGCTTATTTCAACGCGTAGCAGCGATACAGGGTGTCGCGTTGGGCGGGAATAAAGCCGGCGTCGGAAATGATGCGGCGCAATTCGCCTTCATTGGTGCGGTTTTTCACGCCGGCGGCAAACACCACATTTTCTTCAATGAGGATGCTGCCGACGTCGTCGGCCCCGAACTGCAAGCCGACTTGGCAAACTTTAATCCCCGGCGTGAGCCAGCTCGACTGGATGTGATCAACGTTGTCGAGATACAGCCGGCTGACCGCTAACGTTTTCAGGTAATCGACCGCCGTAGTCTCCTGCACCTTTTTGCCCAGCGCTGTATTTTCCGCCGCGAACATCCACGGAATAAACGCGGTGAACCCGCCGGTGTCTTCCTGAATGCGCCGGATGCGCTCGAAGTGATTGACGCGGTGGCGCAGCTCTTCGCCGCAGCCGAACATCATGGTCGCAGTCGTGCGCAGTCCCAGCGAGTGTGCGATGCGATGGACCTCTTCCCACTCGTCGCTGGTACACTTCAGTCGCGCGATACGTGCGCGCACTTCGTCGTCGAGAATTTCCGCTCCGCCGCCCGGGATGGACTGCAGTCCCGCCTCCATCAAACGCTGAATCGTTTCTCGTATGCTAATCTCGGAAACTTCCGCGATGCACAGAATTTCCGGCGCGGAAAAGCAGTGTAGATGCACTTGCGGGTAGCGCGCCTTCAAAGAGCGCAAGAGATTTTCGTAGAAGCCGATTTGCAGATCGGGATGCAGGCCGCCTTGCAGCAGAATTCCGGTACCGCCAAGCTCCAGCATCTCGTCGATTTTTTTGTAGATTTCCTCGAACGGCAGAATGTAGCCGTCTTTCGCCCCGAGCGGGCGGTAGAACGCGCAGAACGAACAATACTCGGTGCAGAAATTCGTATAGTTGATGTTGCGGTCGATCTGGTAAGTCGCGACACGCGGGTCGTTCTTCTTCAAGCGCATTTGGTGCGCTTCCATGCCGATGCCGATGAGGTCGTCGGATTCCAGCATTTCCAGCGCTTGTTGTTTCGTCAGTCCCAAGATTTATCCCTTTTCGAGCCGCCAACAATTTGTTGAAGTACGCCCCAACTTGTAATTCCGAGAAGCCAAGCCGGTCTCGAGCTCTTACTCCCTCGCAGCGTGGGACGCGCTCCAAGCGCCGCCCCTACCGCTTCACGGCTTCGGATTTCGCCGCCGCCCACGGAATCGCGCCCGCTTGTGGAATCAAGCCGAGTTCGGCCGCATGCTTGAAATAAAGTTCCAGGCCGCCGCGGTTTTCCGCGTCGAGCGAATAATCAATGTTGTTGCGCAAATAGGATTCCAGGGCCCGCTGCGGCAATTCCAAATCCTGTGCCGCTTCGTAACTGATTTCGTTGAGATGCGAAAGCCCGAAGTCGCGCGAGGCCAAAAAATCCGCGGTCAGTTCGGCCGCAGCCAGTTCGCGCCGTACCGCCCACACCGCCAGTACGGCAGGCCGCCCCGTCAGCGCGCGCCATTCGCCAACCACGTCGTATATATGAAGCAATTCGGAGCTGGTGATGCCGAGGGTGGCCGCCCGGCAGACCGTCTGTCCGGGCGCGCCCGGCCAACTATCTTTTTCGATGCCGAGCGAAATGCGCAGAGCAGGATCGCCGATGAGGAGCGCGGCATCGGCATGGTGCAGCATTTCCGGCAGGTCGGGAACCGCCTCCGAGAACCGCGGTGCGATGCGCCACTTCTCCGCGCACAAAATGCGCGTCAGCACTTGCGTGCTGCGCGAGCTGCTGTCCAGCGCAAGTGTTTTTATTTGCTCGATGGGCTTGTTCGCCACGATGAGCAAGCTGCGGACCTGATTTTTCGAGGCGATGGCCATGTCCGGCAAAATCGCCAGGCCTGGAATGCGCTGGTACTCGATGGCCGGGATGATGGCCACATCCGCGCGCCCCAGGCGCAGGTCTTCCGCGCACTGCGAGGGCACGGTGAACGACAGGTCATATTTCCCCTGAAGCGGCCCGTTGGTAAAGCCCCAGACCAACGGCGCCGTATTCAGGTATTGCACGATGGAAATGCGCAGCTTGCTCACGATTCGTGTTTCCCCAAAGCCGAGGTCAGTATAACAGAGCCACTTTTTCCCGTGCGCACCGCCTGAAAGTTAGAAGAATTCGGCGGAGTGGAAACCTCTGAAAATCGCGGGCCGTGCCCCGCGATCTGTGACCGGTGGAGCGGAGAAGAAGGAAAAAAGACCACTCCGAGAGTCCGGGACGGAGATTCGCAGGGCGGAGTCTTCCGATGACAAGAGTGAGATCCAAATTGGGAAGAGAATGGGGTACACCCCAGCCGTTTTCCTAACCGTGGCCAACAAAGGACTTACGTCCAGGCACTGTTTTCGAAAGCCCCGCAAGAGCGCCGGACGGGTGGTTTAGCCGTGACAAAAGGGCTCTTCGGTCGTCTATAGCTGCGAGGAGGGCTCCATGCGTCCACGTAGCGACTTTTCCGTGATTCTCGGCTCGATCTTGATTGTAATTGGGCTGTCACCTTTGCCTGCGGCGCCGCGCCATCCGCGTCATTCTGTGAACCTGCACGGTGGCCACCGCCACCCCATTGCCGATTGCTCCGATCTGCACATTGAGTTTGACGACCGCGACACCGTGGTGCGTTCCGAGGAGCGCACGCTGACTAAGGCGCAAGCCCCGGTATTGAGGGTCCATCCGCACGCGAACGGCGGAACGCAGGTGGTCGGGTGGGAGCAGGACAATTATTCCGTGACGGCTTGCAAGGCGGCGGCCGCCGGGGATTCGGCCGAGCGGGTACTTTCGCAAATCACCGTGTCCATTGATGGAGGTACTGTTTCGACGCACGGGCCTTCCGGCGAGCACGAAGATTGGACCGTGTACCTGCTGATTCGCGCGCCAAAGTCGGCAGTCATCGATTTGGACACCATGAACGGGCCGATTTCTTTGTACGACGTCGACGGCAAATTGACGGCGCACGCGCACAATGGACCCATCAGCCTGCACAATTTTTCAGGCGACGCGGAGATCAGCGCACAGAATGGCCCCATCAGCCTGGAAGGCAGCAGGGGCAACATTGGCATCAAAACGGAAAATGGACCAATCACTGTCGATCTGAAGGAGACCAGCTGGAAGGGCACAGGACTGTCTGCCGACGCGCAGAACGGTCCGGTTACATTGCGCGTGCCGAACGGGTTCCAGTCCAGCTTCGTCGTGGAATCTACGCGTCACGCGCCCATGAGCTGCCGCGCCAGCATCTGCAAGAGCGCACGCAAGACGTGGGACGACGAGCATCGCCGAATCGAATATGGCTCGTCGCCGGCCGTGGTGCATTTGTCCACAGTGAACGGGCCGGTGTCGGTGGAACAAGCACGGGATTGAGACTGATTTTGCCCCCGCAAGCTCGCGTGCCGTACAAGCGGTTCGTGATACCGCCGGGAAGCGCCAAAGCTCGCCCCGGCAAAGGCCTGCCCAAGCAAACTCTTTTCAACAGTTTCGTGCGGCTTGCTTCACTGACGTGGACGAGGTTGCGCTATTGCAGATAAACTTTGACGAATGCTGCAGGAAGCACGCGTCGCACATCGTGTAACGGAAGCGGAAGCCGCGCGACTTGCCCGCGAGATTTATGGGCTGGACGCGTCTGCACGGGTTCTTCCCGGCGAATACGATGAAAATTTTCAACTGACCGCAGCGGACGGCCGCGCGTTCGTGCTGAAGGTAATGCATCCTGCCCGCGAGCGTTCCTTCATTGACCTGCAATGCAAGTCGCTTGCGCATTTGGCGCAGCGCGCGCCACAATTGCCCTTGCCGCGTGTGCTGCCGAATGGCCACGGCGGATGCTTCTCTGAAATTACGAGTGCCGATGGTGCCAAGCGGCTGGTGTGGCTGCTGAGCTTCCTCGAAGGAGCGGTTCTCGCCGATGTGTGGCCCCATACGCCAGAGACCCTCCGCGACTTGGGCCGGTTTCTGGGTGAAATGGATGCGGCATTGCAGTCGTTCGAGCATCCCGCTGCGCATCGCGAATTGAAATGGGATTCATCGCGAGCGGGCTGGATCAAGCAGTTCATTCCAGAAATTGAAGGCGCGGAACGGCGTGCACTGGTCGAGAAGTTTCTCGCGCTTTATGAGGCGGAAGCGGTGCCGCGCTTTCCACGCCTGCGGAGCAGCGTGATTTACGGCGATGCGAACGACTACAACGTTTTGGTGAGCGATCCATGGCCACAGCCGCGGAGAGTTGCGGGACTGATCGATTTCGGCGACCTGCACTATGGACTGACGGTTTCGGAAGCGGCGATCGCTTCTGCTTACGCGATTCTCGGGGAAACGGATCCGCTGAAGGCCGCGGCAGAGGTCGTTTCGGGCTATCACGGCGCGTTCCCGCTGAAGGAAGAAGAAGGTGCCGTTCTTTTTCCATTGCTGGCGGCGCGGCTGGCGGTGAGCGTGACCAACTCGGCGCACTGCAAAAAAGGGAAGCCGGACGACGCGTACGTGACCGTCAGCGAAGAGCCGGCGTGGAAAGCGCTCGAGCAACTGGCAAAAATTCATCCGCGCTTTGCACACTACACGTTCCGGGCAGCTTGTGGAATGAAGCCGGTGCCAAAGGCAGAGAAGATTCAGCGTTGGCTACTAGCCAACGCGACATCGGCGGCGTCCATCCTTGACTTGGATTTGCGAACAGCGCCGAGTCTGGTCTTCGATTTGGGTGTAGGAAGCCTGTTGCTCGGCGCAGATCCCCGTGCTTCGGAAACCCCCGCACTAAGCGAAACAATTTTTGGCGAAATGAAACGCGCTAGGGTGCGCGTGGGAGTCGGGCGCTACAACGAAGCGCGGCCGCTCTACAGCTCCCCGCGTTTTGGGAACCTGGACAATCCGGTCGAACAGCGTCGCACCATTCATTTGGGCATCGATCTTTTTGTGGAGCCCGGGACGATCTTGCGCGCGCCACTCGACGGAACGGTACACATTCTCGCCAACAACGCCGCGCCGCAGGACTACGGGCCGCTTGTAATTTTGCGGCACGAAACCGAGGATGGTGAAGAATTCTTCACGCTTTACGGACACTTGACCACGCAAACGCTTGCAGGACTCGCCGTCGGCCGGCGGATCGCGCGCGGACAGGGATTTGCGCGCGTGGGAACAGCTGCGGAAAACGGCGGCTGGGCGCCGCACGTGCATTTCCAAATCATACTCGATTTGTTGGACCTGGGGGCGGATTTCCCCGGTGTGGCGTACGCTTCGCAACGGGCCGTTTGGACGAGCCTTTCGCCCGATCCGAATCTGCTGCTCGGAATTCCGGCAGATGGATTTCCCGCGCAGGAAGCAGATTTTAGCGAGACGCTGGAAAAGCGGGGTGCGTTCCTGGGAAAGAATTTGAGCCTTTCCTATGAGCGTCCGCTAAAAGTTGTGCGCGGGTGGATGCAGTACCTCTACGACGAGACGGGGCGCGCGTATCTCGACGTGTACAACAACGTGCCGCTCGTCGGGCATAGTCACCCGCGCGTAGTGCGCGCCGCGCAGGAGCAGCTGGCGCTGCTCAACACGAACACGCGCTATCTGCACGACAACGTGAGCCGCTATGCGGAGCGGCTGGCACGGAAATTCCCGGAGCCGCTCGGCTTGTGCTTCTTCCTGAACTCGGGAAGCGAAGCGAATGAGTTGGCGCTGCGGCTGGCGCGGGCGCACACCGGCCGCGAAGATGTGATCGTGCTGGAACACGCTTATCACGGCCATACGAACACGCTGATCGACATCAGCCCGTATAAATTTGATGGGCCGGGAGGCTCCGGCAAAAAGCCCTGGGTGCATGTCGCGCCGCTGGCCGACGATTATCGCGGACTGTACCGGCGGGGCGACGAGGAGGCGGGTGCGAAATACGCGCGTCACGTCGCGGAGATTTTGGAGCGCGCGCAGGCGGAAAGCCGGCGTGTCGCGGCGTACATTGCGGAAACCTTGCCGAGCGTGGGCGGACAAATTGTTTTTCCGCCGGGATATTTACAAGAGGTGTACAAGCACGTGCGAGCCGCGGGCGCGGTGTGCATCGCCGACGAAGTGCAGGTCGGCTTCGGGCGCCTGGGGACGCAGTTCTGGGGATTCGAGACGCAGGGGGTCGTGCCGGACATCGTCGTGCTCGGGAAGCCCATCGGGAACGGGTTTCCGCTTGCGGCAGTGGTCACGACGAAAGAAATTGCGACGTCCTTCGCAAAGGGAATGGAGTTCTTCAGCACGTTTGGAGGGAACCCGGTGGGTTGCGCGGCGGGGCTTGCGGTGCTCGATGTGCTGGAAGAAGAAAAACTACAAGAAAACGCGGTGCGCGTTGGGGCTCACCTCAAGAATGGATTGCTGGCGCTGCGGCAACGATATGCGCTGATGGGGGACGTACGCGGATTGGGATTGTTCTTGGGGGTTGATCTTGTCCTCGATCGGACCACGCGCGAGCCCGCGCCGCTGCAAGCGTCTTATGTCGTGAACCGACTTCGCGAATGCGGGATTCTCACGGGCACGGACGGTCCGCATCACAACGTAATCAAGCTGCGCCCGCCGCTGGTTTTCGTGGAAAAGGACGCAGACCTCTTCGTGACGACGTTGGATGCAATCCTAGAGGAGGATCCGGCGCAGCCGCGGACCTGAAACCGTCAACATCTTCCTCGCGAATGGGAAGTTTTAAGAACGCTATTTGGCCCTCTATTTCTGAAAAGCAGATCCCTCACCCGGTTCGGAATGACCAGCGGAGCGTTTTGAGGAGCTTCTTAAGGTTTCAACAGAAGAAAGCGCACCCGTAATAGCGCCACGGGAGCTGCCGCTCTGCTGCGAGACGCTGGAGACCGTGCCTGCGGGTAGTCCCCTCGGGGCAAAAGTCACCGACCCCCGAATTTCCCGTTACGTTCGCGGTGATCTTTGCGGGCGTCCCGTCCTGCGGAGCCAACGCAAGACCTAGGGGAGCCAGCCAGCAGAACACCATTCGAAAGCGAGTCTGTTTGGGACGGTCCATTCCCACCCGAGCTCAACAAAATGTAGTTTAATCAGTGTGGGGTCTCCAAGGAAGGTGTTGCATGCAGTTTGTTCGGCTGCTCAGAGGGATGCTGATTGTTCTCGGCATCTTCGCTGCTGGGCAAGCCGGAACGGCGGACTCGGCGGATTGCTCCGGCATCGTTCTGGACGAAAACGGAGTGCCGGTTGTGGCCGCGCAGGTGAAGCTCGAAGACGCCGCCGGGCATTCCTATCGGGCGGAAACCGACGCAACGGGACGTTTCGTCATCCACAACCTTGCTTCCGGCGACTACAAGACGGAAGTCCGCAAACAGGGTTTCTTCGTGCTTGCAGGCCAGGCTGTTACGCTGCACACGGGAAACAACCAACTCTCCTTGCTCTTGAATCACGAGGAAGAGGTTCGTGAAAAGGTCCAAGTCACCGCGCCCTCGAACCAGATTGATACGCAAGACACGACCCAGCGGAACTCGCTTTCCGCGCGAGACATTCGCGACATCCCGGTGCCCAATACCCATATCCTGCAGCGAAGCTTGATTGCCATGCCCCAAATCGTCGAGGACCATCTTGACAATTTGCACGTGGCGGGGGCTCGCTCGGCCGAAACGCAATACCTCATGGATGGCTTTGAGATCGGCAATCCGGTCAGCGGCGCTTTGACTTCACGCCTCAACGTGGATGCCACGCGGGCCGTTGAAGTCCAGTCCGGCAATGTTTCGGCCGCGTATCCTCACTCCGGCGCCAGCATCCTTAGCCTTGCGACTCCCGATGGCGATGACCGCTGGCGTTTCGGAACGACTAACCCTGCTCCGGGGATCAACATTCAGGAAGGCACGCACTTGGGAAACTGGTATCCGCGGTTTACCTTTTCCGGCCCCATCGAGCGGGGACGCTTTTGGTTTTCCGATTCCGTGAGCGTGCAGCATACCTTTGGCGTCGTGAAGCAGCTTCCTTCGAACGCCAACACTTACGAAAAGTGGGCCGGAGACAATCTCTTGCGCTTGCAGTACAACTTTTCGCCGAAACATATCCTGCACGCGAGCGTTCTCTACAATCGCGCGAATGACGACCATTTAGGCCTCGACGCGCTCGACCCGCAGTCGACTACTGTCACCGGGGATCAACGACGCGGTTTCGTTTCCCTGAAAGATCAAATTTGGCTTCACGAAACGCTCTTTGAATTGGGAATCGGGGCCGATGACGGCGTGCTGCATTACGCTCCCCAGGGATCGCTACCTTACACCCTGCTTATCAACGGCACGGGGGGCAACTATTTCCAGCACTTGCGCCAGCGGGGAAGGCGTTTGCAGGGGATGATGAACATGACGGCGGCCTCGCGGCATTGGCACGGCACGCATCAGCTTGCCATCGGCGCTAATATCGCCGGCCTGGCTTTGCATCAGTTCGCGCAGCGCGGAGAAATGGATGTGCTCAACCCGACCTTCACGGCCAGCAACGGGACAACTTCGCCTTGCACGTCGGCCGACGTGAATACGCCCGGTTGCCTTAGGCGCCGGTCCACGTTTACGGGAGGCGCCGGGCCCCACCTTTCCAACACGCAGGCGGGTGGCTATGCGCAGGATAACTGGTCCCTCAGCAGACATTTTGTTTTCCAAGCTGGGTTGCGCACGGATTGGGACCGCTTCACGCAAAGCGCGATGGCCGAACCGCGCGTTTCAGCCAACGTGCTGCCTTTCGGCGACGAACGCGCGAAGTTTTCAATCGGCTGGGGTATCTACAACGCGCCTCTCAACCTTGCGCTCATCGGGCAGGCGTTCGACCAGCAGCAAGTTGACACTTTCTATGACACCGCGGGCAACGTGGTTCCTCCCGGCCCAGTCGTCAGCCAGTTCGCGCTGCCTGGGAAAGGCTTGCAACAGCCGCGTTTTGCCACAACGAGCGCCGGCTGGCAGGAGAAGTTTGGGCGCAGCACGCTTGTGGGCCTTGACCTGGTCGCGCGCAACGGGTCTCACGGTTTCGCCTTTGTGGACCAGCCGCCGCCCGGCGGAATTTTCCTGCTTCAGGATCACCGGGAGGACCGCTATCGGTCGGCAACGTTTTCGGCGCGGCATGTGTTCTCGGGAGACACCGAGGTTTATGGCGCGTACACGCGGTCGCGGGCGCATTCGAACGAAGTCCTTAATCCCTCCTTGGGATCCATCTTTTATGTTGCGCAGCAGCCGGGGCCCGTGGCTTGGGACGCGCCTAACCGCCTGCTCACTTGGGGCTGGGTGCCAACCCACGTCTGGAGTACGCAATTAAGTGGCTTCTTCGAATATCGAACCGGGTATCCCTACAGCATCGTCAATCTTCAGCAACAGCTTGTCGGTCCGCCCAATTCTTCGCGCTTCCCCGGCTACGCCAATCTGAATCTGGGCCTCGAAAGGAAATTTGAATTGCGCGGTTATTTGTGGGCTGTGCGCGTGGAAGCGGTCAACATTCTTGGCCGCCAGAACCCGGATTCAGTGGTGAACAATATTGATGCTCCTGGGTGCTCGAGCACGGTTCGGTCGGGATGCTTTGGGGCCTTTGCGGGCGGGCAGAGCCGGGCGACGACGTTGAGGGTGCGCTTTGTCGGCAGAAAGTAACCCTGGGGGACCAAGGGCAACGCAACTTGCACGGCCTACGGCACGCAAATGGCGAAGCGCCCGGGGCGGGAACTCGCGGCGCGCGGGTTGGTGATGGTCAGCGGATTGGCGGGGCATGGACGCCGTCGCCCGCCAGGGCGCGAGGGGGCTCATGGACGTGCAGGGGCGTGCTGGGGACAGGAATCGACGTCGGTTATCCCCAGGAGAACAAAATGGCTCCGAGAAAAGGCTCTACGAGTTTGCTCCAGCGCCGGGCAACCGGTGCATAGCAGGAAAATCGTTGAAACGCTCCGGCTTGAACTCTTCCGACGTTCTGGCTACGCTGTTTGACTTGGAGATGAAGGGGATTGTCCGGCAGTTGCCGGGGGGCAGTTCGGCAAAGTGTTGTTATAGAGGGGGATAGCGGTTGAGTTATGCCGTCTCGGGCAGACTGCCATCTGAAGAGAAGGAACCGGTAAGGCCGGCAGATGCATCACATCATAGGCCGGACCCACTCCAGGGACATGCGCCAAAGGTAGCGAGAAGGACACACGCCCCGCGGTTTGCCCTTTCCGAAAGACAGACCGGAGTTACAAAAGTTAAATGGCTCGTTCGCTTGTCATTGTCGAATCGCCCGCCAAGGCGAAGACCATCAATAAGTATTTGGGACGGAACTATACCGTCAAGGCCTCCATCGGCCACGTGATGGACCTGCCGACGAAGACGATTGGGATTCGCCTGCCCGGTGAGGATCCCGCCGGCAACAAAAAAGCAAAAAAGAAAAAGGGAGCCAAGAAAAGCGCGAGAGCTGAGGCAAAAACTCCAAAGATCAGCATAAACGACGAAAAGATTTTCGAGCCTACGCTGCAAATCATCTCCGGCAAGGGCAAGGTCATTCATGACTTGCGCAGAGCGGCCCACTCCGCGGAAGCGGTCTACTTGGCGCCCGACCCGGACCGCGAGGGCGAAGCCATTTCCGCGCATTTAGCGATGGTGCTCTCGAAGCCCAGCCGGTTCGTGGAAGCGGAGGCTCCGGGGAGGCAGAACGGCAAGGGTGCCGAAGCCAGGGAAGAAGCAAACTCCAAGGCCGCCAAGCGCGCCGCCAATGACGAAAAACTGGCCACCGACATTCCACCGGCGGACCCCAAAAAGATTTTTCGCGTGACCTTTAACGAAATTACGCCCAAGGCCATCCGCGCGGCCTTTGAGCATCCTAGAGGTCTGGACACCAATCTCGTTGAGGCGCAGCAGGCTCGCCGAGTGCTCGACCGGTTGGTGGGGTACAAAATTTCTCCCCTGCTGTGGAACAAGGTTCGCCGCGGCCTATCGGCCGGGCGCGTGCAAACGGTGGCGTTGCGGTTGATCGTCGAGCGCGAAGAGGCCATTCGGGCATTTGTCCCGCAGGAATATTGGACTATCCACGCGATGCTGGATGCGGGCAAGCCGCCGCTGTTCGAAGCCAGGCTCATCAAGCACAAAGACGCGGACATCGAGGTCAAGAACCGGGAAGCCGCCGACAAAATTGTCGCCGCGGTGAGCAAGGCGAGCTGGGAAGTTGCTTCCGTGGCGCAAAAGGAAAAGAAGCGCAACCCCCCGCCGCCGTTCACGACCTCAAAACTGCAGCAGGCGGCGTATAACCGGCTGCGCTATACGGCCAAGCGAACGATGTCGCTGGCGCAGAAGCTCTACGAAGGCGTGGAGCTGGGCTCGGAAGGCTCCGTGGCACTGATTACCTATATGCGCACCGACTCCGTGCATGTTTCAAACGACGCGCTCGAGCAGGTCCGCGAACTCATCCCGCAGCGGTTTGGGGCCAACTATCTTCCGGAGAAACCGAATTTCTACAAGTCGAAGAAGGACGCCCAGGAAGCGCACGAAGCCGTACGTCCTACCGATGTCACGCGCACGCCCGAGGACGTGCGGAAGTATTTGGACGACGACCTCTTCAAGCTTTATCAACTGATTTGGCAGCGCTTTGTAGCTTCGCAGATGCTTCCGGCGATTTTTGACCAGACCACCATTGATATCCGCGCGGGCGAATATACCTTCCGGGCGAGCGGCTCGGTGCAGAAATTCGATGGCTACCTTCGGGTTTATCAGTTGCCGGCGTCGGCCGCGGATCGCGAAGAAGACGAGAAGGACGAGGAAGGCGAGGGCCGGAATCTGCCCGAGGTTGCCGAGGGTCAGTTGCTGCGGCTGGACAAGATTCGTCCCGACCAGCACTTCACCGAGCCGCCGCCGCGCTACAACGACGCGACGCTGGTGAAAGAGCTCGAAGAGGACGGCATCGGCCGCCCCTCGACTTACGCCGCCATTATTTCGACGCTGCTCGAGAGAGAGTACGTCACGAAGGATCAAGGCCGTTTTTCGCCGACCATGCTTGGCGAGCGCGTATGCAAGCTCCTGGTAAAAAGCTTCGAAGACATTTTCGATCTCAAATTCACCGCGCGGATGGAGGAAGAACTCGACGAAATCGAAGAGGGCAAGCTGCCGTGGCGCGAGTCCGTGAAAGAGTTCTGGGAAAAGTTCGTCCTCGACCTCGACAAGGCCGATTACGAAATGCTCTCTTACAAAGCCGGCATTCCTACGGGAAAAAAATGCGAGAAATGCGGGCAGGGCGAACTGCTCGAACGCATCAGCCGCCACGGCTTCTTCCTGGGCTGCTCGCGCTATCCCGAGTGCGACTTCATCGAAGACCTTTCGCCCGTTGAGCCCGACGCCGGCGACGAGAACAAGACTCACTATTGCGATAATTGCGGCAAGGAAATGGCTATCAAGCGCGGGCGCTTTGGCACGTTTCTGGCTTGCACCGGCTATCCGGATTGCAAGACCACGCGGCGCCTGGTGCAGGGGACGCGCATCGCGCATCAGCCGGATGAGCCGCTCGAGGAGAAGTGCCCCACTTGCGGCCATGGCCTGGTGAAAAAGCACGGGCGCTTCGGCGAATTCATCGGCTGCTCCGCCTACCCCAAGTGCAAATACACGCGGCCGATCACGATGGGCATCAAATGCCCGAAGTGCCAGGAGGGAGAATTCGTGCGCCGAGGCAGCGCCGGAAAGGGCGGGCGCGGACGCCCACGGATTTTTTACGGCTGCTCGCGCTATCCGGACTGCGACTTCACCACGCCTTACATGCCGATGGCCGTGCCTTGCCCGAAGTGCGGCGCACCGTTCATTGTCGAGAAGCGGTCAAAGATCGGTACCGTGCACGCCTGCTTGAAGGAAGGTTGCGACTGGGAGAAGCTCGCGCCGGAACTGCCAGCTCCGGCACAGGCGGAGGAAGCCCCGGTGCCCGCAGCGGTTAAATCCTGACCCACCCGCATCTAAGGAAACATATCTTCCATTTCATCGCCCGGCGCCGGCAGCGGGCCTATACTGTTTCTGGATATCTTGGTGGGGGTTTCCGGGCGGTATGAAAGAAGAGATCCAGAAGTACCTCGAATATCTTCGCAACGTGAAGAATTCTTCGCCTCATACGCTATCCAACTACGGAAACGATCTCCGGCAATTCCTTGTGTTTCTCTCGCCGCCGGGTTCCGCCCCGCCTGCTCTACGCGCCGTGAAGCATGGCCTGATCCGGGAATTTATCTCGCACCTGCACGACCACGGCCTGGAAAAAAGTTCCATCGCGCGAAAGCTCGCCGCTTTGCGTTCCTTTTTCAAGTATTGCGTGCGCGAAGGGCACTTAAAGGAAAGTCCCGCACGCCTCGTGCCCACGCCAAAGCTCCCCAAGCGCATCCCTTCGGTGGTTTCTGCCGAAGAGATGAACGGTTTCCTCAATCACCTCGCGGGGATGGCTCAAGAGAGAGGAGATGGCCGGAACCCTGCCGCTAAGCGCGTTCCGGCAAGAATCCCTCCGGCAGCCGAAACACAAAAAAACTCGCGACCGCCGGTCGCAGCCGAAGAAGGGCTGCTCCTGCGCCGCGACCGCGCGCTGCTTGAACTTCTTTATGCCGCCGGGTTGCGCGTCAGCGAACTAACCGGCCTGAATCTGCTGGACGTCGAGCAAAAGGAGCGCATGTTGCGGGTGCGCGGCAAGGGAAACAAAGAACGAATCGTTCCTTACGGAGAAAAAGCGCAGGAAGCGCTGGAGAAATACTGGCCGGTGCGGGAACAGCTTCGGAAGCAAGCGAACATATCCCTTGGCAACGGCGATGCGCATGCGCAGGCGGTGTTTCTCAATTACGCCGGGCGCCGGCTGAGCCAGCGTTCCGTCGGCCGCATCGTCAAGAAGTACGTGCGCCTGGTCAACGTCAACTGGGACCTGCATCCACACTCGCTGCGGCATGCTTTCGCCACTCATTTGCTCGCGGATGGCGCGGACCTTCGCGCGATTCAGGAGCTGCTCGGTCATCAGTCACTCTCCACCACGCAGCGCTACACGCACGCCTCCATCCGCCAGTTGATGGAGGTCTACGACAAGGCGCACCCGCACGCGTAGTTCCCGCAATCCCCGCAATCGACTCCTTTTTGTGGTCAAACCGTGTTGCGATACCCTAGCAGCTAGTTTCTGTCTTGAGCAGCTTTCGAGGGATGGAGAGAAAGATTGCGCATCGCCACCGTCTGCGGTTTTCTCACTGTTCTCAGCGCGACGCTCTCCGGTTCCGCTCGGGCGCAGGACAATTACGAGATTCAAGTGTATGGCTACGAGACCGTCGAGCCGCATCACACCATGGTGGAGCTGCACAGCAATTTCACTTTTGAGGGCTCGAAAACGTTTGATAACGGCCTTCTGCCCACCAATCATCAGCTTCATGAAACGATTGAAATCACACGCGGCTTCACGGATTGGTTTGAGACCGGCTTGTACATCTTTACGTCGGAAAAAAGCGGCCAGGGCGTGCAATGGGTGGGCGACCACATCCGGCCCCGCGTGCGAATACCCAGGGAATGGAAGTGGCCCGTCGGGCTCAGCCTTTCCAATGAAATCGGCTATCAGCGGCGGGAGTTTTCGACCGACACCTGGACCTGGGAGATGCGGCCGATCATCGATAAGCAATCAGGGCCGTGGTACTGGTCGTTTAATCCCGCGTTCGACCGTTCCTTCCATGGCGACAGCGTCCATCAGGGAGTGATCTTCTCGCCGGACTTCAAGCTCAGCTATGATTTCACGAAAAAAATCACCGGGGGATTCGAGTACTACGGCGCAGTGGGCCCAGCCACGGATTTTCTTCCCGCCGGCCAGCAACAGCACCAAATCTTCCCGACGATCGACCTTAATCTTTCGCCGAATTGGGAAGTCAATTTCGGCCTCGGCGTGGGAGTGACCCATTCCACAGACCATCTGATCGCCAAAATGATTCTCGGCTATCGCTTCAATTTCTGAAGGGGGCCGAGGCAAATTCTTGTTCCACTTTTCAATTCCAAAAGGCATCCTTAGATGGCCAGCCGTCCCCATGTCCTGTTGTAGAATCAGAGTCAGTTTTTGGTTAGCGATGTCCGCCGTGGCCGCCTCGGCCACGGAATCCACCGCCGCCGTGGAACCCGCCGCCATGCCCGAATCCCTCATGCGCGAATCCCCTGCCTCGCCAGCCGTCCCGATCCCAGCCTCGGTGAAAGCCACGCCCGCGCCAGTCGTCCCGATCCCAGCCGCGATGCCAGCCCCAGCCGCGGCCATACCAGCCAGGATGACGCCAATACCAGTGGTACCAAGGCCCCACGCCAATGAATACGCCATTCACAAACCATTGGGGGCCGTAATAGCCGTACGGCGCGCAAGCGTAAGGGTAATAGTCATAATAACCATAGGGGCAGACCGGCGGTGGGCCAACATAAACCGGTCCGTAGTAACCAGGGCCAACACCCACGCCGACGAACACTCTTTGCGCGCTCGCGAACGACGCGCAGAACAGGCAAATGCCAAGCAAAGCTGCGAACCTTAGATATCGCATTGCCGGATCCCTTCCTGGCGCCTAGCTCTGTTCCGAACCACTCAAGTGCATCCACCCGGTGCCGTCAGACTAAGCCGCCTGCTCCATCTAACCCTGTCGCGGCCAGAAGGTTGCTTCTGCATGCGCTCAAGTTCTTCCCGCTCTGCAACGTCATCTGAGAAATCTAATATCAACTGAATCTGCTGGAGCTTGTCTTTGAGCGTGTCATTGTAAACGTCTATATCTGTTTTCAGGTAAACCGGACGGTCTGTCCCCAACGGTCAGCAAGAGATACCGGCAAAACAAAGTGGCGAATCTTCACCAGATACTTTGTCAAATAAGCATATCGATTTAGTTTTCTTCTAATTTGTCCAACCACAATTCCTGGGTGCCTCTCCATGATGGGAGAAAACGCCAAAACGGCGCTTTCTTTGTAACCAGTTGTCAAGCTTGTCTGACGGTGCCCAAAAGATAGACGCTGCGTCGTAGCTATTCTCTCTTCTTCCGAAATGGAGACGGTCGCTGCCTCCAAATCGACATCTACCAATCTCCGGGCTAATTCCCCTTTTTCCGTTCAGGATGGGGTTAATGGCCTGTTCCGAAACTCCCAAGATGAAAGCTAGATCACGCTGCGACCAACCGCGTTCCTCCATTTCCTCCTTGATATAGTGGCCGGGATGCTTCACGCAACTTTGTTACGGCAATCGGCAGCCCCGTTTTGGTTGCATCGTCGGTCTCTATCAGCGCCAGCTTTGCCCTGCTATGAATTGCACAACTGCGTATAAATCGAAACTGAGACACAACCTCGCTGCCCAGAACCTTGCATTTCCATGGTCAGGATGGCTAGATTCCTTGCATGAGCGCGCCGGTCACAACACCTCGCGCGGAGCCGTTAAAACCCATTCTCACAGCGCATCTTTTCCCCCGGGTCGATGGCCTGCTGCTCAAATTGCTGCTCTCGCTCTCGCCCGGGGACTGGGAGCGGCAGACCGTCTCGCCCAAGTGGAAGGTCAAGGACGTCGCCGCACATCTTCTTGACACGCCTCTGCGCGGCTTGTCCATGGGCCGCGACAGCTACCCGCCGCCCGCGCCAAAGCTCGATTCGAACGCCGCCTTGGGCGCTTACATCAACCAGCTAAACGACGAAGGCGTGACCGTCTACCGCCGCCTGAGCCCGGCCGTGCTGATTTCGCTGATGGAAGTTGCTTGCAAACAGCTTGCGGACTATCACGCTTCCCGCGACCCCTACGCTATGGCTCCTTATGGTGTGAGCTGGGCTGGCGAGGAGAAATCCGCCAACTGGTTCGACACCGCGCGGGAGTACACCGAGCGTTGGCATCATCAGCAGCAGATTCGCCTGGCCGTCGATCCTTCGGGAACGGCGGGTCCGGGCATCGTAACACGCGAGTTTTATTACCCCGTTTTGGATTGTTTCCTGCGCGCTTTGCCGTTCACTTACCGCAACGTTTCCGCCGCTCCGGGAACGGCGATTCGAATCACAGTTTCCGGTAAGTGCGGCGGCAGTTGGCATTTGTATCGCGAACAAGCAAGATGGGCGCTCACCTCGGACGAACGAGCCCAGCCCGCGGCGGAGACCGTCATTCCTCAGGAGATTGCCTGGCGCATTTTCACGAAAGGCATCGATCATGAATCGGTGTGGTCTCAGGTGAAAACCGCAGGCGATCGTGCCCTGGCGCTTCCCGTTCTCGGCATGGTCTCGATTGTGTCTGCCTAACAACTTGGGTTCATCGCGCATCGAATGGCAGGAAGCGTTCTAAGGCCGTTTCGCGGCGAGGTGTAAGACTATGCCAGTGCCTGGCGCGGGAGAGGAAATTTACGAGGCCCTTACGCGGTGGGAGAAAATCGCGCACGCACCGCACCGCTTTGGCGGCACGGAGTTTCGCGTTGGCCGTCGTGAGGTTGGCCATGTGCATGGTGACAGTCTTGTAGACATTCCTTTCCCTTTGCCGGTGCGCAACGAATTGGTGGAAGACGGCGTGGCAGAGCCACATCATGTGCTTCCAAAATCCGGATGGGTGAGCGTGTATCTTCGCAATCCAGGCGATGTTGCGCGGGCCATACAGCTGCTGCGCAGGTCTTACGAGATGGCTCTCGCCTGGCAAGCACCTAAAAGGCAGACCGCCTAGTCGAAGCGCCAGTTCCGACTTGCGAGCTATTTATAGCAAAGATTCGATGGCTTTGCTGATTTCCTCTAAGTCGATGAGGCCTTGCACCTTCTTTACGATCTTGCCATCACGAGAGATGACAAACGTGGTGGGATAGCCGAGCAACCCGCCGAACTTGTCTGCCACGGCATCATCGCCCCGCAAAACCGGATAGTTCATGGGGAGGTTCTGGCCATTCACGTTGAAGCGTTCTTTGTCCGCATAGGCCGAAACCGTTTTATTGCTCTCGTCGTCCACGTCCACGCCAAGAACCGTGAAGCCCTTCGAAGCGTATTTCTGCTGCATGTCAATGAGCCACGGAATTTCCACCTGGCATGGTTCGCACCAGGTGGCCCAGAAATTTACCAGCACGACTTTGCCTTTGTATCGGCTGAGGGGCACGTTCTCGCCTTCGAGATTTGTGAAGGTGACTTCGGGCTCGGGCTTGCCGATGGCGGCGTAGGCATCACCGAGCTTCGCCCCTTTCGATTTGACGCTTACGCGCGTGGCCCTGTCTGCATAAACCGTCACTCCAATGAGCACGACCACGGTGCCAATGATCAACAGAACTTTTTTCATTCCAAGTTTTCCGACGCGTCGAAACGCCCTCCACTGATGTTAAAGTGAAAAACGATTCAAGAAGCTGAGCTTACTCGAGAGCCAAGTCAGCCTGTTGAAGAAAACCAAACCGCCGACAAACAGCAGCAAAGCGCCGCTGAAAAGCTCGACGGCGTGAAGGTATTTTCGAAAATTCTTGTAAAACGCCATGAATTGGCCGATCCCCAGCGCTGTGAGCAAGAACGGGACCGCCAGGCCGGCGGAATACACCGCGAGCAGCAGAACTCCGCGGGCTATGGTATCGCTGGCCGCCGCGAGCGCCAAAACCGTCGCCAGGATCGGGCCGATGCAGGGAGTCCAGCCAAACGCAAAAGCCAATCCGAGCAGGAAACCGCTCCAGATCCCCGGCTGCGCCATGCCGCTGCGAAGATGTACGTCGCGGTTGAGCCAGCGCGCCAGCGCAGGACCGAAGAAGCCAATCAGCGCGAGCGAGAAAAAGTGCATGGCCCGGAGCCCGGCAAATAATGGAGCTTGCCGAATCCATGACGCGACTCCCAGACAGGCGAGGACCATGCCGAGAATGATCCCCATGCGGAGCTTGAGCTTGATCAGCGCGCCGATGAGATGCAACCCAAACAGAAGAATCAATGCGCCGGCAACGGGAGCCAGAAGATTTCGGTTTTGCTTAAGAAACGCGCCTACCGCGCTCGCCGATGCCCCGAACGCAATGAACACCACGGAAAAGCCTGCAACAAAGGCCAGCGCGGAAGAGAAAAGGCCCGAGCGCGGAACCTCGCCCTGGCGCAACTGCTCCATGCCGATTCCAGAAAGCATGGAGATATAGCCGGGCACCAAGGGCAGCACGCAGGGCGAAAGAAACGATACCAGCCCGGCCAAAAACGCTCCTGCGAGGGAGACATCCGTCATATTCGCATCGCACCTTCAATCTTGCATCATACCCGTAATGGAGGGATTCGCGTAATCCCCGGAGTTATTCGGAAAGGCCCCGTTCGAAAGCAGGCAGGCTCAAGCATTAGACGCGCCGGAAGAGAAAAAGCAACAATGAAAAACTTCAAGCCAATGGCCGACAGTTGAAGCATTTGGCTGGCGCGCTATCCAAGCGCTATTTTGCCTCGCGCTTGCAAGGTTTTGATTCTAAAGGCGCTGCAAAGAAGGCAATTGGCACTGCGCTTGCCATCTCCGGCAAGTGAGCGCACGGGAGGAGCGCCTTGGCATGCCCTTCGAATGGACGCCCAACAAACTGACACTGCTGCGTGTCGCGGTCGGATTCGCCGCCGTTGGCCTTTTTGGCCGCGGCGCGTGGCCAAATCTTCTCGCGGTTGCACTTACGGTTGCATCCATGGCCCTGGACGCGCTGGACGGGCACATCGCCCGCAAGAAAAAAATGGCCACACCCGTTGGTGCGCAGTTGGACATTCTCGGCGATCGCATGATCGAGAACGTTTATTTCACGTATTTCGCCGTTGCAGGCATGGTTTCGCTGTGGCTTCCGATTTTGTTTTTCGCGCGCGGTGCGGCGACGGACTTTTTGCGCGGGTTGGCGATCAAGGCCGGTCACTCCGGGTGGGGCGCGAACGCGATGGTGCAGACATGGTGGGGACGTGCGTTAGTGGCATCGCGCTGGAGCCGCGCGCTCTACGCGGCGATGAAGTGCCTGTGCTTCTGCTATTTGGGTTTGGAGTTGGCGCTGACACGGGGCCCCGTCGCGCTGGTAAGCGGGCTTGCGGTTGACATCCTTACGATCATTCGATCCGGCGCGCAACTGCTCACGTGGGCGACGGCCGCATTTTGCCTGGTGCGCGGATTGCCGGTAGGGCTGGAAGGGTGGAGGTATTTTGCGCGCAGCGTGAGGCAGAGCCGCGGAGCCAAGCAGGCAGCGGAGGCGCCATGAGGGCAGAACAAGGCGTAAAGGAGATAAACGAAGTCAAGAAACGCAATCGGAGAATAGCGGCGTTTTTTGACTTGGATGGAACACTGATTCCCTGGCCGTCGCTGGAGCAGCGTTTTTTCCGAATGTTAAGTTGCCGGCGCGAAATTCCGCTGCAGAGCTATTTCTCGTGGCTGCGCGAGGCCATGCGCTTGCTTCCACAAGGAATCACGGTGATAGCGCACGCAGACAAGATGTACCTGCGGGACGTGCGGAGTTTCGACGAGAGGGGCGGGGAGAATCGGATCACCACTCCCCTGCACAAGAGCGGCCGCGCTTCGCAGCCCAGCGAAAGCCGGGACGAGGGACAGCCATCGACGCCTCCGACGCACAACCCACGATGCCCTGTCCCTCTTTTTTTTCAGGAAGCAGTCGAACGGGTTGCCTGCCATGTATGCCAGGGCCACGCCATTGTGATTGTGAGCGGGACGCTGGAGCCGCTGGCGGCGAACGCAACCCGAGCCTTGGAAGTCGAACTGGAGGCTCGAGGAGTTGCCACGAAGATTCGCCTGTGCGCGACACGGCTCGAAGAAATCGACGGGAGATGGACGGGGCGAATCCTTGGCGAAGCGATGTTTGGAGAAGCAAAAGCACGCGCCGTTCGCGCCCTTGCGAAAGAAATGCGGCTGGACTTGTCGCAATGCTGGGCGTACGGCGACAGCGCGGCCGATCGGTGGATGCTTATGGCCGTAGGAAATCCCGCATGCCTGAACCCAACAGGAAGGCTTGGGCAAATCGCTCGAAAGCGCGGCTGGCCCGTCTATCGAGCGGTGAATGCTGCACCAGAAACTCAAGAACGACCACTAAGTATGGAGCCATGTGGATGAACGAACTCCCCCGAGGGAATTATCAGGGCAGCGATACGGCGATGGCGTGGACAACGCAAACAGGCCGGCTTGGCTTGCCAACGCTGATGGCCAGGGAATTTTCAGCAGCATGGGCGGCATGCGGGGCCTTTGAGGAGATTGCGCTGGGCTATTTAGGATTGTCCAGTGTTTTGATTGCGCTGTTCCGAGAGAATCTCGTTCATCCGGCAAGATTGATGGGGGTACAAGCCGTCGTCGCAGCCCTCATTTTGCTCTTGAGCCGCGCGGGAACAAGATCCGGGGAACTCGTCAGGCTAACCGGCAAAACATTTTCTTCAAGGCTCTGGCATTTTTGGCGCCACTGGTATCCGCATCTTTTCTTTCTTTTTTGCTTCGAAGAAATGGGCCGCCTCGCGCACTTGGTGAACCCCGGTTGGCAGGACGCGAAGCTCATGGCCTTCGACCGCTGGCTTACCGGCGTCAATCCCTCGCTGTGGCTCGGAAGATTCGCGCATCCCGCACTGACTGAATTCATGGAGTTCTCCTATTTCACCTATTTCGTTTACCTGCTGATCCTCGGCGGCGTTCTGTACTGCCAGCGCGATTTGAAAAATTATTGGGCCGTGATGACGTACTCGGGGGTCGGGTACGTTTTCGGCTACCTCATCGCGATTCTATTCCCCGTCGAGAGCCCATGGTTCACCTTGGCTGGCCAATGGCGCGCGGAACTGACCGGCGGGCCATTTACGGCGTTGATAAATCTGATCGAGAAATACGGGCGAGTGCAAGGAGCCGCGTTTCCTTCCCAGCACGTGGCCGGGGCGATGGCCGCGCTGTTGGGCGCATGGAGGCACCGCCGCTGGTTGTTTTGGATTTTCCTTCCCTTCGTGGCCTGCATGTACGTTTCGACGGTGTACGTTCGAAACCACTACGTCGCGGACGTGCTGGGGGGGATGCTCACCGGATCGTTGGGCTATTTCGTAGGCTTGCGGGTGATGAAAGCCTATGGCTCAGCCCTAAGCAGCGCGGGGATAGGCCCCACAAAAGCGCCGCATCAAGGTTTCAAACGTTAACCGCATCTAGAAATTCGGGCTCGGCCCGGACTTGGGCTTGGTCATTACCCCACACACGCCTCCGCCTGCGCCCCAAATTGGATGTTGTACCGGGCCCCCTCTCTGCGAATCTAACTTTTTACATACCACGGGTGATCTCCGGAAAGGAGCGGCTTCCATGGCTTCTACGACCATTTCGCCGCAAATCGACTGGCGCCAGGAGTGGTTCGAATTCGAAGACGCGACTTATTTGAATCTGGCGGGCCAGTCGCCGCTTCCGCGCGTTTCCGTTCGCGCCGTGCAAGCTGCGCTCGAAGCCAAGAAATTTCCGCACCACAAGACCGACGCCACGTACTTTGAAGTGCCCAATCGTATCCGCGAGTGTCTCGCAAAGCTGATTGGCGGCCAACCGGAAGAGATTGCCCTTACCAGCGGCGCAAGCGCCGGCGCAGCCGCGGTCGCTTACGCGCTGAAGTGGAATCCCGGGGACGAAGTGGTCGTCGCCACAGGTGAATTCCCGCTGCAGTACACGGCCTGGAAACCGATGGAGGAGCGAGAAGGGCTGAAAGTGAAGATTGTCGCGCCACGCGAGAGGTTCATTACGGCAGACGATTTCATCGCGGCGCTCACCCCCAAGACACGCATCGTTTCGGTGAGCCTGGTGCGGTACGACGATGGGTCGCTGTTGGATGCGCCCCGCGTGGCGGCGGCGTGCCACAGGCAAGGCGCGCTGCTTCTGCTCGATGTCAGCCAGTGTTGCGGCGCGATGCCGATGGACGTTCGCAAACTGGGAGCCGATTTTCTTGTTTGCGCCGGGTACAAATGGCTGCTCAGCCCCTTTGGCACAGGATTTTTTTGGATTAAGAGCGAGCACTTGCCGGCCATGCGGCCCGGACCGTTCTACTGGATGGCAGTCCAAGGTTCAGAAAATTTTTCCGCGTTGAATTTTGACGATCCCAAGCCCGCCCCGAACGCCAAACGCTGGGATGCGCCGGAATGGGCCAGCTATTACAATTTCAATTTAGCGGCCATGGACGCCTCGGTGGAATTCGTTTTGCGCGTGGGTCCGGAACGCGTCGCGGCGCACAACCGCAAACTCATGGATTTCATGTTTGCTCGTCTTCCCAAGGATCGTTGCATTCCGGCGAGCCCGCTCGACGCCGCGAGACGCGGCCCCTACGGATGTTTCTCCGCGCGCAGCCGCGAGAAGACGACCGAGTTGTACCAGCGCCTACGCAAAGAAAACGTGATCGTCAGCCTGCGCGAAGGCAACATTCGCGTTTCTCCGCACCTGTACAATACCGAACGCGACATCGACCGGCTCATCAGCGTGATCACTCCATGAGCGAATCGCAACCGTGGCCCAGAATTGCCGTCGTCGGTGCCGGCGCCGTCGGCGGATATTTTGGAGGTTTGTTGGCCCGAGCGGGTGCGCCGGTAACCATGATCGGCCGCCCGGCCTTTGTTGATGCGGTCAAGAAAAACGGGCTGTTCCTCGATACCTTGCAATTTCAAGAAAAAGTCCGCGTCGAGGCTTCCCCGGAAATTAGCGCGGTGCGCGACGCGGAACTCGTTCTCTTCTGCGTGAAGACCACCGACAATGCCACAACGGCGCGCGCCATCGCGCCATGGCTTTCGAAGGGCGCGCTCGTCCTGAGTATGCAGAATGGCGTAGACAACGTGGAACAAATTCGCGCTGCCGCCAAGATTGACGCGCTTCCCAGCGTGGTTTACGTGGCCGCTTCGGTACCCCAACCGGGCCGAGTCAAACACGTTGCCCGCGGCGACCTGGTGGTTGGCCCAAAAAACGAAAAAACCGAGTGCATTGCGGCACTCTTTACGCGTGGAAACGTTGCTTGCCGCATTTCGGACAACATCGAAGGCGAGCTCTGGACCAAGCTGGTCTGGAACTGCGCTTTGAATGCGGTGTCGGCGCTCGGTCACGCGAAGTATGGCCAAATCGCGGGAAGCCCCGACGCCTGGAAAGTCGTGGAGACGGCCGTTTACGAAGTCCTCGCGGTCGCCAAAGCGGGCAGGATTCATCCGCCGGGACTGGAAGACCCCCAAGCAGCGCTGGCAGGCGCGCTGAAAATTGCCACGCAGATGGCCGAAGCGCTTTCCTCGACGGCGCAAGATAGGAATCGCGGCAAGCGCACCGAAATGGATTCGCTGAATGGGTACGTGTCGCGCCGTGGCGCAGAACTGGGAGTTCCCACGCCGGTAAACCACGCGCTCTATGCGTTAGTGAAACTCGCCGAAGGCCGTTCCTGAGGGAATCTTCTTAGTAGCGATTGTCCCGGGCGTGAAACGGGATGTGCACGATGGCTTCGAGTTCCACCGGCTCACCCAGCCGCGTGGCCGGCCGGAACTTCCATTGGCCGAGCGCCTTCATGGCATTGGCGTCGAGCTCTTCATCAATTCCGCGCACCAGCTGAATGCTGTCCACCGAGCCATCGCGGCGAATCGCGGCGTAAAGCACCACTTCCCCTTCCACATGTTCGTTCATCAGCGTTGGCGGATATTTGGGATCCACTTTTCGAATCGGCACAGGCCCGCTAAGGTCCGAAGAAGGCGGCCGCGGCGCATCGGAATTCACACGCAGCTCGGTGAAATTCAAGATCCAGCTCCCCGTCGCGCTGTTCAGGTTCGGCATGTCGATTTGCATTTTGTAAATCTTTTTCGATTCAAAGATCTGTTCTGGTTTTGCGCCCGCCGGAAGCGCAGCGAAATTCGGTGGGCCGGTTCTCACCGGCTGGTCGTCGGAGGTGGCTTTTGGCCCAGGCCGCGTGAGGAGCGCATGCGGCGCGGGGGCGTTGATCTTGGCCGCGTCGGCAAGGCCCGAAACCGCTTGGTTTGCCGGAGGATTCCCGCCACGGATGCTGATGTCGATCCCATTAGTGTTGGGCGCATGGTTGCCGGAGCCGCCGCCGGTCCCGCCGGTGGCCCCGGGAGTTCCCTTCGGCGAGCCGCCCGGCACTCCGGGTTTCTTGCCTTCCGGCGAGATGGATACGCGCGCCGCAAGATTTCCTTGCGGCGGTACAACTGGGGAAGGCGGAGCGGGCGTTGCCGCGAGCGCAATCAAGGTCGCCGGATTCCCGTTTGCCCCGGCAAGCTCCGCGGCTCCAACTTCCGGCGCCGGTCCCGAGTCACCAGGCTGCGCTTTAGGCGCGATGCGCGGCGAAGCCCCGGCGTTCAATTCGAGGCTTGGCCGCGCGGGGGCGTTCGGCGAAGCCATCAATGCCAGCTCGCCAGGCTTCTGTTCGAACATGGGCACGTCCGGCGGGGGCGCGTCCGTCACGGTGGCTAGGCGACGCTGTTTTGGGTGCAGCTTGGCGAGTTCCTCCTTGCTGATGACCAGGCGCGGCCGCGCTGGGCCAGCCAGGTCCTGGATTTGCACCATGTTTGGCAGGTTCGGAAGAATTTTTGGCGGCTCCGGCGGCGCGGCGGAATTGATCAACGTCTGGCGCGGATGATTTGGACGCACGGGATCGCTGAAAATGTGCTGGCGAGGATGGAACGCGTCGGCGCCTTCCCGGGGCGGAGGTTTCTCGGGTTCGCTCTGCGGCGTTGGCTTGGGCTCAGGCTGGGGTTTTGCGGCCTTCAGCTCCAGCAAAGGCAGATCGTTGACTGGTCCGGACCAGGAAAGTTCGACGTTATCAAACGCGGGATTAGGATGCGCTCGGGATGGAAGCTGCGGATACGGCAGCACAAAAAACACGACGTGCCACAAAGCCGCCGCGAGGATTGCGCGGCGCGGCAATTGGCCTTCAATCCAGCAGTATTTGAAGAAGCCTTCGATCGTGAATTTCTCAGGTACCGGCGATTTGCGTAAGAGCACGCCGAGGCTGCTGCTGATTCCTTGATGAAAACTTCCCCAGGCAATATCCAGCTGCGGCCTACGGCCTTCGGGCAAATGCACTGGCGCTCGTGCGGCGCCCGTCGCCTGTCCGGCGTTACCGAATGAGCCGAAGCGGTTCAATGACACCTCCCTTCGATTCGGCGTGGCGCGCGCTCGTTGCCTGCAACGCCGCAGAACACTCTCAGAAAGTTAGCCTCTGCTTGAGCGGGTTTACGGAGCAGAGTTGTTTTTGCCGGCAGCTGCGGCAGCGCGGCGGTAGAAACTCAGAGCCGCACCACCCTGTTTGAGTACGCGGTAGCACTCGAGCGCGCCCGTCTCTTCCGGCAAATCGAAGTTGCGGCGGTGCTCCGCGATCACCACGCCGCCCGGTGCAAGTAGATTCCCCCAACCCAAAGATTCTAGCACGCGAACATAGTCGTTGGCTGCAGCATAGGGAGGATCGAGAAAAACATAATCATACGCGGAGGCCTTTCCCTTGCTTGTTGAACCGAGCTTCTCGAGACTGCGGAGGGCATCCATGGCCAGCACCGTCGCTCCCTTTCGAATGCCGAGCGACGCGAGATTTCGCCGGATTAATACCGCGGCGGGCGCGTGATTTTCCACGAACACCACTTCGGCGGCCCCGCGGCTCAGCGCCTCAATGCCAATCGCCCCGGTTCCTGCAAAAAGATCGAGAAACCGCGAACCGACCACTTCCGGCCCCAGCACATCAAACAGCGTTTCGCGCAGGCGATCGCTCGTTGGCCGAAGCGCCAGGCCCTTAAGACGCTTCAGGATGCGGCTGCGATAGCTTCCCGCGATGACGCGCATGAATTCCGTTATTAGCTTCGGTTGTTGGTTCCAAGTCAAGAGCCTTGCCGGGCCGCAAGCGGTAGCCGAGGTCGCTAAGGGGCGCTGTCTACAGAGCGGGTAATGGAGCCCCTTGACCGGGGCGCGCAGCCGCCTAGCCCACCTTTGCCAGATGGTAGCGGCGCTGCCATTCTCCGGGCAGCATTCGCAAGACGCGCTCGAGTTCCTCGTGCTGCGCCAGGTCTTCGACAAGGGCGAATGCCTCTTTGCGCGCCAGTTCGAGCAATTCCTTGTCGCGCAACGGGTTCGCAATGTGAAAGCCCAGTTCTCCGGATTGCCGCGTGCCGAAAAATTCGCCCGGGCCGCGAAGCAGGAGGTCCGCTTCGGCGATCTCAAAACCATTCGAAGTGCGCACCACGGTATCGAGCCGGGCGCGCGCCCCGTCGGTCATTCGAAACGGCGCCACCAGTACGCAGTGCGACTTTTGCGCGCCGCGGCCGATACGCCCGCGAAGTTGATGGAGTTGCGCGAGCCCGAAGCGCTCAGCATGCTCGATGACCATCACCGTGGCGTTGGGCACATCCACGCCGACTTCCACAACCGTCGTAGTCACGAGGATTTGCACTTCGCCCCGGTGAAAGCGTTGCATCACGTCGTCTTTTTCCTCGCTGGAAAGCCGGCCATGTAAAAGCCCCAGCTTTAGTCTTGGGAAAACCTCTTTGGAAAGCCGCTTGTATTCATCGATAGCCGCCTTCAACTCGAGCTTGGATTCTTCGATGACCGGATAAACGATGTAGCCCTGATGCCCGGCCGCAACTTCCCGCCGAAGGGACTCCCAGACGCCGGGAAGATGTTGTTCGGTGGTCACCCGCGTGATGATGGGCGTGCGACCCGGCGGCAATTCGTCCAATACGGAAACGTCCAGGTCGCCGTAGAGCGTCAGCGACAGCGTGCGTGGAATCGGCGTGGCCGTGAGCACGAGGACATGCGGCGCATGGCCGTGGGAGGCCGCTTTGTCCATCAGCCGCTTGCGCTGCAAGACTCCGAAGCGGTGCTGTTCGTCAATGGCCACGAAACCCAGGCGCGAAAACTGGATGTTTTCTTCGATCAGCGCATGCGTGCCGATCACCAGTTGCGCTTCGCCTGAACGGATGCGTTCAAGCGCCGCCTGCTTTTCCGCGAACTTCATGCCGCTTATAAGCAGCTCAACGCGGTAGCCTGCTTTACTCAGAATGCGCCTTGCCGATAGGAAATGCTGGACGGCAAGAATCTCCGTCGGCGCCATGAGCGCGGCCTGCGTACCGTTCTCCATGCCGATCACCGCGGCTTGCAATGCGATGATGGTCTTTCCGCTGCCGACATCACCCTGCAACAGGCGGTTCATCGGCGCCGGCTTTTCCATGTCCGCCACGATCTCCGCGAGAACACGTTTCTGCGCTCCGGTTGGCTTGAACGGAAGGATACGCTTCAATGCTTCGCGTATGCGGTCTTCGCGGACACGGAAGGCGATGGCATTTTCTTTGCGCGTCGCGCGGCGGTCCAGGCCCAAGCTGAGCTGATACAGAAAAAACTCCTCGAAGATCAGCCTCTGCTGCGCGGGCGAGCGAAACGTGTTCAGCGCGTCGAGCGATTCAGTGGGCTCGGGGAAGTGCGTATGTAGGAGCGCTTCGCTACGCGAAGGATAACCCAGCCGGGCGCGCAAACTTTCCGGCAAAACATCCGGCATCCGGGAATCGAGGAGTTGCACTGCGGCGTACATGGCGCGGCGAATCTGTTTCGAGCTAATTGTGCCCATGGCTTCGTAAATCGGCACGATGCGGCCCGCCTCGGTGGAATCCACCTCCTCGCTGTTCAGCAGCTCGATTTGCGGATTGATCATCTCGAGCCGCGCCGGCCGCAGCCGGTCAACTTCCGCTTTGCCGTGGAGAATCAGAAGTTGGCCGGGCTTCAGTCGCCCTTCGAGATAGCCGCCATGAAAAAACTTGCAAGGCAGCAAGCCGCCATCCTCGTCTCGCACCAACAAATGGTAGATGGCATCGCGCCGGAATCGCATGTTTCGAACGGCCTGGCCGCTCATCACGCGCGCGCGAATCGTATACGTGCCGTTCGGCTGGATGTCTTTCACTTTCGAAAAGTGGATGCGGTTTTCGTAGCGAAACGGCAGGTAGTCGAGTAGATCGTCGAGCGTGTAAATGCCGCGCTCCGCAAGCAGCTCGGCGCGCTGCGGGCCGACGCCCTTAATCATGCGCACTTCGGTCCTGAGGCTCATGGCCATTGACTATTGTTTATATCATTGCGGGAACGCGGATGCGGCCGTGCCAAAACTTGCGCCGTGCCCGCGCCTACCGATAGAGTGAGAGATTCCCGTCTCCTAAAGGGTGCGTCTAAGCGCAGGCAAGGGAAGCCAATAGGAGCAATTTGTTTCACGTGAAATATTCTTTACCGAAAGGCCCTGCACAGGGTGGCCCTGGTGGCAGCTGAGCGTCTGACCCCTTCGGAAAAGCGCGCGCTACTTCTATGGGTGGTCGCGGGATTCGTTGGCCTGCTCTTCGCGCGCAACTACTTCTTCCAGGCGTTTCCCGAAGCTTCCGTCAATTTTCAGGTTTCGCGCGATGAGGCGCTGGAACGCGCGCAGGAATTCATCTCCGGCCTCGGTGAGAACGTTGGCGGCTACAAGTCCTCCATCATTTTCGACCTGGACGAAGACGCCAAGGTCTACCTCGAGCGCCAGCTCAGCTTGCGCGAAGCCAACCGCTTGATGTCGTCGGAGCTGAATATCTGGTATTGGGAGGTGCGGTTCTTCAAGCCGTTACAGGAAGAAGAATTTCAGGTGCGCGTCAGCCCGTCAGGCCAAATGGTCGGCTACAACCACAAAATCGAAGAGGCCCGCGCGGGAGCCAAGCTAGACCGTGACTCGGCCCAATCTGCGGCGCTAAACTTTCTTAGCGCAAAACTGGCAATGGATCTGCGCGCCTGGGACGCACTCCCCGAGGAGTCCAATTCCCAAAAGAAGCCGAACCGCACCGATTGGACGTTCACCTGGGAAAAGCACGGCTTTCGCGCAAAACAGGCGCCATACCGCTTGCAGGTAAAGGTGCAAGGCGACCGCATCGGCGCCAGCGAAGAATTCTTGAAGGTTCCCGAAGCCTGGGAACGCAGCTACCAGCGGCTGCGCTCCAGCAACGACACGCTGGCCCTGGCTTTCACCGTCCTCTACATCGCTTTGCTCGTCGTGGCCGTTTGGTTTGGAATCAAGCTGACGTTGCAAGGCCAAACGCGCTGGCGCGGCGCCATTTTGCTCGGTCTGCTGGTGGCGGGCCTGCTCTTTTTGCAGGGTCTGAATGACTGGCCGTTGTGGAACGCCAGCTACGACACAAAAGTCTCCTACGGAACATTTCTTGCCGGAAGAGTGGGTGGGGCCCTTTTGTTTGCGGCCTTATCCGCTCTGACGATCACGATTGTTCTTCCGGGCGCAGAGCCCCTATACCGCTCTTCGTGGCCGGAGCGCCTGCGCCTTTCCAAAATCCTTACTTTGCGCGGATTGCGCTCCAAGGAGTTTTTTTCTGCGGCGGTTGTGGGCCTGTCGCTCGCCGCCGTGCACATCGGCTATGTCGTGGCATTCTATGTCCTGGCGAACCGGTTGGGAGCGTGGGCCCCGCAGGAAGTGAACTACGAAGAGTCCGTGAACACGCTCTTCCCGTGGCTCTCGGGCGCGGCGATCGGCCTGCTGGCTTCGACGAACGAAGAATTCACCTTCCGCCTTTTTGCCATTCCTTTTTTCACGAAACTTACAAAGTCCCGCTGGCTCGCCGTGATTCTTCCGGCCTTTCTCTGGAGCTTTCTGCACAGCAATTATCCGCAAGAGCCGGCTTATATCCGCGGCATCGAGATCGGGCTGATTGGCATCGTCGCGGGAATCGTGATGATGCGCTGGGGCATCCTGGCAACGCTCATCTGGCACTACACCGTGGACGCCTCGCTCGTGGGCCTGTTTCTCCTGCGTTCCAACAGCCTGTACTTCAAAGTGTCGGGCGCGGTCGTAGCCGCCGCCGCGTTTGCGCCGCTGCTGTTTGCCGGAGTCTGCTGCCTCGTGCGCGGCGGATTCGAAGCCGATGAAGGCCTGCAAAACCGCGCGACGCCGCTCCCGGACCTGGACCTTGCCATGGCTCAACCATCCGGCGCTTCCGCCGCCGCGGCGCGCCGCTACGACGCTCTTGTGCCGGGGATGATTGCGTTGCTTGCCGGATGTTTGATTGCGGGCGCGGTGGTCACCTGGCGGCTAAAACCCGAATCCATCGGCGATTATTTGAAACTCTCCGTGAACGCGAAAACCGCGCGGGCTAAAGCGGACCAAATCCTCCATGCCCGCGGGGTGGACCCTGGTTCTTACAAATGCGCCGCAGTGTTTGCAGACATCGCGGACCCCGTCACCAACGAATTCCTGCGCGAGCGCGTAGGAATCGCGCGCGTCAATGAAATCTACGACAAGCAAGTGCCGGCAGGGATATGGCAAGCGCGATATTTCCGCGACAGTCAGCCGGAAGAGTATTCCGTCAAACTCAAGCCGGATGGCTCTCTGTTCGCCCTGCAACACAAAATCGCCGAAGACGCCGCCGGAGCCTCGCTGAAAAAGGAAGAAGCGGTAGCGCGCGCGGAAAGGTATTTGCGTGAAGGAAAAAAGCTAGACCTGAGCCAGTGGACGCTCGTCGAAACTGATTCCGAAACGCGCCCTCACCGCGTCGACCATCTGCTCACCTGGCAGCAGAACACGCCGCTGGATTCGAACAGTTCCGCGCCACGGGGTCCGAGCGGGCATGCCTATCTGCGCGTAAGAGTTGCCGTTCTCGGCGACGAAGTTACCGACTATCGGCGCGCCTATTTTCGCCGTTCCGGCTCCGCCGATGAAGACGAGCCGGCCAGCGAAGGCTTCAGCGCGTTCATCAAAATTCCCGATGACTGGCGGCGCAAGCAGGAGGAAACGACGCTTCCGCGCGAAGCCTTGGCCTTTGGGCCCATCGTGCTTCTCGGCGGCCTAGGCCTCACCGTGCTTATCATTTTCTTTAAGAATCTGCGCTCCGAGCTGGCTCGCGCCATTCCATGGAAGCGGCTTTCTCTCTGGGCCGTTTGGGGACTCGCTGCTTTTTACGCAGTTTTTGCGTTGGGTGACCGAATTCCCAACTTCCTGAACGTATACAATACCGCGGTTCCTTACAAAACCACGCTCGGAGTCCTCGGCATTTTCGCCTTGCTTGGTGGCCCTTTCGCCTTTGGCGTCCTGGTGCTGCTTTTCGGTGTTGCGTGGTATTACGCAAACCTGGCTTTCGGAGGGGAGCGCCTCCCTCGCTGGGCAGGTATGCCTGAGAAATATTACCGCGATGCGTTATGGATTGGATTGGGAGGAAGCGCGGGACTGCTGGGCTTGGAGCGGCTCCTCACTACGGCTTCCAGGCATTGGCCGACCGCGCACCGCTATCTCGATGTTTCCTTCGGTCAGAGTTTCGACGCGATCTTTCCTGCCGCGTCGATTTTGGGAGGCACATTGCTGGATGGTTTGAGGATGACCGCTTATGTCGCAGTGATCGCCTCCTTCATTGCCGCCAAAATAACGCGGACGTGGCTTCGCGTTTTGCTGTTCTTTGTTGCTGCTCTAGCGGTTGTTGGAGGAAGCTGGGGCACGCCTGCTGACTTCGCGAAGCAATTCATCGCCCGACTGATCCTGCTCGGCGTTCTGGTTTTCGGCGTGCGCTTCGTGATGCAGTTCAACTTGCTGGGATGTTTCCTGGTCGTGGCGGGAACTTCGCTCGTGAGCGCGTCGGCCGAGTTGCTGGCCCAGCCGGACTCGTTCTACCGCTCCAACGGCTATGCCGTGTTGCTCGTGCTGATCCTGCTCTTCGCCTGGCCGCTAGCGGCTTGGCGATTAGGCTCGAACAGCACGATTGCTCCCACCCGAAGCCCCGGGGGCGGCGCCCGAGGAAACGAATTCAATTGAGCCCATCGAATGCCTGAGTCGACCTGCGGGCCCGGAGCGGGGCTCGATTCGGTGCCTTTCTGGAAACAAAATCCGCAGGATTGACGTTGTTGCTAGTGGGGAGCTAGGCTCACAGTTTGGGCGTTGGTGCGTCCAATTTGGATGATACCGCGGTAGCCAGCCTTAAACAGAATGCAGAATTCTGCGCTAACCTGTTGTTGTGCAAGCGGTAAGTTGGCCACGCGCGAACAGAAAGCGAAAAATGCAGCTCCCCAGATGGGCTTTTGCCTTGGCCGATGAAAACGCTTGCTCGGGCAGCACCAGCGCCGCCCTAGTCTCGGTGACCTCATTGCCCAATCTCGACGAGCGCGCTCTGGTGGCGGAAGCGCAAGCCGGCAACCGGGCGGCTTTCGAGGAATTGGTTCGCCGCTTCGACCGCGATGTCCTTCGCCTGGCGCTGAACCTGATGAAACGCCCGGAAGACGCCCGCGACGTTTATCAGGAATCTTTCCTCAAGGTTTACCGCAACCTTCACCGCTTCCGCTTCGAGTGCAGTTTTTACACCTGGCTCTACCGCATCGTCACGAATGTTTGCCTGGATCATTTGCGTCGTCGCCAGGCCCGGCCAGAGGATCAAGCTCCGGAGCTCAAGGCCGGCCATCAGGAAGAAGGCATCACCGACTTTTTTGAGCGCCAGCGCGAACACCGCCCGACGCTCGATCCGGAACGCTCCATGATGGGCCAGGAAATCAAAGCGCGCATCGCCCGCGCTATGGAGCGCCTATCGCCCCGCGAGCGTGTCGTCTTCGAAATGAAGCACTATCAGGGCCTGAAGCTGCGCGCCATTGGCGACGCGCTCGGCACCACCGAGGAAACGGTGAAAAATTCGTTGTTCCGCGCCACGCGCAAACTCCGCAATGAGTTGGGAGGCTTGCGATGAGCCCGTTCGAAAAGAAGACGAACTGCAGGGATGTTGCCGCGCTCTTGGTTTTTTACGTTTGCGACGAAGTCAGCGACGAGGAACGCGAGGGGATCGAAACGCATCTGGCAAATTGCCAAGCCTGCTCCGCGCAACTTGCCGAAGAAAAGGATTTTCATTCCACGCTGACCTCCGCCCCGCCATCCGCTGACGAACTCGAGGCCTCCGGAATTCTCCTTGCGCAGTGCCGCAGCGAACTCGAGGAAGTCCTGGATGATCTTTCCGCCCCGCCGCTTCAAGAACATTGGCGGCCTTTTGGCTGGCTGCGTCGCTGGATGGCGCTGCGGCCGGCTTGGAGCGGAGCGCTTCTCATTCTTGTGGGCGTTCTCGCCGGAACTCAGCTGGTTCCCTGGCTCCAGCAAAACTCGAACAGTTCCGTCCCGGCCATGAATGTGCGCGCGCGACAGCCGCTCACACCGGATCAGTTTTCCAACATGGTGATCAGCGGCGTAAATGTTTCTTCCTCCCCAGGTTCGAACTCTCCCACCGTTCAGTTGCAGGTCAGCGCGGAGCAGCCCATGGTGCTCTCCGGTACCGTGGAAGATCCCAACATGCGCCAGGCCCTTACCTATGTGCTGCAAAACGGCGAGCGGTTCGATGCCGGAACAAGGCTCGACTGCCTCGACGCGCTTAAGGCCGCCGCGCGCGACCTGCAAGTGCGCAGCGCTTTGCTCAACGCGGCGCGCGAGGACCAGAATCCCGCCGTGCGCATGAAGGCTTTGGAGGCCTTGCGCGATCTAGCGGCGGAGGACGACGTGCGCCAGACGCTGCTGGACGCGCTCGAACATGACACCAACCCCGGAGTGCGCGTGGAAGCGGTGAATCTGCTGGTGGGTTCTCTGGATGGCGAGCGGCCGGCGGCCGACGCGGCTCCGGTCCTGGCGCCTACACCGGCGCCCCAAGCAGCAAGCGACGAAGACCCCTCGTTCGCGCATGTAGTGAAAGTGCTTCAGGATTTGCAGCGCCGCGACCCCAGCCGCGACGTTCGGTTGCGCAGCGCCGCCGCTTTACGACAGATTGGCCCGCGCGAAGTGCAGTAATCGGAACGGGCGAAGAACTTAATTCTTGCGATGGATTCCATTTCTGATCGAAGGTCTTCTTTCCGGGCGCGTCACGGCGCGTTGCGCTGGACGCTCGCGGGAATTCTTTCCGTTGCCCAATTTTCCCCCGCTGCTTTCGCCGCTGATCCCAAACAACCTTCAGCCCTGCCCGAAAAAGCGGCCGACCCCGGCGCGGCGCGCACTTCGATCTTCCGCAGCGGCGTGCTGGAAACCAAAGAAGGTTTGACTCTCCGGCTGGTCGCCGACCTCGGTTCTGTAAATATCATGCCCATCCAAGCAGGCTCCTCTCCTGTCGTGCGATATACGGTGCATGTTGAGACGGATGCGCGCGGAGCCGCGGCGGCGCAACTTCTGAAGAATTATTCTCTCAAGGCTGGAACCTCTTCGACTGGCGTGGAAATCGCTGGCCAGCTTTTCCCCCAAGGCGCGCACTACACCAATGCGCAGTTCTGGGTGCAATTCGAAATCGCCGTGCCGCGCAATTACAACCTGGAGGTGAACACCGACGCGGGCGACATCGCCACCGGGGACCTCGGCGGCGCCGCCGTCCTGAAAACGCAAGGCGGAAACATTATCGCCGGAAAAATTGGCCGGGCGGGATTAGCTCTGCACGGGCGTCCCGTCGCTAAGCTCGAAACCGAAGGCGGGCACATCAAGGTTCTTGACGTCGCGGGGGACTTGACCGCTTTTACCGCCGGCGGCCACATCAATGCCGGCAACATCTCTGGAGACGCTTCCCTGCATAGCGGCGGCGGACATATCCGCGCGCGGCAGATCGGCGGCCGCGCGGATTTGGAAACTGCCGGCGGAAACATCACGGTTGGTCAAGCCGCCAGCTTTGTCAGTGTCCACACCGGCGGAGGCCAGATTGATTTCGGTGAAGTAAAAGGCTCGGTGCGCGCGCAGACCGGCGGCGGCGGCATTCATGTCATTTACGTTTCCGGGCCCATGGAAGTGGAATCCAATGGCGGCAGCATTTGCCTGACGGGCGCTTCCGGCGCCGTGCAAGCGGCCACTTCCGGAGGCAGCATCACGGCCTGGATCAACCCCAACGCCCCGCCCGGAAGCGGACCGGTACGCCTGGAAGCCCCTTCGCAGCTGGCCTCCGGCACAGGGGACATCATTGTGTACATTCCGCGAAACCTCGCGGTCAATATCGATGCCGTAGTGGCCAACGGCACCGAGCAGCACATCGAAGCGGACGCGGGCCTGCATTTGACCATGCAGAGGCCCCCGAACGGAGTTGGTCAGGTTCGCGCTGTGGGGGTTTTGAACGGAGGCGGCGCTCCGCTGAAATTGCGGACCACGGCCGGCAAAATTCGGCTGCAGTATCTCGACGCTCAAGTGGCGCTGCGCGACTCGCTTATCCAGGAGCAACAGGACCGCCTCAACAAACGCTTCGTTGAAGTGGGGTTTCCTCCCCTCTCTTTCATAGGGCCGGAGTCTCGGCCTTCTATTCCGCCCCCCGCTACGCCAGATAAAATGGAGCAGAAAAACAGCGGCACCGATTGGCTTGAAGATTTCCTCGGTGATTTGGAACGCAGGTTTCGCGGAAGCATCAGCGAAAGTCAGGATGATTTCCTGAAGCGGCTTACCTATCATCCTGACCCCATCTACCCAACTCTTGCGCAGCGCGCGGGAATCCATGGTTTCGTGACGTTGCAGGTCAAGTTCACGAAGGACGGTCGCGTCGAAGTGGAAAAAGTTCTGGAAGGGGAACCAGCGCTGGTAGACGCTGCCATTGACGCCGTGAACCGCTGGCGAGGGACGCCCGCATGGGTAAAAGGAAAGCAGGTGGAAGTTGTTTCGACTTTGAAATTCGATTTTCAGTTGCGCTGAAAGGCTTTCCTTTGAAGCGCCGCTGATTTGTTCGGTCCTCGGTTCTCTAAATCGCAGTTCAAGGGGGGTAGAAGGTTATGTCACGTCACGGTTTCCGCCCGACGTCTTTTTGCTTTTCCCTTCTTCTCGCGGCCGGAATTTGGGCCGCTCCCGGCTATGCCATCAGCAAAGACTTCAACCAAACCGTTCCGCTGCAGCCTTGCGGCACGTTTGAGCTGCAAAACGTCAACGGGCCTGTTGACGTTCAGGGGTGGGACCGCAACGAGGTGGAGATTCATGCCGTAAAAACGGCAAAGAACCAGGAAACCGATCTCGAGCGCGTGGCCATTGAGGTCGAGGCGCGTCCGGATTCCGTCGTCGTGACCACGCGCTATCCCCAAAATGAAGGCGTGGAAGTCGCCGTGGAATACACCATTCATGTTCCGCATCACGTCCTGGTCGAACACGTGGGCACGGTAAACGGTACGCTGCGCGTTTTCGGCCTCGACAACGTGGAAGACCTGCACACCGTGAACGGGGACATTGAAATTTTTGAGGCCGGTGGAAACGTTCGCGCTCATACCACCAATGGAAACGTGCGCCTCGAACTCGCACACGCCCCCGAAAAGGCGGGCGCCATCGCGGAAACGACCAATGGGTCGCTGGTCGTCGCCGTGCCTTCTGACCTGCAGGCGGACATCGAAGCGAAATGCATGAACGGAAACTTCTCCTCCGAGCTCCCCATCACCATGGAGAGCACCGACCGCCTGCGGGAGATGCGCGGCAAACTGGGCCGCGGCGGTCCTCCCATCCGTCTTCGCACCGTGAATGGCGGCATCCGCTTGACTATCCTGCGCTCGAGCGTCTGACGATTTTCGCTCCGCTGCGTCTAAGAGATGAGGAGGATGGGACGAAGATGAACAAACGCAATATCTTGATTACCGGAGGCGTCGCGGCACTCAGCCTTGCCCTGATCGCTCTGCCCGCCCCTCCTGCAAATTCGCAAACGCCTTGCCCGGACGAGTCCGCCATGACTCGACTGGAACGCAAATTGGAACAGCTGCAAGCAAAGCTTCAAGGACGCCAAGCTCGGTCCGCCAAGCTCGCGGAGTTGCAGGCGAATCTCGCCTCGGAAATGGCTCTTGCCCAGCACTCCCAGGCCATCCAGCAGCTGGAATCCCTTCCTGCCATGGCTGGCGATGACGACGGCGTCCAAGTTCTCTTGGATGACGAAGGCTCCAGCTGGCTTGGCGTAGAACTTCGCGAGGTCAACGGCGACACCGCGAAGGAGCTGAAACTTCCCGCCGAGCGCGGCGTGGTTATCCGTTCCATCGTTCCGGACAGTCCTGCCGCGAAAGCCGGCCTCAAGGAAAACGACGTGGTTACGGAAATCAACGGCCAGCGCGTCGAAGGCGCGGCACAATTTCGCCGCATGATACGCGAGATTCCTGCCGGCCGCACCGCGCAACTCACCGTGTGGCGCGACGGCCGTGCCCAAACGGTGAGCGTAACCCTGGGCAAAGCCGAAGAGCGCCACTCCTTGCGCGTGTTTCCTTCCGCCCCGGGCGCTCCGGGCGCGTTTGCGTTTGCCATGCCCGAGATTCCGCCGATGGAATGGGACGGCGGCAAATTCCTTTTCGACGGCCAGCCACGGCTTGGCATTGACGCGGAAGACCTCAATGGCCAGCTCGGCACATTCTTCGGCGCCCCCGATGGCGAGGGCATTCTCGTTCGCGAAGTGAATCCCGGCTCGCCCGCGGAAAAGGCGGGCCTAAAAGCGGGCGACGTCATCACCTCCCTCAACGGCGAGCACGTTCGCTCCGTCGGTGACTTGCGCGAGAAGCTTGCGGCGAAGCATGAAGCCAAGGACAAAAGTCAAACTGTGAAGCTCGGCGTACTGCGCAACAAGAGTGAAGTTTCTTTGACCGTGGACCTGCCGCCGCGCACTCCGCGCACCAAACACTTGATGACCTTCGGTGTCACCAGCATTTGAAGTCTTAACCTGTTCGTGTGGAGCCCGAGGCCTAACGAGCCTCGCTTCGCAAGCCCCGACCTTCCGGAAGCGGGGCTTTTGCTTTTACATTCCACAATCTGAAAAGACAGTAGCACTGCCAAGCCTCAAAACCGTGTGGGTTCAGCCTTCTTCTTCGCGCAAAGAGGCCAGCGCCGCATCGAAAGCGGCGTAGTGGTGATGATGCCCTTCTGCTTCATTCAGCGCCGCGCCCTCTCGCTCGACCCAGGCATGAGCTTCGAATTTGCCGTTCTCTTTGCGTATCCCGATGCGCAGCTGCGTATTAATTCCCTGCCGTCCAAGCAGCCACCACAACGTCAGCGATTTTGCGAGGCAGGAAGGATGAACCAGCCCGTGCTTGTCTGCGGCGTTGACCATCCGCGCCGTCAAAGCCGCGCGCTTCTCCACAGGGCAGGTAGCCCAGCCCGGCTCGCGGACTCACCGCCAAAAGAAAAGGCCGACCCACATGAGCGGACCGGCCCGAATGAATGCGCTATTCGTTCGCTACGACTTCTTCTTCTTCATGTTTACCTTGGTGTCGATTCCCGGAGCCATTTGCTGCAACGCCTCCAGCCCCTGCTTTGCTTGCGTCCCGTACGGCCCGTTGGCATCCAGCTCCACCGCTTTCTGATACGCCTCCACGGTCCCCGGCTGGATCACGAACACCAGCTTGTCGCCCTCTTTTTTCGTTTCCATGGCTCCCACGAGGGCCGCGCCCAGCAAGTACCAGGCTTGTGCGCTCTTGGGATCTAACTCGGTGGCTTTCTTCAAAGGCTCGACTGCCTCTTTCAATCGTCCCGCGTTGTAGAGGCTGATGCCGAAGTTCCTCCACGCCGTCGCCGCGTTTGTTGGATCAAGTTCTGCGCTCTTGGTATAAGCGGCCTTGGCTTCGTCGATTTTTCCTTCGCGCGCCAGCACGTTTCCCAGGTTGTTGTAGTAGCCCGGCACCTCTGGCTTGGCGGCGATGGCTTGCTGGTAAGCCTGCACGGCTTCGTCGTTGCGCCCCGCCGTGTCGTAGGCTTCCGCCAGCTTGGCCCACAGCAGATGCAAGTTGGACTCTTTCTCACCGGCGGATTCCTGTGCCGCCTTGTATTCCTTCGCCGCCTGGTCGGCAAGATCGGCCAGTTTTTGTTTGGCCGCGTCGCGCTGGTCCGCAGGCGCTTTCTGCAATTCTGCTTTCGCCGCTTTTTCCTGCTCGAGCAGCGCGTTCCCCGCGTTAAAGTGCGCCTTCATCCCTTCGAACTTCGCCTTGGCCTCCTCTTGATTCTTCATCTGCTCCTGAGCGGCCGCGCCTTGCTTCGCCATGATTTCCTTGAAGTTCGCATCGGCCTTGGCATCTTCTCCGCCGCCCACTTTTACCTTGGCAAAGTCGTAAGCGGGCTGCTTGTCGTTGGGCGGAGGAAACCCCGTGATTGTGACGGTATAAATCCCTGGGCGCAGGCTGGGGATGCTGTATTTGCCGTCGTTGTCCGTCTTGGCAGTCTGTTTCGCGCCTTGATCGCTTGTCGCCTGCACGGTCAACTCGGCCCATGGTTTTCCATTGACATCCAGGATTTGCCCGCTGATCGACCCTGTCTGGGCCGCCGCCCGCGGCGCCCCTAGGGAAACCAGCGCGGAGGCAAGAATCGCAGCTATTCCAACTGACTTATTCAAAATCCTCATGCTCCATTCTCCTTTTTCTGAGGGAGCTGGTCCGGCTCCCCGGACCCTTTCGGCCCCATTATCTCTCTTGTCCGTGCTGGATTCCAAGCCTGCCCGCCGGCAAGTCTGCCACGCGCGCCGCCAAGCCTCTTCTTGATGCTTGAGAGTAGGTGCTGCGATAGCCGGCGGGCTCACCGCGATGCGGGAACGACACGCCGGTACGGGATGGGGTCCGCCGTTCCTGCTTCTCCAAATGCGCGCAAACGTAGCCAGCAGCTATCGCAGGCGCCGCAAGCCACCTCTTCCTCCTGATAGCACGACCACGTCAGGTGCAGCGGCGCGCCCAGCTCCAGCCCGCGCCGGACAATCTCGCTCTTTTTCATCTGAATGACCGGCGTTACGATTTCAATCCGTGTTTCTGGCCGCGTTCCCGCGCGAATGAGCTCTTGAAACACGCGGTAATATTCCGGCCGGCAATCTGGATAGCCGGAGCTGTCTTCCGCTACGGCGCCAATAAAAATGGCCCCGGCCCCAAGCACTTCCGCCCAGCTCACGGCCACGGAAAGAAAATGCGCATTGCGAAAAGGAACGTAGGTCGCCGGAATCGCGCTGCCGTGCGGTGCTGGCGCGCCCAATTCATTTTCCGGCACCGCAATCTTCTCGTCGGTCAGCGCGGACCCGCCAATCGCTCGGAAATGGTCCAGCTGCACCACCAGCCGTTCGCGCACGCCGTAGAAGTCCGCGATTTCCTCGAAAGCCCGCCGCTCCCGCCGCTGCGTCCTTTGCCCATAGCCCGCGTGAAGCAGCGCGAGGTTCCCCGCGCCATGCCGCTCGCGCGCCATCGCCGTGCTGACGCAGGAGTCCATTCCCCCGCTCAGCAGCACCACCGCTTTTCGCAAGTGTGTCATTCTTTCCGCCGATTGCGCAGCCTCCGCCATTCGGCTCTTCTCCTTTCTGTTCCTCCACTTCCTTTACCTCAAACTCCCTTTGTCGCCGGATCCCAAATAAACTTATGTAGTTGCAGCCCCAGCCGCACCGGCAAGCCATCCGCCAGAATCCATTCCGCCAGTAAACGCGGCTCGAGCCCCGGCCACTTTCCTTCCGGATCCTCGAACACGGGAGAAAACAGGACTTGCCGCACGCGCCGCTCCAATCCGTGCTGCCGCGCGAATTCGCGCGCAAATTCGTAGTCGCGCCGCGTCGAAAGCACGAATTTCACTTCATCGTTTTCTGTCAGCTCAGCCAGATTCTTCGTATCGAAGGTGTCCGGCTCGCCCGAATCGGGGCACTTTACGTCCACAATCTTGATGACTTCCTTCGGCAGTCGCCCGATGAATCGTTCCCCGCTCGTCTCGATCATCACCGTGTAGCCCGCCGCAAGCAGCCTTTCCGCCAGCGGATAAATCTCCTCTTGCAGCAACGGCTCGCCGCCTGTCAATTCCACCAATGGCATTGCCGAGGTTTTGCGGGGTCCGCCTGCTGTCTGCCCCGGCCCTGCCAGGGAGGCGCACCGCTGCGTCGCGTCGCCCGCTCCCCGCTCCGCCGAACCCGCCTTTCGCCCCGCCAACTCTTCTACGCGCGCCACCACTTCCTCGATGGTCATCTTCTTCCCACCGTGGAAGGCATATGCCGAGTCGCACCAGGTGCATCGCAAATTGCAGCCTGTCAGCCGCACAAAAATACACGGCAAACCGGCGCGTGTGCTTTCGCCCTGGATGGATTTGAAAATTTCCGTGATTACCATGACTGGAATTATGACGGCGCGAACGCTCCCCGAATTACTTTACGCCTTTTGCGCTCCGTGCGCTCTTTCTGGGCCATAGCCAGAAAGCGGCCGCGAGAAAAACCACGCCGCCAACAATGAACCGCGTGTAGGTCGGCGCGAGCCCCAGGAAACGGAAAACCATAACGTAGCCCAACGCCACCAGGATCGCAGGAACGAGAATGATGAGGAACGCGCGATTCATTTCTTCACCTGCGGCCTCAGCCGGTTCACTGCCGCGCTAGCGCGGGCAATGGAAATCCTCCGATCCATGGAGGAGGACGGGGGGTTCTCTCAAACCGTCGAAGCCGCAATCTGAGAAATCAAATCCCTACTTAGAACTTACAACTAACTCAAGACTTAGAACTCCTTCAATTTCCCGGCCGGTATTGCGCCCGGCTCGTGTCGGTCTCCCACAAAACCACGTCCGTCACCTTCGCACCCGGCGGCATCTCCTTCAATTGCTTCGTAATCTCATCGTAAAAATACTTGGCCACGTTTTCTGCCGACGGATTCACGGTCTTGAAAGGCTCCAAATCGTTCATGAACTGGTGATCCAGCCGTCCCATCACCTCGCGGATAATCTGTTTCACTTGTAGGAAATCCACCAGCAAACCGATCGAGTCGAGCTGCGGCCCCTCGACGGTCACACGCACGCGGTAGTTATGCCCATGGGGATTTTCGCACTTGCCTTGGTATCCGCGCAGGGCATGCCCCGCGGAAAATGTCTCTTCCACGCTGACTTGGTACATTTCGCTCCAAAGATCGCCGCCAGCTTCAGGAGATTTTCTTGTTCGTGACGCTTCAGGCGGGACTAGCCGGATGGGCCGCTTTTCCCTTGCTGGTTCCGTCCAAAAACCGGGCCACCTCGTTCAATTCGTGGGTCACCCGGTAGCGCGGCAGCGACTCCAGAAAAATCTTACCATAGGGCATGCGCTGAATCCGCGTATCGAGCAGCGCCAGCACGCCACGGTCGGTTTTCGTCCGGATCAATCGTCCGAATCCCTGTTTCAAGGAAAGCACTGCTTGCGGCACCTGGAATTCGCCAAACGCGTTGCGCCCTTCTTCCTGCAATGCCGCCACGCGCGCCGCCACGATCGGATCGCTAGGCACCGCAAAGGGCAGACGGTCCACAATCACGCACGACAACTGTTCGCCCGGCACGTCCACGCCCTGCCAGAAGCTGGCCGTCGCGAACAAAACCGCTCCCTCGGTATTCTTGAACCGCTCCAGCAACGCCGACCGCGGCGCCGTTCCTTGCAGCAGCAATGGAAACGAAACACGGGCGCGCACCCGTTCGTACAATTCCTTCATCTGCGTGTAGCTCGTAAACAGGCAAAAGGCCCGGCCCTGGCTGTGTTCCAGCATTTGCACGATTTCGTCCGCCGCTTTGGACGAAAATCCCGCATCGCGCACATCCGGCATTTTGCGCGGCAAATACAGCATTGCTTGCTTCGGATAATCGAACTCCGGAGGCAGCGTGCGTTCTCTTGCGTGATCGATGCCCAGCCGCTGTCGGATATAATCGAATCGCCCGCCAACGGTCAGCGTCGCCGACGTCAGAATGACCGTGTCGAATTGCTCGAATAGCTTTTCCCGCAGGATTTGGCTCACATTGATGGGCGTGGCCGTCAGGAAAACGCCTTTGTTCCGCCGCTCGTACCAATACACGAAATTCTTTTCGTTTGATTCGAACAGGAATGACAATTCCTGCCGCAGCTCGAAGCTGCGCCGCGCCATCCGCGTCAATTCTTCCGGCCGGTTGACCAGCGCGGCGAGTTCCGTTTCCAGGCTTTTCAGGGAAGAGACCAGCGCATCGTACATTTCGCGGTTCTGCTCCAGAAACGCGGCGCGGGCGTTCCCCGAGAAGGAAAATCTGCCTTCGCGTGGCGGAAACAATTCGAAGAAACTCCGGCTGCGCTCCCGGATGCGCAGCGTTTTCTTCAGCAGCGAAGGCGTGCCCTGATGCAGCAGCCGCAGCGTCTGGTCCGTGTCCCGCGCCAGCTCCTCGAACCGGAAATTCGAAATCTGCCTCCCGAAATATTCGCTCGCCACGTCTTCCATCTCATGCGCTTCGTCGAACACGACGGCCGAATACTCCGGCAAAATGCTGCCGAAATCGTCTTGCTTCAGCGCCAAATCGGCAAAGAACAAATGATGGTTGACAATGATCAGGTCGGCTTCTTCCGCTCGCTGGTGCATCCCGGTCACAAAACACGGATTGAACGACGGGCACTTTTTCCCCGTGCAGGTGTCCCGCCGCGCGTCGAGCTTTCCCCACAATCCCGAATCGTCCGGCAAAAACGTCAGCTCCGCTCGGTCGCCTGTCTCGGTTAGCTTTGCCCAGTCCTTGATCTGCCGGAAATAATCCATTTCCTCGATGCCCTTCAGCAGCCCCTGGTCTTGCAGCTGATTCAATTTCGCGATGCACAGAAAATTCGAGCGCCCCTTCATCACCGCGACTTTCAGGTTCGGCGCAAAATGCTTGTGCAAAAATGGAATGTCTTTCTGGAAAAGCTGCTCTTGCAAAGATTTGGTCGCCGTAGAAATCACCACGCGCCGCCCGCTGCAAATCGCGGGAATCAGGTACGCCAGCGTCTTCCCCGTTCCTGTGCCGGCTTCCACGATCGCGTGGTGATGCGTTTCGAACGCGTCATGCACCAGCTCGGCCATTTCCAGTTGAGCGGGGCGATATTCATAGTCGGAACTCACCACCGAACGGTCGAAGCCGCCCTTCATGCACTTTTCAAGGAACCCGTCCGGGCCAAATACTTCCTTCATCGACGGCTTGGCGCTCTGGCTCTGGGTTTTGCTGCTCGTGCTTTCGAACTCCGCCTCACCCACGTTCGAATCATCGTCCAGAGGCACATACCCCCCCTTCGAAGTCTTCGCCGCGCGCTTGCCGTCGCCTGCCGGATTCCGGTTCGAATTGGTGGTGGTCTTTCTCAGAAGTTTGCCCTTGCTCTTTTCCCTGCGCGAACCACCCTGAGACCAGCTACGATAACATACCGGTAGCCGGGCCTCACCGGCACCGGCGTTCTTCTCCAAGGTTCCGGAAACTGAGCATCGCAATGGATTTAACGGCCTTTAGCAGTTGCACAACGGACGGCTTTTTGCGATGTTAGCTTTTCTGCCGGGGCGCTAGATTCTTTTGTGGGGCGTTTGAGCGTTTTTCCCGGCCAGGGATGACAAACGCACTCGATCCACCGCGGGGTGTTTGATGGCTCGCTGCAAATCTTTCGTTTTCATCTCCATTCTCCTGCTCGCTTCTTTTTCCCTGGCTTCCTGCACGCTTCACAGAAAGGGCGGCGGAGGCGGCGGCGGAGGCTCCGGCGCTAAGGTGAGCTTTACTGTGGTTGCCGATACTGTTCCGGCGAATCCTTCGCTTCTTTCCTTCAAGGTCTCTATGACCAGCGTCGTGCTCACGCCTTCCTCGGGCTCTGCGCAAACCCTCACGCCCGCAACGCCAGTTGTGGACCTGATGCGCTTGCAATCCGACAGCGCATTCCTCGGCACCCTCACGAGCGTCCCCTCCGGGACCTATACAGTCACGGTGGCGTTTTCCAATCCCGAAATTGTTTTCTTGAACGACACCACTTCCACCATCACCGCCGGCACAGCGAGTTGTTCCAGCGGCTCGGTCTGCTCCTTCTCCCTTTCCGCTTCCGGCACTCCTGTGATTCCCTCTTTCAACTTCATGGCGACTTCCTCGGGGCAACAAGGAATCGGCATCGACTTCAATCTGAAAAACGCCATTTCCCTTTCCTCCTCCGGCGCCTTGTCTGTGAACTTTAACCCTTCTTCCCCAAGCCCGGCGGTTCTGAGCGCTTTCACTTTGCCGCGCTCCAACTCCAACCTGAGCGGTAGTCAACTCGATCTCATCGAGGATTTCACCGGCGTCGTCGGCCTGAACGGCAGCGCCGTCACCCTTACTTCCCCCACGCGCGGAACTCTCACCGCTTCGGCTGTCTCCGCCACGAATTTCGATCCGGATCCCTCCGGAACTCTTTGCCCCAGGCCGACAACGACGTTGTCCGCCTGCGTTTCCTCCGGCCAGGTGGCCAGCATGGACGTGATTCTCGATTCGGGCGGCACTTTCTCCGTCCAGGAAATCGAACCTTTGCTTTCGTCGCAACAGGACCTTGTCGAAGGCACCGTCTTTGCCATCGGGGGCACGACCCAGTTCGCTATCGCGCTGACCGACAAAATACAGGCGGCGACGAACTCCCTAATCGGCGGTCTGAAGACCGGCGATCTTCTCACGGTTAATATCCCTGCTTCCACCGTGAGGCCTTTTCTGGTGGACACAAAAGGCTTGGCCGTCCCTGCCGCCAGCCTCGGGCTCTTTCAGGGGCAAACCGACACGAGCGCCATTCATCCAGGACAGGCCATTGCCATTCACGTCACCGCCTTTACTGCCGCAAGCGGCACGACCATTGCTTCTGCCACGGCCGACACCGTCACGCTGCGCTGGTCTCGTTTGATCGCAAACACAATCGGGGCCGCTTCACCTAGCCAAATCAACGTGAATAACGTTCCGAGCTACTTCTTGACTACCAGTTCGTCCATTTTTACAACGCAGGTATTCACCGGTACTTCGGGGGCCGATGGCGTGACAAACCTGGAGGGAATCGCGGCAGGCGGAACGCCTATCCCGAGCCCCCCTCCAGTCGGCCTGCGCGTTCTCTATCTGGACAACACTTCCCATAGCGCGCCGCTGCCGTTTATGGCCGCTAAGATCCGGCAGCATTAAAGTTCGCGCGCAGCGCGAGCTGCTTTTTTTCTCCGCCTCCGCAAAAGCATCGGGCTCCCCAAAATGTTCGGGGGAGCCCGCTCCCTCATCACCAAGCCCTGCCAGCGGCTTTTTTCCGTGCACCGCTACCGAGAACCAGCTTGCTAAGCTACGATCAGAACAAGTCACTCGCGTTGTTTTGTCCTTGGGCTTGTTTAACTCAGCGCTGTAAACGAAACTTGAAAACCGTAGGCGGCAAACTACAAACGGTAAAGGCAAACCGTAAACTGCAAGCGGTAAACGGCGAACTTCCTCACGCTGGCAACGGCCCGCCGATGGTCGTGTTTGGCGGCAGCGGCTGCACGGCAGGCGCCGTCGGTGCGCCGCCAGCGGCGAGGGCCGGCTGGAACCGCCGGAAAATCGCCAGCGAAATCGCTCCCACGCCCCAGAGAATCGCCACAAACTTGACCCAGCCGCCTACCTCCGGAATCGTCGTGAGCAGGCGCACAATCAGAACGCCCACGGTCATCCTTCCAATGAACGGCCAGAATTCGCTGGTGCGGCCCATCAGCCATTGTCCGACCACAGTTCCTACGATCACTTGCGCGAAATACAGCGACGCATACCAAAGGAACAAAGTAGAAAGTCCGATGAACAGTCCCACCACGGTGACGCATGCAATGAGGGCGGCGATGGGCACGCCGAACAGCGTCAGCACGCCAAGCCCCGCGGACGCGCCGTATTGCTCCGCGGACTTCACCGCTTCCTCCGCGAATCTCGGCATCAGCGAGAAGAGCACCAAGCCGTACAGGATGAATGCCGCCAGCCAGATGACCTGCCAGACGTAATAATGCCCTGTCCGGTAGCCTTCTTTCTTCTCCATTTGCTGGAACTCCACGGGCGAGGCCAGTTTCGCTCCCGCAGCCACTTCCGCCGGCTTGTTTCCTTCAAAATGAATCGTCCCTTCCACTTGCGCGTTCGAGCCGATGATCAGCATGTTTCCTTTTTCCCGGACGCTTCCGCTGCAAACGCCGTTCAAGTTCATTTCTTCGCCGTAAAAAAGAATGTCGCGGCCCACATGCCCGTCAATGGCCAGCGTTCCGCCAAACATGGTGATGCCGTGCACGACTTTCCCCGTGGACTCCAGCGTGACCGCGTCGCCGAACCAGGTGATGTTTTTTCCGACCGTCCCGGAAATCACCACCGTGTTCCCCGCCGAGCGCACGTTGCCGTCCACAATCCCAGGAATGCGCAGATAGCGTCCCGCGGTGATGACGTCGCCCGTCACGTGCCCGTCAATGTCGATGTCCTTACCCGCCGCAAAGACGTCGCCATCCACCGTTCCTTCCACCCGCACGCGTTCTCCCGAAAGGAAGATGTCGCCCTTAATCGTTTCGTCCTTGGCCACCGTCGGGTTCTGTCCCGTGCGTTTCTCGGCGGCCGGAGCTCCGGGCGTCAACATCAGGGCGGCGCAAAGGCTGGCAAATACCAGCGCCAGCGCCGAGCCGCGGCGGATTCGCCGGCGCAGCAACATCGCGCCCACGCCGCCCAGCGTCACCAAGGCCACTGCTTCGAGAATGGTGATCATGGATTGCCACCCTTTCCACACCGCACCCTGAAAAATCAAAAGCCCCAGCAGATTCGAGCCGCCGAAGCCCGCTTGCTCCAGCTGCTGCTGCCAGGGCTCAATGTATCCCGTGTAAAGCGCGTACGCGCCGGTTGCCGCCAGTCCAAACGCCAGGCCCCAGATCCATTGCATCGAGCGACGCGCTTTTTCCTGGAACTGGGCAAGCCGCGACGGCAGCGGTTCCGTGTCTTCCAGCATCGCGCGCATCAGCAGGCGCGACTCGCGCTCCAGCGCGCGCAGCAGCGTGCCGCAGGTATCGCACTGTTTCGTGTGGGCGGAAACTTCCAGCCCTCGCGCGCGGTCGAGCTGGCGCTCGAGGTACAGCAGGCAGGTCATCTCGTCCAGATGCTTCAACTTTTCTTCCCCGGATTCGCTCATGAAGCCCCTCCTGCCGCCAGCGCCGCATTGCCTTCCAGCGCTTGCCGCAGTTCGTGCCGCGCGCGCAGCAACACCACGCCAACGAAGGCCCGGCGCACTCCCAGCGCATCAGCAATCTCGTCATAACTCATGTCCGAGTAATAGCGCATCACCAGCGCCATGCGCGCCCGAGCGCTCATTTTCTCGAGCGCCTTGCGCACTTCTTCGCTGGAGCGCTGCTCCATCAGTTTTTCCAGTTGGCTTGGCTCGGGATGCTCCAGCGCCACGTTTTCCAGGTCTTCGGTTTCTTTGTCCTGGCGAATCTTCCGGCGGCGTAAGATGTCCCAGCAATGGTTCGCGGCGACTTTGTAGAGCCAGGCCGAGAACGACCGCGTCCGATCGTACTGGCTGAGCTTGCTCTTCAATTTCATGAAAATTTCCATGGTGGCGTCTTCCGCATCTTCGCGGGTCGGCATGGCACGCCTGCAGAAACGGAAAATGGCCGGCGCGTATTCCCGGTAAAGCTGGCCCCAAGCCTCGGCGTCGCCCGCCCTGGCACGGGCAATCGCCTCGCTCGACTCCGTTGTTCCCGGCGCGCTCATCCGGCCTAGCTTCTGCGTTTCCATAGCCTAGTACGCACAAAAGCCTGCAAATATTACATCCTGCAAACCGTGGTGATAGTTGCCGTCGATTCTAACCCCTGCATTCCCAGGTGATTACGTCCACATCCCCGGCCAACCCCGCCCTCCCAGCAATATTGCTGGCGGGCAGTCTTATAAATTCGTTTCGGGAATTCGCACTCGATTTCCGTTTTTTCCGTCTCTCGCCAGTCCTCAGTTCTGACTTCTGCTTGCTCACCCCACATCGAGCGCTAATTTCAGTGCCTTATCGAGCTCCGCCTGCTTTGCGGCTCGAAGCGAACCCCCATAATGCGTCAGATCGGCTTTGCGCAGGCTTACGAGGTTATCGCCCATGATCCGGCTCGCGTGCTGCAGTCCTTCTTCCGGCCCAATCGCTACTTGGGTGGCCAACCCCTCTCCGCCACGGTACACCGGCGCGCAGATGACCGTGGAAAACCTGGAATCGAGGAGCGCCTAGCGGCTCACCATCACGAACGTCCGGTACAGGTTCCGATCGCCGCCCGGTTTTTAGACCGGATAGAGTTCACCCCGTTTCATGTGATCACATCTCTCGTCAGGTGCCTGTTGAGTTCGCGGAGAAATGATGGCGCGGTCTTATTCGCCTGATGCCTGGTATTCCAAGACGCCCTCGGCTTCCCGGTTCATCCGGTCCTTGAGGTATTTGCGGAGCAAGCGTTCAATGAACGCCGAGCGCGATTGCTTCGATCCCGCCAGGCGGTCCACTCCTGCCAGAAGATCCTTCGATAGTGTGATAGACGTCTTCTCTTTCATACCATCATCATACTACTCGGGGGGTGCGTTTGCGGCGCCGGCGGTCGCCGGGACGTTCTTCAGGCGGCGGGGAGTTCGATGGTGACGGCGGCGCCGTGGGGGTGCAGGTTTTCTGCGTAGATCTTGCCGTTATGTTCTTTCACCGTGCCGTAGCAAATGCTCAGCCCCAGGCCGGTACCTTTGCCCACGGGCTTGGTGGTATAGAAAGGATCGAAGGCCCGGCCGAGATCGCTGAAGCCGGGGCCGGTGTCGCTGAAGCGCACCACGATTTTCTTTGCTTCCAGATTTCCTTCAACCACGACTCTCTTTTCGGGCGCTTGCTCCACGGCCTGCGCGGCGTTGGTGAAGAGATTTACGAAAACCATTTTGAATTGGCCCTCATTGATCGGAATGCGCGGCAGGTCCGGCGGAAAATTCAGTTCAAACTGGATGCCCGAATTTTTCCATTGGTACTCGCAGAGCATCAGCGAATCGCGCACCACCGTCGCGATGTCCAGCGTTTTTCGGCCGTCCTGGAGCGGCCGCGCAAAACTGATGAGGTTGTCAATGATTCGTTTCATGCGCCGCGCTTCGGTTCCCAGCCGTTCGAGTTTGTGCCGGACGCCGTTGTCCGGGGCTTGTTCCTTCAACAAGTCGGAGTAGCCCATGACCGCGGTTAGGGGATTATTGAGTTCGTGCGCTATGCCGGAAACCAGCTGGCCGATTCCTGCGAGCCTTTCCTGCTGGACCATTTGGATTTGCGCGTGCTGCAAGCGGTCCAAATTCTTTTTGGATTCGTGCAGCAGGCGTGTCATTTCGCGCGCCATCAGCATTTGCCGCAGGAAGACGCACACGCCTACCAGCATGATTCCAATCAGCGTCACCATCACGCGATACGAGCGCAACTGGTCGGCGGGAACGAGGTACAGCACGAACAGACCGATCAGCGGCATGGACATCACGGCCAGCACGGCGAGGAATGCGGATACCTCGGTTTCGGGTTCTTTTTCATCTCCGGCGAGTTTTTCTGATAGGACGTGACGAGCGCGCACCGCAATCAAGATGAGCCAGCAGATGGCGGCATAGTCGGGAACATCGTAGATGCTTCCGCTGTAGTATTCATTGCGATTCAGCGCCGCATTGAGCCACTGATAGGAGAGGAGATATAGCGCGCTGGCGCCGAACAGATGCCAATAGATTTTGCGCCAGGCGCCTTCGGCCACCAAAGCCATGCCGCCCAGCACGATCATCTGGACGGAGAATTCGAGGATGAAGAGCGAGAAGTAGTAGGCGTTGTACAACGCCTGGTTCAGGATGAGGTATTCGTTCGGATAGACCAGGAACATGTAGAGGTAGACCCACCAAAGAAGGAGAATGAGGAAATTCAGGGAGCTGAGCAGGAAGCGCTGCTCGCGCTGACGCGAGCCCGGGCGCATCGCCGCGGCGGCCATCATGGGAACCGGTTGGAGGAACAGCGGAATATCGGCCCAGAACGGGTTGGGAGGCTGGCGGCCGGTGATCACTTCATAGTAGAGCCAGCCGGCGAAGTTGACCCACACCATCGCCGCGCCGAGGGCCATCAAGAACCAGAACCAGCGCGTCCGGCCCCTGTTGCTGAAAGCGGCGCGGAGCAGGACCACGACCGCAATGAGCCACAGGCCGGTCCCGCTCATGTCGGAAAAGGCGGTGAGGGCCGCCCCGGGCTTCGCTAGCAGGGAAACGAAAGTGTACACCAGCAGAAAACCGGCAACGCTCCCGACTTCCCAGTGCGTGAGCTTTCTCATTCCTTCTTGTCCGACTCCCAAGCGCCAACCGTGGAGCTGCGCTGCCAACTTTCACTGTACGGTGCTTTGCCGGGGGACAGCCCAACAGGACACAGTTACTCGCTAGTTTATCGGGGAAACGCGTTGGTCAACCTGACCGTGCTAAAAATTTGCTGTGAAGGTAACCGCCGAGGCGCAAACAGAAGGGGGACCTTACTTCAGTATTTCTACTTAATTCTGAAGGACGGCCGCATCGCGGGGGATTCGAGATTCGAATCGTGCCGCGCGATTCAATTTGCATGTTTTCGTGTTCACGGTTGGAAACAGGGATATGAAGAAATAGCGCCGCCATGAAACCATTTTGCCCGCGAGCCCGCGAGGCAGATTCTTGACCGGGTTCTTTAACTCCTGGTATGGTGAAGAGTTATTGTGGGCTCAGTGTTGGCGCTGAGCGCAAGAGCTCCTGTGGAGGGAGCGCTTTTCTCTCATGGGCCTGACCAAACTGGTAATCCGGGGCGCGCGACAGCACAACCTGAAAAACATCAGCGTGGAGATTCCCCGGAACACCTTGACGGTCATCACCGGGCTTTCCGGCTCGGGAAAATCCTCGCTCGCCTTTGACACTATTTATGCGGAAGGACAGCGGCGCTACGTGGAATCGCTTTCCGCGTACGCGCGGCAATTCCTTGACCAGATGGAGCGGCCGGAAGTGGACGGGATCGAAGGGCTTTCGCCGTCCATCGCCATCGAACAGAAAACCACGACGCGTTCGCCGCGCTCGACGGTGGGCACGATCACAGAAATTTACGACTACCTGCGCGTGGTATACGCCTCGGTCGGTGTTCCGCATTGCCCGAACTGCGGGAAGCCGATTACGCGGCAATCGAGCGAGCAGATCGTGCAGGCGATTCTGCAGGGCGAGATTTGCAAGCCCGACGACCGGATCATGATCCTGGCGCCTATTGTTCGCGGAAGGAAGGGCGCGTATCGCAAGGAGCTGGAAAGATTCGCGCAGGACGGATACGTGCGCGCGCGCATTGATGGCGAACTCATCCCGCTCGACGATATTCCGGCGCTGGACAAGCGCAAAAACCACACGATTGAAATCCTCGTGGACCGGTTGCTCGTAAAACAAGGCATTGCGGCGCGGCTGGAACAATCGATTGCCACGGCGCTGAAGCTGGCGAACGGGCTGGTGACCGTGGCGGTTGTGGGCGCGAAAGAGCACACGTTTTCGGAAAAGCTGGCGTGCCCGGATTGCGGAATATCCGTTCCGGTGCTGGAGCCGCGGTCGTTCAGCTTCAATTCGCCTTACGGAGCGTGTCCGGCGTGCAACGGGCTTGGTTCGAAATATGATTTCGATCCGTCGAAAATTATTAATGATTGGTCAAGACCGCTTTTTGATGGCGGGCTGGGGCCGGGATCCGGCTCGGCGATTTTGAAGCGGACGCTGGAGCTTGGCGCGTATGCGCACGGGTTCGATTTGGATACGCCGTTCGAGAAATTACCCGCGCGGATTCAGAACATGCTGCTGTATGGGTGTCCGCCCTCGAACGGCCGAGATGGCGCGGGTGAAAACGCGAAAGCGGGGAGGAAATCGAAAGGAGAAAAGGGTTTTCGGTTTCCGGGCATCCTGCAATTTCTGGAACGGAATTTCGAAGAGTCTGGTTCAGACTCGTACCGCGAGTGGATGACGCGGTACATGTCCGCGACGGTGTGCAGCGTTTGCCACGGCAAACGGTTGCGGCCGGAATCGCTGGCGGTGAAGCTGGCGGGCTGGTCCATTGCAGATTTCACGGCGCTTTCGCTCAGCGCAGCACGGCCGGCGGTGGACAAAATCCTGACGCAGCTCAACGAGCGGCAAAAGGAAATTGCGGGGCGGCCGCTGGAAGAAATCGCGGAGCGCATTGATTTTCTTTTGGCGGTAGGCCTGGTCTACCTGAGCCTGGAGCGGTCGGCAGCCACGCTTTCGGGAGGGGAAGCGCAGCGCATCCGGCTGGCGACGCAAATCGGCTCGCGGCTGCGCGGCGTGCTTTACGTGCTGGACGAACCGAGCATTGGGCTGCACGCGCGAGACAATGCGCGGCTGCTTGGTTCACTCGAACATCTGCGCAATCTCGGCAACACCGTGCTGGTAGTCGAGCACGACGAAGACACGATTCGGCGCGCTGATTTCGTAGTGGATTTGGGCCCGGGCGCAGGAAAGGCAGGCGGCTATCTGGTTGCGCAGGGAAAGCCGGAACAAATCGAAGCTACGGCGGAGTCGCTGACGGGACAGTATCTCAGCGGCGCGGCAAAAATTTCGGTTCCGGAAAAGCGCCGCAGCCAGAACGGAAAAGTGATCCAGATTCTCGGAGCTAGCGCGAACAATCTCAGGGAGATTGACGTCACCATTCCCCTGGGGTTGTTTACGGTGGTCACCGGCGTGTCGGGGTCGGGAAAATCCACGCTGGTGAACGACATTTTGTATCGCGCGCTGGCGCAAAAACTCTATCGCTCCTCGGAAGCGCCCGCGGCGCACAAGCAGATCGTTGGCACGGAGCACATCGACAAGGTCATCGAGATTGATCAGGCGCCGATTGGACGCACGCCGCGCTCGAATCCCGCGACATACACCGGCGTGTTCGCGCCGATCCGCGACCTGTTTGCGATGCTGCCGGAGTCGCGCGAGCGCGGCTACCGCCCGGGCCGCTTCAGCTTCAACGTGAAGGGCGGACGCTGCGAAGCCTGCCAGGGAGACGGCCTGCGGCGCATCGAAATGAACTTTCTTCCGGATGTTTACGTGATGTGCGAAGTGTGCCGCGGGCGCCGGTACAATTCGGAAACGCTGGCGGTGCGCTACAAGGGCCACTCGATCAGTGACGTGTTGAATTTGCCGTCAGCCGATGCGCTGAAACTGCTCGAAAACATTCCGCAGATTCAACAGAAGCTTTCGACGCTGGTGGACGTGGGGCTCGGGTACGTGACGCTGGGGCAGTCCGCCACGACGCTTTCCGGCGGGGAAGCGCAACGCATCAAGCTGGCGCGCGAGCTTTCCAAGCGGCAGACGGGCCGGACGCTCTACATTCTCGATGAGCCGACGACGGGATTGCATTTTGACGACGTGCGAAAACTGCTCGACGTGTTGCAGCGGCTTGTGGATTTGGGAAACACCGTGCTGATCATCGAGCACCATCTCGACGTCATCAAGCAAGCGGACTGGATTATTGATTTGGGTCCGGAAGGCGGAGAAGGCGGCGGGCGCATTGTGGCGCAAGGTCCGCCTGAGCAGGTGGCCCGGACGAAGAGATCGTACACGGGGCAGGTGCTTGCGCGTGTGCTGGGCATGAACGGACATTCCAACGGGAACAACAGCAAAGGGAAATGACGCTTGCCAAAAGCAGATTCCTCGCTTCGCTCGGGAGGACAACGCTGGCGGGCGGGGAAAATGCGCAGCATTGGCGCGGCCGAAATCAACTTTTCCTTGCGGCTCGTCGTGCTTCTCCGTAGAGTGAAGCACTTATCATGAGCGTTTATTCGATCCAGCCCTTGGTGCTTGGTGAAGTGCGGACCTATCCGCTGGCGTCGCGGAAGAGCAAGGTGAATGTGCGGGAATTCGCCAAGCCTGACGCGTGGAACACTTCTCTGACAAAATTTCTGGATTCGCTGCCGCAGATTCTCGCGGGGCGGGAACTTCGCCAGCTTCTGACGGCCATCCATGCGGCGCGCAAGCAACGCAAAGCGATTCTCTGGGGCCTGGGCGGACACGTCATCAAAGTTGGGCTCGGCCCCGTGTTGATCGATTTGATGGAGCGCGGCTACGTTTCGGGAATGGCGATAAACGGCGCAGCGCTGATTCATGATTTTGAGATCGCCCTGGCCGGAAATACTTCGGAAGACGTGGAGGCCGCGCTTGGCGAAGGCCAGTTCGGGATGGCGGAGGAGACCGGCAAGTACCTGAACGAAATTGCCAAACTGGCCGAGCGAATTCGAATCGGATACGGCGAAGCGGCGGGACAATTTCTTAACTGCGGGGTCATTGAGGTCAAACATGCAGAGTCCAGCGTTTTGGCGGCGGCGCACAAGCGGCGCATCCCGGTGACCGTGCATCTGGCCATCGGGACGGATATTCCGCACCTGCACCCATCGGCCGACGGCGCGGCTCTCGGCTACGCCACCTATCGCGATTTTCGGCTGTTCTGCGCGCTGACCGAGCAGATGCATCCCGGCGGCGTGTATCTCAATTGGGGATCCGCGGTCGTGCTGCCGGAGGTCTTTCTGAAGGCTGTTTCGGTGGTGCGGAATCTTGGCGTGCCCCTTCGCCCCATTACCACGGCCAACTTCGACTTTATTCAGCACTACCGCCCGTTGCAAAATGTAGTGAAGCGTCCCACCGCTTCCGGCCCGAACCACAAAGGACCGGAATCCCGCGGCTTTGCGGTCACGGGCCATCACGAGTTGATGCTGCCCCTGGTTGCGGCGGCGCTGGCAGCAGGTTGGCCGAAGAAGCGGTGACCGGAGAGGGATGAGCCTGGTTGACGAAAATCCGCTGGATTCACCGGGAGAGCCAGGCGAGTCAGAAGCCTCAGCTGCCGGGAGTTCGGAATCTTGCTTGTCGGAATCCCCTGCCACGCTCGCGGGCGATCCTATTTCCTACGTCGCGGCTCATCCCGAGGCGGCTCATCCTCCAGGTTCCAACCTGCCCGAGGACTTGAGGATCTCGTGGTCCTGGGTGCACTTGGTTGTCTTCGGTTTGTTCGGGTTCATCAGCCTGGTCGTGGTGCAACTGACTTTCTCCGTTTATTACATGCCGGCGCGCCAGCATTTTGCCAACAAACACGAACTCGAACAGTTCGTCTTTTCAAAACCGCTCTTTGCGGTCGGAAGCATGGTGGTGTGGGAAGCCTCGCTGCTTTTCTTTCTTTACGTAACCGTCGCGTTGCTTCCGAATGCGCCGTTTTGGCGGTCTCTTGGCTGGAGACCTTTAGGTGCACGTGATCCGCGCGAGCCGCGAAAGCCGTGGCCGTATTTATTCCTGGGATGCGCGCTTTCCATCGGCGTGTTCATCGTGAATGCGAAGACCAGCACGCCCGAGAACGCGCCGATCGAGGAGTTGTTCCGGCACCGTGGCACCATGTTCTTGTTCATGGCCATGGCGGTGTTGTTTGCTCCGCTCGTGGAAGAAACGCTCTTTCGCGGCTACCTTTACCCGCTGCTGGCGCGGTTGACATCCTCGGTTGCCTCTGCATTTGGAGTAGGGCCATCGGTCGCTGTACGGCGGGGCGTGTGGACCAGCATTGTTGTGACGGGGGCGATCTTCGGTCTGGTTCACGGCTATCAACTCGGCTGGAGCGTGGGCCTGGTTGTCACGCTCATGGCGGTGGGAATGGTCTTTACTTATGTCCGCGCGCGGACCGGGACGGTGTACGCGAGCTATCTGCTTCATCTCGGATACAATTCGACGATTGCGTTGTTTACGCTCATCGGCTTCGTGGCGACCAAGGGCTTTACGAAAATGCCTCCACATCACTGAGAAAAAGCGACTCGTGTCTCGTGGTGCCCCCGCATCAAAGAGATGTTTGCGATGTCGGGGTGTTCGGTGCTTGCGTGTGTGGTTCCAAGATACAATGAAACCTTTCCAGGATGGCAATAGAATGTACGTAGCCCAACCCATCGAATGGACGGACCGCGGCGTGGTAATGCTGGACCAGCGGCGTTTGCCCGCAGAGGAAAGCTATTGCACTTACACTGACTACCACGAGGTGGCGAAAGCCATTCGCGAAATGGTGATTCGGGGCGCGCCGGCGATTGGCGTAGCCGCGGCGATGGGCGCTGCGCTGGGAGTGCAGTACTCTTCCGCGAAATCTGTGGAAGCGCTTCGCGGCGAATTCGCTGAGATTTGCGAGACGCTGGCGAAAACGCGGCCTACGGCGGTTGATCTCTTCTGGGCGCTCGAGCGAATGAAGCGGCGCTTTGGCCATTTGACAGAGAAAACTTCCGACCTCGCAAAAATCAAGCTGGGGATGGCGGAGGAAGCCCAACGAATTCATTTGGAAAAACGTGCGACGGATGAGGCCATAGGGAGATTCGGTGCGGAATTTATGCCGCGGGAAGGGCAAGTGATGACCCAATGCAACGCAGGCGCGCTGGCGACAGCAGGGATTGGCTCGGCGCTAGGCGTGATCCGGGTGGCTTTTGAACAGGGGCGAAAACTGCACGTTCTTGTGCCGGAAACGCGGCCGTATCTTCAGGGCGCGCGGCTCACGGCGTGGGAACTGCACAAGGGCGGCATTCCGCTGACGCTCATCACGGACAACATGGTTGGGCACTTTTTAAAAAGCGGGAAAGTGGGCGCGGTCGTGACCGGAGCGGATCGCATTGCCGCCAACGGCGACACCGCCAACAAAATCGGAACATACCAAATCGCCGTGCTGGCGAAAGAAAACAAAGTGCCGTTTTATATCGCCGCGCCGATTTCGACTTTCGATCTTTCGCTTCCGGATGGCGAGCATATCCCCATCGAGGAGCGCTCGGCTGCGGAAGTGACGCATCTGAAAGGGTTGCGCATTGCGCCGGACGTGCCCGCGGCAAATCCGGCCTTTGATGTGACGCCGGCTCGCTATATTGTCGCAATTTTCACGGAACGAGGGGTTGCTCGCGCGCCTTACAAGGAATCGCTTCGCGCGCTGGCAGAAGTCCCGCAACAGCACGTGGCCTCGCGCGTATAAGAAGTCACCAGCTCCTACGCCGATTGACGATGGTATGAGACGCTAACTATAGTCCCAAAGGCAGCGAGGGAATCCTATCCGGCAGATTTCTTATTATCAGGTGCTAGAGGCATGGGCACAGTTTGATTGTAGAAGACCTGCACCTCGGCCAGCGCGTGGCGCTGAAGTTTTTGCCGCAAGATTTGGCGCGCCACCACCAGCAGGCGCTCGAGCGGTTCAAACTTGAAGCGCGCACCGCCTCTTCCCTGAATCATCCGAACATTTGCACGATCTATGAAATCGTCGAAGCGGACGGCGAATATTTCATCGCCATGGAGCTCGTTGAAGGCGAGCCGCTGGACCGCTACTTGTCACGCCACCGGCCGGACTTGCAGGAGCTACTCGATAGTGGCATTCAAATTGCCGATGCGCTCGATGCGGCACATTCGAAAGGCGTGATCCACCGCGACATCGAGCCGGGGAATATCGTTATCACGCCGCGGGGACAGGCGAAGATTTTGGACTTCGGCCTCGCCAAACTGGTGGCGGGTCGAAAAACGATCGACTTACGCTGGCGCAACCCTGGCCACTGCCTCGGAATACCTCACTTCGCCGGGGATGGCGGTCGGCACTATTGCTTTCATGTCTCCCGAGCAAGCTCGCGGGAAAGAGCTCGACACGCGGAGCGATCTGTTTTCTTTAGACGCGGTGCTCTATCAGATGGCGACCGGCAAGCTTCCTTTCGAAGGCGACACTGCCGCGACCATCTTTGATGGAATTCTGAATCGGCTTCCGCCATCCCCGCTCGAGTTGAATCCCCTGCTCCCGCCAAAACTCGACGAAGTCGTTCGAACCGCGCTTGAGAAAGACCGGGATTTGCGCTACCAGAGCGCGGCGGAAATGCGCGCAGAACTGAAGCGGCTGAAGCGCGACACAAGCTGTGTCGCAAGCCAGCGGCATCAGCCCTGCCGTGAGGGCATCCAAGGTTCGCCAATCGAAACGAGGGTTTATCGCCATCGTCGCGGTAGTTGGACGTCGTCCTGATGAGCAATTTCCGTTAGTGCGGCCGTGAGGTGACGTTTTCGCCCAGCGGCGGGAAAACGGTTGCGCTTCAATTCAAAACGAGAATCAAGCCGGCCGAATCAGGAAAACAACGCGCTCGTGTTTACGGAACATTGCGAAGAAATCCAGCAACTGCTTCCAGGGAACATATTTCTTGTTCAGCAACTGCATACCGTGTTGGGCTTCGCGTCCCGAGAGTATCTCGGCTCGTGCGGGGACCCAGTCGCCCTTTACTCTGCCGCTTGCATTGCATGGCACAACGTTCACCCGCGGATTGTTGCGAATGCGCTTCACTTTTCCCGAGACGCCCATGGTATACACGTACAGCTTCGCGTCGTTCGAATCGAGCTTTGCGGAAGGATCGGCGGCAAACCAAACGGGGGTCTTCACGCCCTGGCCGCTCTTCTTGAAGCTTTCGAGGTTCAGATACTTCTGCCCAGCAAAAGCTGCAAATCCCATCGCATCACCTCGCGCCGCGCGGTCAAAATGCGGCCGTTCCTTCGATGCGGGGCATTCTAGACACGTCACAGACACAAGGGCGGGCACTTTAGCCTGCCCTGGTTGAACGGCCGGAATTTGGTTTCGAGGAAAATACTTCACGCGGACGTAGGTCACCTCTTCGGTGATTGCGTCCTCCTGGTCTTTGCGAAAAGTCCAAGTGGTCTTGAAATGATCGTTATCGAGGAATGTGTACGTGGCGTGATGCATGTGGCCGTCATCGGCGCTCTTCAGGGTTGGAGATGCTCACTAAATCGAACGTGAGCGTTTTGGTTTCCCGCGAATATGTGCCGCGCATGGCTGGCTGGTTGCCCGCCATGCAGTAGTGCGCCAGCTTCACATCGCCGCCGTCCAGGTAATACAGCGTGATCATCTGGACAGACTTGCCGTCTTCCGTCTTCAACCATGTGCGGCTTTTCGAGAATGGCGATGCCGCCGGAGGTAAGCTCCAAATCGAGCGAGGCCTTGTTCATGTTGGTCTTGTCCGTTTCCCAATGGCCGACCAAGGACTTTAGTCTTTCGAAGGCTTCTGCACCATTGCCCGGCGCTGGCTCTCACTGCCAGGATGGCAATTCCTAGAATGATCAAACCAAAAGCTTTCATCCACGTCTCCATTTTCTTCTCCTTCCTTGCATGTTTTCCGCAGTTCATTGCCATGCAGAGGCTTCCACTCGCGTTCCGAACTTCTGCGTCGCGAATCCCACAATCAGTCCGAGCAGCATTCCCGGCAGCATGATGTCCCAGAAGAGGCCCGGGCCTGCCCTGAGGATCACCAACAGGCTCAAAAGAGCGGCAATGACAATCCCGGCAAACAATCCCAGTGGCATGGACCGGACGCGCTGCGAAAAGAAACGCATCGCCAGGCCAGAGAGGAGCCCCTTCAGCATGGAAAACGTAATCACGCTGGTCATCACTGGAGCGAGCGATGGCTCGAAGAATCCGCTCAGCCTGTCAAGCAGTCCGAGTGTTCCGCCGGTGTTTAGGCCGAGCATTGGCTTTGATAGACTCATCTCTTGCGCAGTCCTTGCCTTTCATCAAGCTACCGCGGGGCGCTTGATGTGGCGGGAGCCGCGCCATATCTTTGCGTCGCGTAGCCTACGATCATCCCAACGATGCTGCCAGGCAGGATGATCTCAAGGTAGTAGCCATGCTGCATGTAGGCCACAAGGAACGCCAGCACAAACCCCACGGCGAGTCCGAACAAGATTCCTAAGGGAAGCGACTTTACTTTGCGGGCAAAGACTCCCGCCGCAACTCCTGCGATCAAGCCCTTGATTGTGGACCCAACAATGATTCCAACCATCATCGAACGAGCGGCCGGCGTGAACCATGCGGTTCCTCCGTCGATGGCACCCAAGACAGCACCCAACAGAAGTCCCAGCAGTACTTTGTTCATGCTTCCTCCGGGTTGTTTGGTATCTACCGTTCAATACAACGCTTTCGCAAAATCCTTTAGCCCTACCGGTGCATGAAGAACAGAATCAACACGCGCATCAGTAAGTACGCGCCAATCAACAAGATAAAGAAGCGGTAACGGCGGTAAAACCGCGTCAGCGTTTCGATGAAGCTTTCGCGGTGGGCTTCTATCGGAAGGCCGTCGAGATAGCGCGAGACGTCTTGAGCCATTTCCGGAAGGGTGGCATAGCGGTCCCCGGGATTTGGCGCCGTTGCTTTCGAGCATATGGCTTTCAGAGCTTTGTCCAGGCGTTGCTTTCCGGCAGCCGGGTTGGATGCGTTCGAAACACTGGCAATCAAGAATCGCAGGAGCGCTCCAAGAGAAAAAATGTCGCTGCGCGCGTCCAAGTGCTCGACGTCGCCGCGCGCTTGCTCCGGCGACATATAGCCTGGCGTACCCATCACAGTTCCGTGCCCCGTGACGACGGAGCCCCCCGCGCTACGGTTCGAATCGTCTCCCCGCACGGGCTTCTCGAAAATCGTGGCATCGGGATCGGCAGCTCCCGATGGCGGCCGAACTTCTTGATTCAGGAGCTTCGCCAGGCCCCAGTCCATGACGAGAACTTCGCCGAAGGACCCAATCATGATGTTGGCGGGTTTGAGATCCCGGTGCAGCACGCCGTGTGCGTGCGCAAAAGCGACGGCGTCACAAATGCGCAGGAAAATCCGCAGGCGATGCGTAGTGGACCTAGAGGGCTGGATGTATTTGTCGAGGCGCTGGCCCTGGACAAATTTCATGGTGTAGAAAACGCGGCCATCGGAGAGCGTTCCCACGTCGTGCACCGGAACGATGCCCGGATGCTCGAGGCGCGCCAACACCAGGGCTTCCCGGACCAAACGGTTGGCGAGATCGCCGTCTGCCCCCGGCATATCCAGAACTTTCAGGGCAACGCGGCGCTCCAGCTTTTCGTCTTCTGCGACGTACACTACACCCATGCCGCCGCGCGCGACGCGCCCGAGCAAACGGTAACGAGTGCCGGTGAGATCAGGGATTTCCGCGGCTTCGCGCAGGCGGTCCATCGCTTTGTCCGAAAGAAATTTCATTTCTCGTGACTGCCGAACGCGGCGCGAGCTTCGCGCTGGAATTCCTCTTCACTGCCGCAGAGTTCATGCAGGCGCTCGAGCGAGATTCTACGAAATTCGCGGCGCGCCCAGGCCAGCGCGTTGTTCACGTCGCTCACGGAAATCGCATATTCCTTCGCGAGTTGGTCGTAGGAAATCTTGTCATGGTCTTCGAGGTCGTAAGCCTCGAACAAATGAAACGTACGCTCGCGCCCGCGGGCCAAGCAAAGCTGGTGCAAGTCCTCGACTGCCAGAGTGAACAAGCTCCGAAGCCATTCTTTTTCAAAGAATTCGTCGAGCGATTCCGGCGAAACAATCCTGGCGGGATCCATCACCGCATTGCCCAATTCCTCCTCGGCGGCGGCAAAATCGAGGGCCACGTGCGGGATGTCTCCGCCGCGCTTCTGGCGACGGTCGGCTTTGTCCTCGTTCGAAACAAAACTGTCCACGCAAACGCGCAGATAGGTTCGCAGGCGGGCCTTCTTTGGCTCGAACTTTTCGAGCAATTCGCGCTCGAGCACCCCGACAAAAAATCCTTGAGTCAGATCCTGCGCTTCGTCCGCTGGCCTGTCCCAGCGCAGACGAATGTATTTATAGATGGGCTTCCAGTAGGCCGCGCAGAGCGATTCCAACGCGCGCGCTCGTTCTTCCGCGTCAATGCTGGCCACGGCTTCGATGACCGACCGGCGCGTCGGGGGAAAGCGATCGCCGCCAGTTCCGAGTTCTTCTTCGTTCATGTGCGTGTTCATTCCCCGTAGGATTGTACCTTCGAGCATAGGAAAAATGAGAAGTCACTCGTAGCGGAGGGCGTCAACGGGACCAAGGCGGGCGGCTTTCCAGGCAGGATAAACTCCAAACACAATGCCAATCAGCGCGCAAAGGGTCACCGCCGGGACCACCCAGAACAAAGACAGGACCGCCGGAAAATGCAGGCCATAGCGAAGGAGCACGCTGAGTCCGGAACGGCACATCACTCCGATGACCCCGCCGAGGGCGCTCAGCGTGACGGCTTCGATCAGGAATTGCGCGAGGATAATGCTGCGCTTCGCGCCGATGGCCTTCCTGACGCCGATTTCCCGCGTTCGTTCCGTCACCGACACGAGCATGATGTTCATCACCCCGATGCCGCCAACAATCAGTCCGACGGAAGACACCGCAAACATCAGAAGAAAGATCAACCCGCTGATCTTGTTCCAGAGATCAAGAAAATAGTCGGACGTAAACAAAGCGAAATCGTCCGGCATGTTGTTGGCGAGCCGCCGCTTGCGGCGAAGGAGATCGCGAATTTCTTCGACCGCCTGGGCGACCTGCGTGGGGTCGCTGGCTTTTGCAAAAATCACGTAATCCCTCGGATTGGGATAGAGTTTCCGCAAGGAAGTGACGGGCATGACCGCAATGTTGTCTTCGGGATTGGAGCCACTGGAAAGCCTTGACGGCGTTTATCCATCGTGCCAATCACCGTGAAAAGCTGGCCGTCGATGATGACTTCCTGGCCCACGCCTTTATCCGCGCCTGGGCAGCCGCCAGACCGCTCAGCACCGACCAAAGCCGCACAGCGCTCGGCAGCGGCGTCAGCCAGGAAACCACCTCCGCAACCATTACGCCAAGGAGCACACCCAGCGCACTGCCAATCCCGGCAATGGTTGAAGATTCGATAAGAAACTGGCGCAGGATGTCTGCGCGCCGTGCCGCCGACAGCTTTGCGCATGCCAATCTCGCGGGTGCGTTCCGTGACGCTCACAAACATGATGTTCATGATCACGATGCCTCCCGACCACGAGCGAGATCGAAGCAATAGCGATGGTGACCGCAAGAATGAGCTGCTGATGTCCTTCCACAGAGACAAGAAGGAGTCGCTGGTCTCAATCGCGAAATCGTCTTTGGCGTTGTACGCGAGGTGATGGCGCCCGCGCATGATTTGGCGGACCTCGTCCACGCTGGCTTGAATCTTGGCTGCCGAACCGGCCCGCGCGGTGCCGCGCAGAGAACTCTGCTGGTTGCCGAACTCCTTGAGGTAGGTGCTCAGCGGCAAGATGAACCAATTGTCCAGGGAGTTTCCGAGCGAGGAGCCTTCCTTTTTTCCAACGCCAATCACCTGGCACGGGACATTGTTCCACCGGATCTCCTTTCCGAGAGGGTCGACGGAGGGGAGAAGGTTTTCGACAAGATCCATTCCGATCACGCAGACCGGAGCGGCGCTGCTGAGGTCCGCTTCCGTGGTGTGCCGGCCGGCGACAAGATCCACGTCGTACAATTCGGCCATTTGCGGCGTCCACGCGCGGAGATTGGTGTCCTTCAGGGAGTTCAGCCCGCTTTTCACCTCGACGCGGCCGCCGAGCGAAGCGCCGATCTCTTTGCACGTTTTGCACTGTTCGCGCACAGCCTCAAAATCATCGTAGGTAAAGCGTTTGCGCTTCTGGAATTCCAGCCAGTCGTTCACATTGGTAATGATGGAGGGTTGCCTGGATAACCCGAAGACGTCCGCACCCAGCCGGAACACGCGTGTGGCGACGTATTGATTCGCGCCGTTAATCAGGCTGACCACGGCGATGACCGCCGACACGCCGATAACCACGCCGATCAGAGTAAGGATACTGCGCAGCTTATGCGCCCATAGGCTGGAAGTGGAGATGGCCACCCTCTCGGAAAGGTTCATGGTCCTGCGCGACCGCAAAGCGGTAGCGGCTGCCTGCGAACCGGGCGGGGGCGGGGGCGTTGGACGTAACATGGATCCCTAAGGGGACAAGAATATCTGTCATCCTAACATACGCATGACGGAACATCGCCATTACACAGGTCCTTTGGAATAGCTGGCGTGTGCTCCTGCGAGGTTTAGATTTACTCGAGGAAACCAAATGACTGTCGTTCAATTGGGCGTGCTTGCCCTTTGCAGTTTCTCTATCATTTGAAGAACTCCCTGAGCCATGGAGCCGTTTGGATCGAGCCGTAAGTATTCCTGGTATTCGTGAAGAGCTCCTTGGGCATTGCGCTCACGAAGCAGAATGTTTCCAAGGAGAACGTGTGGTGGAGCCAAGTCCGGCACGTCGGCGACCGCCTTGCGGGCGTGGGGGGCTGCCTCCTGCCATCGGCCCAGCGCCCAGTACGTCTTGGCAAGTTCGTAGTGACCGCCCGGCGCTTCGGGATTCAACTCTAAGCCTCGAAGCAAGGCTGCTTCGGCACGTGGATATTCCTTGGTTTGATTCAACACGGCGCCCAATTCGAGGTACGCCTCGGGAAGCTTGGGATCCAGTTTGATGGCCGCCTGGAGTGCGCTCTGGGCCTCTTTCCAATTCCGTTGTCCAAGATATGCCGTTCCAAGCACTGTGTACGCCTGTGGGAAGGTGTCGTAAAGTTTGATTGCCTTGCGCAGATGCGAGACGGCGTCCCCCAGCCTGTTTTCTTTTAGCCCGTTCTGGCCCTTTTCAAATTCTTGCCGCGCATTCTCTGGAACGCTTAAGTCCAGAGCTGATACCACGTTGGAATCCCCCTTTGAAGCCGCTGACAACGTCTCCGCCGACACCTGTCCGGGAATTGGTTTCAGCTCCAAAGTCGCATATCCCCTGGAGTTGCCGATCAATTCCACGCGTACAGTCACTTCCTGGTAGCCGCGTTCGCTCATGCGCACCATGTAAACGCCGCTGGAAGCCAAATTGAACTGGCATTTGCCGCCTTCTATGGTTTCGCAATCGCCTGCCGGGCCGCCTTCAGCGGCCTCGAGCCGGATATGTATATTGCGCGGTCCCGGTTGCCCGTCAGCATAACGGACTTGTACATCGATTACACCGCCGCTGGGCCGCGCGGCTCCAGGTCTCTGTGCATACAAGGCAGGAACTGGTGCGAGAACGATGAGCAGCAGGAAAAGACTACGTGAGGGGCGTAACATCAAGTTTTCCTCAACGCGACACAGGCGAAAGCTATGAAGCGGCCTTTTGCGCATGAGCTGCTAAAGTTCAGAGTCACCCCATTCACATTCGCACGCTTGATAGAGAGCGCTGCGATAAGTGAAAAAGGAGGGCGTTGCGAGGCGCCCTCCGGGGTTGGGTTTGTGGTCCCTTAGAACGTAAGCTTGATCGAGGCCCGCGAACTGAATGGGTCCACAAAGCCCTGGGTGATGAACTGGGGCTGAGTAAACGGCTTCTTGAAGTCCGCGTTGTTGAGCCCGAAGCCCTGGTCGAAGGCTTGGTTCACCGTGGTTTCGCGCTTTGTGTTGGCGATATTGAACGCATCGAACGCAAAATTCAGATGAAACCGTTCCGTTAGCCGCCACGGATATTCGATGTGCCCGTCCACAGTGCCCGTCACTGGGGACCGCCCCAGATCACCACGGCCGAAGATAGGCACTTCGCCCGCGTTCTGATAGGCCTGCTGGGCTACGAGAGTGGTCAGGGGCACACCCGACTGAACGGTCAGGCCGCTGCCGAGCACTAGCCCCTTCAACCGCCCGTTAGGCACTACATAAGTTGAATGAAAGTTGAGCACGTGCTTGCGGTCGCCATTCAAGAAACCGATACTCTGCTGATTGGCAAGGAGGCCGAGCTTCCCTTCGGTGAAGTCAAAAAGCGAACTGATGCCTGGATCCGCTTGGCCATTGTCGTTGCGGAAAGCGCCTTCGTAGTTGCCCCGGAGCTGTGAGATGCGGTAATTAGCGGAAAGTGCCCATCCGTGGCTGAAGGACTTGTTGACTTCAAATTCCACCGCCTCGTATTCCCGCTTCGGGTCTTTGTAGGTGTCTGGCTTGCCGTCTGGGTAGAACTCACCGCCAAACGCTGCACACTTTCCCTGCACCTTGCTGTCAGCCCTGTTTGTGCAGTCCGGCAGAAGGCTCCAGGCTCCGTTTGAGAAAGCGCTCCAAGTGCCCGTGTTGACCGCGGGGAAGCAAACGCTTCCCGCCGGTGGACCTCCTGTGGCAGCGTTGACACCAGTAGTCTGATTAGTGGCTACGAAGGGTGTCGCGAAATTGTTGCTGTCAATGCAAGAGGCCGGGAAGCCCAGAGCCACCAGCGCCGCTGCGCTCGCTGCAGTGGGATTCTGATTGTTCGCTTTGATTGCTGATTTGATGGCCGCTTGGTTGACCGTCGTTCCGAGTCCAAACAGCGTTTCATTCGGATTAACAAAGATGTCTTGGGCCGCGTTGGGGTTGCCGATGACGTAAGTCAGAGGAACGCCCGAATTGAATTCCTCCACGGAGATACCACCCTGGTCTTCTATGACGCGCTTCAACCTGCGGTCGATGTACCGCACACTGGCCACGATTCCACCGCGGAACTCACGGTCATAGCCCACTACGAACTCATCCGTGTATTCCATGCGTGTCCCAGCAGCGAATGCCTCGCCAGGACCGCTTACTAATGAGCCTGCATTGATTGGGACTCCGCCGTTCGCATTATTGAGCAAATGCCCTTGATCCGGCTGGAAGGTTGCGGTGTTCTGTGCGTCCAGCACGACGTTGCCGCTAGAATCCGACACCGGCGCCCAATAGGTGTTCTGAAGGTCAGCCTCCGAGCTAAGGGACCGTACCGCCGCGTCCAGCGGCAGAATGAATGCGTACCGGCCGTAGTTGGCATAGAACTTCGATTTGCGGTCGCCCTTGGGGTCCACGATTACGCCGACCCGTGGTGACCACATGTCATTGAAAAGTTTCTGGACAAAGTTGCCCCTGAGGCGCTGCTGTTCCCAGCGCACGCCAAGGTTGAGGGTAACGTGCTTGCCCATCTGCCAGGCATCGTTAACGAAGGCGGCGTGATACTTCCCAGTGCTGGTAGTTACACCCTTGTCGAAACGCCCGCGCACCTGGTGCAGAACAACAGGCACAGGACTTGCGTAGCCCGGCACATTCATAAGCGGGCAGAGCGTGCAGATGGTGCTGTTGTCTGTTGTCCCGCAACCCGCAAGTTGATTGGACGTAGTGGGCGACGAGACACAAGCAAGCTCAAGCACTAGGGCTGCATTAGCGCTAGATCCGGCAACCGGCGGGTTGTTCTGGCTGTCGTATCCTGGGTCAGTTCCCGTGGCGTTCAACTGGGGCACTGTAAAATGCCCCCCCGAATAGGAAGTAATGTCATCGTAATGTGGGAATTGCCAGTTATATCCCGCGCTGAGGGCGTGCTGGTTGCCAAACAAACGGAGAATCTTGGTGACGTCGCCCTGAATGCCCTTGGTTTGGGAATCGTACGGCTCCGAAAAGCCAAAGCCCTGAGCATTGAAGGAACCGCGTTGGTTGGTCTGCGAATAAATCTGGGTGTTGTCGATAATCTGGGTGATGTCGAAGAGCGGTTGCTCGTGGAAGTGGTTCCAAGCCCACGTGAAGCCACCGTCAACGAGGAAACTTGAGCCAAAGGCGCCATCGTAACGAACTGACCAATTCCGTGTGCCATAGTTCCATGAGGAATTCGCGGTCTTGTCGTTCGCCGTCAGGGTGGCGTAAGGCGCAGAGTTGGTATGGGATGGATCAGCGGAAACCGTGGACTCAAGGGTATGCGAGTTGCTGATCTTGAAAGTTAGCTTGCCCGCGTAGTCCCAACGTGTCGTCTGACGATCCACTAAGCCATTGTAAATCGTGAAGAGACCGGAAGCCGGTGCCCCGGTGACGAGGTTCGCAGCTGCCGGAGCAAAATACGCGTGATTCCACGATGGATTGAAGGTTCCGAAGAAGAATAACCGGTCCTTGAGACCGTGCAGCGGAACGTATCCGCCAAGTTCAAAGTCGCCTTCGTAGTTGGCGTTGTTCAAACGTCTGCCCACCAGGTTGGTGACTCCGAACTGTGGATCGTCGGCGTTGGCGTAGTCGGTCTGCATCATTCTGCCGTTGAAATACCCCCCCATCGTTCCGAAGAACTTAGTCCCGCCGGACTTGGTGACCAGCTGCACGATGCCGCCGCTAACGTGCCCGTACTGCGGCTCAAAACCCCCTGTCTTGACCTGCACCTCTTTCACGAATGAGAGGTTGACGCCCGTTCCCAGAGGACCATAAATGCGCGACCAAACACCGATGCCGCCGAATGCCGGGTCATTGATCGAGACGCCGTCTGCGACATACAGGTTTTCGAGGCCTGAGGACCCTGAAATCGAAGGATTCTCGACGCCGGTCCCTCCACCACTCACCACGCCTGGGGCCAAGTAGAACAAGCTGCTGACGCCGCGGCCTAGGGGTATCTTCGAATAAAAGTCATCGGAAAAATCGGAATTAACTGATGTAGCGGTAGTGTCCACTGTCGTGGCCGCAGCACTGACTTCCACACTCTCTGAGATTTGGCCTGTTTCAAGAATCACTTCCACGCTGGTGGTCTTGTTGATGAGGACTTCAGCGCTCTTGAAGCTGGCAACCTTGAAACCAGCCTTTTGTACCTTAATGGAGTAGTTGCCGGGAATCAGGGTTGAGAACAGGAAGGAACCCTCTTCCGTGGTCGTCTGGGTAAGGCTGCCAATCGGGCCAGTAATCGTCACCTGTGCTCCCGGAACCACGGCCTTCGTTGAGTCGTAGACCAAGCCACTAAGATTGCCACGCGCCGAACTCTGGTCCTGCGCAAGGGCCGAGGGATAAAGTGTTCCCCCAAGCACCAACACCAAAATGAAGCGAAGCCAACGATTCCTCATGAATCCAGTACTCCTTTCCGCAGTTAGGTTCAACCGGAGAACTTGAAGTTTGGCTAGGACGAAAGACCGAGAGTAAACTCCGGGTACCCGAATCTCCCTAAAATCGGACAACGCCCCTCAAAAACGATGCACAAAGTCCACCAAAGCTTAGCTAAACTTGACATGCACTAAAGGCTTCTGATTCAAACATTTATATCTGGCAATACTAAATCCGGCGAAACTCCGGAAGAAACTCCATCCGGTTTCTCGTATTATTATGCGGAAATATGGATTCTTAACATGAAGGGCTGGTCTAGAACTGCTCAGCCGCATTTTCCTCAGGATTTTCAGGCAGTAGTCAGTCCTTCGCAGGGGCCGCCAATGACTTGGCCTTTTCCGTGAGCTCCGCTGCTTTCTCGGTGCTGCCGATCTCGCTGTAGTATTGCGCAAGAGCCAGATACAGGAGGCCTTCCTCGGGACGCGACGCCATGGCCTTCTCAATGACAGAAATGGCCTGCGGTGTTTTTCCATTCTTCGCCAGACTGGTTGCGATCCGGAGGAGGGTCTCCGAATGCGTGTGTTCAGTGACTCCAGCGTCCGAATAGAGGCTAACTACCGCAGCATAATCCTTCTTTGCGTAGTAGGCGTCCACAAGCCGCGCTCGGGCAACCTCGTTGGAATGATCCAGTTGCAATGCGCGCCGAAACCATGCGCGTGCCTCATCCAACTGGCCGAGTGCCCAGTAGCAGAGGCCGCGCTGCTGATCAAGGACGCCCTTTTCAGCATCCTGAGCAATTCCAGGCTCGAGCACGTCCCAAGGTTCCGGTGCGGGAGGCATATCGAGTATCTTGAAATTCAACGTTCCAAAGCTTCCCTGTTTTGTGTCCGGGCTGTTTACGGACACCGTGAGGATATAGTTGCCGTTGACTTGATCGAGAGACAGCCTTTTTCCCGTCGCCAAGGAGCCGGCCGCGTTGAACTGATCCATGCCGACTTCTTCCTTGATCTCTTTCGCGCTGCCTGGGGCGGCGGGCCTGCCATAAGCGTAATGCACTTCTAGCTTCTTCCCGAGATTTTGGCGAGGGTCCTTCGCCGGGGCCCAGATTTGATACACCACTTGGAGATTTGTCCCTGGCCCCAACACGGGATCCTTATCAGCCCGTGGAGTAAACTGCACGCCCCCAACTGCGAAGGGCATCAGATCGGCGAGACTTGGGTCTGCGTTCTCGGCGGAAATAAAGGGCAGTACGCTCGGTACAACCAATCCGTCTTTTGGCAATGCGGGGATTTCCACTTCACGCGTCGTATGGTACGCCGCCTTTTGAGACCAGTCCGTGAATTGGAGATCCAATCGGTATTTTCCGGGCGGGAGAGGAAGAATGCCTTCGTAGCCAAACACTTTGTCCTTTAATGCGTCGAATCGAGCCTTGGTCACTGAATCCGCGAGTTTCTTCTCTTGCGTGAAGATGGGCTGATTGTCTTTGCTGAGTACGGCCACACGTACTTCGATGGCATAGGTGTATCGCCCGTCAGGTTCCGCGGTCATGCTCAAATCCTTCGGATTGTGAAGGCGGACCGCGTAGTCCAGCCGTGTCAATCCTCGGGAATCGCGGGCCGGGAAGGTCACGATGTCCAGATTACGGGCCTCCAGAAGAATCCGCGAGCTCACAGTTTCCCTCAGAGTTCGCCGCCTAAGGATTTCGTCGCGGTTGACCGGCATATTTGCAAGATTCTTGATACTGTCCAGCAGGACGTCGGATTCCAGGCTCACGATTCCCGTGGATTCATCCACAGGCTCGTCCGGCAAGAGACTTAGCGAAACGCGCGCTACTTCCGGCCCGGCGGAATCCCGGATCAACTTCAGCGCCGCCACTCGAGAATTGATGGCCTCGACGCCTGTAGCTAACTTGTCGGGGCCATCCGCATAGGGGCTATAAAAGCGGTAGTCCCCGCGGCCTTCGCGCTGGTAGAACATCACATAAAAGAACGGAGGCAGAGCCGGGTTCGCGCCGCCGTAGAACCAGATCTCAATTGGGTACAGATTTGCGGAATTGCGAAATACCTGCTTTTGCTGCGGGGGCCCCAGCGTGATGTAAGTGCGCCCCCGGTCCGTACGCCATCCCTCCACACCGGAGCCGATGCCGAATCGAGCGTCGGCAAAAGCAATGCGCTGATAGATTTCATCCTTGTAGGAGTTCGATGGCGACCCGGGATTGGGGTTACGGATCTCCCAGAAGTCCTCGATGAATTTGTCACGCGCTTCGTTTGAGGTCAACCGCAGGAACGCATCTTTTTCGTCTTTCGTGATGATGTAAGTTACGTCTCGCTCCAGCCATTCGCGATAGCTTTTTTCAAGTTTCTGCTTTTTTTGGCCAAGCACGGGCTGCGGAACGCAGAAGGCTGCGATGGCCAGAAGCGCCACAAGGTTGCGGGAAACTCTTGTCTTTATAGGCCCCCCGTTCAGCCTAGTCTCATTCATGCCAGTCTCTTCCGTTTCCGCTTTTCATACTCGAATCTTAGATGAGAACTTTCTCGCCGACTGCTGTACTGGAGTTGACGTGCCAAGATCCCGAATCCGCTTCTCAGCCTTGGTGACGAATGCGTTCGGCCAGCGAGCGCGCCCGTTGTCGCGCAATATCCACAAACTTCGGGTCGCCGGCGATTTGCTCGAGCATGGGCAGCAGGCGCTTCGGCTCCGGCAGCAGGCTGCGATTCAAGTCCGATTCGAATTGCAGCAGCGCATCGTTGACGCCCAGCCGGTCGTACTTCATCCGGCGGGAAATCAAGTCGGCGTTTTCCTGCTGCCGCGTGAGGCCCTCGAAAATCTGCAGCAGTTGTGATGCGGCAGCGTTCATCGTGTAATTGAATTTCGCCTCATGGACTTCCGCGCCGCAGTCCCAGTGAAAAGTTTTTTCGCCGAGATAGGCAATCTTGCGATGAACATCGAGGTCCTGGCCCTGAAAATGCTTCAGCTCGGCGGCAAGATCAAACATTTTGCTGCGCAATCCCGCGCTGACTTGGAACGGTGAGGCGCCGGCATCCTCATCAAGTTGACGAATTTCATAAGAAGCCAAATCGGAGTCTTCCCGCACGCTGATTTCGATGAATTCGGGGGAGCTGCCCTTGAAAACACGCCGAAACGTCATTTTCGAGGAGCAGGGCGCCGGAGCGGAAAGCGTGGACCCAGCCGAAAGGCAAGCTGCTCCGAATAACAGAAGACATCGCTGGAACAAAACTCTCATTGTCACGTCTGTCTTCCAATCGCTCAACACGCTAGGATGCGCGAGGGTCTACCTTGCTTTGCGCGGTCAACTCAAATTGGCGACGCAGGGCTCCCAAGGCCCCTAACGCCCGCACGACACCGCGGTTTTGCAAATTCTTTCTCCCGAGGCAGCCCGAAGCGCCGCCGGGCTTGCTCCATCAGCAAATGACACAAGGCTACCGCCAACGCGTCGGCCGCATCCGGGGGCTCCGGAGTTGAATTCATCGAGAGGATTGCGCGCACCATGATTTGCATTTGCCTTTTGTCAGCATGGCCATGCCCCGCGATGGTCGCTTTGACTTTCCGCGGCGCATAACTATGGACTTCGACGCTATGCTGTGCCGCAGCCAGTAACACCACGCCGCGTACTTCCGCTAGCCGCAGCGCGGTTCTCACGTTCAAAGCGGAAAAAATGTCCTCTACCGCCATAACGTCCGGAGCAAATTCCTCAATCAACCCGCAGAGCAGCCCGTGTACTTCTTGCAGCGCTGAGCCGTCGTCATTCCCTGGCTTTTTAGAGGTGACTTTCAGCGCGCCGTAACGCAGCATTCGGCACCGCCGGCCGTCGCCCTCCACGATGCCGTAGCCAGTTGGCCCGGCAGCGGCCGGATCAACTCCCAAAACGCGAATCCAGCCCTTGGATGGTGCTGTTTCGCGCGAGGTGGTTGCCGGCTTCATCGCCTCAATTTTACGGCGAACATTTCTCTCTCGCCATAATTTTGTGAGAGCTCCTGGCCGCACTAGGCCTGGCGGTGGCGCATTGGGCAGCCAAAAAAAAGGAAAACGGCCACTGCGATTTCGCAATGGCCGGAACTCCGACTCTGAAAATTTGCCGAACGCGAGGGCGTTAATTTGCACCCACCGCCGCTTGGATTTCCGATTCGTCGATGTCGAAGTTGGCGTAAACGTGCTGCACGTCGTCGTGTTCTTCCAGCGCTTCCACCAGCCGCACCATTTGCACGGCCTGGGGACCGGTTAGTTTAATGTAATTCTGCGGCACCATGGCGATTTCCGCGGAGGGTGGCTTGATTCCCGCTTTCGTTAAGGCGTCCTTTACTTTCTCCAGCGCTTCGGGCGGCGTCACGATGTACCAGGCAGAGCCGTCGTCCTTCAAATCCTCCGCGCCCGCATCGAGCACCAGGTCGAGCAGTTTGTCTTCGCTCGCCGCTTCTTTGGGAACGGAGATTTCGCCTTTCCGGTGAAACATCCATCCCACCGCACCCGCTTCCGCCAGGTTCCCGCCGTTCTTGCTCATCAAGTGGCGGAACTCTCCCACCAGCCGGTTACGATTAGTGGTGACAGCTTGAATCAGGATGCCGACGCCACCCGGGCCGTAGCCTTCAAAGGTAACTTCTTCATACTGTTCGCCTTCGAGTTGGCCCGTACCGCGCAGAATGGCGCGTTCGATGTTGTCGTTCGGCATGTTCTCGTTTTTCGCGGCGGCGATAGCCGTGCGCAGGCGCGGGTTCGAGTTGGGATCGCCTCCGCCGATGCGCGCCGCAATGGTGATTTCTCGTATGATTCTCGTGAACACGCGGCCGCGCTTGGCGTCGGTGGCCGCTTTTTTATGCTTAATGGTGGCCCATTTTGAATGCCCGGACATGACAAATCCTCATTTTTCTCTTGACCCGGCTCTGGCCTGGGCCACCGATTGGTTGTAATTTCGCGCCGCAAATGGCGTCGCACAAAGCCGCCCATTCACGGTCGCGCAAAGGAAACGACACCAGTGCGGAAACTTTCGGTGAACCGCAAACCCCTGCGGAACTGCCTTAGTCTAGCACACCCGCCTGCCTTCCGAAACGGGTTATACTCTCTGCACTCTCTGCCCGAGGCTTCCCTTTTGAAAACCACAGCTTCTCCCGCGGCGATGTCGCACCGTGCAATTACGGCAAGTACGGCCAAGTTTCGTTATGCCTGATCAACGCTATCGCGTCCTATTTATTGCTTCTCACCCTGTGCAATACCAAGCCCCGGCCTTCCGCCGGCTTGCTGCCGAGCCGAGTCTCGATGTGCACGTTGCGTATTGCACTTTGAAAGGCGCAGAAGCTGCTCATGACCACGATTTCGGAGCTCGTATTCAGTGGGACGTTCCGCTTCTTGAAGGATATTCCTGGACAGAAGTTCCCAACCGCGGCTCTGGCGGCGGGCTTTTTAAGAGGCCTCCAAGAGCAGACTGACCTTCGGCTTCGCATCGGGGCGAGGGCTCGCCGAACCGCACTGGAGTATTCCCGGGATCGCAACGCCGCAGCAGTTTGGGAATTGCTACAACGAACTCTCGCAAAAGAGATAGCTGTGGCACCCTAAGCGTTTTATTTTCATCACTATATAGCCCTTCCGGGCGGCAGCTTGTGATTTAAGGAACTCTCGCCGGATTGTAACAATTCCGTAACAAAGGCACGCCAAACTTCTGATAACTAAGCAAATCCACGTCTGGAGATACGCATGAAGCGCATCGCAGCAATCTTTCTGGTTGGACTCGGCCTCGCCGGTATCCTCTTGGCGCAGGGCGTTTTGTCCATAACTGGGGCGGGAGCCACTTTCCCCTTTCCCATGTATTCCAAGTGGTTTGATGAATACCACAAGAAGAATCCGAACGTGCAGATCAACTATCAATCCATTGGCTCTGGAGGAGGCATCAAGCAGGTAACCGAGGGTACCGTCGATTTCGGCGCCACGGACGGCCCCATGAATGATGAACAGCTAAAGGCTTTCCAGGAAAAGCATGCCTGTGCTGTTCTCCATTTCCCTACCGTGCTCGGCGCTGTCGTTCCCACGTACAACATCCCCGGAGTCACCGGCTCCTTGAATTTCACTCCCGAAGCCTTGGCGGGAATCTATTTTGGCAAGGTAACCAAGTGGAACGATCCACTCATTGCGGACGCAAACAAGGGTGTCAAACTTCCTGCCGACGACATTATCGTGGTGCATCGCGCAGAATCGAGCGGCACAACTTACGTTTGGACCGACTTTCTCTCCAAGGTTAGCGAGGAATGGAAGAACCAAGTTGGCAAGGCCACGGCCGTCAAATGGCCCGTCGGCTTAGGGGGCCAGGGGAATGAAGGCGTCACCGGAACGGTCAAGAACACCCCCAACTCCATCGGCTACGTCGAGCTAATCTACGCGGAATCCAACAAAATCCCTTATGGCAACGTGAGAAACGCCGCTGGGGTTTTCGTCAAGGCCTCCCTTGCCGGCGTTACTGCCGCGGCCGCCGGCGCGGCAAAGTCGATGCCCGACGATTTCCGTGTCTCCATCACCAACGCTCCCGGGAAGGAAGCCTATCCCATTTCCAGTTTCACCTGGCTGCTGATTCCCTCCAAGATCTCCGATGCCGCCAAGCGCGACGCCATCAAGGGCTTTCTTTCCTGGATGCTTTCCGACGGACAGAACTACGCCGAGGCCCTTTCTTACGCGCGGCTTCCCAAAGAGGTCGTCGCCAAGGAAAAAAAAGCTTTGAGCAACATTCAATAGCGTGGCCACGACAACTACCATCGTTCCGAGCGGGGGTCCCGTTGCGGGCTCGCGCTCCTTTTTGTCGCGGTTGCGCGACGGCGACGAGATCGCGCGCCTGATCACTTTTTTGTTTGCGGCTTCGGTTGTGTTGATTACCGCCCTGCTGGTTTATGAGCTGTGGCAGGGATCCGCTTTGCCGCGCCACCAGTTTGGTCTCAATTTTTTCCGCACCTCGGTTTGGGACCCGGTCTTCGATCAATTTGGGGCCCTCCCCTTTATTTACGGCACTCTGGTTACGTCCGCGGTGGCTCTCTTGATTGCCGTGCCTCTCGGAATCGGCGCGGCTATTTTTCTTGCGGAGCTTGCGCCGTTGAGGCTCTCTGACACTCTGGAATTTTTCATCGACCTCCTGGCCGCCGTTCCCAGCGTCATTTACGGGCTGCTCGGCATTTTTATTGTTGTTCCTCTGATGCGCAATGGCATTCAGCCGCAACTCAAGCAATATCTTGGATTTCTCCCGCTCTTTAAGGGACCGGCTTACGGCTTGGGCTTCTTGACGGCAGGCGTTGTCCTCGCCATCATGATCATTCCTTACATCATCTCCGTCTCTCGCGAGATTCTCCTTTCCGTGCCGCGTGACCAGAGGGAGGCGGCATTGGCTCTTGGCTCGACGCGCTGGGAATCAACCTGGAAAGTCGTCGTGCCGTTCGCGCGTACCGGCATCATTGGCTCCGTATTCCTAGCCCTGGCTCGTGCTCTTGGCGAAACCATGGCTGTGACCATGGTGATTGGCAATACTCCGGTCATTAGCCCCTCCCTGCTTTCTCCCGGCGACTCGATCGCCTCCGTAATTGCGAGTCAATTCAAGGAAGCCACCGGCGAACTCTACACGCAGTCCCTGATCGAACTAGGCCTGGTTCTTTTTCTACTGACCTTTATTTTGAACGGCCTGGCTCGCTTAATGATTGTGATCACTTCTCAGCGTGGCAGCGGAACGGGGCTCGCATGAGCGCACGACTGCGCTGGCGCAAATTCGTGAGCGCCTTCATGCTCTCGATGACCGGTGTTTGCGCCGTGGTCGCTGTCTGCGTGCTCTTTTTCATCCTCGGCTACCTGGTCTACCACGGCGGCACTTCGATCAGTTGGAATTTCTTTACCAGGCTGCCTGCTCCCGTAGGCGAGCCTGGCGGCGGCATGGCCAACGCCATCGTCGGCAGCGCGAAGCTGCTCTTCCTTGCAACGTTGATCGGCGTGCCGGTCGGGTTTTTTGGCGCCATCTATCTTGCGGAGTTTAGCGGCACCGCAACCGCTTTCATTGTTCGCTACGCAGCAGATCTGTTAAATGGTGTTCCCTCGATTGTGATCGGCATCTTCGCGTACAGCCTTGCGGTTCTGCCTTTCAAACACTTCTCCACGTTTGCGGGCGGATTTGCCCTCGGGCTGATGATGATTCCCATCACCCTTCGCAGCACCGAGGAGTTCTTGCGCTCCGTTCCGATCTCCTTACGCGAGGGTGCTATGGCCCTTGGCGCCGGCAAATGGAAAACCATCGCCACGGTCATTGTTCCCTCCGCTTACCGCGGCATTCTGACAACCATTTTGTTGGCCTTCGCGCGCGTTGCCGGCGAAACCGCTCCACTTCTCTTCACCGCCCTCGGCAATCGGTTTTGGAGTCCCGGCTGGAGCCAGCCCACCGCTTCGCTGCCCGTCGCCATATACAACTACGCCATCTCTCCGTATGAAGATTGGCATCGTCAGGCCTGGGCTGCCGGGCTGGTTTTGCTCGCTTTGATCCTTATAATTAACATTGTGGCTCGTGGCATACTTGCTCGCAGCGTTTCGGTTTCGAGGTCCTAACCAATGCATGCTTCTGTGAGGCCGGCCGTGTCTGTCAATATTCCTCCCACCGGGACCAACACTGCGGCCCGCGAATCTGCGGCGGCCCTCTCCATGCGCATGACCGTTTCCAAGGTCAATTTCTTCTATGGCAGCAAGCAGACGCTCTTTGACATCAGCCTGGGGATTGCCACGAATAAGGTCACCGCTCTCATCGGCCCCTCCGGCTGCGGAAAGTCCACTCTTCTCCGTACCCTCAACCGCATGCATGAGACCGTTCGCGGCGCTCGTCTCGAGGGCGAGATTCTTCTCGACGGCAAAAATATTCTCGGCCTGGACGTCACCGCGCTGCGCCGGCGCGTCGGCATGGTTTTCCAGCGGCCTAACCCTTTCCCCAAATCCATCTTCGACAACGTCGCCTACGGCCCAAGAATCAACGGCTCGAAGGAACCTATCGGGGAATCCGTGGAAAAAAGCCTGCGCCGCGCGGCTCTTTGGGATGAAGTGAAGGACCACCTTCACAAGTCCGCTTACGAACTCTCCGGCGGGCAGCAGCAGCGCTTGTGCATTGCGCGCGCGCTGGCGGTTGACCCGGAAGTCCTGCTGCTCGACGAGCCCTGCTCCGCGCTCGATCCCATCAGCACCGCCAAGATCGAAGAGCTTCTTGTGCAATTGAAGGACTTTTGCACCATCGTGACCGTTACCCACAACATGCAGCAGGCCGCCCGCGTCAGCGATTTCACCGCCTTCCTGCTCATCGGCCAGCTCATCGAGTTCAGCCCGACGCCACAGCTTTTCACTACGCCCGCCGATCCTCGAACGGAGGCGTACATTACCGGGCGTTTCGGATAACACCGGCCGTGTGTCGCGCATCTTAGTTGTCGGGGTGAGCCTTTCCGATAAGGATTAGGCACGGGATCTCATGGGGTGGATCAGCTGGAGTTACGAATTGCAATTCAAGCTCGTGCACTAGAAAGAGAAGCGGATGGAACGGCACTTCGAAAAAGAGATGAATGCCCTCAAGGAGCGCTTGCTCTGGATGGGCAGCCTTGCTGAGCGCTCGGTGCACCAGGCGGTTCATTCTGTCTTAGAATCGGACGAAACCCTGGCCAAGCGAGTCCTCGAAGAGGAAGACGCCATCAACGAACTCCAGATGGAAATCGACGACCGCGTCGTTCAACTCCTCGCCCTGCACCAGCTTATGGCCACCGATCTTCGCTTCGTCCTGGCCATCTCGCGCATCAACAACGATCTCGAGCGCATCGGCGACCAGGCTGTCAACGTTGCCCAAGGTGCGCTGCGCATCCTCCGCCATCCGCGCGTGAAGCCTTACGTGGACCTTCCTCGCATGAGCGACCTCGTCGAGGAAATGGTGCGCGACGCCCTCAACGCCGTCGTGCGCCGGGACGTCGAACTGGCGCACAAAGTCCTGGCCACTGACGATCAGGTGGATTACTACCGCGATCAGATTTTCCGCGAATTGCTTACCTATATGATGGGCGATTCCAGCGTGGTGTTTCCCGCCTTCGAACTCATCCTCGCGGCGAAGAACCTTGAGCGCATCGGCGACCACGCCACGAACATCGCCGAGGACGTCATCTACATTGTGCAGGGCCAGGACGTCCGCCACCCCACCGTCGACCGCCGCTAGAGCCGGTCCTATATATTATATTATAGTAGTCTTCTCGCTGTGTGCTATTGGGCTGACGGCACCGTGAAGTCCTGATCCACATAAGCCGCGAGGAGAGCGCCCTGCCCCCCTTGTGGACTGCTCTTAATTTAGCGGAGGGCACAAGCTGTGGTTGGCCTCTCTTGGTCATTGCGACTGGTTCCTAGTTCGTTGTTTCCGAAGAAATGCCGCGCAAACAGCCAAGCTCGCCAGTGACAGCGCATTTCCAACAGTCCGATCCGGTGTGCGTCCGAAACCCACCTTGATTCCCTCCGTGCCAGCAGGCAGCGGAAGGATGACTTGTGTTGTCCCTTCCGGGAATTCCGGTTTCACTGGCTGGCCGTTTATTTCCAAACGCCACGCCGGGTAGTCCAGCAGCCGAATTGCTAGCCGCAGCGGCTGGGGGGAAGTAACGCTGAGATCTTTTTCTTCAGCCGTCCAACGGGCGATGTGAATCTCGGCTTTGGCCGCACGCGCTTCCCCGCCTTCCACTGGCAGCAGCAGCACCGGCGGTGCTTTTGCCGGCAAATTCGAATGATCGTCTCCCGCCGGATCGTATTCGTCGGTGCCGTCAAACCCTTTGCCGCTTGAGATAGCTTCTTGCAGCGAGGGGATGTCGTCGGAATCCCACCAAGCCTTCCTAACCAGAAACGTAGCTGTCCCGGCCATAGCAAGAATCACGACGACGCACCAAATCCAAGCGACGCGTCGCGGCGCGACTGCCGCCGCGCCGAAACAGGCGTAAGCCAGAGCGAGAATGCCCATCCAGCGCCATGGGAATTGCACGAATCGCAGTTCCGGCAAGTACTCCCAGAGGATTGCGCTCGGTCGAAGCATGAGCAATGTTGCTGCGGCGCCAAGCACAATCAGTGATTGCCAAAGCGCTTTCTTCTCCCACGAGGCTTGCGCTTCCGTTATGTTTCGATACGCCAGGGCAGCGGCAATCCACGTCAGCAGCTTCAATAAGATGGCCACGCTCGAAGCGATCCAGTTAAAGAGGTTATGCTCCGGATCCGCAATCTTGGTGAACAGAAAGTTCTCCACAGGCCGCAACCCGGAGGAAAGCGCCTCTCCAATGTTCACCCATCTTTGTTCGTAAGCTGCCGGCACGAGATAAAAGCAGGCCAACCCAAATCCCAGGGCCAGACCGCCGGCTCCTCGCAATAAGGGCAGGAAAGACTTTTCTGATATCGCCGCCCACGCAAAGAGAAGCGCCATGCTGTAACTGGCCAAAACGCCTGCCGGCGCATTCGCAAGCCAGATGGCGGCGAAAAATAGCCCAAAAATTGCTGCCGACCGAGGTCCCGAGCCCCAGCGGTTTTCCATCAAGCCGCTCCGTTGCAGCGCGGCAAGCAGAAACGCCGGCAAAAAAGCCCACGCCAGTTCCTCCGCGAAGTCGCTGCGCAGGTAGACGACCAGCAGCGCATACGGATTGGCGGTATAACAAGCCGCCGCGAACAGGGCTGCTCCCGCTGGAAAAAATCTGCGCGCGAGCGCGAACATGGAGACTCCCGCCAGCGTTTGCACCAGCACGATGAAGGTTCCCGGCACCGCGTTCCACGGCACGACAAATCCCAGCGCCGCCCCCAGCAGCCATGAGAGTGGCGGATAAAAAATGAATCGCGGCTCCCCAAATCCGTTGTTCGCCCACTCGCACCATCGCGGAAAGACGATTCCTTCCTTCCACTGTCCCGCAACGTCCAGCCACGACGACGCATGAAACGCAATGTCGTGGCCCGACGCGGTTCCCCGCCAGAAAAATGGGGAAATGATCAGAAATGCGGTTCCCAACGAAACGCCCAATGCCGCCATCCATCCTCGGCGAGTGGCCTTGGCGTCCAATGGGTCGGGAGCATCCGGAGGAGAGGTCATTTCGCGTTCATGTCATTGTAACCGCGCGGGAATCGCACTTTAATGCTTCCAGCGCTTGCGTGCGCCTGCCAGACAGTTGAGCGATAATACACGCGCGCATGAGCACTGCAAACACAAACACGGCGCTTGATGCAACGCCCGAGCCCATCATCGAAGCTCGCCAATTGGAGAAGCACTATCCCCAGGCGGACGGCAGCCGCATTCAAGTCATTGCGCCCATCAACCTGGCGATCTATCCGGGACAAATCATCGCTCTGCTCGGCGCGTCCGGCTGCGGCAAATCCACGCTGATGCGCATGCTCACGGGACTTTCTCCCGCCACTGGCGGCTCCGTTTACTGGCATGGCCAGCCCGTCAACGGAAAATTCCCCAACGTCTCCATTGTCTTCCAAAGCTTCGCGCTTTTCCCCTGGCTCACCGTCATCGAAAACGTGGAAGCTCCACTCGAAGCGCGCGGCATTCCTCCCATCGAGCGCCACAAGCGGGCTCTGCGCATCTTGGACGCTGTCGGCCTGGATGGCTTCGAATCCGCTTATCCCAAGGAGCTTTCCGGCGGCATGAAGCAGCGCGTTGGCGTCGCTCGCGCCCTGGTAGTCGAACCGGAAGTGCTCTTCATGGACGAGCCATTCTCCGCTCTCGACGTGCTCACGGCCGAAACGCTTCGCGGCGAACTCCTCGAACTGTGGCTGGACCACAAGATTCCCACGCGCGCCATGTTCATCGTCACGCACAATATCGAGGAAGCTGTCGTTCTCGCCGACCGCATCATTGTTCTCGGCCGCAACCCCGCGCACATCCACGCGGATTTCACCGTATCCATCCCTCATCCTCGCGATCGCAAGAGCGCTGAATGCATCGAGCTTGTGGACTCGATTTACCGCGTCCTGACCCACCCCGCTCACAAGGACGAAACCGTTCCGCCGCGCACTTACGGTCCGGGCGCTCCTCCTAAATCAAAGGTAGTTATGCTTCCGCACACCCGGCCCGGCGGCTTGGCTGGCTTGCTGGAAATCCTTGTCGACCGCGGCGGGCGCGTGGACCTGCACCGCCTCTCCGAGGAACTCAGTCTGGATCTGGAATCCCTCCTCCCTACTATCGATACGGCCGTGTTATTGCGATTTCTCCGCACCGAGGAAGGCGACGCCATCATTACCCCGGACGGTTACGCCTTTGCGCAGGCCGACATTCAGACACGCAAAGCCATCTTCCGCAAAGCCGCCCTTGCCAACGTGCCTCTGCTCCGCCAAATGGAACAAGCTCTCAGGGCCAAATCCAATCGCACGCTCAGCGAAGAATTTTTCCGCGACTTGCTTGACGAGCACTTCAGTGCCGAGGAGTCCCGCCGCCAGCTCGATACCGCCATCCAGTGGGGCCGCTACGCCGAGATTTTCGATTACGATTCCCAGTCCGGCAAGCTGACGCTCACCGAGGCTTGACGGTCCCGTGAACGCGCCCGCACTTCGAGCCGCCGAGCCCGCGCCGCTTCCTCCCCCAGCGAAGCAGCCCGCGGGCTCGCGCTCGAGCTGGGGCTTCTTGATTGACATCGTCGTTTTTCTTTTTGTCTTTGCCGCAATTTTTGGACTTTATGCGATCGGCCGCGCCTGGCTCGCTCCGGCGCGCCCCGAAGCACAGATTTCACAAGACCCTCGCGACTTGCCTCTTTACGCGTTTTATTCCTTGGTGCGCATGGCCGTCGCCTATGCCCTCAGCCTGGTTCTTGCGGTTGCCTACGGGTACATCGCCGCTAGCTCACGCCGCGCCGAAATGATTCTGATCCCGCTGCTGGATATCCTGCAGTCCATTCCGATCCTCAGTTTTCTTCCCGCCATCATGCTTGCGATGGTCGCCCTTTTTCCTCACAGCCAGTTTGGCATCGAGCTTGGCTCCATCCTGCTGATTTTCACCGGCCAGACTTGGAACATCGCATTCAGTTTTTATTCTTCCTTGAAAAACGTTCCGCGCGATCTTCGCGAAGCCGCCATCATTTATCGCTTCAGCCGCTGGCAGCGCTTCGCGGAACTGGACCTGCCTTTTTCCACCATCGGGCTGGTTTGGAATTCCATGGTCTCCGTCGCCGGAGGCTGGTTTTCCCTCATGGCCTGCGAAATGTTTGTGCTCGGCAATAGGGACTTCCGCTTGCCCGGCCTGGGCTCGTTCCTGCAAACCGCAGCGAGCAACGGAAACACGAGAGCAATTCTCTGGGGCGTCGGCGCCATGATCGCCTTGATCGTGTTGCTCGATCAATTGATCTGGCGTCCGGTCATTGTGTGGGCGGACAAATTCAAATTCGAGCAGGTGAAAAGCTCCGCTGCTGCTCACTCGACCCTCTTCCATGTTCTTGGCCGCGCTTCGGTTGTTCATCGCTTGTACCAGCGGCTTATCCGGCCGTTTTTCAATTGGCTTACGATTACGCTGACCCAAAGGGCCTTTCGCGCCGCGGAAACTTTCGGCGCGCGAAAGCCGGGCCGTGCGCGCACCTGGATTGGTTTTTTGCTCGTTGCCGCGATTCTTGTGGGTTTGGGATTTGCCGTCTTCCATGCCGCCCGCGAACTTTCTGATCTTCACCGTGAAGATTACATCGAGCTTCTGCGGAGCGCGGCGCTCACGTTCCTTCGCGTAAATTCGGCGCTCCTCCTTGGTGCTCTCTGGACCGTCCCCGCCGGAGTTGCCATCGGCTTCCATCCCCGCTTGGCGCCCTTCGCTCAGTCTGTCGTTCAGACGGCCGCCTCCGTCCCGGCGACCGCCTTGTTTCCCATCCTCCTCCTCTTTTTGCTTCGTCTTCGCGGCGGCCTCGAAATCGCTGCCATGCTCCTCATGCTGCTCGGAACGCAGTGGTACATCCTGTTTAATGTCATCGCCGGCGCCACAGCGATTCCCACCGACCTCAAGGAAGCCGCCCAGGTTTTTCGCTTCGGCTCCTGGGACCGCTGGCGATACCTGATCCTGCCCGGCATTTTTCCCTATCTGGTCACCGGCATGGTGACCGCGTCCGGCGGCGCGTGGAACGCCAGCATCTTTGCGGAGTATTTTCATTTTCAGGGGAGAATCGTTTCGACGGCAGGGTTGGGGAGCACGATTAGCGGCGCCAGCGACACAGGCCGCTTCGACCAGCTGCTGGCCGCTACACTGATCATGGCCACCATCGTGGTGCTCATCAACCGCTTCCTCTGGCGCCGTCTCTACCGCCTCGCCTCCTCGCGCTTCAAGCTCGAAGCGTGATAGACTAAAAGGAGTTCCAATCCCAAACCTCTATTTCCAAACAACCATGGCCGAAACCAATTCTGGCTCCGGCGCCTGCGCCTGGAGCGACGAAGATTTTCTGCGCGCTTTCGAGGACCTCTCTTTCCCCGCGGACCGGTTTCACCACCGCGAACATATTCGCGTCGCC
>Ga0209804_1000027_pt1 | contig 119150 bp, 98 predicted proteins | sample GraSoiAngelo_139_FD_185896 | JGI IMG/M metagenome (GOLD analysis project Ga0209804, IMG submission 185896) | Grasslands soil microbial communities from the Angelo Coastal Reserve, California, USA - 14_0929_12_20cm (SPAdes) (version 2) | ecosystem: Environmental > Terrestrial > Soil > Grasslands... | reverse complement strand
TTTGGCGCGAGACCTCCGGGCCGGAGAAAAGCTTCCTTCAGGGACTCGTCCAGCTTGCGGTTGCCCTTCATCACCATTCGACCGGAAACCCACAGGGCGCACGCTCGCTCCTGAAGAAGGCACACCGAAATCTTTCAGGATATCCCCGAGACTTTGGCGGGATTCGTTTGGGTGCACTGCTTCAGACGATTGCTGCTTGGCAGAGCGCTTTAGAACAAGATGTCCCTCCTCCGCCGTTGCCGCGATTAGAAGCCACCGAATGTTAAAATCGCTGCTCTCGTGAATACGCATTCCAGTGGAAAACATAGGCCATCTGGCCTGCGCAGGAAGAGCTTCGACGCGGTGCCCCTCCTCGATCTGAGCCGACAGTATCGCGCGATCCGCGACCAGGTACTGGCGGCGGTGGAACGTGTGTGTACCTCCCAACATTTTATTTTAGGGGAGGAGGTCGCTGCGCTGGAGCACGAGATCGCGGCGTTCACGGGGGCGTCCGCGGCCGTGGGGTGCGCTTCCGGGACAGACGCTCTCTGGCTGGCTCTGCTTGCGCTTGGCATTCAGCCCGGAGATGCGGTTCTGACTACTCCTTTCAGTTTCCTCGCTTCCGCAAGCGCCATTGCGCGTGCAGGCGCCCGGCCGGTCTTCGCCGATATCGATCCAGACACCCTCAATCTCGATGCCAACCATGCCAGGACAAAGCTGGAAACCAGCCGACGCATTCGGGCCCTACTGCCGGTTCATTTGTATGGCCAGTGCGCCGACATGGACGCACTTCAACCGCTCGCTGACGAGTTCGAGATTCCGATCATCGAGGATGCGGCGCAGGCGACGGGCGCGGCTTGGCGCGGGCGGCGGGCCGGATCATTGGGCGTCGCTGCGGCTTTCAGTTTTTATCCAACTAAGAACCTGAGCGCGTACGGCGATGCCGGGCTGGTCACAGCCAGCAATCCCGAGTATGCCGAGCACATGCGCCGTCTGCGAAGCCACGGTAGCGCGAAGCGCTATTACCACGAGGAATTCGGGTCGAACAGCCGTCTGGATGCGATTCAGGCGGCGATTCTGCGGGTGAAATTGCCGCATCTCGAGACCTGGAATTCCGAGCGGCGGGCCAGGGCGGCCAATTATGACCGGCTTTTCAAGGAAGCAGGACTCGCGAGCGGGAAGGGGTCAGGTCCGGTTCGGCTGCTCCACACTCCTCCTCATGCCTGCCACGTCTTTCATCAATACGTGATCCGCGCGACACGACGCGATGAACTTCGAGCATTCCTTGCTGAGCGGAAGATAGGCACGGAAATTTATTATCCGGTGCCGTTGCACTTGCAGGAGTGTTTTGCTTATCTAGGGTACCGGGAAGGGGACTTGCCGCAAGCGGAGCTTGCCGCGCATGAGGTGCTTGCCTTGCCTATGTTTCCTGAGCTGACTGAGGACGAGCAGAGCTGGGTGGTGACGAGTATCGCGGAGTTCTATTCGTAGGTGTGCGGAGGCGGCCCCGGGGGCGTGCACGCGAGATCCTTCACCGGGCTGACCTCCGTTAGGATGACGAATAGATACGAGGCAGCCTGTCTAGTGCCTGCGCTTGGCACGTCTCGGCGCGGGCGGCTTCTGCGGTACTTCCCCTGGCATCAGCACCCGGCGAACGATAGGGGTGTTCAGCTTGTACTTTCGATCGACCAGGTTGCCGCTTGCGCCGCGAACCTTCAGAACAAAGACGGGCAACGTTCCTTCTTTGTCGAAGCTTTCGTGACTCACCGTGATCGGAAAAAATCCTTCCAACTTGCGCTCGCGGTAGGCGGTTTCGTAACGATGACGCCTCAGATTCCAGGTGAACACCCGAACCTGGTTGTAATCGAAGGGCATGCCATCTTTGGGTTCGCTGAGTAAGACTAGGTACTCGGAAATTTTTTTATCGCCGTCCGGAACTTCGTCGAGGACGAAGAACGACTGGATGCGCTGCCCTTCGGCGTACTGGGCGACATCAAGCGGAACATCCAAGTCCATCATGCGGGCCAGGATCCAGCCGGTGTGGCCCTCCGCATCGCGCACCAGCCACCAGTCTTCCATCGCCGCCGGAGGAGCTTCTTTCTTGCTTTGCGTGGCGGGTGGCGCCGTGGGCTCTTTTTCAGTGCTTGCGCGCTTCAATATGAAAAGCTTGGCGCCTTGGTTTAGCTGATAGAGGTGCTCGGAATCGCGCGCCGGTTCCAGATGGAGGTTGGTTTCGTTGCGGGTGGTTCCCGCGGCTTGTACCGGGTCATTCCGGTTGTCCTGAGCGAGTTTCTGGAGCTGATCGAAGACTTGCTGAGTTATGGTGTAGCGCTGCTCGATCCAGCCTTCCGTCCCGCCAGCAGTACGCACTTTCACGAACCGGCGTTCGCGGTCCAGAACTTCGACTCGTTCCCCGTTCTTAGCCAGGCCGACTTTGTTGTAGACAGGAGCGACGCGATCGCGCAGGCCGACTTGTGGCGCTGAGATGTAGACGACCTCGAGCACGTGGCGCCCGCGGCCGCACGCGGCTAGCAGACTGCCTGCCAGCACCAGCAACAGCAGGCATCGCCTTAGATTGGGGGGGAGGATCAACAGAACAATATAACGCAGGCGGAAGGCAGTGGTCAGTGGTCAGTGCCAGGTTCTGCCTTTAGGATTCATAAATCAGAAATCTTCCGAAGAGTCTGTTCCGGCCACGGATCACAGCCAAAACTAGCCACTGACCACTAGTCACCGACCCCTTCAATCTCCGAAGCAAATACCAATCGCGCGCGCGGTTCGCACCAATTCGCCGTTGGGGTCCACGGTTTTCATACGGCCGACAGCGTCGGCAATGTCCACGGCGCACACAGTCTCTCCGCGCAGGCATACCATCTTGCCAAATGCGTTTTCAGCAATCAGATCGACAGCCTTCACGCCGAAGCGCGTGGCGAGAACGCGGTCGTAAGGCGAGGGCGAGCCCCCACGCTGGATGTGGCCCAGAATGCTGACCCTCACTTCCTTATGGGCACAAAGGCTGATGGCATCGCCGACCCGATTGGCAACTGAACCTCCGCGGGACAGCCCTTTGAGTTCGGGCGGCAGTTTGATGCCTTCCGTGAAGCGCTTGCCGTATTGTTCGCGGGCGGCAACATAGTCGCAGACCTTCTGAATGGTGAAAGGAATCTCGGGGATAAGGATGACGTGCGCGCCACCGGCAATGCCGGCCTCCAGCGCGATCCAGCCGGCATCGCGTCCCATGACTTCGACAGCCATGACCCGGTGATGCGATTCGGCGGTGGTGTGGATTTTGTCGATCGCATCGGTGGCCGTGTGCAGGGCGGTGTCAAAGCCGAAGGTCACGTCGGTGGCGGACAGGTCGTTATCGATGGTCTTAGGAACCCCTACCAGCTTCATGCCTTTCCGGGAAAGCTCCAGGGCGATTTTCTGGGAGCCGTCCCCGCCAATTGTGATGATGGCGTCTAGGCCGAGCTTGCGCGCATTGGCCGTCACCTGATCGGAAATGTCTTTCACGAGTTCGCGGCCGTTCTCGACGGTCTTGTACTTGAAGGGATTGCCACGGTTGGTCGTGCCCAGGATGGTGCCGCCGCGGGGCAGAATGCCGCTGACATCTTTCAGTGTGAGTTGGTGAGAGCGCTCGGGCCAGATCAGGCCGTCAAAACCGTCGGGAATGCCGATGACTTTCCAGTTGTACTTGTGAATAGCGGATTTGACGGCGGCGCGAATGACAGCATTGAGGCCGGGAGCGTCGCCCCCGCCGGTGCAGATGCCAATGCAACGAATCTCAGTCATTACCAGATCACCAGCTGACGAATGCGGCAGTCCACTCTAAAGGATGCCAACCTCAGATAATACCGTCTGGATCAGGCGAGGCAGAAACGGCGGGGAAGCAACTGGAGCTGGTTGGGTGAGTGCTTTTGGAGAAAGCTCGACTGACGTGTCCTGATACAAGTCCGTCTTCTTGGCCCGCTGAGACGGGGCACGCCCACTCTCTATCTCAGCGCTTGTGAGTGGACGCGCGAATGGCCGCGTATCCAGTGGCTTCGCTTTTCAGCAGACACGCTTATTGATTGACGGTGATCACGATCGTTCCGCTAGCCCCGTTGCTGGAATCGGTGCCGGTTATGGTCGCCGTCCCTATCCCTTGTACAGTGCCTGTGCTGCCGCTGGAAATAGCGATGACCGCACTGTTGCTGGAACTAAACGTGGTCGAAGTCGTGACATCTGTGCCATTTAATGTGGCGGTGAAAGTGATTCCTGACCCGGCTGGAGTGGTGGCAAGGCTGATTGGGGACGCCGGGTTCGACGTAAGCGTCAGAGTCGTCGACGTGCCAACCGTCAGGGTAATCGTTCCGGATACTACGCTGCCGTTTGACGACTGGGCTGCGGCTTGAATCGTGACTTGCACACCCGGGTTGGGAGCAGCGTTGGCGGTCACGAGACCGGGGTTCGTGGTGCTCAAGGTTACAAGGTTTTGAGGATCCGTCTTACTCCAGGTAGTGGTGCCTGACAGGTTTTTGTGGCTGCCGTCATCGTAGGCGCCAGTGGCAATGAGTTGGACCGTGCTGCCTTGGTTCGGCAGGTTAGTGGACTGCAGGGTTGTTACTGTAATGCCTGTGAGCGTGGGTTTCACGAAGAAACCGCGGCAGCCCGCCCAGCCCAGACTCATGAGGAACGTGAAACTAGTCAGCAGCAACAACTTCCGCTTGGCAGTCAACATGATTTTTAGGAAGCCTGAGGGAACGCACACTTGCAACGGGTCGCTCCGCTACCGGCGTAGTGCCGATTGTAGCAGAAGGTGAGTGGCCCCTTGCGGTCCGGCGTCCCTTTCAAGTCCTCCTTACTAGAACGCTCAGTCAGGACGAACTTGCACATTGGTTGCAGGGCCGCGCCCAGCCTGCCTCGCGAAGCGCACGTATAATCCTTGAATCGTATATTCATGATCCGAACCTCGGTGACGAAGTGCATTCATTTGGGGACACTGGTTTGCGCCTTGGTAGCGATCGCGGATGGCCAAGCCGCAACCCGACCTACGCCGGATAAATCGCTGCGGTTACTAGTGTGTGCCTCCTGCGTCCATGCGCATATGGAGTTCCTGGCATCGGACGCTCTGCGCGGGCGCGGCAGCGGTACCCCTGACGAATGGGTGGCCGCTACCTACGTCGCTTCGGAACTGCAGCAGTACGGAGTGGCTCCGGCGGGCGACGATGGCACCTATCTCCAGCGAGCTACGTTGCTTCGCCGAAAATTAACCAGCGCTCCGCAATTGAAATTCCGTACTTCCCTGCCTTCACCCCGAGAAGTCGCTTGGACCCATGGGAAGGAGATACTCGCGCTTTACTTGGCTAGTCCCACGTTTTCCGGTCCCCTGCAGAAGATCGATCTGGCGAAGGGAGAAAATCAACCCGTCCAGTCCGGGGCGGTTGTGTTTCTCACTGGGGCCAATGAAGGCAAAATGCGCCGGGAGCAGTTCCGCATCGGCTACCAGGGAGCGGTAGCGGTCCTTGTCCAGGAATCGCCTCGGCTGCATTCGGGTTGGGAGGCGATGGGAAGTAAGTTGCCCGAGTTACCGATTCAGATCGAGGGTGCTGACCGGTCGGATACGGGCCCGCAATTCAACGTGTTCGCCGTGAGCAGCGACGCGGGAGGTCTGCTGGCGGACCTGCCGGATGGGACGACGATTGACATGAACGCCGTGGCTGGCCCGGTGGAGAAGAGCTTTACGTGGAATGCAGTAGGCAAAATCAACGGGACGGATTCCTCGCAACGGCATGCATCGGTTCTTCTGACCGCGCATCTCGACCATCTTGGGGTCGGACCGCCAGTGAATGGCGACGATATCTACAACGGTGCCGATGATGATGCTTCCGGGACGACTGCTGTCCTGGAATTGGCGCGAGGATTGGCGGCGCAACCAAAGCCGCGGCGAACCGTGATTTTCGCGCTTTTTGGCAGCGAGGAGGCCGGAGGGCTGGGATCCACGTACTTCCGTGAGCATCCTCCGGTGCCCTTGCACAATATTTCAGCCCTCCTGGAGTTCGAAATGATTGGGCGGCCGGACCCGGCTGTGGCGGAAAACGCTCTGTGGCTAACCGGATGGGAGCGTTCCAACCTGGGGCCCGAACTTGCGCGTCATGGGGCTCATCTGGTGGCAGACCCGCATCCCGACCAGGGCTTTTTCCAGCGATCTGATAACTACGGGTTTGCGAAGAAGGGCGTAGTGGCGCAGACGGTGTCTAGCTATGGGCTGCATGGCGACTACCACCAGCCCAGCGATGACCTGACACACATCGACTTCAAACATATGGCTGAGGCCATCAACTCGATGCTGAAGCCGGTTTGGTGGCTGGTGAATTCGGACTTTGCGCCCCATTGGAATCGCGGGGGACAGCCGTAGTTTCTAGTGGTCAGTGGTCAGTTCTCAGTCGTTGTCAGATAGAGCGGGAGGGAGACTCGCGAACCATCGAATGCAGCTAAACGGCGAACGAGAACCGGGAACTGAGAACCGGGAATTAAGAACTATTGTTTCTTCTTCCCCGCCTTGGTAATCCGCTCATCAATCGGCTTGCGGCCGGCATAGCCTTCTTCGGTGCCGTGCCAGTGGCCGATACCTTTCTCTCCCAGCTTCCAGCAGAGCAGGACTATCTCGCCCTCAACCCGGCAGGGGAAATCCAGCAGGCCCATGTCGAGATCTTTCACCTGCACCCCGGTGGCATCAATCTCGGCGAGAGCGTCTTTGACGCGCTGCAACGCCTTTTCCCGTTCCGCCTTGCGGCGGGCTAGGTGCACAACATTGAGCAGCATTCCGCCCTTTAGAAATACCTTGTGGGCAGTTTCCTGCATCTCGGTGTCGACCTGCTCGATCAGTCTTTTGCCCTTAATGGCGGCGCGCAGCAGGGACTCCAGTACAGGCAGAAGAGACTGAGCTTCTTCCAGGGTAAAGGTTCGATTGGACATATCGGCTATGAAAGCATTCTAAATCATGCCGGCAACTCGTGACCGTGCCGAAAGGAGCCTGAGCTTTGGTTACCGCTTTTAGTTTCGAGTCTCGGGCGTGCCGTGTGCGCCTCCCATGCACACTCGAAACTTGAAACCCGAAACTTCTTACTGAATTTCCAGCATCCGATCCAACGCCATCCGAGCCCAGTACTTCACATCGTCTCTGACCTTGATTTGGTTGACGACGTTGCCCCCCGCCAGGTTCTCCAGTGCCCAGCAGAGGTGCTGCGGGGAAATGCGGAACATGGTGGTGCAGAGGCAGCCGGAGTCATCCAGGGTGATGACTTTCTTTCCTTCTGCCGCAAACTCCCTGCCCATTCGGTTCACCAGGTGAATCTCAGTTCCCACGGCAAAGCTCGTGACGGACGGAGCTTCGCGAATCATCTTGATCAGCTTGTCGGTGGAGCCGATGCCGTCGGCCTTCTGGCAGACTTCCCAGCGGCACTCAGGATGGACGATCACGCGGATTCCGGGATACTTCGCGCGGACCGCGTCAACATGTTCGGGCAAAAATCGCTGATGCACCGAGCAGTGGCCCTTCCAAAGGATGACGCGTGCGGCGCGCAGCCGCTCGGCTGTCACACCGCCGTTGAGCATATATGGATCCCACACCACCATTTCGTTCAGCGGGATTCTCATGTGGTACGCAGTATTGCGACCCAGGTGCTGGTCGGGAAGGAAGAGGACTTTCGGAGTTTTGGCAAAGGCCCACTTGAACGCGCCGGCAGCATTCGACGAGGTGCAGACCGCCCCTCCCCGTTCGCCACAGAATGCCTTAATGGCGGCGCTGGAATTCATGTAGGTAATCGGAGTGATACCCTCGCCCTTATCGCTGGTTAAGCCAGCAGCAATCAGTTGCTCCCAGCAATCTTCTACCTGCGTGATTTCGGCCATGTCGGCCATGGAGCAGCCGGCGTTCAGGTCAGGAAGAATCGTCATCTGGCCGCGGCGGCCGAGAATGTCGGCACTCTCTGCCATGAAATGCACTCCGCAGAAGATGATGTACTTGCCTGACGCCCGGGCAGCCTCTTGCGAAAGCCGGTAAGAATCGCCGCGAAAATCGGCAAAACGGATGACTTCATCGCGCTGGTAGTGGTGTCCGAGGATGACGGCATCGCGGCCCAGGGCTTCTCTAGCGGCGAAGATGCGGTCGTCCAGCGAGTGGTCAGGAAGGACAAGATAATTGTCCAGAGAGCAGACAGCGCTTGCGCTAGCCAAGTTGTATCTCGCTTTCAGTGCCGTGGCAGCACGCCCAATTTTCTGGGGGCCGCCCGGAACGGGGTTGTTGAAAGCCCTGCCGGCTCCAGTAGATTCACTGCGCTTACGGCGCCCAACCTACGGGGATGTTGAAGCTGACAGTTGTTTCTTTCCTTAGTTTAGATGCCCCAGGGTAGCGGCTGGCCGGAATTTTCTTCCCGGTACATCACGGCCGTTTTTGACTGGAGCAACACCTGTATTTTGCACTCGGCTGAACGCCAATGCAAGTGGGCGGCGGGGTCTTTGACCCGCGCCCGGATGGATCAGAGACCCGTCTCCACGCAGCCCTATCCGCCTATGTGGACCATGGTACGGGAAGGCGGCACAAAATCCGGTTCTCCGATGTGGTGGCGGGCCTCTTTCCGATCTACCACACTGTGGATAAAGGCCACGAGTTCGTCGTCGGAAGCTCCGCGACGCATCAGTTCGTGTAGGTCGTGGTCCCAGATAGAAAACAGGCAAGTACGAATCTTGCCATCGGAGGTGATGCGCACCCGGCTGCAATGACCGCAGAAGGGATGGGACACGGGGGCGATGATGCCAATCTCACCCATGCCATCATCAAAAACATAGCGGCGTGCGGTTTCGCTGCGATCATGGGGGATTTCGACCAGCGGCCGGTATTCGGCCATGCGGCACAAAATCTCGTCCAGCGTGACCACGATATCAGGGGACCAGACCCGGTCTTCTTCCAGCGGCATGAACTCGATGAAACGCAGCACTACGCCTTCTTCCCGGGCAAACCTGCCGAAGGGGATGATCTGGTCTTCGTTGAAGCCACGCATCAGGACGCAGTTGACCTTCACAGGAGCCAGACCGGCACGCTTAGCAGCACGAATTCCCGCCAGCACGCAGTAGAATCCGTTGGGAACGCGGGTGATGCGGGCAAAGCGGTCCGGGTCGACGGCGTCCATGCTGACCGTAATGCGGCGCAGGCCGGCGTCCTTCAGCGGTTGCGCCATCTCGGCAAGAAGATGGCCGTTGGTAGTGATAGCCAAGTCGAGAGGCCCGCCATGTAGGGTGCGCAGCCCCGATAGCTCCCGGACGAAGTCCACGACCCCCCGGCGAAGAAGCGGTTCGCCGCCTGTAATCCGGATCTTCTCGATGCCCAGACCGGCGAACACACGTGCCATGCGCAGGTAGTCGGCAAAGGGCAGGTCTGCGTACATCGCACCATCATTCCCCGTGCGGCAGTAAACACACTTGTAGTTGCAGTGGTCCGTTATCGAAATCCGGAGATCGGTGATCGGGCGACCGTGTTTGTCGATCAGGGAAGCCATGCCAAGTACCCAATTGCTGATTCGCGAGAAGAGGAAAGTGACACGGCAGGAAAGACCTGGCGGATGTCTCCTTTCCAAGTGCTTCTCGCGAAGCACGGGAGGCACAAGCGTTTCCACCTGCACCCTCGGGCGGCAGCTTGACTCTCAGCTACTCACCCTCGCCGCCGTGACCAGGGTATTCCCGGAGGTTTCGGCGGTCGGAAACTGACCTGAATTATACGCTTGGATGCGGCACATGCGGAGGCGGATTCTGTGTGGGGGGCGCGGGTCTTTGACCCGCCCAAAAGCACCAACTCACATGCCGTCGTAATTCGGGCCGCCGCCGCCCTCGGGTGGAACCCAGGTGATGATCTGATAGGGATCCTGGATGTCGCAGGTCTTGCAGTGCACGCAATTGGACGGGTTCAGGCTGATGCGCTTGCCATTAGGGGCGGAAGAGTCGTCCACCATCTCGTAGACGTTGGCTGGACAGAAGTTCTGGCAGGGGCTGCCGAATTCCTTGATGCAGCGCTGTTCGCAAATGTTGGTGTCGTGAATCACAAGATGCGCGGGCTGATCTTCTTCGTGCTTGGTGCCGGAATGATAGAGGTCGGTAAGCTTGTCGAAAGTCAGCTTGCCGTCGCCTTTGTAGAGACCTAGCAGATGGGCCTCATCGCCACCGTCAGGGGGCAATTCGCTCAGCTTCCGCAGGTGCTGATAGCCGGGTGTAGCAGGATAGCGGTTGTGAAGGCCGCGTCCGCCCGTGATCTGCTGCAAGCCCACGTGGAACATGCCGGCCCACAGGCCATGCTCGAAGCCCTGGTGGAAGTTGCGGACCTTCCAGAGCTCTTCTTTAATCCAGCTGGATTCGACGCGGCGCTGGAAATCACTGAGGGTGGCTGCCGACGAGTCGCCCTTTTTGAGCGCTTCGAAGGCCGACTCGGCGGCGAGCGTGCCGCTCTTGATCGCCAGGTGGATGCCCTTCAGCCGGGCGGAATTCAGGAATCCTGCCGAGTCTCCTAAAATCATCCAGCCATCGCCAGAAACGGGGGGAATCGCCCACCAGCCGCCATAGGGCAGCGACTTCGCGCCGTAGCGAATCATCTTCCCGTCCTCAAGCAGGCTGGCTACAAACGGATGTTTCTTGAATACCTGCAGCACGCGCTGCACGTCGAGGCGGGGATCGGGATAGGCGAGGCCGGTCACGAAGCCAAGGGAAACAATGTTGTCCTTGCCACCATAGATCCAGGCTCCGCCGTATTCTTTCGAAGTCAGCGGCCAGCCCATGGTGTAGATTACTTCGCCTTCGGCAATCCGGCCGGATGGAACCTCCCACAGTTCCTTCACGCCTACGCCATAAGTCTGCGGATTGCGATCTTTATCGAGATTGAAGCGGGCAATGAGTTGCTTGGTCAGCGAACCGCGTGGGCCTTCAGCAAGGATCGTGACTTTGGCCTTCAGGTCATAACCGGGCTCGAAATTCGATTTCCGCTGGTTTTGCTTGTCCACACCCTTGTCGTCGGTGCGCACTCCGGCCACGCGATTGCCATCGAATAGCAATTCTGAACCGGCGAATCCAGTGAACACCGTGATGCCGGTCTCTTCCACCTTGCCGCCAAGCCATTTCACAAACCGGTTCAACGAGATCACATAGTTCCCGTGATCCCGCAGCGCGGGTGGGGTGACAGGGAGCTTGAACTTGCCTTTTTCGGTGAGGAAGTAGACGCCCTCTTGGTTGACCTCGGCGTCAATGGGGGCTTCTTTCTCAAAACCGGGGAGCAACTCGCGCATGGAGCGTGGGTCGAGAAGCGCACCGGAGAGGCAATGCTGGCCTATTTCACGCGCCTTCTCGAGTACGTAGATGTTCTCTTTGCTCAGCTGCGCCTCGGGATGTTTGGCATTGTGATTGTCAATGATTTGAGACAGACGCAGTGCGCAGGCCATGCCTGCAGGCCCACCGCCAACAATGACGACGTCGGCTTCCATCTGGGGGCGGTCGATGCCTTCCAGCGGCTTACGAAAGATCAACATGCTTGACGTTTCAAAGTCTCAAGGTTTCAAAGTTTCAGGGTTAACTCGATTCAAATTGCGTAATGAGTCGAGCGGACGGTTCAAGAGGCCAAGGACTTGGTAAGGGCGCTGATCGAGCATCTGATGAGACTCTTTGTCCAGATAGCCAAGCACGCGTGCGATCGCCAATTGGGTATCCAGCTCGAGCAGCGATCCACGGGAGTGTCCCAAGAATTGCTGGAATTCACCTTGCGTTAGCCGCCCCTGTCCCTCGGCAATGTTGGAAACAACGGAAACAGCGGCTCGCCGAATCTGGGACGTTAAACCATAGGTCTCTGTTTTGGAAAAATGCTCTGTGTGCTTATAGACATCCACTGCCAAGCCCTTGGCTTTTTGCCAGACCAGCAATTCGCGATAAGAACGGCGCATAATTTCTCCATCTGCCATCCTCGCCGGGTGAAACCTTGAAACATTGAACCTTGAAACCTGAAACTCGAAACTATGCTCCGGCTTTAGCTTTCTTGATCTCCTCAATTAAAGGTGGAACGACGTCGAACAAGTTCCCGACCACGGCGTAATCGGCGATTTCGAAAATAGGCGCCTCGGAATCCTTGTTGACCGCAATGATCGTCCGCGAGCCTTTCATGCCCACGATGTGTTGAATCGCTCCGCTGATTCCAAGCGCCAGGTAGAGTTTTGGCGTGACGGTCTGGCCGGACGAGCCGATCTGGCGATCCATAGGCAGCCAGCCCGAATCGCAAATCGGACGCGAGGCAGCGATTTCGCCGCCAATGGCGTCGGCAAGCTGCTTAGCCAGATCGATGTTCTTCTGCTCTTTGATTCCGCGGCCCACGGCGACGATGATTTCGGCTTGTGTCAGGTCCACGGCTTGCTTGGCTTCCTTGAAGACTTCCTGCGGTTTGTTGCGGATGGTTCCATCCGGAATTTCAGCTTTGACCGTCTCGACGGGAGCGGCACTTGTGCCAGTCTCGGCCTTATCCGCGCGAAACGCGCCGTTCTGGAAAGTGACGAACCACGGAGCATCGCACGTGAAGCGCACGTCCGCCGCCAGCTTGCCCTGGAACATCTGCCGAGTGAATACGAGCTTGCCACCATCCTTCTTATAGCCGATGCAGTCGCTGACCGCGGTGCGTCCCATGGCCGTCGCCAACTTGGGGACAAAATCGCGCACCTGGTAGGTGTGTGGCATCAGCACCAGCTTGGGTTGATGGGAAGAGATGAACTGCTTCAAGGCGGCAACGAAGGCATCCGGCGTATAAGGCTCCAGCTTGGGAGACTCGATCGCATACACCTTGGAAACTTTCCTTCCCGCGACTTCGCCGGCAAAATTTCCCCCGCTGCCGCCAACAACGGCTGCTTCCAAAGCCCACCCCGTATCGGCTGCCAGAGCCTGGCCAGCGGTAAGCGTCTCCCAGGAGACCCGATTGAGTTTGCCTTCGCGTTGCTCGACAACCACCAGAATTGTGTCTGCCATGGATTTAGTTCTCAGTTGCCAGTTCTGGTTCTCAGTTAGACGGTGCAACGCTCGCCTTAAGAAGTCATTCTTCGGTTGTATTCCGGCGCATGGTGAAGCCGGTGATCATCAGTACTAGTCCGAGCAGCGCGAGTGCCGCAATAACAGAAACAAAAAGCTCTTGTCGCCCGACTCTAAATGCTGATGGGAGAAAAAAGACCACCAGCAAATCCGCCACCCACACCGCCAGCCCGATAAAAAGCAAACTGGAGCTGGTCTCTCGCTTTTCCAGCACTTCCGCCATATGTGCCTCCCGAGGGCGCACACGCCCTTTGGCCACAGTATGAATGGCAGAACAATCTGTTTCAGTGACGAATAACCATCAACTAGCCCGCCAAGGTGTTTTGGGTAGAGACGCGGCTTGCCGCGTCTCCAATGCCGGCGCTACAAGACTCTGACTTCGTTGCGCAGCTTGTCGACCAGCTTCTTAGCTACTTCTCCAGGCGGACCTTCAATCGTCTCCGTCTTCTTGGTCTTTTGCGGAACGTAGAGGCGCTCAATTTTTTGCAGGTTCCCGCTTATCGCGGATTGCACTTCCGCCATGGTCACTTTGCGCAGTGGCTTGTTCTTGGCCTGCTTGATGCCGTTCAAGGTCGCGTAGCGCAGCTTGTTGATGCCGGACTGGATGGTCAACACAGCTGGAAGGGGCATATCCACAAACTGGAAGTAGCCTGCTTCCAACTCGCGCTTTACACGAATGCCGGAATCGCTCTTCTCAATCTGCATGATGATGGTCGCATGTGGCCAGCCCAGCAGCTCGGCCAGAATTACACCGGTCTGGGCGTAGCCGTAGTCGTCCGACTGGAGACCGGTGAAAATCAGGTCGAACTTCTCATCTTGGATGGCTCGAGCGAAGGCCTGCGCAGTGTTAAGAGCGTCAAGGCCGACAAAGGCATTGTCCTCGAGATGAATGGCGCGGTCGGCTCCTTTGGCCAGGGCCTCGCGCAAAACCTGGGCCGCGCGAGCGGGACCCGAGGTGATCACAACCACATCGCCGCCGTGCTTTTCCTTTTGACGCAGGGCCTCCTCGAGGGCGTAGGCATCGGGTTCATTGACCTCGTAGGAGACGTCTTCCCGGATCCAGGTGCCGCTTTCGTTGAGCTTGAGGGGCGCGTCCTTCTGCGGGACCTGCTTCATGCAGACCAGGATTTTCACGGGAACACTCCTTGGCCCAAACCTACTGATCGGTTCGGTAGTTGTGGGATAAACAAATCAGTATAAATGAGCAGCTGGAACGGAGGAAGCACTCGCTAGTCGAGAAAGGCCACCGATTGTACGCCGGAGACTTCGAAGCGCTTGCGGCAACGCATGTTCTTGCACATCATCATGTCGTCCTTGCGCAGCATGTAGGAGCGGGCTTTGGCGAAGCGGGCGCGGTCGCGCTCATCGGCCCGGCCAGGAAGCTGCTTTTTCTTGGTGCGCACCAACCAGAGCACTTCGTATTCGGCAGACTGCTGGCAATGAGGACAGTTCAGCATCGCTGTCTTCTTTTCCTGGCGCTCGTCGAAGAAGTCGCGTTCTTCCATGGGGCGCAGTTGTCAGCTCTCAGCTATCAGTTTTCAGCCAAGTGCTCAGCACCTCGATTATTGCATAATTGACCAGCCTAATCCGGTGTGCCGGTTTGAATTGCCTGGAAAAAAGAGGGCGAACGCTTGCCAAAGAGAAAGAAACCCAAGACGTTTCGGGCGGTGAAGGCCGTCAAGGCAGCGGCGCGAGAGCAGGTGGGAAGTCCTCGTCCAACTCGCACGGTTCCGGATCGGAAGAAGAAACAGATCCGCGAAAAATACAAGCCGACGCTCAACAAGTTGCTTGAACAGGAGTGAGCAGCGAACACTTAGGAGCCGCAGTTGGGGATCTTCACGTTCACTGTGGAGGTCCCGAGTACGACATTGCCGCTGGGCGGGTTCCCGGGACGGCTATACACTTTGGCTAGGATTCCGATGTTCGTCCCGCAGGCGTTGCCCGTGCTCGTGGCGAGGCCGGGCGAACCGGGGGTGCTGAAGTCGATTACCTGGGGTGAATCTGTCGACCACACGACGGTGTTGGTAATGTCCTTGGACTCCGGGGGATGGACGTAGCTGCCCACCGCCGTAAACTGAATACTCAAATGCTCTCCGGGACCGCTCAGACCAAGCGTGGCGCCCTGCGGCAATACCTGGATTGATACCAGCTGCTGATCGCGCCCGCAATTGATAGAGGCCAAAAGCAGCAAAATTATTAATCCTACGCAAATCCTACGCTACTAATCCGCAGCCACCCGCGATTCATAACTTCTCCTGCACTCACTGAACTGACCGCCGCACGGCGTAGAAGGGAAGAATCGTCAATTTATTAGAAGCCATGGCAAAAAACAAGGGTGCGTAGTAACTAGGCACTATGCTTGACACCCTCGGAGGCGAACTTCGCGAATTGCTTTATATCTTCCGTGGTCGTATCGAACGAGCACATCCAGCGCACGACCGACTGCTCCTCGTTCCACACGTAGAAGAAATAGCGCTTTTGAATTTTGGCGATGGCCTCGCGCGGGATGCGGGCGAAGACTCCGTTGGCCTCGACGGGGTAGACGATTTCCACTGCCGGGATTTTGCTGAGCTCCTTTTCCAGGAGCTTCGCCATTTGATTGGCATGGCGCGCGTTCTTCAGCCAGAGATCGCCGGTGAGCAAGCTTTCGAATTGAGTGGCGATGAAGCGCATCTTGGAGGCGAGTTGCATACCCTGCTTCCGGAGATAGAGGAAATCCTCGGCCAGCCTCCTATTAAAGAAGATCACTGCCTCGCCTCCCATCAGCCCGTTCTTGGTTCCTCCGAAGGACAGCACATCAACGCCGAGATCGCGCGTGGCTTGCTTGAGCGTCTGGCCCAGGCTAGCGGCGGCGTTGGCAATGCGGGCGCCATCCATGTGCACAGACATGTCATGAGCGTGCGCGAAGCGGGTCAGGGCCTTTATTTCTTCCGGCTTGTAAAGCGTGCCCATCTCGGTGGCCTGGGTGATGGCTATCACCTTGGGCTGAACGTGATGCTGATCGCCGATTCCGTGATACGCCGCCTTCACGGCATCGAGTGGCAGCTTGCCATCGGGGGCGGGGATGGGAATGAGCTTGCAGCCAGTGAATTTTTCGGGAGCGCCGCACTCGTCGGTATAGATGTGCGCGGCTTCGGTGCAGATCACCGCGTGATAGGACTGGGTGAGCGCCTTCAGACCGAGCACGTTGGCGGCGGTGCCGTTGAAGACAAAAAAGACTTCTATCTCCCGACCGAAATGCTCCCGGAACTTAGCGACTGCGGAGGCGGTGTAAGGGTCATCGCCATAACCGACGACGTGGCCCTGGTTGGCGGTTGCGATCGCTTTCAAAACGGCAGGGTGAACTCCGGCGTTATTGTCGCTGGCAAAGCTGCGTGCGGGCTTCATGGCGTTGACAATGTAACAGCTTGGTCAGCAACGGTCGCAAAAGAGGTTGGCGATCAGCGCCGATGCGCGGTCCGAAAAACCACCAAAGGGCATTATCGGAGGAACCTAACTAGGTTACTTGAGACCGTCGGGCAATGATCTTAGAGTGGCCTCCATCGGCGATACTATAACCTTCGCGACCGGTGGGGTGATTCTGGCCGCAGGTTGCCTGTACCGCTGCGTGGCGCGGGAAGAGCACCTGTTGGCCGCCGCGACCAAGCCCCGCGAGCGCCAAGCGGCTTATTTTCTTGGGCGCCGGCGGGTCTTCGATCCGCCGGGACGGGTCAGAGACCCGTCCCTGCCCGATCCCTTTCTAATTAAGTGCTCCCCTGACCCAGAATGTTCTGCCTCTGGACTCTAATCCAGAGCCTCGCGCCTGACCCGTTGTGCGTGATAGCTTACCCAGAATGCGGAAAGCTGGCCAAAACGCCACTCATCGAAGCAGTCGGGGCGCATCCCTACTGGCCGGGCTGCTCCTCCTGATTGCCATCGGCGCAGGTTGTAGCAAGGGCCCGGATCCCCAGGCCCAGGGTCCGACCGCCATGCCGGTGAAGGTCGCCGTCGCCCAGGATGTCCCCGTGGATGACACGACCGAATATGTGGCCACGCTGAAATCGCGCGACTCGGCCGTAGTCATGCCTCAGGTGGAAGGGGTGGTCACGGAGATCTATGTGCACTCGGGCCAGCAGGTCGCAGCTGGTATTCCGTTGATGCAGATTGACCCTTCCAAGCAACAAGCCACGGTTAAGAGCCAGCAGGATGCGCGTGCAGCGCAGGAAGCCAACCTCAAGTATGCGCAACAGCAGTACGATCGCGTCAATGGATTGTACACGGCGGGGGTTGTCAGCAAGCAGGAACTCGATCAGGCGAAAACGGCTCTGGACGCGGCTCATGCTCAGCTGGAGTCGCTCGAGGCGCAGGTACACGAGCAGCAAGTCCAATTGAAGTATTTCAAAGTCGACGCGCCTCGGCCGGGCATTGTGGGCGACGTTCCGGTGCGGGTAGGCGATCGCGTGACCACCACCACCATGCTGACTACCGTTGACAAGCCCGGCACGCTTGAAGCTTACGTCTATGTACCGGTGGAGCGCTCCGGGCGGTTGAAGATGAAAATGCCGGTGCAGATTGTGGACAGCGACGGCAAAGTGATCGCCGACAGCCGCATCAGCTTCATTTCTCCCCAGGTGGATAACACCACCCAAACAGTACTGGTGAAATCTCTGATTGGAAATAACAACGAGCGCCTGCGGACGGCGCAGTTCATTCGTGCCCGCATTATCTGGGGACGTCGCCAAACCCCGGTTGTGCCCGTGTTGGCCGTGTCTCGCATTGGCGATCAGTACTTCGTGTTTGTGGCGGAGCCGGGCAAGGGCGGGTCTTATGTAGCCCGCCAGCGGCCGCTGCGCGTCGGGCAGATGGTGGGCAATGACTATGCAGTGCTGGAAGGGATCAAGCCCGGAGAACGCATTGTTGTTTCCGGCACGCAGTTTCTGGTGGACGGGATGCCGGTAACGCCACAGAGCTAGACTCCAGGTTAGGCTCTGGGCTTTAGGCTCTCGGCTCTAGGTTGTCTGCCGATCAGGCCCCAGAGCCTGAGAACCAGCGCCGAAAGCCAGGAGCCGAATTCCAAGAGCCGAGAGCCTAAAGCCTAGAGCCTGAAATTTTCATGTTCGTCGACTTCTTCATACACCGTCCGGTGTTTTCCACGGTCTGCGCGCTGATGATCATTCTGGCCGGCGCGGTCGTCATTCCCACGCTTCCCATCTCTCAATTTCCCAACCTGGCGCCTCCGCAAGTGTCCGTCACCAGCGCCTACATCGGGGCCAGCGCTCAGACCGTGGAAACTGCGGTCACGCAGCCGCTCGAACAACAAATCAACGGTGCGGAGGGGATGAAGTACATCACCTCCAGCAGCAGCAATAACGGATTCAGCCAGATCACGGCAACCTTTGATCTAAACCGGGACCCGGATCTGGCCGCGGTGGACATCCAGAACCGGGTTAACACAGCGCAGGGTCGCCTGCCGAATGCGGTGAAGGCGACCGGCGTTACGGTTACCAAGTCATCGAACAATTTTGTATTCGGGGCGGCGGTTTACTCGCCGGATGGACGTTATGACCCGCTTTTTATGAGCAATTATCTGGATGTTTATGTGCGGGACACCCTGAAGCGGGTGCCGGGTGTGGCCGAGGTTTTTATCTTTGGCGAGCGCCGGTACTCCATGCGCCTATGGCTCGATCCGGTGCGCATGGCCGGACGTGGGCTGACCGCCGATGACGCGGTCGGCGCCTTGCAGGAGCAGAACGCTGAAGTCGCTGCCGGGGCGGTCGGACAGCCACCGATCAGGCCGGGGCAGCAGTTTGAGATCAGCGTACGGGCGGTGGGGAGGCTCACCGAGCCGGCGCAGTTCGACGACATCATTCTCAAGACCAATAAGGACGGCACGATTGTTCGGCTGAAAGATGTCGGCCGTGCTGAACTGGGCGCGGAAGACTACGGCTCCGATCTTGAGTTCAATGGCCATGAGTCGGTTGGGATTGGCATCACCCAGCTATCCACCGCTAACGCTTTGGAGGTTGACAGCCGCGCCATCGCCGAATTGGAGCGGCTGAGCAAGCGCTTCCCTCCCGGAATGAAATACGAGCTCGCCTTCGACACGACCGATGCCGTCGGCGAATCCATCAAAGACGTGCTCACCACCCTGATCGAGGCGATTGCGCTCGTCATTCTCGTAATTTTTATTTTTCTGGAGGATTGGCGCAGCACCATCATTCCGTCGGTCACAATTCCTGTGTCGCTGATCGGGACTTTTGCTTTTGTGAAGTTGCTGGGATTCTCGATCAATACCCTCACGCTATTCGGCATTACGCTGGCCACGGGGCTGGTGGTGGACGATGCCATCGTGGTGATCGAGAACATCGAGCGGCATATCAGCGAAGGAGAGAGGGACCCGAGCCGAGCGGCATCGGCAGCCATGAAGGAAGTGACGGGCGCGGTGATTGCTACCTCGCTGGTCCTGGTGGCGGTATTTGTGCCTGTGGCGTTCTTCCCGGGAACTACTGGAATTCTGTTCCGCCAATTCGCGCTGACGATTGCCTTCTCGATCTCCATTTCTGCCTTCAATGCGTTGACGCTTTCGCCCGCTCTTTCCGCTCTGCTGTTGGGACGCGGTTCCGGCGGCAAGAACGCTTTCTTCCGTGGGATGGACTGGGTGGTGACTGGCGTGACGCAAGGCTATCAGGCATCCCTGCGCAAGTTCCTGGGATATCCGGCTCTGGCCATCCTGCTTTTTCTGACCGGCCTGGCGCTCACCTATTTCGTGTTTGTCCGGGTTCCCAAGGGCTTTGTCCCCAATGAAGACCAGGGATGGTTCATCATCGCCCTACAGTCACCGTCAGGAGCTTCCCTCGAGTACACAAAGAAGATTGGCGAGCAGGTTACAGCCATTTTGCAGAAGACTCCTGAGGTCGAAAGCGTATTTGCCATAGCGGGCTTCAGCTTCACCGGGAACGCACCTAATCGCGGGATTGTGTTTGCATCGTTGAAGCCGTACTCGCGGCGGCGAGGAGCGAAGCACACGGCGGAAGCCGTAGTCAACCGGCTGCGCGGCCCGCTATTCGGAGTGAATGGCGCCTTCGTGATTCCGTTCCTCCCGCCTGCGGTTCAGGGATTGGGCGAGTTCGGCGGCTTCCAGTTCGAGGTGCAGGATCAGGGGGGGCATACTTTGCAGGAACTCGCCAATGTCACTGGCGATCTGGTGCGGCAGGGCAACGGACGGAAAGACTTGCAGGGATTGTTCACCGGCTACACCGCCAATGATCCCCAGTTCCTGGTGACCATTGACCGGGAGAAAGCCAAGAGCCTGCACGTGCCCTTGCAGCAGATCACCGACACGCTGGGTGTGTACATGGGCTCGGCCTACGTGAACGATTTTGATTTCAACAATCGCTCGTATCGCGTCTACATCCAGGCCGACAAGCAGTTCCGGTCGCGGGCCCAAGACATCGCGCAGTTCTATGCGCGCTCCGATACGGGAGCCATGATTCCCCTGGACAACCTGGTGAAGATTACGCAAACGATCACGCCCCAGGTGATCAGCCACTACAACCTGTTTCGGTCGGCGGAGGTTGACGGCGCGGCGGCGCCTGGCTTCAGTTCCGGGCAGGCGATCACCACCATGGAGGACTTGAGCAAGAAGCTCCTGCCGCAAGGATTCAGCTATGAGTGGACAGGCTTGTCGCTGGAGGAACTGGCGTCCGGCAGCACGTCCTTCATCCTGTTCGGGCTGGGAACGCTGGTCGTGTATTTGACCCTTTCGGCACAGTACGAGAGTTTCGTTCTGCCCTTGATCGTGCTGCTGGCCGTTCCCATGGCGATGTTAGGAGCGCTGGCCGCGCAAGGGCTGCGCGGGTTGCAGAATGACGTTTACTGCCAGATCGGATTGGTGATGCTGGTGGGTCTGTCGAGCAAGAATGCCATTCTGATCGTCGAATTTGCCGAGCAGCTACGCGAGCGTGGTTTGTCAATAAGAGACGCGGCTGTCCAAGCGGCACGCATCCGGCTACGGCCCATCCTGATGACCTCATTCGCCTTCATTCTGGGGGTCGTGCCGCTGGTGCTGGCGAGCGGTGCCGGCGAAGCCGGCCGCCATTCCGTGGGCACTACCGTGTTCGGCGGCATGATCATGTCCACAATCTTGAACCTCTTCTTTATACCCGTGCTGTACCTGGTCATCGAAGAGTTCCGCGAACGACGAGGGGTAAAAGTCGGGCGCTAGGGTCATCCGCTGCAGGCAATTCAGCCTCGTTCAGCTCGACGAATCGATCAAAGAAGTACACATGATATCTTGCTCAAGATGCCGCTGAAGTTTCTGCGAGAGTTTGCCGCCGCTGCCGCCCCCCGATTGCGTTTCCCGCTTCTGCTTATTGTTCTGGGCACATTGCCCCTGATGGCGCAAGACAGCTACGAGATCCAGGTCTACCCCTATGACACAGTCGAGCCCGGCTCCACGATGGTCGAACTGCATAGCAATTTCACGGCAAAAGGCACGAAGACGGTCGTTGACGGAGTCGCACCGACGAATCACGCTGTGCACGAGACGCTCGAGATCACGCAAGGCTTCACCGACTGGTTTGAGACCGGTTTCTACGTCTTCACCAGCATCCAGCCGAACGGCGGCTGGGAGTGGGTGGGCGACCATATTCGCCCGCGGGTGCGGGTTCCCGAGTCGTGGCATTGGCCGGTGGGAGTCAGTGTGTCGACTGAGCTGGGCTATGTGCGCGGCAAATTCTCGGCTGATACCTGGACCTGGGAGATCCGGCCGATTGTGGATAAGAAATTGGGGCCTTGGTATTTGGCCTTCAATCCGGCGCTGGAACGCTCCTGGCATGGACCAGGAGTGAACAAAGGCGTGGAATTTGCTCCCGCCGCCAAGCTCAGCTACGACTTTACTAAGCACATCGCTGGTGGATTCGAGTACTACGGATCGACCGGACCCATTACCGGGTTCGATCCCCTGCACGATCAGCAACACCAGATTTTTCCGACCATTGACCTCGATGTGTCCCCGCTCTGGGAAATCAACTTTGGCGCGGGGATCGGGATGACGGGTTCAACCGACCACCTCATTATCAAGGGGATCCTGGGCCGGCGGTTCTCCTGGACACACCGCAAGCATGCTTCACAATAAGCTTGTCAGCTTCCTTCCGTCCGACGCGAAAGTTCTTAGCGCCGCACGGGCCTGCTCGTACTGGGGCTCGACACCAAGGTTGTCCAGGTCTATGCCGATCCGGACTGCCTATTGCAGATCGTCATCAACTTCCTGGACCAGGCCATCAAATTCACACCGGCCGACGGCGTGGTTACGGTATGAGCCTGCCTGGTCGACGCCAACCCGGACTTGGTGTGCGTTTCGGTGCTGGATACCGGTTCTGGCCTTGCTCCGGAAGTGAAACCATTAATTTTCGAGCGTTTCTACCAGGACCCCAACACCGTCGACAACCGGCGCAAGGTTACAGAAGCGCAAATCGTGCCTTCATCCCCGTCATCGTGTTGACCTGCCGCGAGCCGCAAGCCAACAAGAATGGGGCATTGCGCGCGGGAGCCAGATTGTTCTTTCAGAAACCGGTGGACAATGAGGAACTGCTGGCGGCCGTTCGCGCGGCTTTACAAAATCCGGTGCCGCAGACCACGCCCACGTCGCGATGACGGCGAGAGTTGCTGCATGGAAGCACCGGCCATCAGGTAAGAAATTAGAACAAGGTTACTCTGCGGGCGCTTATAATGCGCACGCGGCATCCCAGAACACCCAGGGAGAGAGAACGGACATACATGGCAAGCTTATCGAAGGCACTCAGCGACTTACGCAGGGAAAGAGATCGAATTGCGAACCAGTTGAAAAAGCTGGAGGAAGCAATAAGGGCGGTCGGGAGTTTGCATGGTGGTCGCGGGCGCAATGTCACTCGCACCCGCCGGAGACTTTCTGCTGCGGCTCGCAGGAGAATTGCGCAAGCGCAGAAAGCACGCTGGGCGAAGTGGAAAGCGAAGCAACACAAAAACGCCGCCTAGTCCACGCGGCTGATTACCCCAAGCCCAGCGCTACCGGCGTGAATCCATGATTACCAGCTTTCTCGAGGGTGCGCGACGAATTGGCTTGGGAAACAAGATGATCTGTGCCGGCCTGCAATGCTTATCGGCTGGCCCAACGGCCTTCCCTGCCTTTCTCGACGAGCGCACTCGAACCCGCTCCCGCGCCTGCCGGCGGACAATTTTCTTGGGAGCTTCCTGTTCGAGTTGAAGCTTTTCAAGAGCCGCGATGGCCTGGTTCAGGTTTCTTTGCTCTTTCCTTAGTTCGGCCAGAATCCTCCGGATGTCCAAGATCTCTCCCCTGGGGAAGCCCGCATTTTTCCTATCATCATTTGTATGGATTCGAACAGACTTTCCTCTTTTGTTCCATTTTCAGAACAAAAAGTCGTAGAGTTCTGCAACGGAGGATGGGCATTTATCGGGGGTCCTAGCCAAGAATTCCGGTGAACATAATCAGCATTGGCGAAGTTCTTTGGGACCTGGTAGGGAGTGCTGAGCACCTGGGCGGTGCCCCCTTCAATTTTGCGGCACACCTCGCGGCCCTGGGCCATAACGTCTTTTTTATCAGCGCAGTGGGAGCGGACGAGCGCGGCCAAAGGGCTCTGGAGCGCATGTCGGAAATGAGCTTTTCGAGCCGCTACGTTCGCCGCCTGATCGAGGACCGTACCGGGGTCGTGACCGTCACCTTAGATAAGCAGGGCCAGCCCCAGTTCGTGATCCATCGCCCGGCCGCCTATGACTTCCCCCAGCTAAACGAATCGGAATTGAACGAGCTGGTGTTCTGTTTGCCGGAATGGATCTACTTTGGGACCTTGCTGCAGATGAGTCCTCAGGCCCGCCAGTTGACGATCAAAATCCTGGACTCTAATCTCAAAGCCCGGCGGTTCTACGATGTAAACCTTCGCGCCAATTGCTATGAGGCTGGGCTGGTTCGGGATCTAATGTCGCGAGCGAGCGTAGTCAAGCTGAACGAACACGAGGTCGCCGAGATAGGGCGGCTGCTGGGCGGGCCGCCATGCTCGCTCGAGGAATTCTGCCGCTCTTACTCACAATTGTTCCGCTGGGAGGCGGTCTGCGTTACCTGCGGTGCGGATGGCTGCGTGTTGCTGATCGGCGATCGATATGTCACCGCAAGAGGTTACCCGGTGAGAGTGGTAGATACAGTCGGGGCAGGCGACGCGTTTGCGGCGGCCTTTGTGCACGGTTTCGGCGCGGGATGGCCTGCTTCGGAGATCGCGGATTTCGCGAATCGGGTGGGGGCGCTCGTTGCCAGCCGTCCGGGTGCGATCCCGAAGTGGTCCCTGGAGGAAGTTCGGCAGTTGCAGCGCCCAATCGAAGTCCGGGAGGAGAAATGAGCCTCAACGCTACGTTGGTCAAGAGCACGGTTATCGCGGCCTTGGGCGGTCTCTTGTTTGGATTCGACACCGCCGTGATTTCGGGAACCACAGCCGCGCTTACCCAGACGTACCAACTCTCTCCTGGCCTGCTGGGCGTGACCGTGGCCAGCGCGCTGTGGGGCACGATTTTGGGTGCGATGCTGGCCGGGTTTCCCGGTGAACGATACGGCCGTCGCGACAGCCTGCGCGTGATGGCCGTGTTGTACGTGATCTCGGCGGTAGGTTGCGCCGTGGCGTGGAACTGGTATTCGCTGGTCCTGTTCCGTCTGATCGGTGGATTGGGAATTGGCGGGTCCTCAGTCCTCGGACCGATGTACATCGCGGAGATCGCACCCGCGAGATTGCGCGGACGGCTGGTCGGCTTTTTCCAATTCAACGTAGTCTTTGGGATCCTGCTGGCTTACTTCTCGAATTACTGCATCGCGCTGGCTCATACGGGAACCTGGGAATGGCGATTGGAACTCGGGGTGGCGGCGATTCCTGCCGTGCTGTTCTTTCTGATGTTGTTCTCCATTCCCAGGAGCCCGCGCTGGCTGGTCAAAAAGGGGCGCCTGGACGAAGCGCGCTCCGTACTGCAGCAAACCGGAGAAGCGAATCCTGAACAGGACTTGCGGGAAATCGTCGAGTCGATTGAGCAGGAGCGGCGGGAGACGGCGGAAAGACTCTTCTCCAGAAAACATGCGCTGCCGATTTTCCTGGCAGTCAGCATTGGCATGTTCAACCAGCTTTCCGGCATCAATGCGATCCTCTATTACCTGAACGACATTTTTGCGCACGCTGGTTTCAGCAAAGTCTCGGGCAACATCCAGGCGGTAGCGGTCGGCGCCACCAACCTCTTATTCACGATGATTGCGATGTCCGTCATCGACCGGCTTGGCCGCAAGACACTGCTCCTGGTGGGTTCGGTCGGCACCGCGGCGTGTCTGGCAGGAGTTTCGAGAATCTTTTTTACGGGCCGGCACGAGAGCCTTCTGGTCTGGCTGCTGATCGGCTACATCGCATTCTTCGCCTTCTCCCAGGGAGCGGTGATCTGGGTTTATCTTGCCGAGGTCTTTCCCAACAGCGTTCGAGCCAAAGGACAAAGCCTGGGAAGCTTCTCCCATTGGTTTATGAACGCGCTGATCTCAGGAACGTTTCCTCTGATGGCCGCATCTTCAGGAGCTTATCCGTTCGTCTTTTTTGCGCTGATGATGGTGGTGCAGTTCTTCGTGGTTTTGTTTGTTTATCCGGAAACCAAGGGCGTAACCTTGGAAGCCATGCAGAAAAAAATGGGAATTGGATGACGGGTCCTATGTGGGCATCGGATCTTTGTGGGCACCGGTCTTTGACCCGTGCAGGGCGGGTCGAAGACCCGCCGCCACACAGGAATAACCCTGCTCTAGAAAACATAGCCGGGCTTGCGGACGCCGGCGGCAAATTGTGCGGCGCGCGCCACGTTTTCAGTCAAAGCAGCTACCGTCACGGGCCCCACGCCCCTGGGAACGGGCGTAATGTGCGAAGCCACGGGGGCAACACTCTCGAAGTCCACGTCTCCGTGTAGACGTCCGTCCGGGCTTACTCTCGTTCCCACATCAATGACGACCGCGCCCGGCTTTACGATGTTTCCAGTTAGCCGGTAGCGCTCACTGCCGACCGAGGTCACGATGATGTCCGCTTCGCGCATGAAGGCGTCGTGATCTTCCTTGCGAGTGTAGCGGTGACACCAGATCGCGGTGGCATTGCACATTCGACCACCCAGCATGTGGTGCACGGGTTTGGCGGTGATGTCATTCCTGCCGACCACTACGGCTTTCCGCCCTTCGGTTTCGATGTGGTAGTAAGCCAGCATTCGGCGAATCGCGACTGCCGTAGCGGGCAAAAAGCGTAGCCGGTTCTGCTGCGCGCGGTAGAGCTCGGCAATGCAATAGCGCGAGACTCCATCCACATCCTTCTCGGCCGCGATGGCATCGAAGACGTCGAACTTGTCCAGGGCATTGTTATCGCCGGGTTCTTCGATGTGCCGCGGCAAGGGCAATTGCACCAGTATGCCGTGCACGCTTCGGTCGCTGCCAAGACTGCAAACCTGATCCTTGAGCTCGCGGGCGGTCACGTCGTCATTGAAAGTGTGAAGTTCGGCCTTCATGCCCAGGCGCTGACAGGCGTCCAGCTTCCTTTTCACATAACGCTGCGATGCCGGACTCGTTCCCACCAGGATGACATCCAGCCGGGGCACCACGCTGTGCGACTTCCGAAGGGAATCGACCTCGCCTTGAACTTTGCGCTCGATTTCCTCGGCCACCGGCTGGCCATACATGATCTCTGCCATAGAGCGAATATAAATGAGCGCCAGCGAAAAAGTGCAGTGCAGCTCCACCGGCGACCCAGTCTTATGGCCTCGTCGGTCAGGGCACCTATTTGGACTCGACGGCATCACATATCAGGCACGTTCACGTGCGAGGAATGCATACCGTGGTGGGAATCTTTGGTTCGCGAGCAGCGGCCGAGCCAGCTGTCAGAAGACTTCCGGCGAGTGGAGTGCCAGAGCAATCCATCATCTTCTTAACCGCCGACCAGCCCGAAAGCAAAATGGCATCCATGCGCACTACCGACGCTGAAGCCGAAGGCATGGGCAAGGCGATGGGCGCGTACTTGGGTGACGTGGTGGGAGCAAGCGCCGGCTTGTGGCTGGGGAGTGCGGCAGCAAGCCTGTTCGTTCCCGATCATGGCTGCAGGCACAGGAGCGGCGGCGGCGCTCGGAGTGGGCGGCACGGGCGGAGCCACCATCGGTCACGCGTCAGAAGACGCGATGGCTGAAGGCATTCCTAAAGACGATGTCTTCTTCTATCGCTACCTGCTGAAGCAGGGCCGCTCGGTCGTGCTGGTAAATTGCGACGAGCAAAGTCAAGTCGCGCCCATGCGCACATTGCTGGACAAGAGCGGCAGCGAGAACGTCGAAGTGGCACGAAAGCAGAGGCAGGAATCGCGGCCTAATGATGGCGCAGCAGCACGCGGCGTGATGATGGCGCGTGCAAGCGGTGGGCTGTCCAGATATCCCCCTCCCCTCAAAGGATTATCTGAAATTATCTGAAATCAAAGATTTAGAAACGAACCTCCGCAAATATGGCGTTCCAAAAGACTTAGCTCAAAAAGCCACTTTGGGTGATTTCTGCGTGCTTCAGCGATTCGCAGGTTGCGGAGCTTTTGGCCATGAGGGACTTCGACATCGGGAAGACGGTCGCGGTACTAATTACCGTTGCGTTTGCCTACCTTATTGGTTCGGCATTACTGGGAAGCTATTTGCCCGACAAAAGGCGAAAGTGATTCGGTAATCCCCGACATGAAAACAAGTACGGCTGGGCTTTCTGGCTTGACGTGTTCCAGGACTGCATTATTGACCCACTGAAATGGCTTCTCGGGTTCGACTAAGACGACTCCCTGTGCTACGTGCTGCCAGATACCCAACCCTTGCTCGCAAGCTCCCAATAACGATCACCTCCGTTTACCATCGTGCCACGACACCGGCAACCGCGGCGGGGTGGCCTACTCAACCAAAACCGGGCTTGAGTGGGCCACCCGTCCGTCCAGTTACTTCCGGGTAAAGTCGAGCAAGACAACAGTTGATCTCCCCATATGCATCGTTATCATTAGACGTATCGGAAAGCGCAGTTCCTTACAATCCTGCCGATTCGGGTAGCAGGATATTTGTGCCAGGGGCAGGTTGGCGTCGCGCCTTCCCAGCATATTGGTTTATGCGGACCAGGAGGTTCTCATGTCTCGTATTCGGTTCCTCTTCCCTTTGTTATTGACCATTGCATTTCTGCCCGGGACGCTAGCTGCACAATATTGGCAACGCGACTCTGGCCAGTACGTCATTCTGAGCGCTCAATACGGCACGGAGCGGCATCACGCGGACGTCACCGGACGTCTGAAAGAACTTGCCCGTGAGGATATGGCCTTCCGCATGGGGAACAGCACATTCGGGGTGGACCCTGATCCCGGTCGCATTAAGACCCTCCGCATTTATGCTCGGGGACCGCGTGGCGATGAGCGCATGTTTGAATATCGCGAAGGCAGCACGGTCGACGGCTCACAGTTCCGCGGCTGGGGCAGAGGCGATTGGGGCAGGAGTGACTGGGGTGGCGACTGGGAAGGCGGCGGCGGCGGGCATAACCGCGACTCCGGCGAGTACGCCATCTTGGGCGCTCAGTACGGCACAGCGCGGCGGAACGTGGATGTCACCGGCCGTTTGAAGGAACTTGCCCGCGAGGATCGTCCCTTTCGCATGGGCAACAGCACGTTTGGCGTGGACCCTGATCCGGGGCACATCAAGACCCTCCGCATCTTTGCCCGCGGCCCGAACGGGCGAGAGCGCATGTTTGAATATCGCGAAGGCAGCACCGTCGACGGTTCCCAGTTCCGCGGCTGGAGAAGCGGCGAGTGGGGCAGCGAACGCTGGAATGGCCGTTGGGAAGAGCACGACCGAGACTGAGAAAGCTAAGCGACCGGAAAGGAAGCTAGACAGCGATGGGCACGGATTTTTTTCCGTGCCTTATTTTTTTTCGGAAAATACGGCCCTCATCCAGTCTGCATGATTCGTCTTCCCCAACACGCGCGGCTCAGGCGGCGCGCTGTGCAAAGCGCCTTGGGTAGCGCCTGGGATGGGGCTTTCGCTCACGGTAAGAGTGAGCCAGTTCCAGATAGATGCCAACGTCGCGGTCGAGGTCCGACTGAGTGCCGTCGAAGTAGAAGTTGCGGATCGGGACGTCGCCGTAATCCTTGCTGAGGCGAGGATAGATGGCTTCGCTCACGATGCCGTTCATGCAGGTGAACGGGCTGATGTCTATGATTCCATCCACACCGTGAGTGGCCAGGTAGGCGGACTTGCCGATGCTGACCACCATTTCGCCTTCGGCGCCCGGGTGAGGCAGGTAGGGACCTGCCAACTCCAAGATCTTCGGGATGTCGGGTTCTTCGTAGCCTGTGAAGTCTTCGGCAAACGGCGCCAACAGCGCCTGCATGTCTGCATGTTGGATACGGCTGCGCAGCTTGGACTTCAGCATCTCCAGCGAAAAAGCACGGCCGGTGAGGCGCAGGTCGCGGACTTCTTCGGCGTTGGAGTACGCAACCCACTCAGGGATGTCGGTCATCCAGCACTCGGCGCCGTGGCGCTCGAAGCGGCGCACCAGATCTTCGTTGCTGAAGTTATTCAGGCGGCAGAAAATCTCGCCTACAACGCCGATAAATGGGACTTGCGGATCGTAGCGCGCGGGCAACTCCTGGAAGCGCTGGCGGGCACGCAGAAGGGAGGCGACCAAGGCTTTAAGCTGGCAATCCGAGTGGGAGCAACTTGTCTCCAGGGTCTGGCAGAAATCGCGTACGGATTCCTGGAAGGCTCTGTCGGTGCTTCCGGGAATTTGTTCGTAGGGTCGCGTCTGCAGCAGCAGCTTGCGCAGAATTTCCGCCGAAACCAGGGCGCGCCAGGCGGCGCGAATGAACGGAGTTCCGAATTGACTGACGTTGCTGTAACCATGCTGGCCGCCAGGAGAAAAAATCTGCACGCCGCCGTAGCCGTTGTCGCGCAGAATTTTGTGGATGAAGGGGGCATACTGGCCGAAACGACAGGGACCATCTGCCGTGGCCATGAAGTAGACCGTGCGATCAGGATCAAAGCCCGGCTGCTCGACGATCTTGAGGAAATCTCCAACCGTGATTTTAGCGGGATAGCACTCGTCTCCGCTGGTGTACCTGGCGCCCAGTTCGCGGGTGCGCTCATCGGAGGGCGACGTGGGATGCGCCTCGATGCCAAACCACTGAAAGACAGAAGCAAGAGCCTCGACGCTGCCCTCGGCCAGCGCGGGAATGTAGACCACTTTTCCCGCCAGCGGATGGTCGTTCTCGATCTTGGGTGTCACACAGCGATGGCTGAGGTAGGGCATCGTAGAAATCCTTTGCTGTCGAGATAAGCCTCGCAGCGCGTGATATAGCCCGCATCGTTGGAGTGTCCGTCGAACTGCAGCAGCAGGCCAGGTTTCTGGGAAGCGTCGGCCATGAAGGACTTGATGTACGAATCAGGGCCGCACTTGAAGTTTGAGATGTATACCCAGTGTAGATTGGGGTAGCGCCGCGTAATGGTGGCCGCAGCCAGGATCAGGCGACCCGAGCTCCAGTACATGTTGTCGTTAACTGAAGAGATGTCTTCGACGTCGAGTCGCAGGAAATCAAAGGGCAGCACGTTGACGCCGTACAAGCTGCGGAGTTTACGAGGAATGTCGCAGTTCGCGCCCCGGTCGTAGAGATTGTAGGGACGCCCTATCAGCACGATGGCCGGCGCGCCGGTGCTCTGAAGAGTTTGCAGAGCCGTGTCGCCGGCACGGAGCAAGGTTTGCTTGAATGTTTGCTGCGCGGAGTACGCTGCCGCAGTAGCGCGATCACTTTCACCAGAGGTCCGGTCGAGGATGCGAGCCAGTCCGCGCAGCTCTCTTTCGACTCGCTTGCGGCCATAACGAAAATGGACGGTGGGAGCGAGGAGTTTACTGCGTGCACTCTCCAAACGCGGGGCTGCTCGTACGACGAAGGGCAGCGTCTGGTTCCAGGGGCAAAGCTTGGACTGCACACGCTCATCGGGCGTTTCGAAATTGACCACATTTGGCAGGAGCATGCAGTCAACTCCAAGTTCGAGCAGCGCTTTGACGTGACCATGAGCGATTTGAACCGGGAAGCAAGGCTGAGCGATGGCAAGTTCGTCGCCGAGAGCAACGATGTGCCCGTCGGTTGATGGCGAGACTACAACGTCGAAGCCAAGCTCCTGCAGATAGGTACACCAGAAAGGAAAGCGATCGTAGAAGAACATTGCTCGCGGGATGCCCACCGTGCCGTGTCCGCCATTCTTGGCCTTGAGAGGCGCCAATAATTCCTTGTCGCGGAAGGCAATGAGATCCTCGATCACCGGCTGACGGTCGGTGTGCGAGCGCTTGCGGAATTTGTCAGAGCACTTATCGCCCCAGTAACTTTTCTGGTCTTCGATGACGAACTCTTTCATCTCGCAGTAGTTCGAGCAGGCCCGGCAGACAAAATCACGGCTGGTAAAAGCAACCCGGCTTAGGTCGTAGCCCCGGAACCGGCTGGGATGGCCGGAGTTCTGCATACGCTCGCGAGCCAGTAGCGCCATACCGATAGCGCCGATCACGCCGTTATGCGGTGGGACGATGATCGGCTTACCTAGGATTTTTGCGAAGGCGGCGGAAACGGCGTCGTTGTACGCGGTGCCGCCCTGGAAAAAGATGACATCACCGATCTTGCGACCGCGCACCAGGCGGTTCAGGTAATTGGCTGCGACCGAGAAAGCCAGGCCGCCACAGAGATCACCCACCGGTGCGCCGTTCAGTAGCAGCCCGCTAACGTCGCGCGCCATGAAAACCGTGCAACGCTCCCCCAGGCGCACGGGATTCTTGGAAGCCAAAGCCATCCGAGCGAATTCACCCTTGATGGAGACACCCAGCTTTTCCGCCTGCTCTTCAAGAAACGATCCGGTGCCCGCGGCGCACGCTTCGTTCATGGCGAAGTCCACAACTACGCCGTGATCGATGCGGATGAACTTGGAATCCTGGCCGCCGATTTCAAAAATAGTATCCACCGGCTCCATTCTGAGCTCGCGCGAAACATGCATGGCGCCGGTCTTGTGCGCGGTTATCTCGTCGTTCACTGTGTCGGCGCCGACCAGCTCACCCGTTAGCTCGCGGCCTGATCCCGTAGTGCCTACGCCGCGAATGTCGAGCACATTGCCGAGTTCAGCCTGAATTTCCTGCAGGCCGGCATTGACTACCTCCACGGGGCGCCCCGCCGTAGGCACATAAATTTCCTTGAGCAGGTGGCCAGCTGCGTCGAGCACTACCAGGTTTGTGCTGACAGAGCCGACATCGATGCCGAGATAAGCTTCCGCTCTGTGGCCCGGTTCCAGATGTGGCGCGGGCTCCACCCGATCGCGCAGGAGCACTACGTTTTCCAGCGAGAGTGGATCGCAGGAAGCAAAATGGTGCCGGGCGATGTCGTGGTTTCGCAGTGGCTCGACGCCGCAGAATGTGGGCTTCTGCGCTTCTTCCATTTCAAACAGGGCAGCTCCGATGGCATTGAGCCAGCCATACAGTTGAGGGACGAAGAACTGGGAATCTTGTAGCTTGAAGACCTCCTGCAGCGCTTTGCGAACGCCCTGGTTGTTGGAGACAGCTCCCACAAAAGCGACGGGAGGAACTACTGGCTTTCCTTTAACGATGCTGGACTTGAAATTCCGAGCCACCGCTTCGCAGAGACCTTTCAGGATCTGCTCGGTGGAATAGCCCTTCTGCTGGGCATGAATCATGTCGGTCTTGGCGAAGACCGAGCAACGTCCCGCGACGCGGGCAGCGCAGTCGGCGGCACAGGCCGCCGCACCTACTTCTTCTACGGAATAAAGAAGACGAGAAGCCTGCTGATCAATGAAGGAGCCAGTGCCGGCAGCGCAGTCTCCATTGGACTGGTAGTCGACGATTCCCAGGTACTTGGACTCAGCGGAAGGTTCCAATCGCAGATACTTGGCGGCTTCTCCTCCCATCTCAAACAGAGTGCGCACTTCGGGGTAGAAGGTTCTGACGGCCTTGGCGATTGCCAGAAACTCGTTTTCGAAGGGGGCATTCAAGATCCCTGCGACAGTTTTGCCCCCGGATCCTGTAGCGCGAATGCCGGCAATTTTCTCCTTGGGGATAACGTCTTGCAGGTCACTCAGCAGGTCGAACGCAGCCTTAATGGGATTCCCCTGGATGCGCCGATACCGGGAGAGCACGACGGGATATCCAGCTAGTGGACCGGAAGGAAGTGGCCGGGCGGAGAAGAAGTTCGAATTCTTCCGTGTCAGTGCGTCTACGAGCGGTTGGTCAGCAGCCGCGCCGATGGCGGCGAGCTTGAGACTGACGCCTCCGATATCCAAACCGACGTTAATGGCCATAACGACCGTCGCGTCCGCAGAGCGAAGCGCCAAACAGGCCCTCTGTCGAGGGACGGTCGCGGCTGCCAGCCGAGCGGCAGCTCCGCCGGGAACGAGCAGGGTACTTAGAAACGCCCTACACCCTTCGCATCAGGCTAATGAATCGTTAAGGACAGTGCTGTGACGAGCGTTACAGGTGTGATATCCCGTCCCATTTTGGGAAAAATGTGCGCCGACCTTGAGATTCAAGCTGGACGCGTACCAAATGCCGTCGCCAGTCGATGATCGTTGGCGTTCCCCTCAGGAGCCGGACGCCGCCTCACTACTACGCAGGGCCTACTAAGTGCTTTAAACACTGGCGATATAACCCCTGCGTAAGGCAGCGAACAGCGCCGGATACAGGATGTTCCGTATTGACGGACGTCGAAGCACAATCCAGAGTTTCTGATTGGGGACATTATGAATAAGCTTCGCATCCTGCTAGCCGATGATCATGAGGTGGTCCGGCACGGGATGAAAGTGATTTTGCAAGCACGCTCCGATTGGGAAGTGTGCGGCGAAGCAAGGGATGGCATGCAAGCCGTTGCCATGACCGCGCAATTAGGTCCGGATATCGTCGTGATGGACCTTTGTATGCCAAATCTGAACGGGTTGGAGGCTACTCGCGAGATTATATGGAAAGACCCCCAAAGGAAAGTTCTCGTGGTTACCCTCACGGATAACGATCAAGTAATACGAGCTGCGCTGGAGGCAGGAGCTCGCGGGTTTGTGCTCAAGTCAGATGCGGCTCGCGACCTGGTCTCCGCCATTGAATCGCCGCAACAAGATTCGACCTTTTTCACTCCACGTATGCGAGGAATGGTTCTGGACAGCGGCACTCAGCCGCAGGTAAAGCTCAGGAGGCTGACGTCCAGAGAACGGCAGATCGTGCAACTTCTCGCCGAAGGGAAGAGTAGCAAGGATGTGGCAATTATTCTTGATCTAAGTGTCAAAACTGTCGAAACGCATCGAGCTAATATCCTGCGGAAGCTCAAACTGCATTCGGTAGTGGAGTTGGTGCTGTACGCGCTACAAGACAATATCGTGATGCTTCACCAGTTCGATTCAGACGTAGGTGCAACGAGCGTGCACCACGGCTTGGGCGGGAGAGGTGGGGACAGTGAACAGCGTAGTACGGCCCCCTGAAACAAATGTACGGGTCGACCGGAACGAAGCGCGCCGGTCTTCTAGGGGGATTTATCTTAGTCCCGCGATTGTGCACGCCGGTGCCATTTACCGGGAATGTGAACATGCTTAGGCTGTGAATCATTACGAACCCAGGGGGCAGTATGGTTCACTTGATTGACGCTGTCACGGGTTACCTGTTCGGCTGCCATCACCACTCACTCAGCCGGGTATTCACAATTCAGCATCGAACTTATCAGGTTTGTTGTGACTGTGGCGCTGAGTTCGAGTATTCCCTGACCACCATGTCGAAGAAACCTAGGTTGACTCTTGCGGCGCGTCTGGGCGAAACCCAGGGAGCTCCAGACAACCGGCAAGCACTACCATCTGAGCCATTAGTCGCCGTTTTCAGAGGCCGGAGATCGCCGTTCCTTAACCTACCAAGTTTCGGGAGAATAGAATGAGAAACATCGATGAAGTTATAAGCGAGAAAAATAGTGCAGTTCAACAGCTGCGCCGGGAAGTAGAAGCATTGCGCCTAGTGGCCCCGTTGCTGGCCGAAGCGGGGGAAGGCCCGCGCAGCATTAGCATCCAGCCCGTTATGGTTGGGGAAGGGAGTAGCGAAAGGGATATGAATTCCTTCCAAGAGACTGAGAATTTTCCCACCAAAAAACCTGCCGCAGGAAGCCAGAGTCTAGGAAGCGAAGCCACGTTCGCCAAGGCAAGGGAGATTTCACGTCACCTGAGACGGATCGCGGCGCCGTTGTTCGGCACCTCTGGAAGTTAAGCGCGTGTCGACTGACTCCCGCGAGATCGGGCCGGCAGTCAGAAACCTGTCAAATCCACTCTCAACGAGGGGAAAGGTAAGCTCCAGCCGAATGTTCTCCGGTTAGCCGCCAACCATTCGATTCTAGGATTGTCCCGACGTGAGACGGAGGGCTGTCTCAATGACGACCCAGATGGCTATGCCGAAGAGTGTCAAAATGGCAAGCGCAATGGCGATTCGCCCCCGTGTGCTAATCGAAGATTCTTGTACCTCAAATAGGTTTTTCATGGGCTGCTCCAGATGACACGTTCGGGGGAGGGCGTTGGGGGAGGGAAGGTAATTCCTTGCGCCGAAGAGCGCGATGATCTCGGCTCAATTGCGCGGAGAGTAAATCTACTTGGTTTTCGATCTATTGTGTTGTGCAAGCGCAAGAACGGTGTAATTTGTTGGTAAAACGTATGTAAATTGCGCACCCGCGGTGTCGGGCGCTTCCTGTCCTGGTAGCAAAGTCGTCTAGCGACTTTAAAGTCAGTCTTGCCAACTGGTCGATTGCCGTTTCTGGGTGGCGTCCAGAGGAGCGAGCGTCGTCGCCGGGTTCACGTTCCTGGAGCCCAGGAGCCAGTCGAATAGCGGCAGGAAAATGTTGAAGTTCCCGTGGGGCCTGACATGGTGGCATAAGTGATGGGCCCTAAACGCGGCCGGAACCCACCTCCCATCGTGTATGCGCAGGTGAATCTGTACCCCCGCTACGATATATGTGAGGAAGGCGGCAGAAACACCGGTCAACATCCGCAGGTGGAGCAGGTGATCGGGAACAGCAAAGAAAAGAACACTGATGATGAAAATTGCTGACCAGAATCGAACTTTCATTGTGATGTGCCGGGGATCAGAGGGAGCAGAATGATGCAAGGCGTGGCGCATGGCGGCAGGCTGGTACAGGCTAGGCCAGTGCATTGCCCAGCGATGATACGCATACTCGGTCCAGTTCGACCATACCAATCCGGCCAAGAATCCCGCCAGAAATCTCATTTGACCACCACCAGTTGCTCGCAACCTCGGGCGTAGGTGACGGTAGCGGTACGGCAGTGCGGCGGGTTAAAGGTCACGTCACAGTCGACCAGGCGAATTTCCTTGGCGCATTCCAGCGGGACTCTAATGACAGGAAGGAAACGGCTAGATCGGGCACGTGGCGCGCAGCCGGTCAGGACAGCCATTAGCAACACACTTACCCAGGCCCGGCCCCACATAAAATGCGTCTCCCCACGCGGGGAGGGCTGGCCGCTGGACACCCGTCGGAGGAGTGTCCTCGAATGACCAGCGGTCAGCGTAGATTCGTTGGGGCGGACGGGGAATGGCCTGTGCGGGCTACTGTGCACCCCACTTCCAGGCTATCCGATTACCAAGGCCTCGTCGGGGAACAGGTTGTGGACAGTACAGGAGGACGCGAATTCACGCAAAAATCTGGCTCCGATCCTGGTTATGACCGGTTCAATATGGCAGCAACCTTCTGGCAAAGAATGTCTGGCCCTTCCACCTTACTCAGGAAAGCGTCCGCAACATCGGCACCGTTGGGAATTTCATTAACCCCGGACAGAAGAACTACTCGAACTTCGGAATGTTGGGACTTAACCTGACGAGCGAGTTCTATCCCGGTAATCCCGGGCATCAAATGGTCAGTCAACACAAGATCGATTTTGCCTGACCTCAAAATATCTAATGCTTCTTTTCCTGACAACGCTGTCAGTACCTCGTAACCGGCCTTTTGGAGCACACGTTTCCTGAGTGCCAGCGCATTCTCTTCATCGTCGACACACAGGATCACTGCTTTGCGGTCTACGGTCATTATATTTTTGCTAGACAGCATTACCCCCGGCGATCATTTCAGCCGCGGAGTCGGCATTTTGCGTGGCCACGGCAGCCGGTATAAATACTGAGAAGCATGTGCCATAGCCTTGCTTGAGACGCATGCTTCGAAACCGAATCGTGCCATCGTATTTCTGGATGATGCCTCTACTGATCCAGAGCCCGATCCCGGTGCCCTTGGTTTCTTTGGTAGTGAAAAAGGGCTCAAAAATCTGTTTGGCATATTCCGCACGAATACCCATACCCGTGTCGTGGATTGAGACTCGCACACCTTGGCGTCCGGTCCGTCTTTCCCTGGAGGAGAACAATTGGACTCGCAAGCAGCCACCCTCCGGCATGGCCTGCACGGCGTTTGCAATAATGTTCAGGAAGACCTGCTTGAGCTCGCCGGGGAAGCCCTGAATTGTTCCCGGCGTCCGGTATCGCTTATCCACGGTGATGCTGTTCAACTGGAACCGCCGCGATTGCAGTTCGATTACATTGTCGAGGATCTCGGATAACGACACCGTGGCAGAGTGATGGGATTCCCGGTAAAAGTTGAGGGTCTGCTTGGTGATGTGCGCCAGGCGCGCGATTTCCCGGTTGGCGAGCTGGGTGTAGTACCGGGCTTCCTGATCCAGAGACGAGTGGTCCTGAAGCAGATAAACCGCATTGGAGATCGCTTCCAGCGGATTATTGATTTCGTGAGCAATGATTCCGGCGAGGCGTCCCATCGCGGCCAATCTCTCGGATTTGACCAGAGCGTCTTCCGCCTGTTTGCGGTCGGTAATATCCGTGTTCGTACCGAACCAGCGCGCGACCTGGCCCACGGCATCGCGAATGGGCAAAGCACGGGAAAGAAACCAGCGATAGCTGCCATCTTTGCCACGCAAGGGGAAAGTGTCTTCCCAGGGTTCACCCGTTGACCAGGACCGTTGTATTCCCTGAGCAACCCGCTCGACGTGGTCCTGATTGACAAGACTGCTCCAGCCCACGACGTTCATCTTGTCGAAGGTGGTGCCGGTGTAGTCGTACCAGCGCTGGTTATACCAGAACACTGAACCGTCGGCATGGGCCATCCAGGCTAGCTGCGGTATGGAGTTTGCCAGAGAGCGAAATTGGCTCTCGCTTTCCTGAAGTTCCCGTGTTCGTTCGGCAACTCTGCGCTCCAACTCAAGATTAAGCCGCTCGAGCTGCTTGTTTTTGCGATACAGCTCAGCAAAGACGCTCACCTTGGCGCGCAATAATTCGGGAATAACGGGCACGGAAATGTAGTCAACCGCCCCGCGCGAATAGCCCTTCAGACGGTCTACGTCTGTGAGGTGGACAGCGGATATAAAGATGATCGCGGTACTGCCAAACCGGGGATGTTCGCGGATCATGTGGGCTAATTGGAAGCCGTCAATGTCCGGCATGCTGACATCCATCAGGACGACGGCGACGTCGGTCTTAAGCAAGTTCTCCAACGCCTCGCGACCGGAATTTGCCCTAAGCAGGTTTTCCCCCAGCGGAGCGAGGATTGCCTCGTAAGTGAGCAACTTTCCAATCTGGTCGTCCACCATCAGGATGTTGACCGGTTCGTGAGGAGTCATTGGGTTTCGTATTCTACAATGCGTACTTGCTGCTGCCGGACTGCGTACCAAGGTTCACAACGCATGGCCGCACACCAAACTCCCTCTATCTGTGGAGCCAGACGCGCAGTGCCGATAGTAACTGTTCGGTGTTAACCGGCTTCGCCAGGTACTCGGAAGCGCCAGCCTCCAGGCATTTTTCACGATCTCCTTTCATCGCCTTGGCAGTTAGCGCAACGATCGGCAGACGCCGGAAGGCAGCATTTTGCCGGATCACTTGCATGGTTTCGTAGCCATCCATTTCAGGCATCATGATGTCCATCAAGACAATCGCGATATCTGGCGTTGATTCTAGAGTCGCGATTGCCTCACGTCCGGTTCCCGCCGTGAGCACCGTCATGCCCCGCCGTTCCAGCACGCTACTGAGTGCGAAAATGTTACGCACGTCGTCATCCACGACCAGGACCTTCCGCCCGACCAGGGCGTCATCGGAGTGATGCAGTCGTTCCAGCATTTTCTGCTTTTCGACTGGCAAGTCGGCGACCACACGGTGCAGGAACAGCGCCGTTTCATCGAGCAGTCGTTCCGGCGACTCCACGCCTTTCACGACTACGCTGCGGGCTAATGTTCGAAGGCGCGCGTCTTCCTCCGGAGAGAGCTCCTTTCCGGTAAAGACCACAACCGGCAAGTCACTCAGAGTCGGCGTATCCCCCAGACGCTCCAACACGTCGAACCCGGACATATCCGGGAGGCTTAGGTCGAGGACCACGCAATCACAAGGTTCGTTTTGCATGATGTCGAGGGCGTCACCGCCTGTACTGACAAGCTTCACATCGATGTCGTCATATCCCAGCAGTTCCTTAATGCTGAGCTGCTCGGCGGGATTGTCTTCTACCACCAGGAGTCGCTTGCGCCGGGGAGTCGCATATTCCTTAATTCGAGTTAAGGCCTGGTCCAGTGACTCGGGGGTTGTGGGCTTGGTGACAAAAGCAAACGCGCCGCGAGCGAGGCCGTGGTGGCGGTCTTCATCGAGGGTGAGCATTTGCACCGGAATATGGCGTGTGTCCGGATCCTGTTTCAGGTGGTTGAGCACGGTCCACCCCAGCATGTCGGGGAGGAACACATCGAGCGAAACCGCGGAAGGGTGGTACTCGCGGGCCAGGGCGAGAGCATCGGCCCCCCGGCTGGCCACGAGAACCTTGAAACCCTTATCCCGGGCCAAGTCGCAGAGAATGCCTGCATAGTGCGGATCGTCCTCCACGATCAGCAGAATGGCATCATCCGGCTGCAGGTTATCGCGGTCGTCCGCCGTGGGCTCGGCGGGCAACTCAACCGCGCTCACGCGAGAAAGTTGGAGCGGAGCAACCGTTGAAGGTTTCACATCTAGCACCCCGGTAGCAGTAGCCGGGCCAACGTAGGTCTGCGGCAAGTACAGAGTGAAGCTGCTCCCTTTGCCAGGTGTACTGCGCAACTGAATCTCGCCTCCGAGAAGGGTGGCCAGTTCGCGACTGATGGCCAGACCCAGCCCGGTTCCGCCGTACTTGCGGCTGGTGCCGGCATCTGCCTGCTGGAAAGCTTCGAAGATAATTCGTTGCTTTTCGGCAGGAATTCCGATTCCGCTATCCGTCACCTCAAAGGCGACCACGGACCCGGCTTTTGAGAGGAGCGGGTGATCTTCGCTCCAACCACTCGTAGCCGCGTTGACCGAGAGCTTGACGCCGCCTTGCTCGGTGAACTTGAACGCGTTCGAGAGCAAATTCTTCAACACCTGCTGCAGGCGCTTGGAGTCGGTGACAATACTGCGAGTGAGCCGAGGATCGGTGTGAATCTCGAACGAGAGCCGTTTGTTTTCCGCCTCGTGACGGAACGGACGTGCCACAGCGTCCAGCAGGCTTCCGAAGAAGATCTCCTCAGCTTGGACGGAAACAGTGCCGGACTCGATCTTTGACAGGTCGAGAATGTCGCTGATGAGGTTAAGCAGGTCGGTGCCGGCAGCGTGGATCGTGCGGGAAAACTCGACCTGTTTCGGGGTCAAATTGTGTTCCGGATTATCGCTGAGCTGCTGTCCCAGCACGAGAATGCTGTTCAAGGGTGTGCGCAACTCGTGCGACATGTTGGCCAGGAACTCAGACTTGTACTTGGAAGTAAGTGCCAGCTCCTTGGCTTTCTCTTCCAAGGCACGGCGGGCCTGCTCGATTTCCTGATTTTTCCTTTCGACTTCGACGTTCTGTTCGGCAAGCTGCTGTGCCTTCTGAGCAAGCTGCTCGTTGGTCTGCTGCAATTCCTTCTGTTGTGCCTGCAGCTCGGCGGCCAGTTGCTGAGACTGCTTGAGCAACCCTTCGGTCTGCATCGTGGCCTCAATGCTGTTCAGCACGATTCCGATGCTTGAGGTTAGTTGCTCAAGGAAGGCCAAGTGCGATGCGGTAAAAGCGCCGAGAGAGGCTAGCTCGATGACCGCTTTGACTCGATCCTCGAAGAGAATCGGCAACACGATCACATTTCGCGGGACGGCCTCGAACAGCCCTGAACGGATGGGAACGGTACGGTCCGGCGGAAGATCGCTGATTAACATGCGGCGCTTCTCGACCGCACACTGCCCGATCAGCCCTTCTCCCAGCTTGAGACTGCGCAGGTGATCGTCCCGCCCGTCGCCGGCGAACGCCGATAGCATCACCAGTGCGCCCGAGTCTTCCGATTCCATCTGGTACATGACACCTTGCTGCGCATTCACCAGAGGAGCCAGTTCGGACAGCAACATCCGTCCGACCGTTCCGAGATCACGCTGCCCCTGCAGCATGCCCGTGAAACGAGCGAGGTTGGTCTTAAGCCAGTCCTGCTCGGTGTTGCGCTCCGTGGTGAGGCGGAGGTTGTTGATCATGGTGTTGATGTTATCTTTCAGCTCTGCCACTTCACCGCTGGCCTCGACTTGAATCGAACGCGTGAGGTCGCCTTTGGTCACAGCAGTCGCGACTTCAGCGATAGCTCGCACCTGATTGGTGAGGTTGTCGGCCAGGAGGTTCACGTTGCCTACCAGGTCCTTCCAGGTTCCGGCAGCACCAGGAACGTTAGCCTGACCGCCAAGCCGGCCTTCCACGCCCACCTCGCGGGCCACGGTCGTTACCTGGTCAGCGAACGTGGCAAGCGTGTCAGTCATGTTGTTGATGGTTTCGGCCAGGGCGGCGACTTCTCCCTTGGCGTTCACCGTCAGTTTCTGTGTGAGCACACCGTTGGCGACCGCGGTTACGACTTTCACGATGCCACGAACCTGTTCGGTCAGGTTTGCCGCCATCACGTTGACGTTATCCGTGAGATCTTTCCACGTGCCGGCCACACCGGGCACTTGCGCCTGTCCGCCCAGTTTGCCTTCCGTGCCCACTTCGCGGGCGACACGAGTCACTTCTGCAGCGAAGGCGTTCAGTTGGTCCACCATGGTGTTGATGGTGTTCTTCAGCTCGAGAATTTCGCCCTTCACGTCGACGGTGATTTTTCGCGACAAGTCGCCGCGGGCGACGGCCGTGGTGACCTCTGCGATGTTTCGGACCTGGGCTGTGAGGTTGCCAGCCATGAAGTTCACGTTGTCGGTCAGATCTTTCCAGGTTCCGCCCACTCCGGGCACATTGGCCTGACCACCCAGCCGGCCTTCGCTGCCCACCTCGCGCGCTACGCGGGTTACCTCGCTGGCGAAGGCGTTCAGCTGATCCACCATGGTGTTAATCGTCTCTTTGAGCAGCAGAATCTCGCCGCTGACATTGACGGTAATCTTCTTGGACAAATCGCCTCTGGCAATGGCAGTCGAGACTTCGGCGATGTTACGCACCTGAGCCGTCAGGTTGCTGGCCATCGAGTTCACGGAATCGGTAAGGTCCTTCCAGGTGCCGCCTACGCCGGGCACTTGTGCCTGGCCGCCCAGCTTGCCATCGGTACCGACTTCACGGGCAACGCGGGTCACCTCGGACGCAAACGAGCGGAGCTGATCCACCATCGTGTTAATGGTGTCTTTCAATTCCAGAATTTCGCCCCTGACATCGACCGTGATCTTGCGTGACAAGTCGCCGCGAGCCACGGCCGTTGCCACCTCGGCGATATTGCGCACCTGCGAGGTCAAGTTGCCGGCCATGAAGTTGACGTTGTCGGTGAGATCCTTCCAGGTACCGGCCACGCCGGTTACCTGCGCCTGACCACCCAGCTTGCCTTCGGTTCCGACCTCGCGGGCCACACGCGTCACTTCGCCGGCGAAGGCGTTCAGCTGGTCCACCATGGTGTTGATGGTGTTCTTGAGTTCGAGAATTTCGCCCTTAACGTCGACCGTAATCTTGCGGGAGAGGTCGCCGCGAGCGACGGCGGTCGTAACCTCGGCGATATTCCGCACCTGGGCCGTGAGATTGCCGGCCATAGAGTTCACCGAGTCGGTTAGATCTTTCCAGGTTCCCGCCACGCCGGGCACGTTAGCCTGGCCACCCAAGCGGCCTTCGCTACCAACTTCGCGGGCAACACGGGTGACTTCGCCAGCGAACCGGTTCAACTGGTCCACCATCGTGTTCAGGGTTTCCTTGAGCTGGAGGATTTCGCCGCGAACGTCAACCGTGATCTTGCGGGACAGATCGCCGCCCGCGATGGCGGTCGCTACTTCCGCGATGTTTCGAACCTGGGCGGTGAGGTTGCCGGCCATGAAATTGACGTTGTCGGTAAGGTCTTTCCAGGTACCGGCGACTCCGGTTACCTGTGCCTGTCCACCGAGCTTGCCTTCGGTTCCGACCTCACGGGCCACGCGGGTAACTTCGCCGGCGAACGCATTCAACTGGTCCACCATGGTGTTGATGGTTTCTTTGAGTTCGAGAATCTCGCCCTTGACGTCGACCGTGATCTTGCGGGAGAGGTCGCCGCGAGCCACGGCGGTCGTGACCTCGGCAATGTTTCGCACTTGAGCTGTGAGGTTGCCGGCCATGGCGTTAACCGAGTCGGTAAGGTCCTTCCACGTGCCCGCCACCCCGGGCACGACGGCCTGACCGCCGAGCTTTCCGTCCGTGCCGACCTCGCGGGCCACGCGCGTAACTTCCGACGCGAACGAACGAAGCTGGTCGACCATGGTGTTGATGGCCTCTTTCAGCTGCAAAATTTCGCCGCGGACGTCCACCGTGATTTTTCGTGACAGATCGCCGCTGGCCACGGCGGTCGCCACCTCCGCGATGTTTCGCACTTGGCCAGTCAGGTTGCTCGCCATGGAGTTCACCGAATCGGTCAAGTCTTTCCAGGTGCCGGCTACTCCGGGTACGACGGCCTGACCACCCAGCTTTCCATCGGTGCCGACCTCGCGGGCCACGCGGGTTACCTCGGAGGTGAAAACGCCGAGCTGCTGAATCATGGTGTTGACGATGTTCGCGGAGCGTAGAAACTCGCCTTCCAGTGGGCGACCGTCAACATCCAGTCGTACAGTTTCGGTAAGGTTCCCTTGTGCAACCCCGGCGATTGCTCGCGTCACTTCGGTAGTTGGCCGTAGGAGGTCCTCAACGAGGGTATTGACCGAAACCTCCATCTCGCCCCATGCACCGCGAGATTCGTGGAATTTGGTTCGTTCTCTGGTCCGTCCTTCTTTGCCGACCACCTGACCGACGCGCTTCAGTTCCTGAGCCATCTGCTGATTGGCGGCCACGATCTCATTAAAGGTGTCCGCAATTTTTCCCGCCAGTCCTGTCCAGGCGCCCGGCAGACGCACGGAGAAATCACCATCCCGCATGGTCTGGAGGCCGGCCAGAATGACACTGAGGTCCGCAATCATTGCCTCCGCAGATTGCAGAGTCTTGCCATTGCTTCCGGCACTACGGATCGCGTCCGCATTGGCGGTGGTCGTTGCCGTTCGTTGGGCATTTCTCTTCATGAAAATGTTCTCCTGCTGAAATGAGCAAACGAGCATCTGCGGAGTGGCAGACCGGTTCTCTTCATGTGACCATCAGTCGGCGCGGCACATAGTGGCATGCGGCTTCGCCGGCGCGGGCTCCTAAGATCAATTAAGCGTTAGGCCTCAGAAATCCGCCCGCGTTAGGGTCACTCGTGGCTGCGTATCGAAGGGCAAAACTAAGGCTCGTCCTTAATTTCTACCATGAAGACTGTACTCAGGCTCTACAGTCTTTACTGTATATCCCGCTCTAGCCGTCGCGCCCCCAGCTGTGCTTGCAGCTCGACTCGACTAATAAAGAAGGGACTTAGCTGGACATCTTGGAGACCGAAATCGGGTAGAGGTTCCGCTCTTGGAAAGCCTACCGTAAATTCCCTAGCCCGACGGTGCAGGGGGAGGATCACCTTTGTGCCATTTACGAGCGTTTGTCGTAGCTTCTACTCTGGCTGCGAGCAGTTCTGGGGGAGGGCTGTTCGACGGGCGCCTCAAGACTCAATGAGTCTGAGGCGCTCTCGTTTTTTGGTAAGCGGGGAATTTCACGAACCGTGCTGAGCTATCTGGGGATTCACGCGCCGGCTTTCGACGCGAATGCCTCGATGGATTCTTTCAACTGAAGACCCAGGGCTTTATTCACAACCCGCAGATCGGGGATGAGGTGGCTGACATCCACGCATAGCAGGTTCTCCTGGATCACTTCATAGATTGCCTCGTCGATTAATCGAGCATCCTCGACGATCAGCGGCAGGCGATAACCCTGCTTCAAGCGCGCTCCACCATGTTCGGCAGCATCTCGTAGCAGGTCGTCGTTGAGCTGGCTGCCCTTGGATTCAAGCGCGCTTACGACTGCCCGCAAGATGCTCGCGACGTGATCTGTTCGCTCGCCGTCTGAAATCTGAATTCCCTGAATTTCAGGATGGTCTTTCATCTTCGCCAAAGCTCGGTCCGTTATCTTGTCGACGTTCTCGCGCAAGATCGTGGCGACACGCTTCGGAGCCAGAGGCTTACAAGGCTCGCGCGCCTTGGTTCTGTTCGTAATGGATTCAACTAGGGTCTCGATCGCTAGAGGCTTCAGCAGGTAGTCATCTACCTGTCTGCGAATCGCCTCCAGAGCGGTTTCGAAAGCAGGGAAGCCGGTTAGGATGAAATTGACGCAGTTGGGCTGGGTGCACCGCATCGCGCTTACCACCGTAAAGCCGTCCCCAGGGCGACCAACATTGAGGTCGGCAATCAGCACGTCGAATTGTTCATGAGTGATCTTGGCGAGGGCTTGAGGCACAGTCGCCGCCACCTCAACCGCGAAACCCCGTTTCTGGAGAATAGGCGGGAGGGTGAGGCGAATCGTTTCCTCATCATCAACGAACAGGATGCGAACCGTAGGCATACATGCTCCCCGATGACCGGAACTTGTCAGTAGGTTGAACAGCGTGGGGCCGTCAATAGATGCGGAGAAACGATATCACGTTGCCCCAAGAGATATCACTGAATTGGGGGGCATTTTTCAATCAGGGGTCGGCGCGGAGCAGGGCGCTTGCTTTTGCAGCCCGGCGCAAAGCGGCGGCAGGACTCGCGGCTGGATATCTCTCAAGACGGCAAAATGCCGGCGAGCCGGCCGTGTTCCGCCTGGATCACGTTCTGCAGATGCTGCTGGAAACTGAGGCCCGGCTTCTCGGCGAACTGGTCAGGGTAGGAGCAAAGAGCCAACATGTACACGTTGACTTCTTGGAGGGTTTCCAAGCCCCCGGAAGAATCGAAGAGCTGGATAAGGTCGATACCTCTCGTCAGTTTGGCCATAGTGCCCTCGAATGTTCGGCAGATGGACCACGATTCAGGCTTGGGGAGGAAAGCGGAAATCGCTGCTGCTTGAATTTACCTCGGGGGTTAGGTTGCCCCCTACGCTAATCACTCGCTCACGCTCCGTAAATGGCACTTATGAGCTATTTTCCAGAAGCAAGTCGTGAACGTCCCCGATCCCAGCTAGATGCCGTGAATTCCAAGGGACGTTTCGCTTCTAATTTGCGGTAATGTCAGGCTCCGGAAAGATCGAGTCAGGCTCGAAGGCCGCAATGACGCAAGTAATCGGAAAACACACTAATTTCCACAGTAGCCCGTCCGGGCCATTCCCACGCCCCAGGTCAGAACGTAGAGTGGTCGTGAGCAGTTTTCGGGGGAGGGCTGTTCGACGGGCGCCTCAAGACTCAATGAGTCTGAGGCGCTTTCGTTTTTTACGACAGCGATCCGCAGGCTTGTTGTCCATGCCTGTCGATCCCGCCGATAGCAGAGGAGCTAGCCTAGGACCTGAATAAGGACCTACAAGCGACGGAAGACTCTGCTAGCCTGTCCTCATGAAGACACCCGTCAAAGAGCGCATCGCCAAGCTGCGCGAAGAAATAGCGGAAATTAGTGAAGCCAACCGCCTGTACTTGCAACGCGGCAAAAGGGTACCCGAAGCGGCGGATCAAGAACGGCGACTTCAAAGACTGCAAGAAATTCTCGACGAATTAATGTCCCTCACCGATTGGAAAAAGACATAAACTTCGTCGTCCTCGCCGAATTGTGCGTCCATGGTGTAACGCAAACGGTCATGCCGGTCGGCCAGGTCTGCGGCAAGTTCCTGCCATACTTTCCTGAAGCTTTGAATCGAACCTCCAAACTTGCAGCCAGGGCGAAGGTGCCTTTCTCCCTTTGCCACGTGTTCACCCAACATGGGTTTATTACATGGTAACTACATGGAAAGCCGTATTGTTCTGGTCATAGATCGTGACACCATTGGTTTGCGCAACACTTCGCGATCAGCTGTTCCCGAGTACCCGCATTCCTCTCGCCAACAACTGATGGTCGGGCAGAAGGCCCCATGCAGAAAGGGGACTGTAATGACCCGTATTCTAATAGCCGACGACAGTCAGACCGTGCGCGCGGGAATTCGTAATTTGCTCAACCAGCACAGAGATTGGGAAGTTTGTGGCGAAGCAATAGACGGACAGGATGCAATTCAGAAAAGCCGGCAGTTAGTTCCCGATGTGATCGTCCTTGATTTTTGTATGCCCGGCGTGAATGGCATCGAAGCAGCGCGCCGAATCTCCGAGATATGCCCGAGTGCTTCGATGCTTCTCTGCTCGATGTTTCTGGATTCTCAGCTTGTCAGATTAGCGCGGAAAGCTGGTATGGCGGGTGCGATCTCCAAGAGTAATGTGGGCAAAATTGTGAGCGGCATTGAAGCCCTTCTTCATGGGGAGGAGTTCTTTACGAATCAAATATGATCAAAGTAATCGCGGTCAAATCCCAGCCCAACGGCCAGGGACGCTGAACCATCAGGGGCCACGTCCCACGATACCGGGCATGTTCGCGGTAGCTCCCCTTCAAATTCCTCGATCGAGACAGGTCAACCAGAATGGCACCTTGGGGCCATTCCCTCCGGACTTCAAAACTGGATAGAGTAGAGCCGGTTACATTAACGCGTCGCTACTGTTCTTTCCTCGACAAAAACCACCAAAAGTGAGTTCGGCGGGACGCGTCCAAGCCTATGACAACTAAGACACCCGAAAATCCAGAACCGGATGCGCCAAACAACCTAAAGCGAACTTACGAGGCTGCACTTGGCGAACTTCGCGGAGAAGAATTTCCAGACCGCAAGGCCAAGACTCCGATCTATCGACGCAACCGGGAAGTCGCCTCCGCAGATGCCTCTCCGGCGCAGCCCGACAGGGCCGTAGCCGACGCCGCTGACGCTTTGGCAGCTCTTTGGAAAACCTCTTCATCCAATGGGCACATGCGACCCAAGGATCCGCGCCGGCAGAAATAGGAAAATTGATGAGAAGAAATACCGAGTCGCCTCGCTTCCGGCGGAATCCGGCCCTCTAGCAAGGGTTCTCTGTACTGGCCGAAGTCTTCCTCAGTAGATCAGTTTCACTGAGAACTGGATCTGCCGTGACGGCCCTGCGGTCCTGCTGATGAGACCGAACCCACTCCCGCGGACGATATTCGACGGCAATCCCAAGTTCACCGTATTGAATATATTGAACAACTCCGCCCGAAACTGAATGGTTCCTAATTCGCCGCCTGCTCGTTGGCCAAATGACGTGTCTTTGATCAAAGCAACATCAAAGTTGCGGAATCCAGGCCCGCGAAAAGTATCCCGACCGAGGGTTCCGAAGCGTCCGTGATTCGGACCGGTGCCTCCCGGAACATTGATAGGAATGCTGAAGAAAGATGCATTGCTCATGCCCCTTCCGAAGTAGTCAGCGCGCGTGCTGTGACTCGTCGAGAAGTGCGGGGTTTCTACCAGGTCGGGACGGTCCGTCCCGCCGGCCCCCACACCGGTCTGCTGAATTCCGGAGAACACGGTGAAGGGAGTCCCACTCGTCACGGTCGTGATGTCGAGGAACTGCCAGCCGGTGGTCACAGATTTACCCAGAGGGCGCAGGAATCCTATTCGTTCCAAGGGCAGAAATTCGATCAGGCTCAGCGTAAACGAATGCGTGACATCGAATGTGGATGGACCTTTCTCCGCACTCGGGTTCCAGGGGTCCTGCGGCAGCGTCTGCAGGATGACCCCCGCCGTTCCAAAAAGACCGCCTAGCACCGAACTGGTATCGTCCAGCGCCTTCGAATAGGTGTAGCTCGCCTGCATCTGGAACCCTGCCCACGCGGACTTGCTGGCGACGCTGGTCTGCAGGGAGTGATAACTGGAATGGGACTCGCTGGCGATCAAGCTTTCGTTGCCGTATCCCCCGATGGGATGTCCGGCGGAATCGAATCTCGTGAAGGGTGCAAACTCTGGCTCTGCCCCGCTGTAGCTGTTTGGAGAAAATACGCTGGGCAGATGAACGCCGTTGGTCGCCATATAATTTGCACTGGCCACAAAGTGTCTGAAGGATTGATCGAGGCCCAAGCGATAACTCGCGATGTACCCATTTCTGAAGTCTGCGGCAATTCCGGCGGCGGTCGGGAGTTGCACCTGGTGGCCGGGGGTGAGCGCCGCCAAGTCCGTCTGTAATCGCTGCAAGTCGAGCTGAGTGTTGGGCGCGACTTCATCGCTTCTCCCGTTCGGGAAGATGAGCTGCCCGTGGATGTCGTAAGCGGGAGGCAATATCTGCGGCACAAACGTGTTTTGAAAGGGAATAGAAACGCCGGGTAGCGCTGTCGCATAGGGATTGAAAACGTATGGCAGTCCGGCCGTCAGGAAATTCTCCTGCCACAAATTCGGTAGACGCGTAGCAATGGAGCCTCCCGCGTGTAAGACAGTGTTGTTAGAAAACTCGTAGTCGACGGCGACCCGCGGTCCCCAACCCCGCCGGTCCATTGCGTATGGAGGCTGCGGGTTGATTACAAAAATCTGGTTCGCGTTGCGATCGCGGTAGGAAGTGGGCCGTCCGTCACTGTCCAGGAATACCGGCAGGGATGTTCGTTTTGTGGCCTCATGAATGCGGCCGTTCACTTCGTACCGAAGTCCGTAGGACAACGTCAGGTGAGGTGCAGCTTTCCACGTGTCCTGAAAATAGAAGTTATAAGCCTCGCGGCGCACGCCCGCCTCGTCGAACTTTCCCCCGATTGGCGTAAAGGCAGCCGGCGCACTGATGTTGTAAGAATAAGGTGTCGCGGTCAGCAATCCCGTCAGCGAATCGGGAAGGGGATCTCCCACCGCAATGTCATGCGCGCCACTCACAGAAGGGATCGCGACCGGAGAGTAAGCTGTGCCCCCGCCGAAAGAATAGGCTCCGTTCGGCGCCGTGCCAAAAATGGTGGAGTCACGGTTAACTCGAATCTCCAGTCCCCAATTGAAAGTGTGATGGCCACGGATGCCATTCATATCCTGCTTGAACTGATAAAGATTTGAGTACGAGCCAAAAATAGAGCCGGCTGGTGCCCCGAATGCCTCATAGAGCCCATCGCCGAAGCCGATGCCCGGCTGTGTATGGTTGCCGGCAGGGAAGAATGGCGTGCTTCGGATATATCCCAGGGACGTCGCCGAAACAAAATGTGGACTGAACCTGCGCACATACTTCACTGCCGCATTGCGCTGATGATCGAAGAATTGCACTCCAAAACCGCGATCGATCGCAGTCTGATCGGGGTTGGTCACCGGCCCAGTCACCTGGTTCAAGCTGAATCGGGTAAACAACTGCGCCTTCTCAGAAAGGCGATGGTCCCCCCGGATTGAAAACTGATCGGTGCGCGTTGACACCTTCGACGATGTCGCATAAGTTCGCTCCCCATAAGGACCGTTCGGATCATTAGGCAGCGGATAGGCGTCGAGCACCGGCTGAATCGCCGGATTCACCGGCACAATCAGCGTGTCTCCGGGAAAGGTGGCAGTGTCGACTCCGCGTCTTTCCAACGCGGTCGGGACGGGAAAAACCTGCGTGGTGCCCAAGACCTGGCGGAATCCCTGGTATTCCCCGAAATAAAAAGTGCGCGCGCGTCCGTCATAGAGATGCGGAATCACGACAGGTCCACCATTGGTGAAGCCAAACTCATTGCGCACAAATGGTGGAATCCGCCGGCCATCGAGGCCGACATGATCGAAGTAGTTGCGGGCATCGAAAGCCGCGTTTCGGACGAACTCAAAAACGCTGCCGTGGATGTCTTTGGTTCCGGACCGGGTCACAACATTGGTATAGCCGGCTGCGCCATGGCCAATCTCGGCGGACATTACTCCCGATTGGGCCTGCACTTCCTCAATGCCATCCACGTTGAAATTAGAAAACGTAGCGCCACCCATTTCCGGATCGGTCGTGTCGGCGCCGTCGAGGGCAAACACGGTCGCCGATCCCCGCTGACCATTGACCGCGAACTGCTGGGTAAAATTGGCAGCCCCGTTGGTATCCGTCATGGTGCCGGCGGAGAGCAACAGCAACTTGCTGAAGTCCCGAGTGTTCAGAGGCAGGCTCGAAACCTCTCCGCGGGAAAGACGTTCCCCGCCGCTCACCTGCCGAACGCTGGCACCGTCCCCAGCGACAATAGTCAACTCTCCTCGCCTCGCCAGGACTATCCTGTCAGTCAGCCTGCCCCCTTCTTGAATCTGGAGGGGAGCTCGAGCCTTCGAAGTTTCGTCACTCGTTGTGACAGACAAGTCATACTCTCCCGCAGCAATGCCGGTAAAAGCAAAGGTTCCTGCGGCTGAGGTTGTGGCCGTATACACCTGTCCCCCGGCAACTGAACTTAGCTTGACTGTAGCGTCAGGCACTGGCTTTCCCGCCGCGTCGCGCAACAGGCCAGTCCACGCAGCAGGAGCAGTGGAAAATGCCTCGGGAAGTAGAGCAGCAAGAAGAGATAAGACGAAACCAGCCTTCAAGCACCCGCGAAGCCATAACGGCATTACCGGATTATATCGATGCGGACAATCGACGGGCAAAAAAGAGATCGGTTAGCAGGCACCGGCAGGTGACTTCAAGGCTGGAGAAAATCACACCAAGCCAAAGGGCCTAAGCGGCTTCGAGACCCGCATCGTGAAAAACAGGGATTGACGCTTCCAAGAATGCGTTTAAGATCTCTCCAATTTTCATGGCATCGCTGATTAGCGTACTCAAGTCGATTTCCAGCAACGATCCTTGCAGGGTATTTGAGATCACGTGGTGAAAGATCCTGGTCTCACGCACCAGCATGCGAATGTTATAGCCCTGTTCCTTTCGAGTTGCCCCGTGCTTAATCGTCGCCGTCAACTGGCCCGCAGTGAGTACCTCCAGTTTGCCTTCCAACATTTGAATGAGCGTCTCAAGGACCAGAGGCAGATGGTCAGTTCGCTGGGTATCGGACAGCCGTACGGATGTGAGTTCCTCGTCCTTCTTCACTTCCGTCAACCAGTCATCAATGATCCGTGCTGAATTTTCTCTCAATATGGCTCCCACGCGCTTATGCGTATAAGGTGGAGAGCCGATGGGCTTTGCTACCTTACGGGCACCTTTAAGGGCGGCAACTAGTTTCTCAACGTCGACGGGCTTGGTTAGATAGTCGTCCACTTGCTGCCGAATAGCTTCCAGCGCGGTCTGAAAATCCGGGTAGCCGGTCAGGATGTAGGTCATCGTGGAAGGCTGCATCCGTCGCATGGCGCTTACCACGATGAATCCGTCCGCCGGCTGGCCAATGTTGAGATCTGAGATCAGAATGTCGAACTCTCGTTCTGTAATTAAGCTCAAAGCTTCCGCCACCGACGCCGCAGTGGTTACGACGAAGCCTTGCTCCTCCAGAATCGCCGGGAGCATCAGCCGAATACTCTCCTCATCATCAACAAAGAGAACCCGGTTCTTCGCTTCGGATTCACCCTTCGGCATCGGCATCTTTGACCTATTTGGCATTGATCCATCTACTCCGGCAGGGAAAGTTACGGTGCAGCAGCAGACTCGTTCAGATGACAATAGTGCTTCTTCAGAAATCTTCCATCACTGCCTCGACCGGAATCTGCCCGAAATGTGTCTCCGACATCCGCAACATCCGCATTGCGCTTCGCTCCATCAAGTCAGCGAAGAATTCTAGGATGCAAGTGATACGGGGTCCGGTCTTAGGGAACCGGACTTTTCTTTTAGTGGGATTAAGCGCGCAATCAGCGGCACTTGCATGCCAAGCCGCCGGACTACCTCCAGATAGAGGTGAACACACGGCGAAAGTGGCGCCCTTCAATCTGACGTGACCGGCCTTTTTCCTCTGCCTTTGTTGACCAAGGCCCAGGTGCGCTGAATCTCAGCAAGGAGCGTATCCGAGACGATCCTGGATTCGCGTTCCCCACGGGCCACACGGCTTACGTAAGAGGGATCGCAACCCAGTCTCTCCGCTACACGCTTATAGATACCACGAGAAAGCGAGGGCAGCGAGGACAGGCTCTGCAAATTGCCATTACCATTTCTGTTGCGGACGCCAGGCATAGAGTTCACCTCGATTAGGAACAATCTGAGTCTGTCGTAAAGGGGGGAAGCGTATCCTACAACGCAAAGGTCCGGGATTTCAACCGTCAGAATCCAAGAGGTCAGAATGCAAGAAGCAAACCGCCTAGATTTGGCTTTACTGCCGCAAATGCCGTGATACCATATCGTGCATCTTGGGTTGAAGCTGCGCACTTCCCAGCACTTCGTAGCGGTTCATTATCAAAAGCGAAAGAGTTCCGATGTCCCGCACGGAGGCAATCTATAAGATTCCGCAGTGGGGTGAGGGAGGCAGCTGACAATGTGGTGGAAGCGCAAGAAACTGGAGCTCCTGTTCGACGAACTTAGGGCCATTGCCCTCTTGAACAGGCTCGATGATCTCCAAACCGACCTGATGCAAAAGGACCCTCATGTGTGCGCCCAGCGGGAGACAAGGCAACTGGAACTCTTGGCTGAAATAGCAAACTTGCAAGCTTCGCATTCGACGCAACGAGACAGCACAGCACGTTCGACCCTGTCCCGCCGCCGCCGTGCTGCCTGAAAAAGCCGCGTGAGTTCAGGCCGAACCCGCCGAAACGTTGAAAGCAGGGGCAGGCCGCTTGACCCGGAGGGTGCCAGACCGGCTATTTACGTCTGGTTTCGGCGGCTGGAACGTATGCGAGTCGAACCCGTTGCGGTGTTGAAAGCAAAGGTAAATCCTTTATAATCAATCGCGAATTCCGCTCAAAACCTTTCGAAGTGAAGCTGCCAGACGGGTTTCAGGTAACAGGCGTTGTTCTTGCCGACGCGATTAAGAACCTCGACTGGCGTGCTCGACGCGCGGTGTTGGTTGAGATTGCCCCGCCAGCAGTTCTGGCTGCCGTAAAAGCCCGAATCATGGCCCTCATTGGACTCGGCAGACCGTAAGAAGAGGCCGCTAGATCCGGGCGTCTTCCATTTCTCTGCGATCGGGGTGACCACCTTCGCCAAGTATGAGAAGAGTTACCGGCTGGCGCCGCCCTCGGCGATCTGCAAATCCAGGCTGACGCGTTCCCCGTTAATGAGCACCGTGCCCGCATCAATCAATTGCTGACCGGTGCAGTCGTAGCGTTCATAGCAGCGCAGAGCCGAAAACGGGAAGAAGAACTCCACCGCTTCCTGGCTTGCGCTCGAGCCAGCTTTACCGGCCAGGTGGAGGTTGGTACTGAAGCCGATACCGTCAAACTGCGAGTCATCTTTGAAGTGGCCGAGCACGGGACGAATCAGGTGGGCAATGTGGTCGTCGAAGGCAAGAGCTGCCAGTTTGTAGCGGGATCCCACGGAAGGATCCGGGAGAGTCGTGTTGATTGAGAGTTCCAGATAAACTCCTTTGCGAAACGCTATGAAGCTGGGTGGGGCATAGGACACGAAGTGCGCTTGCGGATCGAGTTCCTTGACCAAGCCCGAAAGGTCCTGTTTTCTGGAATCCTGAAGGGATGCGAGGGCCTGAGGGGACGTGTCGCGCTCGGGAACAGGCCGGTCCGCCGATTTGGCAGGCGTTAGACTGGGCGCGGGAATTGCGCCAGGCATCTTTTCGTCGGTCCCCCGAGCGATTTCCACCGAAACGGAGTTGGGTGCTCCAGGGGTCTCCGCAGCCCCGGGATCTGCGGGAGCAGGCTGCGCGGCTAGTTGCGGACCTTCGCCATTGATCCAGATTGTTACAGGTTGCGCATTCAGATAAGCTTCGCCTTGCAACAGCGCAGACTGCTGAACATTTTCATCCTTGCCTGCCACCAGCCGAATTGCGGCCTGCCGCGGCAGAACCACCACCAGGTTTTCCGGGCGCTCCATGGAAACACCCATCACTTTGCCAAGAACGTGATGCGAGATTTCAAAAGCATATCCCTGAACGCTGGTGTTGCTTTGGAAGCGTGTGGCAGCAACCTTCAGGATGGGAAGCACCACGTTGCGAAAAGTCTCGCGAGCGCGTTGATCGGGATTCAGTCTCTCGGTGGAATAGGCGGCGTAATAGTTGCCGGTAATCTCAAGAACCGTGCGCCCCTTATAGCGATCGAAGCGGATAGAGCGCTGGTCCCCGGCCTTCTGTTGTTGCTCGTCGAGATCCAATCGGCGGCTCAGGTAAAACGAATACTGAGTTGGAACCGACAGGACGTCGGCGCCAAGCTGCTTGAGATCGTCCATGTAGCGCTCCTGCAGAGCGCGCAGTTCCGGGTCCTTGATCTCGACCGGGGTGACAACCTGAGCAAAAACAGTGGACAAAACGGCAAAGCACAACAGGAAAAGGAAGCTAATTCTTCGCATACACCAATCCGGGAGTTTTATAGGGCGGATCGGAGACGGCGCGGATGTACGCAATGAGTGCCTGGATCTCCGTCTTGCTGAGAGTATACCCGTAGGGAGGCATCAGGGGTGACTTATTCAAGGCGGGACCGCCATGATTGATGATCGCGGCCACGTCGGCGTCGCTCATTTTATTCAGCGTCTCACCTTCTGTGAATGGGTGCGGCTTGACCTCGAGATTGTCGTAATTGGAGACACGTTCGGGTGTTGATTCCGGGTTGTGGCAACGATCGCAGTATTGGTCGTTCAATTGACGGCCCAGCACCTGCTGATAACCGAGCGCGATCTCCTCCAGCTTGAGTTCCACCCTTTTCCCTGCCTGGTTGATGGTCGCTGCAGTGATCTGATAACGCCCCGCCATTCCGCCCAGAGACACATTGCTGGCGAATTGCCCGCTGGAATCGCTGATCCCGCTTGCAGGATCGAAAGTCACACCAGGCGGCCCGCTGAATTGAACGGAAGCTCCGGTCACCGCGTTGCCTTGCTCATCATTCACCTGCACAACCACTGGTTGTGGCAGAATCGAGCCGATCGCCGCGATCTGTTTTCCGCCACTCGATTCCACCAGCGCCGACCCGAATGCTGTGGCCTTGGGGGACAGGGAGAGCGCCTTGCGAGCGCATCCCGTGCTCAGCATTGCAATCGAAATCATGCCAATTGCTAGTAACCGTCGCGTCATCTCTTCTTGGCCTCCTGTCTGGCGGAGCCTTTTTGAGCCATTAGAAATGCCGTGAGTGCGCGAGCATCTTCATCATTCATGCTGCGATTCGGTTCAATGCTTCCTGGACGAAGCGCCTGTGGGTTTTTCATCCACATATAGATCCAGGCTGCGGTCAGGCGTGAGCCAACTTGCGTCAGAGTGGGAGCGATGTAACCCTTGTCATTCTTCGGATCAACAATATGGCAGGACTGGCAGGCGTACTTGGAATAAAAGAGCTGCTTGCCCTGCTCGACCTGCGCCGGAGAATAGCCGGTGAGCGGCAGGGAATCACGATCCACCGCCGGACTCTGATAGACGGTCATGATGTAGTCGGTCAGTTCGTTGATTTCCGAGTCTGTCAGATTGAACTTTGGCATTCGCCGAATGAGCGCTGGTCGCAGCGTATTCGGGTTCTTGAGGAACTCCACGAGCCACTGGCGCTGAACCGAGCTGCCTTCCCAGCTGAGGTCGGGCGCCATGTCGCCGCCGTGACCGTTGATGCGATGGCAGCTGACGCAGGCCAGGTCGTGCATCAACTTCCCGGCCTCGCCTGCGGGTTCATAGTTCGATTCCGGAGTCGCTGCGACCTCAAGCGATGGCGGCAAGCTATGGGAGCGTTCATTCAGCGAGAGCAGAGCGGTTGTGAGTGAATCCATCTGCGCCGGCGAGAACCTGTACTGCGGCATTTTCAAGCCGGGCGAGAAGGCGCGTGGATCACCGATCTTTCCGGCAATGTAGTCGGGCAGCGTGTGCGACATGCCCGGCAGAAAGATCAACTGGTTAACTGCCTTGCTGCCGATCCGGCTAAGTTCTGGAGCGAAGTTTTCAGGCTTCTTGATCCCGCCGATCTCATGGCAGGAGGCGCAACCGTAGTCCGTTACCAGGCGCTTACCGTGCGCAATCTGTTCTGGGGTTGCCGGGTCCAGATGAACGTTAGCCAGCAAGTCGGAATCCGTCTTGGCTTCAAGGAATCCGGCCAAGGTCACGACCTGCTCATCGTTGAAACGGTAGTGCGGCATACCCGTCGGGGGATCGTAGATGCGGGGATTGCGCAACCAGGCCTGCAGCCACTCCGGTTGTACCTTGCTGCCGACGCGGGTTAACTCGGGGCCTAATTTTCCACCCACCAGATTTCCGGCCGCATTCTGCACAGTGTGGCAGGAGGCGCAGAAAGACTCGCCGTAAAGACTGGCCCCGGCCGACGGATCGGTTGCGGCCTTGGCAGTGAGCGTGACGTTGTCCCCGGGCACTGGCTGGCTGTTTGCGATGAGAAAAGCCGAGATGTCCCGGGCCTCCTCGTCACTCAGTTTGAAGTTCGGCATCGTGGCAGTCGCAGCATAGGCCTTGGGATCCTTCAGCCAGGCGTAAATCCATTCGCGCGTAGTCTTATCTGCAATGTGAGACAGGGAAGGCGGATCGTCGGTCGCCTTCATGGTCGTTCCATCCGGCAGTTTCACTGTGTGGCAATGAACACAGCCATAACTGGAAAGTAAGTGGCGGCCTTCATTCAGCCTCGGCGTGCCGGTGAGCTCCCCTTGATGGCATTGCCCGCAGGAAGATTCGATGTACTTTGCGGGAAGGATTGGCTGCTCCCACGCCAGCGTGCTGCGATGCGCTTCTTCCGCTGTCGTAGCAGGTCCCTGGCCACGGTGACACATCGCACATCCGAACTGGTCAATCGAGTGCGGAATGACTGGGTGTTTCCGGAATGGTTGCCTACTGACGTCGACCAGGCTCGCCTCTTTCAATCCCACGTGGCAGGTGGTGCAGCGGTCAACGACGCCAAGTTCCGGCAACCAGATCTGCTGGATGTCGCCTTGGAAGTGGCGCTGTAGCGTGACCGCCTCGCCTCGGCTTCGGATCATTTTCAGGTACTGCTTCTGATAATGGCGCCACTCGCTGAAATAATTTTTGGCTGGGGCAATCGCGAGAGAGAACAGGAACACCAGGCTCACGGTTCCAAACGCGCGAATGCTGTCGCCGAACAATTGTTGCCAGAGGGAGATCAGTTTGTTTTTGAGGCCCACGTGTTCCTCTTAATAACCTTGCCACGGCCAGACCCAGGACCAGCCCGGTCCGCGGAAGAAGGTCCCGACCACAGTCAACACTACGAGCTCGAATAAAAACCAGGTCATGATCCAGAAGGAAAGCGGCTTGGAAGCCAAGTAGCGGCGGAAGGCCGCTCCCGAATCAGGCGAGCTCTGCGCCGCCAAGGTCATGAAACCTGCCACAACTAGGGTTGGTACTAAAGCTACATAGACATGAAATAGGAATAAGAAGATTGAAAGTACGGCAGCGGCTGCGTAGAAGATTTTCAGCCGCCGGGCACGATCCTTAAGGAACACGCCCTCGGCTTCGATGTTGATGTTGAAATAAGGAATGATGATGAGCGCTATCACCACCAGCCCGGGTGCCAAGACTCCCGCGACGACAGGTGGAAAATAGTGCAGCATTTCCTGCAATCCAAGAAAGTACCAGGGCGCCTTGGCAGGGTTTGGCGTGTGCGAGGGATCGGCAACACCTTCCAGCGGGGCATTGAACGCCAAGGCCATCCAAACCAAAGCCACAGCCAGAACTTCTATGGCGACGACCGCGCGAAACAATGCTTCTGGAAAAGTCTGGAGGGTTTCCTCTTCCGCGGCTTTGACCTGGGCTGAGGTTCGACGCGTTACGAAAACAACACGTCGAGGCGCCTTCTTGGCGTTGGAGTCGACACCGGTGACGAAGTCTTTTGAGTCGCTCATTGTGCCACCTGTCCAGCGGCGGCCTTGGCACGCAACGTCGCCGGCTCGCTCGGATGTGCGTACAGGCCACCATCTTTGCGGATGCGCCAGAAGTGAATCGCAATAAGGAAGATGGCCATCAGAGGCAGAATCATGCAGTGCAGCACGTAAAAGCGCAGCAGCGCGTTGGCATTGACCGAATTGCCCCCGAGCAGGAGGAAATGAATCTTATTGCCCAACAGCGGTACAGCCGAAGCAATGTTCGAGCCTACGGTAATTGCCCAAAAGGCCAGCTGATCCCACGGCAGCAGATAGCCGGTGTAGCTCAACAACAGCGTGATGAGCAGAAGGATGACGCCGATTACCCAGTTGAACTCGCGTGGCGGGCGGTAGGCGCCGCGATAAAACACCTTGAACATGTGCGCGAATACCAGGAACACCATCGCGTGTGCCGACCAACGGTGCAGGTTACGGAGAAATAATCCTGAAGAGACCACGAACTGTAAGTCTTTGGTGTCGGCATACGCCTGAGGCACGGACGGATGGTAGTAAAGCATCAGAAGAATCCCGGTGATCACGAGGATCAGAAACGTTCCCAAAGTCAACGTTCCTAAATACCAAGTCGCGCTGAAGCTCAGCATCCGGCGCCGTACCTTCGTGGAGAACAGATGCAGAAAAACATTCTGCTGAATGGCCAGAGCGCGATGCAGGGTACTGGAGCCTGTGCCGCTGCGGAAGATCGAGCGCCATAAGCGCGTATCGCGCAGGTCGTCGAAATATTGGATAACCCTCTTGGCCATCCTCAAACCCTCACGAACTGCATGGGACCAATGTCGGTGGAACGGTCCACCATGAGATCGCCGTCATCGTTGACCCACATACGCTTCCAGGGAAGAGGCTTGGGCGCAGGGCCTTCGATCTTCTGCCCGTTCTGCTGGAACTTGCTGCCGTGACACGGACAGGCAATGATTCCCAAGTCCGGCTTCCACGCTGTGAGGCAACCCAGATGCGTGCAGACCGCGCTTAATGAAAAGAAGCCTTCCTTGGAATGAACGATATAGATACCCGAATTCACGTCCAGCGTCACTGAATCCAGCGGATAACTTCCCGGTTTTCCTGCGTTGATGGTCGGTGAGGGTTCATACAGCACATTCGGCGAGAGGAACTGGTACGCGAACACTGCCGTGCCTGCCGCAGCGATACTTAACGAACCAAGCCCGAGTTTCACGAAGAAGACCCGCCGGTTCAGGCCGCCGGCTGAATCAGGGGGATGTTTTTCCTCTGCCATACCTACCTCGAGGGACCTCCTGTCGTCACTGGCACCGCAACCGTTGGTTTGGGTCGCAAGGCTGCATCAATAGCTTGAATGGAAATCAGGCCCGTGGGTTCAGCCGCAACCAGGTTGTAAGACTCCATGGTGATGGTGCCGACGGGACACCGCATCGCGCACAGGCCACAGCGAATACAGCGTGTCTCGTCCTTGAGCATGGCCGAGCCGGTCACAATGCCGAGTTCGTCGGCTGCAACCTCGTCCAACTCGACCCCGAAGCACTCCTGATTGTCGCGGATGTGCTGCACGGTTTCCTGCGTGAACTCGATGCGGTCGAGCGAGACCAGTTCGAGGCAATTCTCCGGACAAACATCCACACATCCACCGCAAAGGATGCACATGCTGCCATCCTCTGGCGTGCCCTCGAATACTGTATTGACCCAGCAGTGCAGACAGCGCTGGGCTTCTTCGATGGCAGACTGCGCGTCGTAACCGATCTCGACTTCGGTCACGCCAGTGCGGCGCTCCAGCGGCAACACGGGAACGGGTTGGCGGTTGATGTCGAGATAGTCCAGCGGCATGCCGTGGCGTTTGAGAACTTCGACCTCGATAATCGGTTCGGGATGCTTTTGGCCACGCAGATACTCGTCAATGCCAATGGCAGCACGCTTCCCGTCGGCAACGCTGTCGATGATGAGGCGTGGTCCGAAGACGCAATCCCCGCCAGCGAAGATGCCGCTCGCGGAGGTCATTAAGGTCTGAGGATTGACCGTAATCAGACCGCGCGGCGAAATTTCGACTCCGTCTTCAGGCTTCAGGAAGTCCAGCTTGGGCGCCTGCCCGATCGCCATGATGACGGTATCGCATTCGATCTGGCTCTCGGTGCCCTCGTAGAACGCGGGATTAAAGCGCTTGTTCTGGTCGAAAACCCACTTGGTTTGCAGAGTCTCGAGCGCGGTGACCTTGCCAGCTTTTCCCAAGATGCGCTTGGGGCCGAAGCCCGCATGCACGATGATGCCTTCCGCCTCGGCCTCCTCAATTTCTTCGAGGGCGGCCGGCATTTCATAGCGCCTCTCCAGGCAGACTATATTCACTTCTTGCGCACCCATACGTAGAGCGGAAAGCGAGATGTCCACCATTTCGCGGGTAGCAACCGCTGCCACGTTTTCCTGAGAAGGTTCAACGTCCTGAACCCCCGCGGCATGTTGCTTCACGACTTCGCGAGCCGCCGACCGGGCCACGTCCATGGCGACGTTGCCGCCTCCGATGACAATGACCTTCTTGCCGATGGTGAACTTGTAACCGAGGTTTACGTTAAGCAGGAAATCGATGCCTTTGTGCACTCCATCGAGATCAACACCCGGAATGCTGAGATCACGGCTACGATGGGCACCCACCGCGACCAGAACGGCATTGAATCCTTGCTGGCGCAAATCAGAGACCATGAAGTCGCGGCCTGCGGCGTGATTCAGCTTGAGCGTGATGTCGCCCGTCTCGAGAATTTCGCGCACCTGGGCTTCCACTACGTCACGGGGCAGACGGTATTCCGGAATGCCGAGATACAACATGCCGCCGGCAACCGGCGCCGCTTCAAAAATGGTTACGGAATAGCCCATTAAGGCGAGATCATGCGCCGCGGAAAGTCCGACGGGTCCACCGCCAACGACCGCTACCTTGTAGGGGAGCTTCTTTTGGCCGCGTCCTGCGTTGATGTCTACACGATTCTTCGATTCGGGGCCGTAACGCTCGGTCAGAAATCGCTTGAGAGCTCTTATCGAGATGGGTTTGTCAATTTCGCCACGGCGGCAGGCCGTCTCACAGGGATGCGCACAAACGCGACCACAGATGCTGGCCAGAGGATTGGGGTCGCGGGCAAAACGATAGGCCTCTTCAAAACGGCCTTCCGCGATCAGACCAACATAGCGCCCGGCATTGGTATGGGCCGGGCAGGCCATCATGCAGGGAAAGTTGGTATTAAGCCAATCTCCGTCGACCTTCTTATTCTTATAGCGCTTCAGCATGGGGCGATGCCGTTGCTCCAACTGGAAGAATCGTCGGGGAGCGGAGGAGGAGGCCGCTCCCCGTCCCGCCCTACTTGCTCAGGGTGAAATCTGCTTTAGTGTCGCCGGCTACAGTCACCGGCTTGGACTGGTTCTTGGCGCCTTCGTGCACCGCCGTTAGGGTGTAGCTGCCGTCGGGCACGTTCTCGATTTTATAGTTGCCCGACTTGTCTGTCGTCGCGTAATAGGGCGTAGGCGAGACCACGATGTAGCCGGACATCTCGGGGTGTACGTTGCACAGCAGCGGCACGGCTCCGGGGTTATCGAACTTAAACGAACGCTTTTCGCCCTGCGGCCACGTTCCCAGGTTGTGAGTGAGCTTCTTGTTGCCGCCCACGGAAGTCCAGAACACGTTGTGAGCAACTTTATCGCTGTTGAGGAAGTCCACCGTGGTGCCCTGCGGGACCACCATTAAATGCGGCTGAAACATCAGTCCCTTCTGGTCCATGACGGGATGCTGAGCGGGGGGGAAAGTCTTGCCCGGGATGGCATCAACATAAACCGCCGACTCACCCGACACGCCGGATACTTTGCCGCTGATTGTTCCGGCGCTTGCCACCAGGCTCAACGCCGCCACCATTACTACCAGGGCCAGAAGATTGCGATTCATGATCTCTCCTTGTTGTTGAAGTCAAGGGAGGGCTTGCGCCTCCCCAGTTTCAGTAAACGAATTCCAAGCCGGCGACGGCTGAGTTAGTACGAAATGGTTTCGTGATCGGGTTTCCAGCAGGATCGAAAATCGCCTGCTGCGGCCGAATCTGATATTCAAATGCGGCCTTGATGTTAGCGTGAATCAGGAACTGTATGCCGGGCGTGATGCGATTCCGAGTGGCATGCACGGGCGAGAAAAATGGCGCGATAGGCTCGTTGACGTCTCCGCCAAAGCCGTTGATCTTATCGGCGGTGGAGTTCACGAAGTCGTAGCGCATGATGGTCATGATCCAAGGTAGTGCCAGGTAATCGGCCTGGATGAACCCGCCACCGAAGCTCGCCGGATGGTCCCGCACGAATCCGTTTGGTCCTTGGTCTGGAGCCAGAGTTGGGAGGGTAAAGGGCAGCAAATTCATATCGTGGCCATACATGTACATGCCGTAAAGATTGAAGGTGCGATAGTTGAAACTGAAGTCGGCGCCCACGCGATAGAAGGGTTCCCGAGAGGTCAGCACCAATGGGGTTACGCCGTCGGATTGGAACCCGTTGAACCTCTGAACGGAACGTCCATAGAAAAAGAAACCGCCCAGGTTGAGATAGGTATGGTCGTGAGGACCCGTAGCGCCAGCCGCCTGAATTTCATTACGGCTGGCAGGATCATGTTCCAGGTTGAGTCGGTATGAGAAGCGCCCGTAGAGGTCTTTGAAGTTGGAATCGGAGAAGAAGCCCACCACTGGAGGAACATTGTTCCCGGGTGCTGGGGTGCCGCCCGTGTTCTGGTTGATAACGGCAAAGGAATAGTGGTACCCGCGATAGAGGTGCCCACCACTGAGTTCCACGCCATCGGCGGCGCTGGACATAGCAAAGGCATTGTTCACATTCTGGTTCGGGAAGACAGAGTTTTGTGCTCCGATGTTGGCTTCGTCGAAGATGTCCCAGCCACTGAGGTTGTGGCTTCGCGCCGGGCTGAATGGCAGGTCCAGTTCAAATTGTCCCACGCGCAGGCTCAGTGCGTCTTTGGGCAGTTTGAAGAAGCGGCCGACGTTGACGAACTTCAAGTAACCGTCGCCCAGTCCGCCATCAGCATTAGAACCGCCCACACTGATGTCTTCATCGACCCAGAAGGCAATATCGCTACCGAAATTTCCCGCCATGAAGATGCTCAAAAGGCCGGGCTGGAAGTCGGTTCGTGGAATGAAACTTCCAGGCGTGGCCAGATTGCCCGAATTAAAGTTGTTCCGGTTCTTGCTGACTACCTGGAAAAAAGTATTAAACCGCAGTCCAATCGGCGGCAGCCCCGGGATCGTGCCCGGAAAGATGGTGTGGGGCCATAATTCCTTTTGAGCTGGCGCGCCTAGCATGACCGGGGGAATCTTGATGAAGCTTTCGTCATCTTTCGGGAACTTGAATCCGGCATCCTTGAAGGCTTTGCCGAAATCGTTGAGCTTGGGGAAATCGACGTGGCAAGTGGCACAGGAGGTCCCATACTGACGTGAAAATGCAGGAATTGCATAACTGCTGCTGGACCGAAGGATCAGCACCAGCAAGGACAAAGAAATTACCATCATCTGCAGGCGTGAGCGCATCTCGTCGCCTCCTTGGCTATAATTTGTAGGCTTTCGCCTTGTGCCCCAATCACAGAGTCGTGTGATTTTCATCTTTTGAACCCACCCTGGCAGTGGTAGAAGTCACAGACCTATGTGACGGCCGTCACAATGAACCAGGAAGGTAGCTCCAGTTCGCCCCGGGGTAAAAATTCGGTTGGGCAAGGTTGCGATGATGTTGACCAGCTTCTCTTCAGTGCAGTCCGCACGTGCCCTTGCCGAGCCCCCGGTCATCTCAGAACGCGGTAACTATCGACAGAGCGTAACCCACTGAAAAAATTGGCGGAACCGTGTGCGAGTCGAACGCACCGGCGACGGGCAAACCCGCCGCCCGCCGGTTTTGAAGATGACATAGGATGTCCTGACGGGTTTGGAAAATTTTCTACTTTACTTAACTTTACTTGATTCTTCAGCGGCTTACAAATTTGACGATTTGATCCGTTTCGGTCGAAATTGACGCGTTCTGAGCATAGAACTATCACGTTTTTAGCACAGCGCGTATCAGCAACGAGACGATCTAGACGGGCTGGCTGGCAACTAACGTCACATTCAACAGTGCTGGCCATCATCGACATCTGCCTTGGCGCGCTTGTTCCCCGTCGGGCTTCGCGAGACACATTCCCGGTCTCCGCAAGCTGCCCCGGTTCGGGGTGCGCAATGTGTTTATTGGAGCGGCGCACCTGTAGCTACGCAGGCTTCGGAAGAGCCACCGGAATCGCAGCGGATTACAGCTGACTGGTCGGAACAGAATGCTCGGACTCCTGTCTGATTCGCTATGCTAGGGCGAGCGATCACCTGATACTTGACATTCGGGCCGGATGCATTTCCCGGCACGCAGTCCCGCAATTCCAGAATGTACCCGCGACGTTCTCCCGCCGACATTCGGGTATCGATCAGTCCCGAGGACGCCAACGTTGCCAGATCACAGGTAAAGCCGACAGCGGGATGGGACTGCGCGTATCCGAACTCAGCTTGATTGAGTGTCCGGATGGACCAAACGGCAGATGCCTCGTTTGCAGCCATCCGAGCTCTGAGCAAATTGGGAATCGCTATGGCTGCGACAATCAGCACCGGAATTGCCGCTATCCCCAGGTATCCCATGATCAGTCCGCCTAGTGCTATCCCGCCGCCTTTGAGACGCCCCTGGCTTTTTCGAATCTCGGAACGGGAAATGTGTCCGAGGATGATCGCCGCGATTGCAGAAGGGATGAGGAAAGAAAAAAAGCCCAGAATCAAGCTGGCAATGGCCGTTGACTGCCAGTCCATTCGATCTCCAGCGGATAACTCGCCCCAGGCGATTGATGCCGCCCTGAACAGTGGAGAAGGGGATTCTGGAAACGGGCACATAATGCGTCATGTCAAAAAGCGAGATTGTGTAATCAGAGTTGGCCTGCCAGACGAACTTACTGACCATAAAGACATGATTCAGAGTCGAATCCGACGCCATTGGCCATCCGCCTTCGAAAACTCCGGCTTTCGCAAGTGCGACCCTTGCTGGCCATTACGCCAGAACGCGATCGTGGCCAAGAAGAAGGCCGCCGCGCCAAGTACTCCTGCAGTAAAAGCGTGGAGAACAGCCCTGAGAAAACCAGTACTGGAGAGCAGTCCGGTCAGGAAGAAGCCCACTATATCGACTGGTATCGACCTCCTTTCGGCATCATTCCATGCTGCACCGGGTTGCAACTGACGGATTTTCATGATTCCTCATCTGCGGTTATGGAAGAACCAATCCCGAAGCCTAGAGGAGCGGCTCCCAAAACGGCGACACTTTGAAGTCCTCCTCTGACCAACTGTCGCCGCCACCCCTCCAAAGAGCGCTCCTCCACCCATTCACCCATTGCCGCAGCCCATCGGCGGGGGGTTGAGAGGCTTATCGGCATGACGCGTTTGTAATGTGGACCCTGGGCGACGCCGCTTCGGAATCATAAAGATCAAAGTTGACAAGTTGACAGCTGTCGATAATTAGAATCACAATGTAATACTAATATGCTAGGTGAGTTCGAGTATCTGGTTCTCAGTGCGGCGTTCCGGCTCGGAACAGATGCCTATGGTGCGGCGATCCGGCGAGCGATCGAGGATGCCACGGGCCGAGGATGCTCAATCGGAGCCCTCTATACAACTCTCGATCGTTTAGAGAACAAGGGTTTAGTCAAGACTTGGATGGGAGCCTCCACTCCGGAACGCGGTGGCCGCTCAAAGCGCATCGTCTCGGTGACATCGAAAGGTGTCCAGGCTGCGTCCTCCTTCTACAAAGCAGTGACTCGAGTCAGTCGGGACGTCTCGTGGAGCATGGCCGATCAGGCGTGAGTTGGCTATGGATCGAATTTGTTGGCGGTTAGCAAACGTCTTGTCGGAAGCGTTGGCACCGACGGAACGCGACGCGGTTCGCGGTGATCTGATGGAGAGTCACGAGAGTGGGTCAGAAGCCTTGCGCGATGTTCTGGGTCTTGTCATACGCCGATACGCAGCGTTGTTGAGCGACTGGCGCACATGGGTAGCGCTGCTGGGCCTAATCATTCCTGTAAGCATGCTACTGTCCATCGCTTCGCAGAATTTAGCTGGCATCGGCTCGGTTTATAGCTGGCTTTACTTCAACAACTGGGATTGGGGTCTGCTTCGCTCCCGAGGGTTTTGGTATGTGCTGAGCGAATCAGCTCGAGAGCTTGCCGGGAGGTACTTAACCCTTGCATGCTGGTCGTGGTCGGCTGGTTTTCTTTTGGGCAGAACATCAGCGCCTCGAAGAGCCCCTCTCAATAGCGTCTTGTTCTTTCTCACGCTGCTGTTTGTTGTACTTGTGGGCGCGCCTCGATATCTCACGTTCTTCTCACAGGAAGTACATCGGGCTCTCGCTTTGCCCCGAATTTCAAACTCGAACGATCCAGTTTCAGCGCTGATGTTCTACCGCGTGATCTTCCCGCTTCTCGTGCAAGCATTTCTCGTGGCAGTTCCTGCCGTGTGGGGAATCTATGAAGGAGTCAGAGTGGAAAAATTCCGTCCTGCACTTCGCAAAGTAGTGTGGGCAGTGAGTATCTCAAGTCTGATCGCTCTGCTCATTCAGCAGCCAGGACTCGTTTTCCTTTTGTTGTGGGAATCTGGAATGCCGCCACAGATGTGGCACGGTTGGCCACCAGCGCTGCACCCCGTTGTGCAGTTGCTGCATTGGATTGTGTATTGGCCACTCGCCTATTGGGTCACGAGAGCACTTGGGCATCGCCGCACCCGAGCTGAAACGGTCTTAGCATGAGGCCACGGCCATGAGGAAGTTGTATCGGTGAGGAGAAAAATAAATGAATTCTCAGTTTCGTCTTTACGTATCAACAGCTGTGCTGATTCTGGTCACAATGATTTCAGCCGCTGCTGCTGATGAACCGTCAAACCCAAGCGCTCCGGTTCGCGTGCAAGCGCGAAAACTCGCCCCGAATTTTGTCCTCAAGGATGCTCTTGGAAAGACGGTAACCCTCAAGCAATATCGCGGCAGAATCGTTGTGCTGGATTTTTGGGCAACCTGGTGCACAGGCTGCAAGAAAGAGATTCCCTGGTTCTCGGAATATCAGAAACGATACGGCGTGAGGGGCCTCAGCATCATCGGTATCGCTATGGACGAAGGGGGCTGGAGTAAAGTCAAGCCTTTCCTTCGTGAAACCAGAGTTCCCTATCGCATGTTGCTTGGCAATGAGGCCACTGCGGCGAAATACGAGATCCAAAGCCTGCCAGACACATTCCTGATTGATCGCCACGGAAGAATAGTGGCAATGTACCGCGCGCGATTGGTAGACCAAAAAGAGCTCGAAGCCAGTATCAAAGCGGTATTGTCCGAGAAGTGATGACTCGAGAGAAATCCGTCGCAAAGTTATCGATCTGCGTGTGTCTGCGGTCATTGCTAGCGGAGAAGTCTAGAATCGGGTAAAAAGGAACGGGAGACGTAGCCGGCCAGAGACTCGTCCACTCGTCCTCAGTGAGCACACGCAGCTCCTACAGCGCCGGTTGGAGAAAGATCTCTCATCGCTACCGGTTGACGTGTACGTCAATTCCGGACTTGTCTTCGCGAGTGACTGTGGCTGTTTTGAATCGTCCTCAACGAATTACGACAGGTTGGGATGTCTGCCCCCAGCACCTATTCCAGAATAGCTCGATCTTGAGGAATTTCACGCCGATCTGGATGTCTCGTGAAAGGATTCACGGTGAATGGGCATTCGGAAAACGTTGTCAATTCTCGAAGTAAGTAACGAGCCCTGAAGGTATAGACACTTCACTTCCTCACGGGGAAATGATATTCCAAATCATCGGAGCTGATCATTCCTTTTTGGCTTATCGGGTAGCGTTCGAAGTTGCAATCCTGCTCAATACCCGAATGCTTTTATCACAGATCCTGCCCATGCCACGATGCAACCTCAGATTGCGACGCAGGTCAACACAATCACACAATCTAACTCTTTTAAAATATTTGGCGGAACCGTGTGCGAGTCGAACGCACCGGCGACGGGCAAACCCGCCGCCCTCCGGTTTTGAAGATCACACAGGATGTCCTGACGGGTTTGGAAAATTTTCTACTTTACTTGATTCTTCAGCGGCTTACAAATTTGACGATTTGATCCGTTTTGGTCGAAATTGACGCGTTCCGAGCATAGAACTATCACGTTTTTATCACAGCAGAATTTCCACGTCTGCGTGGTTATAGTAGTCAGCGTTCGAACCTCCCTATCCAACTTTCTTCGCTGTCGCTGATGCTGTGAATCTAATTCTTTTATCACTTTTGCCGAGAACCCTGGGTATTCTAGGCAAAAGTTGCTAACCGCAGCTCCCTGCTTTCACTGAACCGTCAGCGTCAGTGGCAGGGATTGGGCATTTGAGCCGGCAGCGGCCGTCAGCATCAGGCTGTACTGTCCCGCTGGAGTCCCGTTTGCATTTGCCTGGGCGACAGGACCGTTGCCGCCACCACAGGAGCAAATTACTGCGAGCAATAGGGGCAAACTCAAAAAGGTGAGCCATCGCGACAAGGATCGCCGTTGTTGTGAAGGTGGCAAAACCAGCAAGCCAAAGACAAGAATGGCCCAGAGCCCGGAGTGGTGGACAAACAGGCTTGCACTTGTCCTAGATGTTGTCGTTACGGTGACTGCGAGCGTCTGAGAAGAAGTGGCGTTTAAACTGAGGCTGCTCGGAACTGAACAATTAGCGCCTCTTGGAGCACCAGTGCAGCTGAGCATGACCGTACCTGCGAAGCCTGCTCCGCCGATCACGAGGTTATAAGTTGTGGTCGCGCCGGCTGCCACCGCGGCCGACGTCGATCCAGCCGATGAGCCAGCGAGACCAAAACTCATACCAATACCGGAAACCGGTACGGACTGCGGGCTACTGATAGCATTGTCGGCGACCAGGACGGTCGCGTTTTTAGTACCAATCGATGTTGGCGTGAAGACGACGCTAATGCCGCAGGTCGTTTGAACCGGAAGCGCATTTTGACAATTGTTCGTCTGCGAGAAATCACTGGCATCTGGGCCCGTAATAGTGACTTGGCTGGTCGTGAGCGGCGCGTTGCCGGTATTCGACAGCATGACGCTTTGCGCTGCGGCCGACGAACCAACAAATTGGTTGGCGAACATCAGAAGGCTCGGAGATACGCTAGCGATCCGGGTTACGCCTGTACCCACCAGAGTCAGGACTTGTGGACTTGCCACAGCATCATCGGTGACGCTGAGCCTACCACTTCGCCGCCCGTTCATCGAGGGCTGAAAAGTGACTGAGATGTTGCAGCTTTGAGCCTTACTTAACCCTGTAGCACAATCGTTGGTTTCAGAAAAGTCGCCTGAAGACTGAATGCTGTTCAACGTCAGTTTTCCCGTACCCTGGTTCGTCAGCTTAACCTGCTGAGAACTCGTCGATCCCACGTTCTGCATGCCAAATGCGACGGATCCTGGGAAAAAGTCGACAGTTGGGCCACTCAAGTAAAGAGTGACCACAGAGGTGCTGGAACCATAAACGGCTTGGTTCGGTATCGCGAGGTCGCTGATACCATCGGAATTGAAATCGCCAGCAAGGAGATCATCCGGTGTTCCGGTTGCCGAAAACGGGAGCGGGTTTTGAAATGTACCATCGCCGTTTCCGAGTATCACGACGGCACCACTCAGAGTACTGTCAAAGGGAGGATAGGTGGCCAGATCGAGCTTGCCATCGCCATTGAAATCGCCGGCGACCATGCGACCGCTATAGCCTAGATTTGCTGTGCCTGACCCGGAACACGTTGTCGACCCGCAGGCGGAATAGACAGGAGTCTGGAACGTTCCATCGCCATTGCCTGCCAGAAGGGCGATTCCCGCATCCGTTCCGACGGCAATATCAGGCTTGCCGTCGCCGTTAAAATCTTGAACAACGACGCCACCGCCAGCGTAGCTGGTTGGTCCAGAAATCGGGATCTTAAAAGTGCCATTCCCGTTGCCTAGAAACACCTGGAGGGGGGTGGCGAAGCTGGTTATGACAAGATCGAGTTTGCGGTCTCCGTCAACATCAGCCAAGGCGAAATTATCAAAGTAAAGTACCGTGTACACGGCGCCTAGAGTGAAAGTTCCGTCTCCATTGCTCAAATACACCCCGAGTGAAGTGTTAGGACCATTTCCGTAGGCGGCCACCAAGTCGGTTTTGCCATCGCCGTTAACGTCTCCAAGCGAGAACAATGTCGTGTTGCTTACCGCTGTGTTAACCGGCGTTTGAAACGTACCATCGCCCTTTCCTAACAAAACCTGAAACCCTGCGCCATAGTCATCCATGATCATCAAGTCGGGTTTGCCATCGCCGTTAAAATCCCCGGCAAGCATCAGGTTACGATTGTTGATTGCTTGTATCGCCAAAGGAGAAACCATCGGGCTCTGGAATGTTCCGTCGCCGTTGCCAAACTGAACCGATACCTGTCCATTTGGAAAGTTCGTCTCTGCCACTGCGAAATCGAGGTTGCCATCTCCATTGAAATCCGCTACGGCGCCGGCGTCAGGAAAGTAGTTCGTGTTCGCCAAGGTTACTGCCTTGGCCACGCCGAACGTTCCGTTACCGTTCCCCAGGAAAACATCAACAGAATTGAGGTTCGTATCGGTAGCGATCACATCGAGTGCATCATCGCCATTCAAATCCGCTGTCGTATACGTTGTGGCGGTCGTAGTCTCACCCAATGGCGACGAGACCGGTTGTTGGAATGTGCCGTCTCCGTTTCCTAATAGCACCATAACGATGCCGTCGATTCCCTGCTCCATTAAATCGAGATTTCCGTCTTGGTTGAAATCGGCCGCCATCACGAAGGGAATTGCGTCGCCTATGGACGTCGGAACGAGCGCCGCTGTCTGGAACCCGCCCTTGCCGTTCCCTAGCAAGAGAAACAGTTGGGAACCTTCGCTAGATACGACCACATCTAAGATCCCATCTTTGTTGAAATCGCCCACAGTCAACGCACCAAGACTTGGGCCAGGTAAGAGCCCTGAGGGAGAGTCGAGGCGGGTGAGAGTGCCGTCGCCGTTGTTCAACAGCAGTGTTACTGTGCCATCACCTATATTCAGCGTGACCAAGTCTACCTTGCCGTCTCCGTTGAAATCGCCGCTTGCGAATGAGTATGGCCTCATGCCGACCGCGACCGTCGTTTGCGGTTTGAACATGCCGTCTCCATTGCCAAGCAAAATTGATACGGTATTGTCAACTTCATTCGCGAGCGCAAGATCTATCTTGCCATCCCCGTTGAAGTCGGCAGCGACGATGCCTATGGGGCCGCCACCTGTAGCGTAGTTGCCCTGAGCTTGAAACGTTCCATCACCATTGCCCAAGAGAACGGTAACGGTATCGGGGCTCACCGTACAACTGCCGCAACTGTCCATGACAGCTAAATCCAATTTGCCGTCGCCGTTGAAATCAGCAACTACCAAACCCGTCGGTGAGGATCCTGCCGCGTATGTCATTTGTGCGCCGAAGGTTCCTGAGGGTATGCCAAGTAGAATGGAGACGGTATTGTCCCCTTCGTTGACAACCGCAAGATCTAGTCTTCCATCGCGATTGAAATCGGCGGCGACCACAGCAGCCGGGCTGTTGCCGGTGGGAAAATCGGCGCGATTGTAAAGATAACCCTGAGCCCAAATGAGGGTAGGAGTAATCGCGAGAGTTGTGATTAATGCGAGCAGCGACGCTGCACCGCCAAATAGATCAAGCCTTGAGAAAGGACGGTTATCTTGATCTATTGTCTGCATTAAGGACGGCACGCCAACGCCGACCGTACATTTAATGCTGCGCACGGGCCGGCTTCCGCCCGGCAAGCCATTCACGCCGGTGAGTACTGACTCTCTGGCCCGATCATATAGTTTCATAAGCGCGCTCAGTTCCTAATGCAAGAAGAGAGACCAGACACGAAAGTTGAAGTTGCGATCTGATATAGCGCACAATCCATCTGTTACCCGAACGACGATGCCTTGTCCCGTTCGACGCGAAAAACGACTAAAGATGACACAACGAATAGCTACTCGTCGCTGAAGGTCGGAGACCCAGCGCATGTGGCAGTCAGGAGAAACGTCCGAACGTCCGTCGCGCGCTGTTGTGCCACAGAAGCGTTTGTTCCTCAACCACCCGGACCGATACCCCAAAGTTGGAAAATGACGAAGGATTGTTTCGTTGGATGCGCGACACTAACTGGGGAGATATCGTGAGTGTCTAACGCTTCCTTGCGAACCCGGATCGGCAGAATAAGAAATCTGGAGTAGATACCAATCAGGTCAATACTGTAGATCGGCAAAGAATGGGCCTTACTTATCTGCGTGACGACATCAGAACAAGTGAACAAGCGCTCCCTGGGAGAGGCTCTTAAGTGCGACAAATGACTATTTCAGCAGCGTGCTGGACCGGAATTTGCCAGGCGGAGCCGCCGCTTTTCGGCGATGACCGAGACATCCATCATCAAATCGCTGATCGAGAATACAGTGCTCTTTCCGACGCGCGAGCGCGCTTCCGTCTCAGCATCTGCTCTCCATCTCGTCAAAAGTTCTAGAGAGAATCGGTCATTATCGATCAACTTGGCACAGTTCTGACACCCGTTTGACGGCGCACTTCGTTGTTCCGGTGAAAGCGTGACGTCATACCGTGGCCCTCCCGCCGATGCTGCCATGATGTGGACGGCCACGCCCACATTGACCGCCTTTGTCGGATTATCCTGTGGGCCGCTGGTCAGTGCCCGACATTCCGGGTTCGAGCATATGTAACCGGCGCGCGCAGCCGGAACTCTCTTCACTGATTCGCCGAAATCGGTCATTCGACCGTGCCCCTACTTTTTGCTCCTAAAAGCCCACCATTGCATCAGCAAATCGACCGTCAGAACCAATTCGAAAGAACGCCGCCCATATGGCGCTGGCCTTAGGAATTCCGGAATTCCGGCAGTCGGGAGTAGGCAGGTGTATGCATCTATAGGGCGAGAGTCGTGAACTCCATAGGCACACTGCCCGGCGCACTTTGTGGATACAAAACCCGTATTGGCTGATCGGCCGTGAGTCAGAAGCAATAGAAGAGGGGCGACTGCGTCGCAAATTCTGACACACCGCTGGCACGCAAAAAAGATCAATCCATTCGACTGTGGTTTTCAGTTTGCTGACCATCCCCAAGTGCTTCGCTGGCCAAATCTAATGATCTGCCATCAAACCGCGCATTTCTCAATTGACAGTACCTACCACTTGAAGCAGAATTCTTAACTCTACGGCTCTTCGGGCAGGGTTGGTTCCCTTCACGAGGTGTGCCTGTGCGAAACAATCTAATCCCGAGGGTGCTACTGATTCTCGTCGTAGGATACCCAGCTTACTCGTACGCACAAGATCCCAAAACTACGACTCAGAGGCAAGAGGTTAAGAAACCTGGAGAGAGTGTGTGTAACCCCTCTGCCGAACCAGGTTTCTTGAAAAGCTGGAGAGGTCAAGTCGGCCTTCCCGACCAAACCGACCGAAGATCGCTGAACAAGGGCGCCTGGATACTTTGCCTTGCCTCATCTTCCGATGGCGCAGGTGCCTCGTGTCACATATCCTTTGAGAACGGCAATAGCTACACTCTTCCCAACCATGGCGCAGTTAAATCACCCTCAGCGGGAATAATTAGATTAGATTGCAAAGGTGAGGCTCCTGCTTGCTGCAAAGTTCAAACGGCTGGTGCACTCAGACTCTTGAGAGAGAAAACGGACCCGCAATTGCGCGCGGTAAGTGCTACCGACGCCGAAGACAAGATTCTTAACAAATAGCTCATTCGAAGCTTGACTACTTCCGTGAAGTCACCTAGTCCTTGAAGAGTAGAAAATATGAGCAGCCCGAGTGTGGTTGAGGATTTTGAGATGTTCACCTCCGGGGTTGGTCAGAATCGCGCAGCACTCAGTTTGAATTCGCTTTTCCGCGCAGCTGATCAAGAATCACCGCGAAAAGGCTCGAGCGCACGGCCGCATACGTTCAGGAAGCACATTGTCGGTTATTGTATGGCTGTACTCGCGCTATGTGTTCTTGTGCCGGTAGCTGGTTCTCAGACTCCGCCGGTTAACTTGTGCGTGTTCGATGACGGATACAGCAACATGGAAGGACCGTCAGATGCCATCTTCATATCGGGGCGAAATACCAATAATGAAATGGGCAAAGCCTGTATTCCAGGCGGACAATTCGGTCACTGTCACAAGTGGTTTGGGCGCTGCGGTACTCCCAACTCGGTGTTCTTTTATGTATTCGATGACGAGCGTGGCAATAGCATCGCCGGTCCTGCAGACGCAGTTTACATACCCACGGGAGGCAACCAGGCGTGCATTCCTGACGGAACCGCAACTGGATCCTGTCGCAGGTGGTTTGGACAAATCTTCACGGGAGACGGGCGAAACGTTAGGTGTGACGTCTTCGATGACCAGCGAGGGTCAACCGTCGCTGGGCCATCCGATGCGATATATGTCAGTCACCCGATCCCGAGCCCTGGCGACGCCTGTATTCCCGATGGAACTTCCAACGGAAGCTGCCGTCGATGGTTCGGGCAGTGCAGAACGACTGAAAGCACGCCAATAGCTTATCGGGAAGTAATCACCGGACCGCCGGGTTGGCCATCCGGAACCTTGGGGAATGTCATGTTTGGTGGGTCTGCCAATAATGTAAAACTGAAGTTCAGCTACGTAGGCGACACTGCGCACTCCGTTCCGTTCGCTGTCGCAGCAACCCCTTGCCAAGACGGGAACCGCTGCGTCAACAATGGAACCGGATTTGAAAACATTGCCGGCACGGCAACGATCGCAATAGAAGATGCGGGCAGCGGTGCCCTGCTGACTGCAGGAAACTTCCGGCCGGAAGCGGGAGTTTTCGTCAGTGTCGATGACGGTAATAGTGGGATCGGATTTGGGTCAAAGGGAGCTCTTCCCACGGACCCAAGCTTTCCCAATCGTGGTGTGGAAGTCGCGTATCCATACGCTTTGTTTGGTGCACCTCTTACGGATTTGCAGAGCAACTACACTTTCCCGTTCTCTTTCTGGGCAATGTCTTGCGCAGGCTTCAGTGGATCTCCCGGACAGGCCGGTCCCCCAGGTTCGACCTGCAACGCTCCTCTGCCGCTCGACACAACCGGTGGAACGCTTACAATCATCTCCGATAACCAGGTCAACCCCAGTCCGACGGGTAGTTTTTCTGCGACTACCACGTTTTACACCTTGTCGGTTCCGCCTCTCACCCCATCACCGATACGTTCTCAGGCGACCGCAACGTCCACGATAAGCATCAATCCGTTCGGCGGCTTCAGCAGCGGACAAGCAACGCTTGGCTGCAAAACGGTCGCAATTGACGCTGTTAGTGGAGGCAGTCCGCTCCCTACTTGCTCGCTAAGCAATGCTCAGATTGCAGTGCCAGGTACTGCGACACTCACGGTGGCAACTAGCACTCAAACGCCCACCGGCACGTACGCCGTAATTGTGACGGGCGAGAGCGCTGGGCAACCGCCAGGTAACGGTGCGCAAACAGTTACGTTTACAGTGTTAAAGAGTGGCGGTGGCATTGTTGCTCTCGTTACGTTCGCGTGCTTGCTCGGTTTGTGGAACGTCGCTCGGCCACGACTTCGCAAAAGGTTAGTTGTGTGACGTTTGCTCAGAGCCACCAAAATGCGGCTTCAGACACGATTGTACAAGTTCTCCCTCACCCAAGAAGTGACAATTCGCATTGGGCTTTCGGTCCTTTTTGTTACTTTCACACACCAACTCCAGTGGCAGTCGCTACGAATGGTTACGTCTGAAGCGATCTTGCGAACTTCGCTGGCGATGGGAATGTCGGTCTTTCGAGTTTCAGCTGACACAATCAATGTGAATGGTACATTTTTTCAGTTTGTAACCGCCTGTACCTTCGTCGACGTTTTCATGGCAGCAATTCCGCTTGTATGGAATCTGCAAACGTCCGCCGCTAGAAATCTGATAGAACTGTTTGCGCTTGCTGTGACTCTGTTCGGCCTCAACATAGTACGCCTCCAAACCGCGCAAGTCCTATTTGCACATGGCGCGTCCTGGAACGTGGCAGATCAAGTTGTTGGAGGATTCGCCTATTTCGCTGTATGGCTTCTGGTTTGGCGACTGATCGCACTTCGCCTCCTAGCTCTGCGGCGCAGCCGAGACCACAGAATCGTGGAATAAGTTCGCCATATTGCTTTCCGGTTTTCACAATTCCCTGTTACCTGGGATGCAGCCCGGAGATGGTATAGATTACGCCCGACGCTGTTGCCCGGCCAGAGCTCGTGCCTCCCTTGCTGGTAGTTCCGTACAGGGTGTCGTTCGTTGCTTGAATCAGTCCGCCTGCAAGAAAAAACTGCCGTTGGATCCGCTGAAACTGCTGGTGTTGAGGTGTTGATGACGGTCCCGGCTGTCCCTTGGCTCGCAAGAGAGACACACTTCCCTCACACCACCTGATCAGGAAAGGGGTTATTCAGCGGTTGATTGGAAAGAAAAGAAGATTGCAATCGGCCGTCAGCCGACAGCGCAGGTCCTGCGCTAAAGGAATTGGGCTAGTCGCGTAGCCGTCGGGGCCGCAATCGTGTGAGTACCCGACGTGCTTTTATCACGTCCTTTTATCACCTTTACTGACCAACCCTGCCGTCATCTCAGATTGCGACAACCAGGAATAGGAATCAAACCCCTGAAAGCAAATGGCGGAAGCGTGTGCGAGTCGAACGCACCGGCGACGGGCAAACCCGCCGCCCGCCGGTTTTGAAGACCGGGAGGATCACCGGACCCCATGCGCTTCCCTGCTGTGTACTCAACAGGTCAGGTTACCAGATTCCTGAGATCACATACGGATCGCACGGCACGACTCCGCCGAGTGCGGAAAGATATCACTGCGGCTGGCTTAGAAACCAATCAGTTCTCAATCCCCATCTGGGTCAGGATAAACGCATAATCAAATGCCGCCTCTTTCAGGCGGTCGTATCGTCCCGAGGCGCCGCCATGCCCGGCGGGATCGAGGTTTGTTTTGAGGATTAATACATTGTGATCGGTTCGCACGGCGCGCATCTTGGCCACATACTTCGCGGGCTCCCAGTACATCACCTGGCTGTCGTTGAACGACGTCTTCACCAGCATGTTGGGATAAGCCTTGGCTTCAATATTGTCGTAGGGCGAATAGGAAATCATGTAATCGAAAGCCGCCTTCTCTTTAGGATTGCCCCATTCTTCAAACTCAGGGACCGTCAGCGGCAACGACTCGTCAAGCATGGTGTTGATTACATCCACGAATGGCACTCCGACCAGCGCCGCGTGGAACAAGTCGGGACGCAGGTTCAGGACCGCGCCCATGAGCAGCCCCCCGGCACTCCGGCCTTCGATGACCAGCTTGTCTTTCGAGCCGTAGCCTTGTGCCAGCAGATATTCGGCAGAGGTAATGAAATCTGCGAAAGTATTTTTCTTGTGCATCATGCGTCCGTCATCGTGCCAGGCCTTGCCCATCTCGCCGCCGCCACGAATATGCGCCACCGCTGCCACCACGCCGCGGTCTACCATGCTGAACAGGTTTGAGTTGAAACTGATGTCGATGGGATAGCCGTAGGAACCGTACCCGTAGAGATACAGCGGCCCGGTGCCATTTAGCTTGGCGCCTTTGAGATGCACGACTGAAATTGGAATCTTGACGCCGTCCGATGCCGACGCGTAAATCTGCTCCACCTGATAGCGCGTGCGGTCGTATCCGCCCGGAACCTCCTTCTGTTTCAGCAGCATCGAGTCACCGCCCACCATGTCGTACTCGAAGATCGACTGCGGTGTGATGAATGATTGGTAGTTGTAGCGAAATTTCGTGGTGTCGTATTCGCGGTTAATGTAGGGAAATACCAGATAAGCAGGCTCAGGAAACTCGATTCGCCGCGACCGTCCGCTGGCCAGATCGGTGACCCGGATCTGGGGCAAGCCATTCTCCCGCTCATAGAGAACGTAATAGTCTTTGAAGAAATCGGTGTCCTCAAGCATCACGGTGGGACGATGCGCGACCACCTCCTGCCAACTCTTGCTACCAGGATTGGCGACTGGCGCCTTCACCAGCCGGAAATTTCGTCCCGCGTCGTTCACGCGCAGGTAGAAAAAATCTCCATTGTGATCGGGATAATACTCAACGTCCTGCCTGCGAGGTTCCATGATCTTCCATTCAGCGGTGGGTTCGCCGGCAGGGATATAGCGTGTTTCGGTCGTCGTGTGGCTGCCGGAAAGAAGAAAGAGATACGCCTGGCTGCGCGTCTTTCCGACCTCAACATTGAACCTCTCATCTTTTTCCTCGTACACCAAAGCATCGGGGCCGTTCGTGCCTAAGACGTGCCGGTATAAGCGATATTGCCGCTTGGCCGCGTCTTCCACGGTATAAAACAATGTTTTATTGTCGTTGGCCCAGGCTACTGAGCCGACCTTCTCGGCGTGATCAGGGAGCACCTGTCCGGTCTGCAGATCTTTCACGTGCAGCACATACTGCCGGAACCCCGTGTTGTCGACGGAATACGCTAGCAGGTTTCCGTCCTGGCTGACGGTGTAGGCAGCCACAGACATAAACACCTGGCCCTTGGCCAATTCGTTGATGTCGAGCAGCACTTCCTCCGGTGCATCCACGCTGCCCTTCTTTCGGCAGCGAATCTGATATTGCTTCCCAGCTTCCGTGCGCGAGTAATAGAAGTAGCCGCCCTCTTTGTAGGGGACATCAACATCGGTTTCCTTGATCCGGCCCAGCATCTCGTCGTACAGCTTCTTTTGCAGGGCTTCGGTGGGTTTCATCACCGTGGAGGTGTAAGCATTCTCCGCTTCGAGATATGCCTTCACCTCTGGGTTAGGCTTGTCGCGCAGCCAGTAGTAGTTGTCCACCAGCTTTCGGCCATTGATCTCTGTGATCTTCGGAACCTTCTTGGCCACCGGCGCTGGTGAGGAGGAAGTGTTGTCTGCCCCGGCGAAGCATGCGATGGAAGCCAGGAAGAGAAGGCTGACCAGAACGGTGCGCAGCATAGAGTTCTTCATGTGGACGCTCCAGGACCGAGGCGCGCCAGTATAACCGATGCCGCAGAAGATAAATAAACAAGGAAGGTAAATAAATCCGCGAGATTTACAGCTCAGCTAGGCGATTCGGTTCCTGCGGCTGGATGATTTGCGACGGACTTGCCGCACCGTTTCGGTGATTGGCTGCTTAACTTTTGGCTTAACCTCTGGCTTAACCAGGATCGGGGGTGAGAGGACCAACCCGATCTCGTCGGTCCGCGTCAGGTAGGTACTGATATAGGCCACGACTATTCGCCCCTCAAGTTCGAGCAGGTTGAGGCCAGCCAAGGCAACCCGCATCCAAGAATCGATAACGATACCCTTGTCGAGTACCCGATCGAGCACGTCTACAAACGTGGCGGTCGATGTTCGTTCCAGAACCATGGGTACTGCCGTGCTCCGCTAAGCTGACAGTGCTGAGCGTACAGACTGCGCGCCGACTCTGGCTTTATGATGAAATTCCCCCGGTTCGGGTCCAAGCCAACGTACTTACCAGGTCCGCAGCAGACCCGCTTGCCGGATTTCCACTGGATCGAACTTGCGACGTTGAAGAACACGGTATTGCCGTGCGAGCCGATGAGCTGGATTGCACAAATGACGATAATGACAATCATTGCCAGCATCACGCCGTAGTCGGCAATGTCTTGTGCTCGTCACCTGGCCAAGAAGCGGGATCAAATTTCAGCCTCCTGTGGTGCACTCCGAAGGACTACGGTCTTCGCCCCTGCGCAGCAGGTCTTCAGCAGCGTCGGTATAGATTGGATACAGGTAGCCCGGTGGAGTTTGGGGCGAAGTAGCTAGCAAGCACCGTTAGCATGGATATTTGCAAAGTGCAGTTTTTCAAGTGCAAATGGCCGGCCCCGAACCATCAGGCCCTGTCTGGCCCGGGGCCAACCTCCAGAATCTCCCACGCCCTCCCCCAAGGTGCGGGAAGACGTTTGCATCCTACCCTGGTGGAACTCTGAATCCATATGGTGGTTTCTGTACCGGTGTTAGGGAAATGCTGTATGCTCCCCGATTCTTGGCGAAGCGTCTTTGCGGACCGCGCGGCGGCAGGAGATCGAAGTGGAAAAACGAAAACAAAAGTGGCGTAACCGAATCGATTTTTGTGACCAACCTCCAGCCGCCTGGCTGTGGAATGTGCAAGCCCGACACACATGCCGGAAGGTTGGAAGGAAATCATAAGGAAATAAAGGAAATAAGGACGGCAAAGGACGGCAGGCAGACACAATCAGCTACTCACCTTCAAGAAAACCCAGAGCTTAGGTCGAGCGCTTACACGAATTACCTGAGTTTTGCGGCCTGGTCCGAAAGCAAACGCCCTCTGCCCCGCGGCATCTTAGAAGGCGTTGGTGATATTCGGTTTATCCCGAACGTGAACGGAGTTAAATGCGGGATAGCGCAGCGCAGTAGCGCTTGGCCCAAGTTCACGTTGTTGCCCTCCTAGCGGTGGCTCCACGGTAAGGCACGAAGTGGTTGCTCCGGAATCCAAGAGGGAGACAAAGGGAAAGCCTCGTAGTTTCCTGATGCGAGCTCCCTCTGTGGCTCAGAATGGCGGAGCCATTTTCCAACGCCGAGCTAGCCAAAGATGACAGGGACGGTGGATGGACGGCTCGGTTCCCCAGGCGAACCGAATTGGTATGTGGTTTACACGAATGCGCGTCATGAGCGGACAGTAAGTGAGGGCTTGCAGCGAAAGTCGATCGAGACCTATCTCCCCCTATATAGCGAGCTTCGTCGATGGAGCGATCGAAGAGTAAGAATTGAGTTACCTGTTTTCCCCGGTTACGTTTTTGTGCGAATTTCTCTCTTCGAAAAAAGCCGGGTGTTGACCACGCCTGGAGTCGTGCGATTTGTCAGTCTGGCAGGACATCTCTATCCCATACCGGACGATGACATGGAGGCGCTGAAAAATGCCCTCCAGTGTCGGCCAGCTCACCCTTTCCCCTATCTTTCGGAAGGCAAGAAGGTACGAGTGAAGCACGGACCGCTGAAGGGCTTGGAAGGCGTAATTCTCAGACGCAAGGGTTTGTACCGCATGGTTCTCTCCGTTGACTGCATAGCAAAGTCAGTCGCTGTTGATCTGGATGCAGGTGATTTGGACCTGCTTCCCGGTACTACTGCTAAGCACTACTTCTAACTGAGTGACCTGCTCACAACTCCGCAAAAAGAGAGAAAAGAGGTGTTGTCTCGAATGCCGTCTACAACTTCGTCGGAGATTTCTAGCTGGACTCATATGGAACGCGTCCGTAACTTTCTAAAGTCGCCTTCCGTCATCCTCGTCTACCACGCCGCATTAATTGCGATCAGCTATTCGGGGAGCTTTCTTCTCAGGTTCGACTTCGCACCGGAACGGCAATATGTGTTGATGTTCGCACATACGGTTCTTGTGGTAATCGTTTTAAAACTCCTGATTTTTCATTGGTATGGGCTGACCCAGGGGTGGTGGCGCTATGCCACGATCACCGACTTGCTCGACTTGAGCAAGGCAGCGCTGATCAGCGCGTTCGGCCTCTATGTGCTGATACATTTCGTGCTTCGGATTAACGGGTTCCCGCGCTCAATTGTGCCCATTGACACGGTTTTGACAATTTTGGTGTCCGGTGGCGCCAGGTTTGCAGTACGTGCTTACCTGGAACTTGTTGCCGCACCAGAACACGGACGCAAGAAGAAGAGAACTCTGATCGTTGGCGCCGGGGTGGAAGGCAGCGCTCTGGTACGCGAGCTACGGCGTTCGCCAAACATCGATTACCGGCCAGTTGCCCTGGTGGATGACAATCGCACAAAAACCGGGCTGAAAATCTACGGAGTGCCGGTATTAGGCACGACGGAGCGGCTGAACGAGATCATTCTCAAGCACTCCATCGAGTGCGTTCTGATCGCACTTTCCTCAATGGCTGGATACGAGGTGGAACAGATCATCGAGCAATGCCAGAAAAGCAGAGTTGATTTTCGAATCTTGCCCACCCTGCGGGAACGGCTCAACAAACCGGTTTCCATTAGCCAGGTGCGTAATGTTCAGGTGGAAGACCTGTTGGGGCGCAAACCAGTGCAGCTCGATCTTGAGAAAATCAGTCAAAGGATCAAGGGAAAGGTAGTACTGATTACCGGCGCCGGTGGGTCCATCGGATCGGAACTGGCGTGCCAACTGGCTGCGTTCAGTCCTGAAAAACTAATTCTCCTGGACCGCGCCGAGAACAACCTGTTCAAAATATCCATGCGGCTGGCCAACGAGTTCCCGCAGGTCGCCTTCGTGCCGGTCATCGGCGACATACTGGATGTCCGCGTTTTGCGTGACAGCTTCGCCCAGCACAGGCCAACCGCTGTCTTTCATGCTGCCGCCTACAAGCACGTGCCGATGATGGAGAGGAATTGTTTTCAAGCGGTCACCAACAACATTTTCGGAACCTATAACGTTGCCATGGTGGCGAGACAGTTCCTCACCGAGCATTTTGTGCTGATCTCCACCGACAAGGCCGTCAGGCCGACCAACATCATGGGTGCAACCAAGCGAGTCGCGGAGCTGGTTATCCTCGGACTTCAGCACGAAGACACGCGATTCAAGGCGGTACGTTTCGGGAATGTACTTGGCAGCGAAGGCAGCGTGCTGCCAATTTTTCAACAACAGATCGCGGCGCGAAGGCCGGTTACCGTAACTCACCCGGAAGCCACTCGCTACTTTATGACTATCCCTGAGGCCGTCCAGCTGGTATTGCAGGCATCCACCATGGGGAACGGCGGCGAGATTTTTGTCCTGGATATGGGCCAGCCGGTTCGTGTTCTGGATCTTGCCAGGAAGGTCGTCCGGCTCTCCGGGCTCGAACCAGACAAGGATATTCCCATCATATTTACCGGTTTGCGTCCGGGAGAGAAACTCTCGGAGGAGCTCTGGTTGGATACCGAGGGCCTCAGGCCAACCACCCATGCCAGCATTCACGTGCTAGATGGCGGAGAAGCCGATTTCCATCAATTGCGCTGCTGGCTGGATGAGCTCTCCGAGCTGGTCAACTCCAACAACGTTCATGGAATCATCCAGATGCTCAAGACCATCATTCCTGAATATGTTCCCAGCGAAGAGCTCTTGGACATCAGTCAAATTGACCGTCACGATATTGCCAGTACCTACATCCTGGAAAGAGCACGGCTGGCACAGGTCAGTTAAGTACGCGAATTCGCGATCGAGATCGAAGGTGTGATGTTCAGCCAAGAAAATCGAGATATGAAATCTGAGTCAGGAATTTTGAACCGTCCAGAATTGGTTTCCAACAAGATTGCCTTACCGCTCGTAAGCCATCCGCACTCAGCGAGTGCACGGGGCACGATCCTGTCCGCGACGCCGAACTGGTTGCAGGCGCTAGCTATTATTCGAAAACATTGGCGTCTGTCGGGCGCTTTCGCTGCTGTGGTGTTAATCACAGTCATCGCTGGCACTTTCCTGATGAAGCCGGTCTATGAACCAACGGCACGACTGGAGATCGATCCCCCGGGAGCCGAACTCTTCAGCACCGAAAATAATTCCTCGGAAAGTGGGAATCAGGAATACCTGGATACCCAGGCAAAGAACTTGGAGAGCGATGAGCTGGCATTATCCGTGATCAAGGCACTCCATCTTGCTGCCAAGCCGGGTCTGCCGGCGCAAGCCGTAGCCCAACCGTACCAAACCGATATACAGGGCGATGCGGCAGCCAATTTGTCGCCACAACAAAACGCTGCGCTGCGAGCATTTCACAAGGCCTTTAAGGTTAACCGTGACAGTACCAGCCGGATTATCACGGTGAGCTTCGCAAGTCATGATCCCAGGCTGTCGGCGACAGTCGTTAATACTGCGCTACAGATGTTCGTAGACTCGACCTACCAACACCGGCATGACTCGATCGTTAAGTCGTCGGAATGGCTCGGCACGCAGCTGGAAGATATTCGCAAGAAACTTGATGAGTCCAACCGGGCTCTGGCTGCATTTCAACAGAAGACCGGGATCACAGATATTGACGAAAGTAAGAGCACGTTCTCGGAAAGGATGGCCGAGTTGAGCCGCCAGCAGAACCAGGCCCAAGCTGATCGGGTTCAATTGCGAGCTGAGCTAAGCAACATACACAGCAGACAGCTTGATGCATTGCCGGAAGTTCATAACAATCCGGTCATACAGGATCTGGAGAAGAAACTGGCCGAAACCAAGGCAGAGCTCAAGAAAACAATGGTGATCTATGGCGAGAGCCATCCTAACGTAAAGAAGTTGCGCAGCGAGGCGGACGAACTTCAAGCCGAGTTGAAGGATCAACACGCCTCTACTTTGCGGATGTTGAGAGGCAACTACAAAGCCGCCGGATCACGGGAAGAAGCGCTCAACGCAGAGATAAAAGCAGCTACCAAGAAACTGAACCAGATGGCACAGTACAGCGAACTCAAGAAAGAGGTTCAGACCAAGGCGGCGCTGTATAACGATCTCTATAAACGAGTGAAAGAATCTGCGATCGCTGCCGGCGCCAAATTAAGTGACATGCAGATTGTAGATCATGCCCGCGTGCTGGACCGCCCTACTCGTCCCAACATCCGATTGAATCTAGCCCTGGGTTTCTTGGCGGCAATGGCAGGAGGCGTCATGCTCGCGTTTGTGCGCGAGGCATTCGACAGGAGACTCTATACAGCTCAAGACGTGCAGAACCTGGTGGGAAGCTCGGCCGTCTCTCTGGTCCCAACCCTTGGCGCCAGCTTGAATGGATCAGAGCGCAGGTTCCTGGGCATGCTTCAGTCCGCGGAGGTGCCGGATAAATTCCTGCAAAAGAGGCCGCGCTCTCCCGAGGCCGAGGCGCTGCGAGCTCTGCATACCGCGATCATGCTTTCACGGCGGGAGGACGGCGTCCAGATTGTAGCGGTAGCATCTTCGTTCGCACAGGAAGGGAAAACCACGGTTGCCGTGAACCTGGCGATTGCCCTCGCGCAGTACGGGCCGACTTGCCTGATGGATGCCGATTTGCGCCGGCCACGAATTGGCAAAGCATTTCAAGTGCCCCGCGAACCTGGATTGAGTGACCTCTTGAGCAACTACGTACCCCTGGAGGCTGCGCTTCACCCGGTTTCGGATGTAGCGAATCTCAAGGTGCTGCCGGCAGGATCTGTGGTGCAAGACACGGCAGCCGTGATTTGCTCCGACCGCATGCCGGACGTTCTGCAGGCACTGCGGACCCGCTTTCAGTTTGTTGTCATGGATTGCCCGCCCATCTTGCCTTACGCCGATGGCCGCGTACTCTCGACTCTGGCAGATGGAATTATTTTCGTCTGCCGCTCGGGAGTTACTACCAGCGAGGCCTTAGTGCATAGTCAGGAGATTCTGAAAAAACTCCAGGCGGCTCCCGTTTTGGAAGTGGTCCTCAACGGAGCGTCACTGGACCCGAAGGGATATAACTACGCCTACGAGTAGCGCGAAGCGCGATGCGGGCGGCCGATAGTTCAACACGGATGCGAGTGGTGACTCCAAAACTGGTGTACACAGAAGCGGGCGAGCCAATGCAATATGTAATCAGTCCATGGTGCAGGTCGTTTGGCAAGCGGACCTTGGATCTAATTATCGCTTCCACGATGACATTGTTTGCCTTGCCCCTTATTCCGCTGATTGCCATTGCCGTGAAACTCAGCTCCCCGGGTCCCGTGTTTTTCCGGCAGCGCCGCGTCGGCTTGGATGGCGTTGAATTTGAACTTCTAAAATTCCGCACTATGGTCCAGAACTCGCATGGCGGCCCCGGCGTCACATCAAGCGGCGATCGCAGGGTTACAGGAGTCGGACAATTGCTGCGTAAATCGAAACTGGACGAGTTGCCTCAACTCTTCTGTGTGCTCTCTGGTCACATGAGTCTGGTAGGTCCCCGGCCGGACTTGCCGCAATACTTTTCGTCACTGGAGAAAAAATATCGCCAGGTTCTTCGTTTGCGCCCGGGTCTCACGGGAAGAGCCTCGGTTCGCTTCCGCAACGAAGAGGAAATACTCTCCCGCGTGTCGCCCGACGAACTGGAATCCTTCTACGTCTCGACCGTCTTGCCACGAAAAATTCAGCTGGATATGGAATACGCTGAGAGTGCGAGCTTGTGGCAGGACCTCGTCATCTTATTTCAAACGTTCTTCAAGTTGTTCTCTGCGGAAACAGAAGCTTTTGAGCAGCTCGAGCAGGGCCACACATCACCGGACCCAGCTGCTCTTTTCTGACGATGCGAAATCGCCCTTGCTCATTTTGTTCCACGCTTACCTGGTTTCTTAGCCACTAATGCACCCCAGCGTTGATCGAGTTTGGAATCGCGAAAGCGCATACAGGGCGTTGCTTCTGCTCACTGCGGCGGCAATAGGCGTGTTAGTTGTTCGCCAAAGCTGGCTGTACCTGGCGGCGCTTCTTGGATTGTGCCTGGTCACGCTCTGGCCGGTTCAATCAACCTTAGGGATTTATGCTTTGCTGGTTCCCTTTGATTCGATTCTCGTGCTGGGCAGTAGCGATCGTGGAACCACTTTGACATTTGTCATTGGGGGATTGGCAATTGCTGTTCTGCTGGCAACCGGAATCGGTTTTCATCGCCTCGCAATTCCCCCCAGGGCGGCTCTTTGGTGGATGCTGTTCATCTTGTGGGGTGCGGCCTCAGCGTTCTGGGCCTACGAACAGGCCACCGTCATACACCGGTTTCCCACCATGTTCAGCTTGTTCATCTTGTACGTTGTTGTTAGTTCCTACCGTATGCACGAAACGGAGTTCTCCGGAGTAGTGGCCATGACGATTCTGGGAGGTTGTCTGGCTGCGCTGGTTGCTTTCCACCAGTTTTACCATGGCCATGTCTTTCAAGACGCGAGGGGGTCTCTGATCGTGGGGAATCGAGAAACGGATCCCAACATTTTTGCCGCCAGCCTTTTACTGCCACTCTCGCTGGCAGTAGGAGAATTCCTGGATGCTACGGCCCTGTTTCGGCGGACGCTCATGCTGCTCGCCGCGGGCGCTATCGCGCTTGGCATATTTGTCAGCATGTCTCGAGGAGCGCTCCTTGCATTGGTAACTATGGTCATCGTGTACCTCGTTAAACTCCGATTGAGTTGGCGCGTATTTGTGCCGGTAATGGTCTTGGTCGTTGCGCTGCTGTTTTCACCCAAAGTTCTGTTCAAGCGGGTGGAAAAGTCCGAAGCGACAGGTGGTGCAGGGCGGCTTTACATCTGGCAAGCTGGCATCGCGGCATTCAGAGACTACGGACTGGCGGGCGCTGGGCTAGACAATTTTTCTGATATTTACGACAAATACGCAGGCACCGCACGAAAATTTGTCGGACTGCACCGGGACCCACACAACATATACCTTCAGACAGGGGTGGAACTGGGCGCTGTAGGACTGGGCTTGTTGGCGTTCGCGATTGCATCGCAGGTTCGCAGGCCGAACTCCGGGCGTTACGCCAAGAAGGCAGTTCCGTCGGAAGCTCACGTTACAGCCTGTCAGGCGGCGGCTTGGGGAATGCTAACGGCCAGCTTCTTCCTCGGAATGTTGTGGATCAAGGCATTCTGGCTGGTGTGGACGATGCTCAGCCTCGCATACCAGGATTGTGTGCCCGATTCGCTCTCTTCTCGCTGTATGCCTTCCCGATTTTCGGGTACCGCTCAGCCTTAACTTTTACCGCTCCTGCAAAAAACTCTGTTGAATTCCTTGAACAATCCAGCTTCACCGCAAAGGCCCATCAACTCGAGAACTTTGACTCCGTCGGTCGAAGCAACCCCCGTGGTCGATGGTTCCAGCGCAGGTGTACGAGTTCAGTTTCCCGAACTGCACAAGCTGAGCGAATGGGCTGCGAGAAAGGTTATTTCCGTTTGCCACATTGTGCCGGCGGACATGTGGGCAGGGGCGGAAGTGCAAATCGCTACCCTGCTGGCAGCACTGTCGCAAGAGCCGACCTTGTCGATCTGCGCGATTGCGCTGGGAGATGGCCGGGTAGTTACTGAACTGCGGAACTGCGGGATTGAAACAACGGTGATCCGTCACCCCAATAGACGCTTTGTTGGCTGCTTTCGCGAAGCCGCTGCGTTCCTCTGGCGGAGGAAAGTACAAATTTTGCATTCCCACAAAAGCAAGGATAATGTCCTTGCCTTTCTCCTGGCTAAGTGCCTTCGTATACCGCATACAGTCCGGACATCGCATGGACTGCCAGAGCCGGCGACCCTCAAAGACCGGCTGGTCTACGCGGCTGATCGGAAAACTGCTGCCCTGGCAAGTCGCCTGATAGCGGTGAGCGCGGACTTGCGCTCGCATCTCAGCCGCGAAATCCCATCATCGAAAATTGATGTAATCCGCAACGCCGTTGATCTGCGAGAAGTGAAATCGCCCCTAAGCAAACTCGAGGCAAAACGCCGCCTCGGAATTTCTCCGGACGCTTTTGTAATCGGCACCGCTGCCCGTTTAGTGCCCGTAAAGCGACTGGATCTTTTTCTCTCTGCTGCCGAACTCGTCTCCAAACAGGTGTCCAACCTTGCTGTCGTCATTGCGGGCGAGGGTAGAGAGAGAGCTAGTCTCGAGGCACAAGTCTCTGGCACAAGCCTCGAGAAACAGGTTCACTTTCTTGGTCATCGTCATGACATTTACGACGTCTTGCGGGCCATGGACCTCTTATTGATCACGTCGGATCATGAAGGACTGCCTACGGTACTGTTGGAGGCAATGGCCTTGGGGATTCCAATTGTAAGTCGCAGAGTAGGAGGGATTCCTGAAGTTGTCGACCACGCTGTCAATGGACTCCTTGTCGACTCCAATCGCCCGGCTGAAATAGCAGAAGCAGCGCTCCAGGTCTTGAGTGACGCGAGCTTGTACGCCGACCTTACGCTGGCTGGTTGGCAGACAGTAATAAAAGGGTACTCAGCAGGAGCTAGCGCCGCACAAGTGACCCGTGTCTATCAAACACTCGCCCAGCAATAAATACCGCACCAATGTCATCTTTATCGAGCTCTAGCGTAGCGGCCTCAGTGCCCTTGGCGGTCGGTCGACCGATGCCAGAGCTCGTGCGCTCTGAGCTGTCTGTCACGGTAGTGGATCCTTCCTGCTACACGCTGCCGTACGACTGCTCGCTGTGCGAAGCGCTTGCACAATACTGTGGGTGCCGCGTGACCTTGGCGCGCAGTGAATATCTGAGTGAGACATGGAACCGGCCTGGGAGTTTTTGCGAATGGAAGCACTTTTATACCCGGTCTCACCAATATGCGCGGCACTCCGGCCGCAAGTGGTGGTGGAGGCATGCGAAGGGAGTAGAGCACGTCATCAACATGGCGCAATTCGTCGGACGATTGCGACGGCAGCAGCCGGATATCGTGCACTTCCAGTGGCTTCCCATACCGGCTGTAGACAGCTTCCATGTTCGCAAAATCAGGGGTTTTGCGCCGACCGTCTTGACTTTGCACAATACCGGGGCGCTCGCCCACGGCTCGGTATCGCGGTTGCAGGGGTCGGGGTTTCGTCGTGTGTTCGACAATTTCAGTGCCGTGATCGTGCATTCTCAGTTCAGCAAACGGCGACTGCTCGAGAAGAAGTGGGTTTCCGAAGATCGTATCCATGTCATTCCGCATGGCCCCCTGCAGTACTACAACTCGGAGGATGGATGTCACCCACAGAGATCGGCCCAGCCGCAGACCCTCTTATTTTTCGGGCGCATAGAGGCCTACAAGGGACTGGATGTTCTCATTCAGGCTTTTGCCCGGCTTCCCAGAGACCTCATTAACAATACACGGCTGGTAATCGCGGGGTCCGCCGGATTCGACCTCGGACCACTTCAGAAGCTTTCCAAACGTTTGCAGCTTGAGGAGCGGATTCGTTGGGAGGTGCGTTTTATCCCCGAGGAGGAGATACCCGCCCTCTTCCGTGCCGCTTCTGTCGTCGTTTTACCGTACTTGGACATCGATCAGAGTGGTGTACTGATGACGGCCGTAGCCTTCGACAAGGCAATCGTAGCCAGCCGTATTGGTGGGATCGCAGAGACTATCCAAGACGGCGTGCATGGTTTGTTGACAGAACCCCGCAACGTGGGTTCTCTGACGAAGGCCCTCGAGTCCGTGCTCACAAATGCTGAGCTTAGACATTCCATGGAAAACTCGGTGCGCCAACTCAGGACGGGCGAGCTCTCGTGGGAATCAGTCGCTCAGAAGACCTTTGCGGTATACCGGCAAATCTGCGGTTAGAAACTGGCTTCATCAATCATGTTACCCAGATCTCATTGAGAGGAATGATGACCGATACCTATATACCTTTCCACCAGCCCTCCATTGGCGAAGAAGAGATGGAGGCGGTAAAACAAGTTCTTGCTTCGCAGTGGCTGACGACAGGACCGGTCACACACGAATTCGAAGCTGAATTCGCTAGTTACATCGGGTGCAAGCATGCGATTGCAGTGAACTCTGCGACTGCGGCTCTGCAGCTTGCAATGGATGCCATGGGACTTGCGCGGGGTGATGAAGTTCTTCTTCCCACCTACACGTTTACTGCGACCGCAGAGGTTGTGACCTACTTCGGCGCAGTCCCGGTTCTTGTCGACAGCACACCCGGGGGCTTCAACATCGATCCTGCGGACGCCGCCAGGCGCATCACGAACCGTACCCGCGCGATTGTTCCCGTTCACATTGCAGGTGAACCGTGCGATTTAGAGGCTATCCATGCCTTAGCCAGGGCACACGATCTCCATGTTATCGAGGATGCGGCACATTCGCTGCCGGCCGCGCACCGTGGACAACGAATCGGCGCGATTTCCGAGCTGACCGCCTTCAGCTTTTATGCGACCAAGACGATAACTACGGGCGAAGGCGGCATGCTGACTACGAACAACGATGATTATGCCCGGCGTGCCCGGATGATGCGCTTGCACGGCATTTCAGGCGACGCGTGGAAGCGCTATTCCAAACATGGATCGTGGTTCTACGAAGTTCAGGAGGCCGGGTACAAACTGAATCTCACTGATCTGCAGAGCGCTCTCGGCCGCGCCCAACTGAAGAAAGCGGATGAATTCTGCCGCCGTCGCCGGGCGATTGCAGAACGTTATTTAGAAGCATTTAGCGAGCTGGAAGAATTGCAGTGTCCTCCAGGAGTGGAACAACGCGGCGATGAGCACTCCTGGCACTTATTTATCCTGCGAATTCGTCCAGGCCTTCTCGCCCTGGAGCGAGGAGAATTCATCAGCCAGCTCGGACAATTGGGGATTGGAACTAGCGTTCACTTTATTCCTTTGCATCTGCATCCTTTTTACAAACGAACATACGGATACCGGCCAGAGGATTTTCCCCACGCGGAAGATGCGTTTAGCCGTTGCATTTCTCTGCCTATCTTTCCGGACATGAGCGATTCCGACGTCCGACGCGTAATACGAGCCGTTGAGCATGTGGTAACCCAGAATCGCAAAGTTGCGTTGCCGGCGGCAAGCTAGCCGGGCGTATCCCCAACCGAGCCAATCCGTCAGCAAGGTAAGTTCAATGCAGCCGAAAAAGTGTCTGGTTTCGATTGTTATACCGATGCGTAATGAAGAGCGGTACATCCGCCCGTGTCTGCAGAGCATACTGGCCAACGACGTACCACAAGCTGCATACGAAATCATCGTCGTGGACGGAGACTCGACAGACCAGTCTCGGGACGTCGTTGAGCAGATGCAGAACGTGTACCCGCAAATCAAGCTGCTCAGGAACAAGGCCCGAACGGTACCTCCTGCCATGAACATCGCCATAAGGGCCGCGCGCGGGAAGTACATCCTACGCATGGATGCGCATTCGGAATATCCGAGGGACTACATAAGGAATTGCATAGCGGAACTGGAGCGCACTGGCGCCGACAATGTCGGCGGCCGGCTCATCACAAAGCCAGGAGCGGACTCTCTTGTCGCGAAAGCGATTTCGTACCTCACTCAGAATTCAATTGCCGTCGGCAATTCCAAATACCGGACAGGCGGCGGGGGCCGTTATGTGGATACCGTTCCCTTCGGCGCATTTCGAAGAGAGATCTTCGATCGAGTGGGATTGTTTCGCGAAGACTTGACCCGGCACCAGGACTTCGAATTCAATGCGCGACTTCGCAAGGCAGGAGGAAAAATCTTTCTTTCGCCGCAAATCTATCTCATCTACTACAACGTGCCGGACTTTGCCAGATTTATGCGCCAGGCATATCTGAATGGAATCTGGTGTGCCCGTGCCTGGACGCGCTATCCGGTTTGCTTCTGCTGGCGGCATGCGGCTCCCCTGGTCTTCGTGGCCGGACTTCTAGGTGCACTCACATTGGGCGCCACAGTAAAGCCATTCTTATGGCTTGCGCTATTCGGGCTGGCAGTTTATTTAGCCACCGCGTCGGTGGCCGGAGTTCAGATAGCGCGTGACAACGGGCTGCGATATTTGCTTATAACTCCGCCATTAATGTTCAGTTATCACCTGGTGTATGGAGCCAGTACGATCGCTGGCTTCTTCGGAGTCGCCGTCGAGAAACTCTCGCCCCTTAAAGATCGAACTACCGAACCAGTGTCCGGAAGTCAGACGGACTCTGCTTAGATTCTCACAGAATGAAATGGGAGATCGCCCTGTGGTAAGTGGAGAAGCTGTCACACAGGTAAGCGCCCCCGCTCCCACGAGTCCATCGAGTGCACCCGAAGATCACCTGCACACGATGGCGAAGGCCTTCGCCTGGAGCGGTACGGGCATGTGGTCCACCCAGTTGTTTACCTGGCTGGCCACATTCACCGTTGCCCGCCTGTTGGCACCGTCCGATTACGGCCTGATCGGGGTGGCCCAGATCTTTGTGGGACTGGTGATGGAGGTGAACGACTATGGGCTGGGATTGGCCGTTGTCAATCTGCGGGACTTGACGGAGCGTCAGATCGGACAACTCAACACACTGTCAGTCCTGTTTGGCGCAACGGCATTCTGCCTGTCGTGCCTGGTTGCCCATCCGCTTGGAGTGTTTTTCAGGATGCCCCATTTGCCGTTGCTGGTTATCGCCCTGAGCGTAACCTTCTTGATCAGCGCGATGAAAACCATTCCTTCGGCGCTCCTGCAACGAAATCTGCAATTCAGGATTTTGGCGGGAATTGAGGCTGCCTCTTATTCCACTTATGCAGCCAGTACGCTGCTAACCGCTTTTCTCGGGTTTGGTTACTGGAGTCTTGTGATTGGGCTGGTGGCTCTCTCTTTGTGTTCGGCCACGATGACATTGCGTCAGCGCCGTCATTGCTTCGCCTGGCCTGACATGCGTTCGCTCCGTTACCCGCTGAAGTTCACCGGACATATCCTGGCGAGCGGAGTTTCCTGGTACGTCTACGCCAATTCGGATCTCCTGGCGGCCGGACGGGTACTGGGACAATCGGCGGTAGGCGCATACACGTTTGCCGTGACCCTGGCCAGTGCGCCGGCCGACAAGATCACGGGCTTGATTCAGCGGGTTGTACCTTCCTTCTTTGCCGCCGCACACGAAGAAAAACCGATTCTGCGTTCCTATCTACTAACCTTGTCGGAGATCGTGTTCGTATTTCTCTTGCCTGCGACACTCGGGCTCGCGATTGTTGCCGACCACTTCATTACTGTGGCCCTCGGGCCGAAGTGGCTTCCGGCAGTTACTCCGCTCCGCATTTTGCTCATCTACGCCACCGCCAAGGCGCTGACCAACACGCTCTCGCCCATGCTGAACGCACAACGGCAATCGCATTACGCGATGTGGACCAACGTGGCAGCAGCAATCTATTTTCCGATCGGTTTTTTCATCGGCACCCGCTGGGGAACTGCGGGAATCGCTGCCACTTGGGTTGCACTCTACCCGTTTCTGGCGGTTCCGCTTTTCTGGCGCACGTTCAGGGAAATTGAATTGCGCTGGACCGAATATGCGCGGGCGCTCTGGCCTGCGTTCAGCAGCAGCATTCTCATGGCGTTGGCCGTCATCCTGCTTCGCATGAGCTTGCCCGCGGTGTGGCCGGTCTCCGCACGACTGGCTCTCGAAATTGCAGCCGGGGTGGCTGCGTATTCATCATGCATGCTGGGCCTTCATTCCAGCGAGCTACGCCGGCTGTATCGAATTATTCGTCCCGCAGAGCCGGTATGCGCTTGAAACCTGAGCGTGCGTGCCGGGATCGAAATTCTCCAACCCCGTCCACTCGCGGATTCCTCTACCTATGTTGATGCGTGCCGCAATATTTCTAGTCCTCTGCCTGGCAGCAGTCGTCGTGTTCACCGCTTTCAGACGGCCGGCCAAACATGTTGCCCCGGCAAAATCCGTCGCCCCGCGTGAGCCTAGCGAAGAGCACGCTTCCGGTCCACGCATTAACCGTTACGTTTCTTCCCAAGGCGATGACAGCGCCGATGGATCCAAAGCGCATCCCTGGAGAACGCTTCAGAAAGCGGCTGACCTGGCCGGACCGGGCGTTACGGTGCATGTTGCGCCCGGGCTGTATGTCAGCGACGAAGATCTGAAGACCACGGTCAGCGGCACGCGCACAGCCAGGATTCGTTATGTGTCCGAGGTGAATGGACAGGCACTACTCCGGTGCACAAAGAGTGGGAACTCGGCAGTTTGGTGGAACCGAGGTGACTACGTTGAGATCAACGGCTTCGACATCTCAGGGAATGGAGCCGTGGGAATTTACAACGAGGGCTCGCACACCCGCATAGTGGGCAACAGGGTTCATGACATTCCCGCGCCGGGGTGTCAGCGCGATGGCGGAGCCGGAATCAATGATGGCAATTACGCCGCTTCTGACGACCATGTGATCGGCAACACCGTCCACGACATTGGGGACTGGCGAGCAGCTTGTCCTCGCGTTCACGGCATCTATCACTCCAATTTCGGCGGACACATTGAGAACAATATCGTGTTCCGGAATCAGGGTTGGGGAATTCACCTCTGGCATGCAGCCAGCAACGTGACAGTAAGCGGCAACCACGTGGCGGATAACGGGTATGGCGGCATCCTGATCGGCTCTGTGGCTTCCGACTTTCCGGCGGGGGCGGGAGCTAACGAACAGACGGTGGTGTCCGATAACTTGGTCGTCCACAACGGCACTGCATCGGGCGCAGCGGGGTACGGAATTGAAGAGTCCGGCGACGTGGGCGCAAACAATCGTTATGAAAACAACCTGGTCCGCATGAACCGACCTGGCGATTGGAATCTCAAAGAAACAGATCTCGCCGCTCGCATTTTGAAGATGATTGGCGTACCCGCCAACCGGAACCAATGACCCTTGCGGGTGCGCCTGCCCAGTTCACCTTCTAAAGGGACTTGCATCCGCCCATCACAAGGCCAAGCGTGCAGTCAATTACAGACAAAGACGTTTTGGAGCGGCTGGAGCGAACCGTTCCGGTAGCGGACACGAGCAGGTCTCCCCGACTAATTCCGGCACGCCAAGCCAGGCGGCTGCGAGTGGGCGTGCTTGTGAGTGTGGGCAAGCTTCCCTCGTGGATGCTCACCTTGCTTGCGCACATCAAAGAGTGTCCCTCGCTCGAACTTGTCTTGATCAGGGTTGAAGGCAGGCAGGCGCAGCAGAGATCGAGTTGGCGTTATCTTACTTGCAATCTGTGGAAGAAATTCGATTGCGCCAGCTTTGCAACGGAGAACACTGCGCTCACGTTGGCCGACCTACCCCCCGAACTAAATGGAGTGAACACGTTGCATATTGCGTCGAGATTGCTGAGCGCCGCCGACCTGGAACAGCTCAAGGCCGCCGGGCTCGACGTCATCCTGAGTCTGGACCAGGATGATCTCATTCCCCAACTACTGGATGCGGCTCCGCAGGGCTTGTGGTCACTGTCTGATGGGCATGAGAATCTGACGGTAGAGAATGCGCTGTGGAACATCATAGAGAGACGGGATGTTTCTCCTGCCGAGATCGTCCGGCATGCACGGACCGGCAGCGAAGTTGTCTATCGTTCTGTTTTCGCCTGCGATCCCAGATCCCTGGCGCGCCACCAGAACAGAGTTTGTTTGCGCTGGCCAACCTTTGTCCGGCAGGCATTACTCAACGGTTCTCACGGAACCCCTAAACAAACTCAGAGCATACCGCCCGACGATCCGGAGACGCGAGTGCAACCCCGGCTGCCCGGCAATCTCCAGATGCTCAAGTTCCTGGGCCGCCAATTTGGCGACGGCTTGTTTCGAAAGATCCGGAGAAGCTTTTTTCAAGAAGAGTGGTTCATGGGTATTCGGGACAGACGCACAGGCAGCGACGCTTTCCGGCTGGGGGCATTCAAGCTTATCAGTGCTCCACCGGGTCACTTCTACGCAGACCCGTTCGTTTTCGAGGCTGAGGGTAAAAGATATCTTTTCTTTGAAGACTACCTCCGCCGGAAAGACAAGGGCGTCATCGCGTGCGTTCAGATCGATGATTCGGGACGCATCGGAGACCCGAAAGTAGTTCTGGATACCGGCTACCACTTGTCCTATCCCACAATTTTCCAATGGGAAGGGCAGACCTACATGCTTCCCGAAACCCGCGACAGCGGCCGAATTTCGTTATTTCGCGCGGTGGATTTTCCGTGGCGCTGGGAGTTTGACAGGGCTTTGATCGACTCCGTGTGGGCGGTGGACCCCACCTTGTTTGAGCATGCCGGCAAGTTCTGGATGTTCGCGGGAGGAGTTGAAAGGCATGGTCTCATCGATGGTGAGTTATTTTTATTCTTCTCGGATTCGCCTTTCGGTCCGTGGCAGGCTCACCCCCGAAATCCTGTCGTCGCCGACGTCAGGCGCGCGCGGCCTGCCGGCCAGGTCTTTGCGCACGAGGGAAAGTTGATCCGCCCGGGCCAGGACTGCGCGCGCAGGTATGGTCGCGCGGTGGTGCTAAACCGGATTGAGGTCTTGTCCGAGACCGAATATCGGGAATCGCCCTTTCTTACCCTGGAACCGGACTGGTTCCCCGGCAACCTGGGGACTCATACGTTGAATCAGGCTGCCAACTATCAAGTGGTGGACGGGCGATTCTACTCTCCCAAATACTCAGTAGGCGCCTCGTGCGTCTCTTTCTTGAAGCGCATATTAAGTTCTTCAGCTTCGTCCCACCTCCCGCGGAGGGCATAAATCTTATGTTGCCAAATGTCCGAACGTTCGGCGTGCTCGTGAGCATTCTCCTCTTATCTTTGGCGCTGCCCGTATGCGGCCAGAAGATAGACTCGACGATCACACCTCAAACTAAACCGGTGCAAAATGCACCGGCCCAGAATACACCGGCCCAGAACACATCTGCGCAAGGGAAGCCGGCTGCGGCTCAAGATTTGCTGATCGGTGGCGGCGATCTCCTGGAGGTCACGGTCGAGGGCGCTTCCGACTACGACAAGGAAGTCCGAGTAAATCACGATGGTGAGATTTCCCTTCCGCTAATTGGTTCTGCGAAGGTGGCAGGTCTGACAATCACGCAGGCGCAGGCCCTCATTGCAAAACGTCTCAAGGAGGGAAATTTCTTCACTGATCCTGAAGTCACAGTCTTTGCCAAAGAATATGCGACGCAGGGCATCTCAGTGCTGGGCGAAGTGCAGAAGCCGGGGATCTATCCACTGCTTGGGTCGCACAAGTTGTTCGACGTAATCTCTGCTGCCGGTGGCACGACTCCGAAAGCCGGCAACACGGTAATGATCGCGCGCCGGGACCATCCCGCGCAGGTTGAAACCGTGCAGATGCCTCGCGATAACAAGGATTGGATGCTCAGCAACGTCGCCGTGCATCCTGGTGACACGGTCATGGTCTCCAAAGCTGGAATCGTCTATGTGGTAGGAGATGTGCGCCAACCTGGCGGGTTCGTCATGGAGAATGCCCAGATGACGGTCTTACAGGCCATCGCCATGGCTCAAGGCGCCAACCCCACTGCCTCCTTGCAAAAGGCCAAGCTCATTCGAAAGACGCCTTCAGGCCCGCAGGAAACACCCGTCGCTCTGAACCGCATCTTGGCGGCAAAGGCCTCCGACTTCAATCTCGAAGCCGAGGACATTCTGTTCGTGCCGAGCAGCAAGGCCAAAGTCGGGGCTCGCAAAGGCCTCGACGCAATCCTGCAGACCGCGTCCATGCTTGCCGTCTATCATCCGTGAGTAGCCTCCCGGCACGATGAGGCAGGCGAATCGTGCATACCCTCCTTTAGTCTGTAACTCCCGCCACACTGCGCCCCACCTCTGCTACTCCTAATCACTCGTGTCCGCAATCTCCCTGCCTGCGGGAAAATCTTTCGCTACAGGCTGTTCCCCCATCCGCAAAGCCCTGCAAAAAAACGCCAGGAGGAATCCTCCTGGCGTTCGGCGGTTGATGCCTGGAAATGAACTATGGCTCGGGGTAAGCGCCCACGGTGCTGCCGTACTGATAGGCTCCCCGGCTCCACATACCGTTAATAGGACGCGGGCCGCGGTCATGGTCATTCGCCGGCGCTTGAGTGCTGGTGCCGCTCGTTATAGCCGGGCTAACGGACTGCAAATGGTAGTTGCCCCGGCCGTCGCCTGTATACCACTTGAACAAAGGCGCCGAGGTGATAGTACCGGTGTGCGAATTGGCGATCAGACTCCAGTTAACCGGCCCGTTCTTGAAAACCAGGTTGTTCAGATACTTAATGTGCGAGCCCACGTCTCCATATTCTTCAATGCCGTTTCCCTGGGCGCCAGAGACCAAGCCGTTGCGGAAGACGATGTTATTGCTAATGGTGCTGTAGTCCTGGACACCCGAGCTGCTGGGGAAATCGGCAGCGTCGGCCCCGATCAGAATTCCGCCGTAGGCATTGTTGAACACACTGTTGCTGGAGATCACGATCTGGTTCGCGGCGTGCCAGGTGTGAATGCCCCATCCCTGGTTACGGAAGACAACATTGTTGCTGACGTGGCCGCGCAGGTTGGCATGATAGATGCCATGTACTCGTGGACAGGGCGAGTTGTAGTTGCCGATGTCATGAACCCAATTGCCGATGATATCGTCATCGGAGCCTGAATAGTTGCCATCGTGGATGCCCGCGCCACCATCGCTGGGGCAACCGGGCGCGGGAATGTTATGCACGTGATTCCCGATAATGCGGGTGAATGAGCCTTCGTTGTAGATGCCCAAAGCTCCAGCTCCCGTGATATCGAATCCTTGAATCTCCACATAATTTCCCTGGTTCCACCAGGTCGCGGAATTACCCATTTGAGTGGACGTGAGCTTGGCGCCCCATCTTTGATCCGAGACCCAGCGGATGGGAGCAGTAGCGGTTCCGCTGGAAGTCGTCAGCAAGCGGGCGCCACTTTCATTGTCGTTGGGGTAAGTGCCGGGAAGCACGTGGATGGTGACGCCGGGTCTAGCGGCCTGATCGGCACGGCTGAGGCTACGCCACGGATGCGCCGCAGAGCCATCATTGGTGTCACTGCCGGAAGCTGAAACGTAAAATTGCGGCCCGAGGCTTGTGCTCGTCGACCAATTTACGCTGGCGCCCGCCCGCCCGGATGCCGCGGGACCGGAGACTCCGGGACTGGGTGCTGCTGGACTGGGCGCCGCCGGGCTGGAATCAACCGGGCACGCAACAGCAATTATCGTTGCCAACGCGAGCAATAGAACTGGGCGCGATTCCTGATACATGGGGAAACTCCTAGAAAAGTGGTTAGGGTTTCCTCACCGTAGCAGTCGCGTGCTCGGTCTACAATCCGGCAACTCTCCTAAATAGCTTTAGGCTCTTTAACTTATAGGTATGTTGTTCCCCTTAGAGGAAGGTAAGTGGTTCGACGTATTCTAGGGTTCTGAAGTCTGTCACAGGCTGAATGCGATGTGTATTTCCCGGCGGATTTCTGATTAGCGGGTTAAGAGAGATGGAAGCTGGACAATTTTAGAAACGCGAAATCCTATCGAGCACGATTCTCCGTAAGGGAAAGTACCATTGACAGGTCGATCGCTTCGCTGCTTTGTTGATGAGCCAGAAGGTGGCCTGCTCGAAACGCCGCCACTTGTTTCCGGCCGCGATAGCTCCCGCCACAGTAGGTGGAGTGGAGCGGCGTACTGAATAACCTCCTAACACCCTGCAGCCCTCCATGATTTGCTCGCACACGGTAGGTTCAGAGGTGAACAGCACTGTGATGCCCGACAAAGCAGCGGCCTCGGCCACTGTTTGCGAATAATACGCGTCGCCAACTGACGCCACCGTTATCGGTACCTAGCACTTCACTAAGCAGGGCGCAGCTTTCCCTCCACTCCCCCAGAAGTTCCTCCCAGCTTAGATTCGACATTCGTCCCGGGTGAGTGCAGGAATGACTGCCGATCAGGTGGCCACGCGGGTGCAACTCACGGATCTGCGCACGATCTAACTAGCCGGGACGGCCGATTAATTTCGTAGTCACGAAGGAGTGGCCTCGCCAGCCCAGTCTCTCCAGTTCCGGGGCCACGCACTGGAAGCTGCTAACCCTGCCGTCGTCGACGGTCAGACAAACAGCGCGCGGTTCGGCCCGCGCCACCTGATCAACCCTGCCGACGGCCCGCGCTCCCGCGCGCGATCGAATGGCCGCCAAGTGATCCAGAAAAACTTCCCGCTCCAGCTTGTAGACCGTCCGATGCCCGGGAGCCCAAAGCGCCAATTGCGCCCTGTCCACCACATCATGGAATCCAAGGGATACCCACATCGTCGATACAAAACAGGAAAGTACCGAACGCGCTAAATGGCCTCCTCCTGCCAGAGCAGAACCATGCAGCGTCAGACCACCTCTCCGAGCAAACAAGTGTTGAGCCACCCTGCTCGGTTAGGCAATACATGCAAACGGGGGCGGCACTTCCTGTCGTCAGAATCAGCTTATGCAGTGGAAAATGCAGTTAAGTGGGTCATCCGTTCCGGGAGGCCCTCTCGGAAGAAATGACGACTACGCGGAGAAGAGCAGCAGAGATGGTAAGAAATGGCCACGGCTGGACCGGGATTTTACACCGTTAGTCCGAGCCAATCCGTGGCCTGCGCTCTTTAATCGGCAGCAGCGCCGAGTTTCTTGCGTGATAAATACCAGTCTGTGACTTCCACGCCGGGACCGCCCGCGGCGCGCTTCTCCGCGTCGGCTTGCGTGATTGGCGCCGGCACGATTACCGGATCACCGGGCTGCCAGTTCGCGGGAGTTGCCACCCCGTTGGCATCGGCGATCTGCATGGCGTCGATGACGCGCAGCAGTTCATCCACATTGCGGCCCAAGGAAAGTGGATAGTACAGCAGGGCACGGATCACGCCCTTTGGATCAATGAAGAAGACGGCGCGAACGGTGGCAGTATCGCTGACCGCTTCATGCACCATTCCAAAGGCCCTGGCAACTTTCTGATCCAGATCGGCGATGACGGGAAAGGTAATCTTCACCCGATTGTGCTGCTCGATGTTGCGAATCCACGCGATGTGCGAGTAGACGCTGTCAATCGAGTTGCCGATCAGTTGCACGTTGCGCTTCTCAAACTCGGCCGCGGTGCGCGCGAACTCGATAAATTCGGTTGTGCACACCGGCGTAAAGTCGGCGGGATGCGAGAATAGCATCACCCATTTGCCCTTAGACGTGTAGTTGCTGAGCTTGATCATGCCGTGCGTGGACTTGGCTTCGAAGTCGGGCGCCGGCTCGTTGATGCGGGGAATTCTGGGAAAGGTCTGCGTTGCGGTCTCTGTACTCATGAGTATCTCCTCCAGGCTGAATTGTTGGAATAGAACTTGCGATTCAAAAATCCATGTCGTCATTCTGAGACATGCGTCAGCCAGGCGAAGAATCTTGCAAGCACGATCGTGCTTATCCCTTCGACTGGACCTTGCTCGGGCCGCTCAGAGGCAGGTTCTTCGCGGGCTAACATCTGCTCAGGACGACATAGAAATCCTGATCTGGGCCGAAGTTCTGAATGGCCCAACCCCCTAGCTTTCGGAACGGGTGAGATTCGATTCGAGGAAGAGAACCCACCCCTTGGTCCGATGCCGGGTGGGTATGAATTCCGGTCAACTACCCACACGACGGCATCCCGCTACAACAACAAAGGACGCCGCACATGCAGTAGCTTCGCATACAAAATCTTAAGATACGCGGCCCTCCAACGTCCTGTCAATCCAAGGACATGGCGCTTCCTCGTAGCCATTCAGGGGCGGGAAAAGTCTCGGAATCTAGGCAGTTGACCTCCGCATCGAATGGCTAACTTCCTTCAAGAACCGCCATGACCAGACATCTGAAAATGGTGCAAGTCGATGTGTTCAGCTCTGAGGTGCTTCGCGGCAACCCGCTCGCGGTCTTTCTTGACGGTCGTGGCCTCAGCGATCAGGAAATGCAGGCTCTCGCCCGTGAGATGAATCTCTCAGAGACCACCTTCATTCTTCCCCGCGATCCGGCAACAGAAAATGCTTCCGGAATCAGAGTACGCATATTCACGGTTCAGGAGGAATTACCCTTTGCCGGTCATCCGACACTAGGAACCGCATTTGTTCTCCGCGGTTCCACGGGCGCAAGCGAAATCGTTTTGGACTTAAACGTTGGCAAAGTTCCGGTGCGTTTCGAGGACCGAGACGGTAAACCCAGTTTCGGGGAGATGACTCAAGTGGACCCGACATTCGGTTCCATCCACGACACCGACGGCGTGAGCCGCGCTTGTGGGTTGTCAGCGGATGCGATTGACTCTTCGGTGCCGATTCAAACGGTTTCGACGGGACTCCCCTACGTCATTGTTCCCTTACGTTCCCTGGAAGCCGTGCACAGCTTGAGTCTCGACCCGAAACGTATAGCCGAATACATGGACAAGACCGACGGACGGTTCTTTTATTTCGTGAGCCGCGAAACTGTCGATCCGGCGGCTCGTTTGCACGCCCGCATGCTCTTTTATAACGGTGAAGATCCCGCGACGGGATCGGCGGGAGGTTGTGCCGCGGCCTGGATGGTCGCCCACGGCGTCGCGCAACCCGAGGAGCGAGTGCCCATCGAGCAGGGAATTGAAATGAATCGGCCTAGCCGGATTTTCGTTCGCGCGGGGAAGAAGGATAACCGTGTAATCAACGTTCGCGTTGGCGGCCACGCGACGGAGATCATGAGAGGCGAAGTTTTTCTACCGTGAAGGATTCAGTTTGCTCAGCAAAATTGCCTATACGCACACTCGCGAAAAAATTTCAATAGTTAAAAGTTCCCATTAGCATTCGCGTCACTTTACAGCCCGCTCTTCAACCATTAGGATTTTTAGGTTCGAAATTTCCCGGACTTCCAAGCAGCCAAAACCTTCCAAGACGCTGGTGACTGAGCGCTGCTACAGCGCTTTGAGAGAGACATGAAGCCGAAACGTACGATCCTCTGCGTCGATGACAACGAACAATCCCTTTCCATTCGCAAGGTCATGCTGGAAACCCGTGGTTATCGCGTCATCGCCTGCACGCGTGGGGAAGAAGCTTTGGAGCACTTCAAGAAGGGCGGCGTCGACCTGGTCCTGACCGATCTGGTCATGCCCGGCTACGACGGATCAAAGCTGATCGAGGACGTCAAAGCTATTTCGCCGCAAACGCCGGCCATCCTGCTTTCGGGCAGGGTCAGGATCTATGATCGCGACACCCAGGCGGACGTCTTTCTGCCCAAAGGGATGTACGCTCCCGCCGAATTGCTGGAGCGCATTCGGTTGCTGCTCATTCGCAAGCGCGGACCGAAGCGCAGCCACGACTCGCAACGTTCTACCAACGTCGCATAGCGCGGTCTAGTCCACAACGCATAGGCTCGACCTTCGTGTAAGATCGTGGGTTGGCATGGCTCCGTTCATAGAAGCTGAGAACCTGCGCAAAACCTACCGTGTGGGCAAGATTGAGGTGCCCGCGCTGCGAGGTATTGTTTTTACGGTGCAGCGTGGCGAATTTGTCAGCATTGTGGGCCCCTCGGGCAGCGGCAAGTCCACCCTGTTTTATCTTTTGGGTGGTTTGACGCGGGCTGATTCAGGACGCATCGTTATCGACGGCGATGATTTCTCAAAGCTCTCCGACGCGGAGCGCACCACCATGCGCAAACGCAAGATTGGATTCGTCTTCCAGAAATTCAATCTCTTGCCCACCCTGGACGCGAACTCAAATATTTTGATTGCCCAGGACATAGCGGGGAAGAATGGCCAGAATGATCCCGCGTACTTCCAAAAAATTACCGACCTGTTGGGCCTGACCAAGCGCCTGCACCACCGTCCGTCGGAACTTTCGGGAGGCGAGCAACAGCGCGTCGCTCTCGCCCGCGCTCTTATTAATAAGCCGGCTATCGTGCTGGCCGACGAGCCCACCGGGAATCTCGATTCCCAGAATTCTGAAATCGTGCTATCCATGCTGCGGCAATCCAATCGCGAACTGGGCCAGACGATTATGATGATCACGCACAACCCGGAAGCCGCCAGCTATGCCGGCCGTATCATCCACATGCGGGACGGGCAGATTGTCGCGCCTGAGCAGGATCCGCAATGGGTTGCTAAACGCTGCGACCCACTGTGAAATACGCGGTGCCAGGACTGGATGAAAGGATCGCGCAGATTCCATGAGTAATGCGGAAGACTTGCGTAAGCCAATATTGCCAGGCAAGGGCGCTTCCGATTACGAACGCTATCTGCGGACGGATGACCTGCTCAGTTTGCAGAAGCGTCCAGAAGAGCTTCTGCACAACGATGAGCTCACGTTTCAGGTCGTGCACCAGAGTTCGGAATTGCTGTTGAAGGGAGCGGCTTTCGAACTGGAGCGGGCGCTCGAGCATATCGAGCAAGGCGACTTTCCGAATGCCGCGCGGCTGATCCGCCGCGCCAATATGGAGCTGGACTATCCGATTGGCCTGCTCCATGTGCTGGAGACCATCACCCCCTATGACTATCACGTCATTCGCGCCGGACTCGGTCATGGCAGCGGGCTGGATTCGCCGGGTTTCCTGGCGCTCCTGCATATCGGTCCCCGGCTGGGGCAGGCATTCCACCACCAGCTTCAGCAGGCTCACCTCAGCGTAGACGATCTGTACCGGCGGCATGCCGAGTTTTTTGCGCTGCACGAAGTGGCCGAGTGTCTGCTGGACTTTGATGAGCGCATTCACCTGTTCCGCTTCCATCATCTCAAGCTGGCGCAACGCATCATAGGGGGCGGAGTTGTGGGCACGATGGGAACTCCCGTTGAAGTGCTGCATCAACGCATGGAACATCTCTTTTATAAAGAGTTGTGGGACGTGCGCAACCAGATTACCGCCAAGGCCAACGAGGCACTTGAGAAGAGCGGCACAAACTCGAAGTACTGAAACGGTCGTTCGGGTCGATATCCTGCAACCGGAGTAGCTGCTCGCGAATCTAGTGGTTGAGCTGTGCATTCAGATTGATGCGGTGAGGAGCGCGGCATGTTTCCTGCGGAGTACAGGAAGGTCTGGATGCTATGTACGCCGCTCGCCTGTGCTGCGCTCATCTTATTCTCATTTCTGTGGTTGAGCTCTCCAGCGACCGCCCAGGCTGCTGAGGACGATGCAAATGCCTCCTCGGCTCAACCGAAGCCGATCCGGATTGGGTCCTTGACGCTTGACGGGGAACTGCGCGGGCGAGGCCAGGGCTGGAATTGGTTTGTCGGAGATACGCGGTCTCGCTATGCATTCGGCAACTCGCTGCTCCGACTGGGTCTTTCCCAGCAAAAGAGCAAGTTCGGCTGGAAAATCGAATTGGCACAGCCGGCTCTTTACGGTCTTCCCAACGACGCCTTCGTACCCGGAACAACTATCCCGCTGGGGCTGGGAGGCACCTACTTCTCCGCCAATGGCAATCAGGAAACTGTCGCCGGAATTTTCCTAAAACAGGCGTTTGTTTCTATCCGGGGGATCGACAACAATCACAGTACCTTGCGGCTGGGGCGGTTTGAGTTCTCCGATGGAGAAGAAAGGGGGCCAAGCACTCCTGACCTGGCCTGGCTCACGCGCCAACGGGTCTCCCATCGCCTCGTTGGCGATGCTTACTGGACCGATATCGGGCGCAGTTTCGACGGCCTGCATTTTTCCAGCGATGTCGGAGCGGTCACGAATCTGACGTTTATGACCGGGCGTGCTACCCGCGGCGTATGGCAGGCGGACGGCATGGGCGAGATGGATGTCGACATTATTTATGGCGCCTACACACGCGAATTTCCCACGCCCCATACCGATTCGCAACTGCGTGTTTTTGCTCTTGGCTACCACGATGGCCGCAACGTACTGAAGATTGATAACCGGCCGCTCGCAGCGCGCGAGGCGGACGCTCGCAATATCAGGATTGGGACTTTCGGAGTGAGCTACGCGATCGTCACGCCCATCTGGCGCCTCGGGAAATGGGATTTGCTGGTCTGGGGCGCACAGCAGATCGGGCACTGGGGGACGCTAAATCATCGCGCCAATTCCGGAACGGTGGAAATGGGATGGCGACCGCCGATTCCATGGATTCATCCCTGGTTGCGAGCAGGTGCGTTCTTTGCCAGCGGCGACGGCAATCCGAATGACGGCCGACACACCACTTTCTTTCAGCCGCTGACGACCGAGCAAAAGTATGCAAGGTTGCCGTTCTACACTCTGCAGAATAGCGAGGACTATACCGGCCAGGTGATTGTGCAACCCACGCGGAAATTGCAATTGCGTAGCGAAGTGCATAAGGTCAAGCTGCATTCGGCCAACGATCTGTGGTACCTGGGTACGGGGGCATTCCAGAACACCAGCTTCGGCTACGACGCGCTCCCCGACAACGGGCACAAGGGACTGGGCAACTACGTAGATTTCAGCGCTGATTATCAGGTGACATCCCGGCTGGGCCTGTGCTACTACATTGGAGTCATGTCGGGCAAAGGCGCCGAGACCCAGCGTCCTCATGGGCGCAAAGGCGGGTTCACTTATCTTGAGATCGCTTACCGGTTCTGAGCGCTGGTCGGTTTGCCCCTAGCGCACAGGAAATGGTGCAAAATGCCCCAAGAGCGCCAATCGGAAGAGTCGCACTCGCTGCCTCCTGTCATGCCTGACGCCGTTGAAAGCCGCCGGAGCCTGGATGCATGGTGGAGCTTGCTGCTCGCCCTCGCTGCAATGCTTTGCAATGTTGTTTTTTTGGTCAATCCTCCCGTGCAGCAAGCCATACCGTGGTTGAGCCTATTGCTGGCCGTCTCTGCACTGATTTTTCTTGCCCGGGGGATCAAGCGGGTTTTCCAAAGACCACGTGTCGGTCGTGGCAAAATTCTCAGCTCAATCGTCGCCGCAGTTTCTCTGTTTTTGGTGAGCTTGGTACTGATTACGTTCTTCCACGCGCGGGCCCTGCCAACATCGGCAGCTGCGCCGAGAGTGGGTCAGCGGGTGCTTGACTTTACGCTTGCTGACACCAGCGGACGGCGGATTTCGTTTGACCAGCTCTTCGCGCCTGCAGCCGACGATCCGCAAGCCACCGCGCCCAAGGCGGTGCTGCTCATTTTTTACCGCGGATACTGGTGACCCTATTGCAACCTCGAGTTGCGAGGTGTCGAGAAGCGACTAGCGGAGTTTAAGACAGCCGGTGTCCGACCGGTTGCGATCAGCGTTGATCCGCCAGAGGTCTCGCGCGATCTCTGCAAGAAGGCAGGTTACAGCTTTACTGTTCTTTCCGATCCAAAAGCTGAAGTGATTCGTCGTTATGACTTGCTCCATGTAGGCGCCGGACCGGAGGGGCGCGACGTCGCCCGGCCGGCCGAGTTCCTGGTGGACTCCTCTAGGGTAGTGCGGTGGGTCAACTTCACCGAGGACGTTCGCGTGCGAGCGCGCGCCGACGAGATGCTGGCGCAGGCCAAGGAGCTGCGGTAACAGAAATTCACGAGAGGTCTGGGAAAGCCCCGAAATTCAGGTCCCAAGGAGTACGCTGAACACAAGAGGAAGTAGTGATTACTTGCTTCCGTCGAGAAACCTGCACGATCTATCCGCGGACTTCGGCGATACAATGCTGCGAGAATTTGGAAGCCAAGATTTTAGGAAAGGATTTTTATGAGCTCCACTTCTTCAGCAGCACCGGATGTGCAAGCCGAGACACCAACGCCACGTCAGGTGAACGCCACACTGCTTCTCATTCGTATCGCGAGCGCAGCGGCATTCTTTTACCACGGCAGCGCCATCCTCTTTGGCGCGTTCGGCGGACCCGGGCCGCGGCAGTTCTCTGCCTTCATGCACATGCCATCTCTCATCGGTTATCTGGTGGGACTGGCGCAGGTTTGCGGGGGATTGGCGGTGTTGAGCGGTGTCTTCATTCGCATTGGCGCCGCGTGCATCCTGGTGGTGATGCTCGGAGCAATCTTTCTCGTGCACCTTCCGCATGGGTTTGACATCAGCAAGGGCGGGTTCGAATATGCGTTGACTCAACTCCTCATTGCGCTGGCACTCATGATCTGCGGCTCAGGTGCCTACTCCCTGGCGTTCCTGTTTCCCCCTGCGCTTCGAAGGTTGTAGTAAAGGCCTGTCGGCGGCCCCCGGAAATATTTCCTCGGTCTTCACTTGCCTTCTGGCGATCAGTTAGCTTCCACGTTTTAGCGGCGCTTCTTTGGTCGGGTGCGCCAAGAAAGCCAGCAAAGCGTTGTGTGGTGCTGCTCTGTATACAGTCGGTGAAGGTCGAGGACCTGAAGTGTGCGCCAAGAACTTCAATCCAGCCTGTGAAAGCGGCGGAAGGCCGCGAGCCAGCTGGGGCCCATGTAGCGTTCGAGCACGGGATGAATCTGCACTAGCCGGTGATGGAAGCGCACTGCGATCTCGTCGGGCGGATATGCCTTTTTGCAGCACAGTCCCGCTCGCAACTCGATGAACCACTACCCGAGTAGGTAGAGGACGTAATGTGGCCACTCTGAACACCCCTCCAGTGCGAGGAGTTTTTCCTTTATGAGACCTTTATAAGAGATACCGAACGCAGAATGAGGACCCAGGGACATTCTACCCTGCTAGCAGCATTGAAGGGACAGACAGTAGCTCGACATAAGTGCTGATCGCACGTAAGCCGCTGATCACTAGAAGATGATCGCCGGCCAGAGAGCCTGAATCATGATCTACGCCGGTGACAGGCAGCGAATTCTCGCGAAGTTAATCAGTGCTTGTTGTGATCTTGAAGACGCACTAACGCAGTCGGCTCCGGGTGCCCGATACGATCCTGTAGTCATGCCTCAGGGGTTGAGGAATGAGCTTGCCGTTGTGCGAGACGGTCTTTCTCGCGTCATTCGCAGGCTGGAAGAACATCCTGACGCGGGTAGGGTGAAAGGACTTCCTCCCCCGCTACATCCGTTGCGGCAGCGGCTACACCAGCCGCCGGCCGTTTCGGATCTGCGCGCGAAGCACGTTACGAATCAAAGCACAGGCTTTCTTGACCTCGGGGATCGCGAGATGGCAATGGACCCGTGTTCCGTTGCGATGCGTGGCGACTACACCGGCGGCTTTGAGAATCGCCAGATGCTGTGACAAGTTGGCCTTGGAGATCGAGAGTTGTTTCAGCAGTTCCGAGGCGGGATAGTCACGCCGGGCGACCAGATCGAGGATCCTCAGCCGTGTGGGGTTCGCGAACGCTTTACAAATGCCGACCTGCCGCTCGTAGAGTTCTTCTTCCAGTCTCTGCTTTGTGCCGTTCCCGTTCATAGACACCTCGTTTTTACGTATTGCGGCTCGGTCTACTGCATCGCGCTCATCTGTCCTGCGAAAACGAAAATGTAGCGCAGCAGGAAACCGCCGCCCAAAATAAGCAGCGCGGTACTGGCCGCAAGAAGCCGGTTGTAATGGAATTCACGATTCGAGACGATCACCGGAACCAGTTCGCGGAGTTCAATTACCAGAGGCGTAAGCAGGCCCAGCCCCAGGAAAAACACCCAGAACAAGATGGTGAACGGCCCGCCCAGAACGAGTTTCAGGGAATCCTGCACCGCCTGGACGGAAAGCTCTCCGTGAATCAGGTAAGGCAGCACGATGAAAAATTCCAGGACCATGAAACAGATGTCGAGGCCGTACAGCAATCTCAATTCCTGGGCCGACGTTTCCCGGCCCGATAATCCCAGAATGAGTGCCGCACACCCAGTGGAGAAGGCCGAAAACAGGAATAACTGCGCCACCAGATTTGTGTTCCAGAATGGGCGCGACTGAACCGCTCCCAACAACACGCCGGTGTAAATACCGACTCCTACGCTGGTAGGCAGACCGGCCAATGCCAGCCGGCGCCGCCAGTGGTCGATGTCGTAATTGAACTTCGAGAAGAATGCCAACCCCCGCGGAAGCTTCGCAAACAAAGTACTCCGCTGATTCTCCGTCAACCAGGCATAGCAGTTCACGAGCGACACCAGGGTAAACAGTATCAGTAGCCAGGAACCGATGGACATCGGACTGACCAGCCGCAGGTGCAAGAACAACTTGTAGAACCGGTACCAGCGGCCCAGATCGAAGATCAGCAGGACGCAGCCAATCATCACCGGCCAGGGCGCCAGCAAAGCACCGAGGCGGGCGATGCGGGTATAAGGCGATGGCTCGTCAATCTTGTAGAGGAAGGTGGCCAGGGCCGAAACGAAGAATAAGCCCGCGGACAGCCCTCCCAGGAAGAGGTAATTCACGATCAGGAACCCCCATTCCATCGTTTTCATCTTCGCCTCTCCTCAGATCAGGTAATAGATTTGCGGGCCGGTGCCGGCTTCCGGTTTCTTCACGCGATACTCGCGGTTGTTGAGCAGTTCGGCGAGCTTGCTTTCGGGATCGTTCAGGTCGCCGAAAACGCGGACCTTACTGGGGCAGGTCTCAACGCATGCGGGAAGTTGTCCGCGATCGAGACGCTTCACACAGAAATCGCATTTCTCGACCACCCCCTTGTCCTCGCGGAAGAAGCGCGCGTTGTAGGGACAGGCGATCATGCAGTACCGGCAACCGACGCAGTCTGCTTCGTTGACGACCACAATGCCGTCCGGCCGATGATGGGAAGCGCCGGTCGGGCACACCCGCACACACGCCGGATGATCGCACTGATGACATTGTTCGGGGTGAGACGCTGCCATCAGCTTGGGCCAGACCCCGCGGGTTTCCTCGTTCAACCAGTTGCGGCTGTAAGCGAGCGGAACGGAATTCTCCGCGCGGCACGCCACCACACAGGCTTTGCAGTTGATGCACTTCTTCGAGTCCACCACCATCGCATAACGTTTTGGGCGGGCTGGCATGGATTAAACCTTTCTTACCGAGACGAATGTCTCGTGCAGGGATGCGTTACCGGAGACCTTGTCCCACGCGGTTTCCAGCAGTTCGGTATCGCAGCCGCCGGTTCCCGCAACCAGGCGCTGCCACTTGGATTTCTTGCCATAGCCATGCAGCATGAACACGCAGTCGGGACGGATTGCCTGCGTGACTTTCGCCTGGAGCCGAACCGCACCCACCGTGCTCGCCACTTCGACGCGATCCCCATCAGCAATCCCCAGGTTGTCAGCTGCGGATTGATTCAGCCATAGGCTGTTCGCCGGGGCAAACTGGTTCAGCCAGGCATTGTTGGTGCTGTTGGCATGCGTGAAGTATGCGCGGCGGCCGGTAATGATCCGGAACTTGCCCGGCGGCGGCTGGGCTGGAGCTTGGTAGACTGGCAGCGCGTCATAGTTTGCTTCCTGCAACCGCTCCGAGAAAAGCTCGATCTTGCCCGACTTGGTCACGAAGCGATGCTCCGCGTTGAGCGTGGAGCCGTACTTTGGGAAATCTCGCGGTACATAAACGCCGTGCTTCTTCAGATACTCGAGCGGCGCCTCGAGAGGTAATTCCTTGACCTGGGCCGCGATCCACTGATCCAATGTGTAGTCGAAGTACTGGGACAGCCCAAGCCGTTTCGCCAGACCTTGCGCGATCTCGAGGGTGGTTTTGGTGTCGTGGACGGGTTTAACTACCTGCTGACGATACACAACGACTGGCGTAATTCCCGACAACACTTCAACCGGATCGGTGCGTTCCAGATAAGTCGACTCGGGAAATACGACATCGGCATACCAGGCAGTGTCGCTCATCTGGATGTCAATCACTCCAACGAAATCCATCTGCTGCAGCATCTCAAGCGTGCGCGCCTGGTTGGGCAGAGCGTTCATCGGGTCCTGCTTGTGGACCATCCACGCCTTCACGGGGTACGGTGTGCCGGCAATCACGTTCTCCCGCAACTTGAGATATGCGCCGTCGCCCTTGGCTGCGAGCGGGAAATTCTTGTCCATCTCGTCGACGCGTGGCGCCACGGGATCGTCCCAGGGAAGAAACAGATATTCGCCCAGCGCGATCTTTCCGTTTGGCACCATCCCGCCCTCGCGGTCCCAGCTGCCCACAATCGCGTTGAGAATGGCTTGCGCACGCCGCATGTGAAAGTCTTCCCGGTACCAGGACGAACGGCGCCCGGCGTAATACACGGCACGGGGCGCAGCGTCAGAAAACTCGCGCGCGATGCGCGTAATGTCCTTCGCCGGAATCTCGGTTTCCTTTTCCGCCCAGTCGGGAGTTAAAGGTTTAACATGTTCGACCAGCTTATCGAAGCCCACCGTGTAGTTGGCCACAAACTCCTTGTCGTAACGGTTCTCGTCCACGATTACATTCAGCATGGCCAGGATGAAGGCGAGGTCGGTTCCAGGCCGTATGGGATACCACTCGTCGGCCTTGGAAGCGGTTACCGTAAAACGCGGGTCCAGATAAATGAGTTTGGCCTTGCGGTATTCGGCCGATTCGATCAGGTCCATCGTGTCTGGCGTGATGAACGATTCCAGCCGGTTCGCGCCTGACATGATGATGTATTTCGAGTTCAGCAAATCGAACGATGGGACCGTCCCGAAAGTGAGCGAATATGCCAGATTCACCGAGGCGAGGCAGAGCGAGGGATGCCGAACCTGGTTGGGAGATCCAAAGGCCGCGCCCAGGTTCCGGAAGAAGACTTCCTGGAAGCTCTCGGTGGAAGACCATAGTGTCCCTTGGGGGCCATATTTGTCCTTGGTTTCCGAAAGCTTCTTGGCGGTAAAGTCGAAAGCCTCGTCCCATGAAGCCGGACGCCAGTTCCCCTCTCCGCGGTTCCCAGCCCGGATTAACGGACGCTTCAGACGTGCCGAATCGTACACCTGCTGCAACCCGGCGTTGCCCCGGGCGCAGAGCATGCCCCTGGACTTCGGGTTTTCAGGATTGGGATTAAGTTTATGAATGACTCCGTTTTCCACCACCGCAATCAGGGAGCACTTGTTCACGCACATCTCACACGTGGTGGGTATCTCGACTCGCTGCCCTTCCTTTTCTGGCGCATGGCCGAACGGCTTCACATAAGCGAGCGAAGCTCCAATCGCTGCGCCTGCGGCGCCTCCCACCGAGAACTTCAGAAACTTCCGGCGATCCATAAGCACCTCGCTTCCCCAGGCCAACGTCTGAGAAGGTGAAACCGTTGGTTCACCTTCTGCCTGGCCCTCTTCTGCTGCCGAGAACAAGACACCATTTTCGACGACCCGTGTTCTGCTTACTTGCCGCAGGTTTCGGGCTGAGGCGAATCGGCTGCGTGCTGGACCAGGAAAGTCGAGGCATCCAGCAATTGGTCCGCAGGCAGATACTTGCCCAGGGGCTCTTTCCCGTGGTTATGGGTACCCTTGGCAAAGTAGGCGCGCCACTGCGCCATGGTTTTGTTCAGGGGAGTGATTTCCCCTCCCCCTGCGCCCTTGGTGTGGCATTCCTTGCAGGTCTGGCGGAAATAGTAACGTCCTTTGTTCTCGCTCCCCTTTTGAGCGGCACGCGCAACGGAAAACAGCCCACAGACGATGATGAGGGCCGAAAAGATCAACAGCGCTTTGTGGAACCTTGCCATGACACGACCTCCGCTATCGGTTTCGATGTTTCGCAACTATTGTCAGCATAGAATGGTGCCGCCGTATCAGACTGTGACCTGCAACACATGATTGCGTGATTTATAACTTGCGAAGTTGCTTAACTAATTACAATGTTCTGTGACCGGGATCACCGCACACAAGCCCCGGCGACTGCCACGATTGAAGTGTCCTTCTCCGGTACTTTGAAGATGGGAATACCGGAGTGGCCCGGCCCCGCAGGTCCATCATGCAGGCCGCGATTTCATAGTCGAGAGGAACTCTTTTATGCGAAAGCTCCTATTGGCAGTATGGATGTTCCTGCTGACCGCGGGGCTCTGGGCACAGTCGCCGTCACCAGCGACAGACGATGCCGCACAGCTACAGCAGGAGATCGATCAACTCAAGAAAACCGTCAACGCACAACCAACCGCCGCGCAGCCGGCCGAAAAGAAAGAAGAGACCGCCTCCACCGCCGACCTGCAAACCAGCGTTCGCGATCTGAATGACCGCGTCCTCGAAACCGAGAGGAAGTCTCTTCGCGACCGCCTGGAGTGGGGCGGCGACTATCGCTTCGAGGCCCACACCATCGTGGGCAACGTTCCCGGCCATTACGACGGCATGCAATTGCAAAACCTGACAGTGAAGACCTTGTGGCTGTTCGCGCCTACGTCACAGGGCGGGCTGGGCATGACGTTCGATCCGAGCATGCTCCAGCAGATGACTCCGAACCAGTTCGCTGGGTTCGTCGGTCAACAGTTGCAACAGAACTACGGCCAGTACCAGTTCTTCAGCAACAACTTGACCTTCGGAGGACTGAAACAGTCCATTGGCCAGTTCTCGCCGCAGATGCAGCAGATGCTGATGTCGTACCTGCAACAGGTTACGGGCGTATACAAAAATGCCTACTCCGCGAATACCGACACTTTGCTCACCAACCGCTTGCGGCTGAAGTTTGAGACGAAAGTCGCCGACAACATCAGCTTCGGCGCTCGCCTCAGCATGTACAAAGTGTTCGGCGATGGCACCGGAGTGCAAGTCTTCAACGGTCAACCCAACAGTCTCAATATCGACGGCACGACGGCCGGTGTTCCCAACTCCGACCAGGTGCGCGTCGAGCGTGTTTTCTTCAACTGGAACAACATCGGCGGATCGAAGTTGTATCTCTCGATTGGCTGCCGTTGGAGGTCCGCCACTCAACTTCCGTGATGACGAACCCCGTGGCGGCACACCCTCGGGTGCGCTATTTGACTTTCAGTACGATGGCATGACCGTCGGCTATCACGTCACTGACAAGATGACACTGCGTGCCTGCTACGGACTGGGCTACTCCTCCGGCTTCGGCAACGGCAATCTGCTGAAGACTCCCGCCGACCGTCTGAAGGACGTCCACCTGGCCGGTGGCGTGTTCGATTTGTATGAGACCGACCATACTTTCGTGCAGGCCTTAGTCGCCCGCGCCTGGAACGTAACCGACGGCTTCAATGGCCTCGTTGTCATGCCCAACAATCCCCTGACCGGAGACACGGTATCCGCACCGGTAGTCATGCGCTACACACCTTCGGCCAATCTTGGCGCGCTCAACCTGTACGGTTTCGTCCTGCAGAAAAAACTGGGAAATTTCGATCTGTTCGCCAGCGGCAACTGGGTCAGCTTGCGGCCCAACGGCCAAACCACTCCGTTCGGTGGACTGGGAAGTGATCCCTTTGACACTCCCGTCAACCATGACGGTCAAATGGGCTATCTGGGAATTCGCTACAGCATACCGAAGGATGACGGGCGGACGAAGATCGGTTTCGAATTCAACCACGGTACCAAGTACTGGTTCAACTTCTCGAACGCCGAAGACGACATCATCGCCCCCAAGACCAATACCCGCGGCGAGGTGTACGAAACTTATCTCACCCACCGCATCGCCGATCACTTCATCTTCAAGGCGGATTTCATCCGCTACAACTACAGCTGGTCCGGATCCGGCTGGCACATCGGTGCGCCCAAGCGCCTCGACTCCAGTCCGATTCTGGGATTCCCTGGCTACGACACCGCGAACATGTTCACCCTGGGCCTAACCGCGCAGTTCTAGGCGAAGCTCGACGAACAACAGGGGGCCAATCCGGCCCCCTGTTGTTTCTGGCGATAGACGCAGTTTTTCATCGAACGAGAACCGGTTAACGGCACCAAAAACCTCTTGCGACGTCTGCGACGGCGAACTGGACAGAATAGCGCAAGATATTGGTTCTCGCGCAGCAGTCCATCGCGACGGCAACCATAACGGATTGGATGCGCGGATCTACGAAAAAAGCTAGGTGGGAATTTCCAGCGCATTCGCAAACCCACTCGCCTCAGAATCCTGGATCTAGTCGCACAGCACGGATACCTTGCCCCCGATCTGCGACAGCGGCTCTCGATTTAGAAGGCGAACCTCTCACAGCACTTGCCGGTCGTCAAGGGTGCCCGAGTTGTCGTGGTGAGTCGTGAGGGTAAGAGGGTTTACTGTTCCTTGGCAATACCCAAGGGTACCACAGGCGTATCTGCTCATTCAGAATGTGCTCCATTCGCACATCAGAAACGGAGAAAATTGACAATTTAAAGAGGAAAAAAGAAGATCCCAGCCTCCTACTTGCTGCGTGAAATGTCTCCGATCCACCTCATTGCCCGAGTGGCAGCCGGCAGCCCTAAGGTGGTGATCGCCAGCAACGCCACATGATCCATCTCTTCCGGTTTGATACCGCTCTGACGGGCGCTTCTTACCGCGGAGTGAGTGGCGCCTTCCAGACCCGCTCCAATTGCCAAAGCCAGCTTCACTAAACGGCGGCTCTTTTCATCGAGGGGCCCCCCTTCGTGACAACGGTCCGCGAGTTCATTGAAGGCTTTCCACACGTCGGGATGACGCTTGCGGAACTCATTTACGGCTTTGGGCAGTTGTTTCGCCACGTAAAATACCCTCCTGGACGATTGCAGAATTCAGATCGTCAGCCGCTGGCCGTTTCGGACTTGTGCCCGGAGTACATCCCGGATCAACCGGCAAGCGCTCTTCACTTCAGGCATTACCAGCGAGAAGTAAACTCGTTTGCCCTGTCGCCGTGTCCCCACGATGCCTGCGGCCTTCAAGATTGCGACATGCTGCGAAAGGTTAGCCTTGGAAATTCCGAGTTGTTCCTGAAGGTCAGACGCAGCCCAGTCGCGCTTGCCGAGGAAGTCGAGCATCTGCAGCCGTGTTGCATTCGCAAAGGCCTTGCAGATGCTTGCTTGGCGCTCAAAAATCTCCGCCTCAATACCGCGGTGGTTGCGTTTTGTCCGAGTAGCCAATCTGTATACTCCCAAACCTATTCTAATGAGCCGACTCAACTTTGTCCCTTCTTGGTCGCGAACAAAGCAAGGGCAACTTGGCCCATATTCTCGCATCCCCAACCTTTTAATCGAGCATGACCCTTGTGTCGTGATGCTAGCCACCAGCGATAGTGACCTCTGCGACCGCGAGCGTCACAATCTTCTCGATTCGGAAAGCAACAGTATTGGGCACAGTTCGCAGTCGCAGCGGCGGCACATTCGGGTGGGGTCGCTCAAATCATATACATCGGCAAAGAGTCCAACAGCCTCGAACATGTAGAATCTGGCACAATTCACTCAGCGCAAAGCGTCCACACAGAATATCCAGACCCTCGCCGCGAGGAATGGCAAACCAAAATCTTACCTGCTGAAAAAACCGCCGGTAGCTGCCTTTTAATGAAATTGAGCCGTAAGTCCCGCTCAATGCTGATAAGAACACTCGCTGGTCGGAGCCGACCACGCCCTAAAAATCAGAGGCTGCTAAAGTCAATCCTCCACAGACTCGGGATGATCTACTGTCTCGGATTATGAAGCGGTCAGCCTGAGCCCGGAGGAATCCTTTCGGATACTGGAACGAATCAAAGACCCTTTGGTTCGGGTGCTCGTGATCTTGGTAGCGGTTACTGCGATCCGCATCGGGGAGGCGCTAGCTACTTTTCGGCGCAAAATGCGGCGCCCTAAACCCCTGTTTTCGCATTTTCGACTGTAAGTACCGTGCCCAAGTGTACTCTTTTTCTTGACGGAGCTATCCTGAAATGCCTAATATTATTGTATGAGTAGGCATACCACACTCCTCCGCAAGCTCCTTCACGCCGCCCAGATCATGATCCAGGGCGG